>PPYF01370808.1_pt1 | contig 13493 bp, 10 predicted proteins | sample 1559871 | NCBI WGS metagenome assembly PPYF01 (sample SAMN08240021, study PRJNA423297) | Human gut metagenome, whole genome shotgun sequencing project. | reverse complement strand
ACAAGAAGGCGGCGCTTTTCTAATTGCATGACCAGTACACCATCTTCCGATAAATTCATTTTCTGAATGCGGCTATATTTTATCCATGTATTTGCAAAGAAGAAGCCTTCGGTTTTAAAGATAATTTTCGGGCTGCGGATCCAGAACAGATAAAAGCCCATTAATGCCAGTGCACATAATAACCATGTGGTAATGAGCGCGCCGTGGCTGGTCACATTGTTGTACACCAGGATGACAATCAGCACGACGAAGATAACGCTGTCTACGCGGCCGGGGCGTAAGAGAGGAACGGCGAGCAGGGTGGCGCCATGACGGCGGGGCATGATGAACTGATCGTAAATGGCAAAAGCCAGCAGCGCGATGATGAAAAGGACCAGTACCAGATCCGTGATGGACATTAAGCCTCCAAATAAAAAAACCGGGGGCAGGGCCCCCGGCGTACAGCAGATATTACAGACCCAGCAGGCCGATTGCGTAACCCACGATACCGATGACGAAGAAGCCAACGATGATCCACAGGGCGTTCACTTTCTTACGCAGCAGCCACATGCAGGCGAAGGTCAGCAGCAGAGGCACCAGACCCGGCATCAGCTGGTCAAGGATAGTCTGCACGGTGGTCACACGCGTTTGGCCATCCTGGCCGGTGATGGTCGAAACCACCAGTGGGATGTTCACGTGCGTCCACTTGTTTACCAGGGCCCCCATGACAAACAGGCCGAGGATAGACGCCCCCTCAGTCAGTTTCTGCAGGAAGCCGCCGCCCATATCGGAAACGATATCGATCCCTTTACGGTAGCCGTAAGCAACGCCGTAGTAACGGGTCGCCAGACGAACCAGGTTAAACAGGATGAAGAACAGCAGTGGCCCAAGCAGGCTGCCGCTCATCGCGATACCGGCACCCAGCGCCGCGAAGACCGGACGTACGGTACCCCAGAAGATTGGGTCACCCACGCCTGCCAGCGGGCCCATCAGACCAACTTTGATACCGTTGATAGCACCATCGTCAATCTCTGCGCCGTTTGCACGCTGTTCTTCCATCGCCAGCGTAACGCCCAGAACTGGAGCCGCTACGTAAGGATGGGTGTTAAAGAATTCCAGGTGACGCTTGATAGCCTGTTTACGCGCATCGTTGTTCTCAGGATACAGACGACGAATCGCCGGAACCATAGAGAAGCAGAAGCCCAGCGCCTGCATACGTTCGAAGTTCCATGAACCCTGGAACAGGTTTGAACGAAGGAACACGCCACGGATATCGCCCGGAGTGAGTTTTTTCTCGGTGGTAGTTTTAGTCACATCAACCATTTCGCTCACCTGTTAGTCCAATTCGTTATCAAGATCGTTAGAACCAGCCGCTTGAGCAGGTGCACCTGCAGCACGGTTGTATTTCGGGCTCAGCTGGATGTAAAGGATGGCCATTACGGCACCAATCACGCCCAGAGCAACCAGGTTGAAGTTAGTGAATGCCGCAGTGACGAAGCCGAGGTAGAAGAACGGCATCAGGTAGCCTGCGCGCATCATGTTGATGACCATCGCGTAACCTACGACTACGATCATGCCACCGGCGATGTTCAGACCGCTGGTTACCACTTCCGGAATGGCGTTCAGCATGCTTTGAACTTCGCTGGTACCCACGGAAACCGCAACGATAACGGCTGGGATTGCAATACGCATCGCCTGCAGGAACAGAGAGGACACGTGAATCCAGGACAGCGCCGTCAGGTTTCCGCTTTCCGCTGCTTTATCCGCTGCGTGCTGGAATGCCACGGTGATGGTACGAACGATGATGGTCAAAACCTGACCTGCTGCTGCCAGAGGGATAGCCAGGGCGATACCTGCACCGATACCCTGATGGCCGGCAATGACCAGAATGGTAGAAATAATGGACGCGAGTGCGGCATCAGGCGCAACCGCTGCACCGATGTTCATCCAACCCAGAGCGATCATTTCCAGGGTACCACCGATGATAATACCGGTTTTCATATCCCCGAGAACGATACCGATCAGCGTACAGGCGACCAGCGGACGGTGGAACTGAAATTCATCGAGTATTGATTCCATACCTGCAATACATGCGACGATGAACACCAGCACAATCTGAAGAGTGGTAATCTCCATTGTACTTCTCCTATTGCTTATTCAGACTTAAGTGTGAAGGCTAAAAAGTTGCCAAAGCGTTTATTTCGGCACTTTGGCAATCAGATCCATCATTTTCAGTTTCTGGTCGGTGGAAACCTTACGGACTTCCAGCTCGATGCCACGTGCGTTCAGTTTGTTAAAGGCCTCAATATCTTTCTCGTCAACGGATACCGCGTTGTTTACCTGGGTTTTACCCTGGCGGAACGCCATACCGCCCACGTTGACTGAGGTCACTTTCACGCCGCCTTCCACGATACGTTCAACGTCGGTTGGGTTAGTGAAGAGAAGCATCACACGTTCACCCGCATATTTCGGGTTGTTGTAGACGCGGATCATTTTAGCGACATCGACAACGTGTGCCGTGACGCCAGGAGGTGCAACCTGAGTCAGCAACGTTTTACGCACGTTATCAGCGGCGACTTCATCGCTAACAACAATAATGCGCGACACGTTGGTCTCTTTGGTCCAGCGGGTAGCAACCTGGCCGTGGATTAAACGGTCATCAATACGCGCCAGACCGATTTGCATGTAATCGTTCGGGCCCATTGGTTTCGCAGGTGCTGCAGCTTTCGGCTTAACCGGTGCGGGAGCCGCTTTTTCAACCGGTTTGGCTTTCAGCGCTTTCACGCCTTCGCTACCGGTTTCAACAGCTAACGCCACCAGCTCATCAAAGCTTGGGTTATCATCACGAGCCATAAAGGTCTCAACCAGCATCGGTACGTTGACGCCAGCGATCACTTCGTAGTTTTCTTTATCAACCACAATGCGGCTTGCCGCGTTGAATGGGCTACCGCCCCAGGTGTCGACAAGGAACAACACGCCTTTGCTGGTATCAAGCTTAGCCAGCTCAGCGGTGTATTTTTCGATTAACGTTTCTGCATTCTCGCCAGGCACGAAATCGATCCAGCCAACATTTTCCTGCTCGCCTAACAGCATCTCTGCCGTCTTCAGCAGTTGCTCTGCTGCCCAACCATGTGTGCCTATTACAATAGCAATCGTCACTTGCTACCTCCTTTTATTATCGTGAGTACCAGTAGGGCTGATACTATTTGAGCCGATGCCGTTACCGAATCGATTCAGACAAGGGTTAGAGAGATAAACCAATAGTTACCGAGAATTATTTTAGACAGTGAAAGAATAATTAATGTGATGAAGATCCGTAATTTAGTTAATGGGTCGCAATTATTTTGCGGCGTAAAAAATAGACTCACATTTTGCAAAGACTGGTAAATCTTTGCCAAATTCTCTTTTAATTTTGCTATGTTAATGTTTCGTTTAATTACACAGGAGTATAGGGCATCAGCCCGTAGTATGGATCGTCACCGACGCCTTTTCGCAACCGCTCGCTTATGCGGCACTTTCTCCGGCCATACGCGCCAACTTTTTGTATCCTCAGGTATCGTCTCGCTTAAACATGACATAGCGATGACCCGTCTTGTCTCTCGTTGGAGTGGTTTATGGAACTGTTAATGGATCCGTCAATCTGGGCGGGATTATTGACGCTTGTGGTGCTGGAAATTGTTCTGGGTATTGATAACCTGGTGTTTATCGCCATCCTTGCCGATAAGTTGCCGCCAAAACAACGTGATAAAGCCCGTCTCATCGGTCTCTCGCTGGCGCTGATCATGCGACTGGGTTTGCTCTCCGTGATTTCGTGGATGGTTACGCTTACCGCGCCGCTGTTCACCGTGTGGGGGCAGACGTTCTCCGGGCGTGACATGATCATGCTGGTTGGTGGTCTGTTCCTGCTGTTTAAAGCGACGACCGAGCTCCATGAGCGATTAGAAAACCGTCAGCACGACTCCGGTCACGGCAAAGGCTATTCCAGCTTCTGGGTTGTCGTTGCGCAAATCGTGGTGCTGGATGCGGTCTTCTCGCTCGATGCGGTGATTACCGCTGTCGGCATGGTGGAGCATCTGTGGGTAATGATGGCGGCGGTGGTTATCGCCATGGGCGTGATGCTGTTGGCTTCTAAGCCGTTGACCAACTTCGTCAACCAGCACCCAACGGTGGTGGTGCTGTGTCTGAGCTTCCTGCTGATGATTGGTCTGAGCCTGGTGGCCGAAGGCTTTGGTTTCCATATTCCAAAAGGTTACCTGTACGCTGCGATTGGCTTCTCGGTTCTGATTGAACTGTTTAACCAGATTGCGCGCCGAAACTTTATTCGCCACCAGTCAACGCAACCGCTGCGTGCCCGCACCGCTGATGCCATTCTGCGTCTGATGGGCAATCGCAAACCGGCGACCGTGGTGAGCGAAGAGGGCAATAAACCGACGGTACCGGTGCCAGAAGGCGCGTTCGTTGAAGAAGAACGCTACATGATTAATGGCGTACTGACGCTGGCCTCTCGTTCGTTGCGCAGCATTATGACGCCGCGTAATGAAATTAGCTGGGTTGATGCCTGTCTGAGCACCGAAGAAATTCGTGAACAGCTGTTGTCTTCTCCGCACAGCCTGTTCCCGGTGTGTCGGGGCGAGCTGGATGAGATTGTCGGGATTGTACGGGCCAAAGAGCTGCTGGTGGCGCTTGAAGCGGGTGAAGATGTACTGGCAATCGCCTCGGCTTCGCCGGCGATCATCGTGCCGGATACGTTGGATCCTATCAATTTGCTGGGCGTACTTCGCCGGGCGCGCGGTAGCTTCGTGATGGTCACCAACGAATTCGGGATGGTGCAGGGGCTGGTGACGCCGCTGGACGTACTGGAAGCGATTGCCGGTGAATTCCCGGATGCTGACGAAACGCCAGAAATTGTAGCCGACGGCGACGGCTGGCTGGTGAAAGGTTCCACCGACCTGCACGCGCTGCAGCAGACGCTGGGGCTGGAAAACCTGGTCGATGAAGACAATGACTATGCGACGGTTGCCGGCCTGGTGATTGCGGTTAACGGCCAAATCCCGCATGCGGGTGAAATGGTTGAACTGCCATCGATACAAATTACCGTTACCGAAGCCAATAACTATCGTGTGGATCAGGTGCGGGTGGTGAAGTTAACCTCCCCGCACGATGAAGAAGAGTAACGCCAGTGAGCGACCCGGAGGAAGCATGCATAGCTGACTCCGGGGGTTGTTAAGGGAAGCACGGACTCTACTGTACCTGTGCTTCCTGCTCTGCCATCCAGCGCGGAAAATCCTCAAGCAGTATCGGTTCTGCAAACAAATACCCCTGCAGTAAATAGACGCCTTGACGCTGGAGATAGCTGGCCTGTTCGTCCGTCTCAACCCCTTCCGCAATGAGTTCAATGTTCAGACGCTGACCCAGCGCGATGATCATATCGGTGACAGTTGAGTTCACGGCATCTGTACCTATTGCTTCCGTGAATGATTTGTCGATTTTCAGGACATCCGGGTGCAGCATCTCCAGCCATGAAAGCGAACTGTTGCCGGTGCCAAAATCGTCTATCGCCAGCTTAATTTGGCGATTGCCCAGTTCGCTACGCACCTCATAGTTGACGTCGTGCAGCGCTTCACGTTCGGTCAGCTCAACCGTCAATTGCTGGATCGGTTTTACGCTAAACCAGTTTTGTTCTAAATCCTTCAGCAGCAGCCCATCCTTAAAGTGCGGCGCGGCAATGTTAATACCTATCTGAAATTCAGGATCTTGCGGGAAGAGATGGAGTTTTTTCGCCGTTTCGCTAATGACATAGCGGGTGAGGGGGATAATCAGGTTTTGCATTTCGGCAATGGGAATAAACACATCCGGATCTACCCAGCCCACGCGCGGATTGTTCCATCTCAGCAGAATTTCAACCCCGGTGCAGCGCTGCACGCGGGCATCCATTTGCGGTTGGCAGTACAGGCTGAACTCTTTCCCGGCAATACCCATATTGATTTCACGCGAGAAACTCAGCCGTCCCGCGGTGGCCAGCCAGGCAATCCAGGTAAACAGGACGCTCATGATGATCGCCAGCGGCAGCTCAAAATAGAGATTATTGAAGGTCAGCCGTTCGGAGCCCGGGCCTAACGCGCTAATACTGAAAGGGAATTGAGAAGATTTAAGGGTATATGAACTGCTGTCGGAATTGACCAAATGCGGGGTAATGCCCGTCTCATGCTGAAAATAATGGTTGCCCACGTTCAGGCTCATGTGGCTAATCAGCGGCGGAGAGGACTCAAGAATAATATTGCTGACTAAATCAATGTTGATAGAGGCCAAAACGCCGTCCTGACCGTCCGCCGAGGCGGGAAACCATTGGATAAGGATTGGTGTGCCTTTAATCAACGAGTGGTCGATGGTTAATTCCAGCACCGCCTGGGGGTTAGGCAATCGCGCCTGAAGCGAATGGATGGGCACATTGCGGGCACCCAGCGCACTGGAGCAGTAAAGCTGGCCTGATTTAATCAACGCGATGGAGCGGACGGTTTGCAGCTCAACGGCCACTTTACGCAACTGCAGATGAATGGCCTCGCAGGGCTGACCTACCAGTGCCAGCATCGCATGGCGTTGGGTTTGCAGCGGCTGCAGAATCTTATTTAACCGCTCGACCGAATGGCGGGTGAGCGTATCTATCTGTTTGTGATTTACGCTACGCTGTGAAATAAATCGCGTCCCGAGGGTGAGCACAAAAGCACATACCGCGACGGTCACACATACGGCGATTCGTTTACGTAGATACTTCCTGATAATCCATTGTGCGGTTTGCATGTCCGATGCCCGGTGCGGATATATTGATAAAGAAAATACCAGTGACGTCAGAGCAAGTGTAGTGGGAAGCGAAAAATGTGAGAAAAAAGAGGCAAATAAATCACCCACCCGTATTAGGGGTGGGTGAAACGTCGTACTAGTCGCACTGAACCTTAATCGCCAGACCGCCGCGTGATGTCTCACGGTATTTGGCGTTCATGTCTTTACCGGTTTCGTACATGGTCTCGATCACTTTATCCAGAGAGACGCGCGGCTCGCTGGTACGGCGCATTGCCATCCGCGAGGCGTTAATCGCTTTGACCGAGGCAATGGCGTTACGTTCGATGCAAGGCACCTGAACCTGTCCGGCGACCGGGTCACAGGTCAGCCCCAGGTTATGCTCCATGCCAATTTCAGCCGCCACGCATACTTGTTCAGGGCTTGCGCCCAGCAGTTCGGCCAGACCGGCCGCAGCCATTGAACAGGCTACGCCCACTTCACCCTGACAGCCCACTTCGGCACCTGAAATCGAGGCGTTCATTTTATACAGTGCGCCAATCGCGCCGGAGGCGAGGAAATAGCGAATATAAATTTCCGGGGTCACCGGTTCGATAAAGTGATCGTAGTAGGCCAGTACCGCTGGAACGATCCCACATGCGCCGTTGGTTGGCGCCGTGACGACGCGGCCCCCGGCGGCGTTTTCTTCGTTAACGGCCAGCGCGAACATATTGACCCAATCGACCACGTTCATCGGATCGTGAGACAGCTTATCGCTGGCAACCAGCAGACGACGCAGCGCGGAGGCGCGGCGAGGCACGCGCAGAGGCCCCGGCAGAATCCCTTCGGTGTTCATTCCGCGATCGATACAAGCGCGCATGGTTTGCCACACGTTGGCGAAATAGTCTTCAATTTCTTGTTTACTGTGCAGCGCCAGCTCATTTTGCATCACCATGCCGGAGACAGACAGACCGGTCTGCTGGCAATAGCCCAGCAGCTCCGTGGCGGAGGCGAACGGATATGGCACCTGCACCGCATTGCTGGCTTCTTTGCCAAAATGCTCTTCATCAACGATAAAACCGCCGCCGATGGAGTAGTAGGTTTTGCTATAGACCAGCGTTTCGCCAGCCCAGGCGTGGATCTGCATGGCGTTCTCGTGCAGCGAGAGGTTCTCGCTGCGGAAGCGCATCCCATCATTTGCTGGGAAATCGACTTCCACACGGCCCTGCGCCAGCAGCAGGCGTCCGCGGGTTTCCACATCGCGAATAAACGCCGGAATAGCATCAATATCTACGGTATCCGGCTGGTTACCCGCCAGACCCATGATGATCGCGATATCGGTATGGTGGCCTTTACCGGTGAGGGACAGTGAACCGTAGACGTCAACGGCAACGCGCGTCACGTCATCAATCAGTCCCTTTTCGACCAGGTCATCGACGAACTGTTTGCCAGCCTTCATCGGCCCTACAGTATGGGAAGATGAGGGGCCAATCCCCACCTTAAACATGTCGAATATACTAATCACTTTAACACTCCTGACAGGGTTGCCGCGTTGTTGCGGCAACGATGTAATAACTGCGCATAGTGTATGAGGGAACCCGGAACTCAGCTTAACTATTCACATGAATTTAACTAATGAATAGCCCCGATTTTACTAATACTGAGCGCCGGATTGAATGATAAGTATAGTCAGGGTTTCAGGCCCACTTGTAGCGCCAGTTCACGAATGATGCCAGCGGTCATGCCCCAGACAAAATAGTGCTGATACCACGATAGCCAGACGCGGTGAGAATCACCGCGGCGATGGATATCCAGCGGGTGATAGCGGCCTAAGCGCAGCGCTTCAGCCAGCGGCATCTCAAACACCGAGGCGACTTCGTCTTCACTGGCGTGATAGTGCAGATCCGGCGGGATAACGCCAAGCACCGGGGTCACCTGAAAACCGGTCACGCTGTCCACCGGAGGCAGGACGCCAATAATATCCACGCACTCCGGCGGTATGGCCACTTCTTCCTGTGCTTCACGCAGCGCGGCGGCGATCAGTGAGGCATCGCTGCTGTCCACCGCGCCGCCGGGAAAGGCTACCTGGCCGGGATGTTTGCGCAAACGCGCAGAGCGCTGCGTCAGTAGCAGGCCGGGCTGCGGACGACGCACAATGGGCACCAGCACCGCCGCCTGGCGGGCATTTAACGCCGCGCGGCTGGTTTGCGGGCGCAGCAGCTGAAAGCGGGAGAGGAAATCATCCAGATTCAGCGCGTTGACATCCATGGTTATGACTCCAGTTGCGATAAGATACGATTAACTTTATCAAATGTTTCCTGATATTCCGCTCCTTCCTCGCTATCAGCAACCAGCCCGCCGCCTGCCGAGCAGTACAGCGTGCCTTGCGTTGCGGTAACGGTGCGGATAGTAATGCTGGTGTCCATATTACCGCAGGCGCTGAGATAGCCAATGCTGCCGCACCACGCATTACGACGATGCGGTTCCAGCTCATCAATAATCTCCATGGCCCGTACTTTGGGTGCGCCGGTAATCGAGCCGCCGGGAAACGCAGCGCGCAGCAGATCGGTGGCGTGTAGCGTGGCTGGCAACGTGGCGGTTATGGTACTCACCAGATGGTGAACCGCTGGGAACGGCTCGACAACAAAAAGCTCCGGCACCCGCACGCTGCCCGGTACCGCTACGCGGCCAATATCGTTGCGCATCAGGTCAACAATCATCAGGTTTTCTGCACGATCCTTCGCAGAATTCGCCAGTCGCTTGGCCTGTTTGGCATCGGCCAGCGGATCGTCCAGACGCGGCAATGTCCCCTTGATAGGGCGAGTCTGGATGTGTCCTTGCTCAAGCTGAATAAAACGTTCGGGAGACAGGCTCAGGATTGCGCTGTCGTCGAGCCGTAAGAAGGCACTAAACGGCGCGCGGTTGCTGCGGTTTAGGCGAACAAACGCTTGCCACTCATCGCCACGATAGCGAGCCTGAAAACGCTGGGCCAGATTGACCTGGTAACAGTCGCCGCTTTGCAGATAGGCCTGCACCTGGCGGAATTTCTCTCCGTACTGTTCACGGCTCATATTGGATTGCCAGCGTGATGACAGCGCAAATGGCTCGCCGTCGGCTGGGCGTTGCTGTTCAAGCCAGGCCAGACGCGCCTGAATATCGCCGTAGCTCAGCAGCGTGACGGTCTGACGGTGATGGTCGACAATCAGCGCCCAGTCATAAATGCCAACGGCCATGTCCGGCACCGTCAGATCGTTTTGCGCCTGCTGGGGTAAGGATTCAAACCGACGGCCAAGATCGTAACCGAACAGCCCCACGGCTCCGCCGATAAACGGCAGCTCCGGCAGCGAAGCGTTGCTGAATGCGCAGCTGGCTAGCGCTTGGTGCAATAGCGTTAGCGGATCGTCAGTTGAGGGGGTGACCGTGCCGTCGGCGTTCCTGATCTCGCTGGTCTCCCCGCGGGTGACTAACGTGATACGCGGCTCGGCAACCACAATATCGTAACGGCTGTGCGGATGATTGGCGTAGCCTGAATGCAGCATCATGGCCCATGGCGAGGCGCTTAACGGGGCAAAATAATATTCTGCAGCGTCCTGTCGCCAGGGAAGCGTCATGGTTGAAGGGTGTAACATTGTTATTCTGTCCAGCCTGTTCTGCGCTGCCTATGGCGAATAATCGGGCAGCATGGGATAATAAGCGCCCACAATGTAGCAGGAGTCAATGATGTTTGCAGGATTACCTTCATTAAGCCATGAACAGCAGCAGAAAGCCGTTGAACGTATTCAGGAGCTGATGTCTCAGGGCATGGCGAGCGGTCAGGCAATTGCGCTGGTGGCTGAAGAGCTGCGCGCGAACCATAAAGGCGAGCGAATCGTTGCCCGTTTTGAGGACGAAGACGAGGACGAGTAAGCCAATGGCGTCCTTCCTAAAACCCCTGCTGCTGGTATTGGCGACAACGCCTCTACTGGCGGCAGCCGGTTCCTCCTGTCAGCTTACCGATCCCGGCCTGACGCTGCAAAGCTATCGCGCCGACCCTCAACATGAACGTATCGCCATGTACTGGCGCCAGTCTAATGGTAAAGACTATGGCTCATTGCGCGCGCTGCTCGCCGATATCAACGGTGACGGACGTGTACGAATGGCGATGAATGGCGGTATTTACGACAAAGCCTATGCACCGCTCGGCCTGTATATTGAGAAGGGGCAGCAAAAAGTTGCCGTGAACCGATCGTCAGGCGGCGGTAATTTCTTTATTAAACCCGGTGGTGTGTTTTATCTGCGCGGCCAGCAGGCGGGGATCATCAGCCTTGATAAGCTGAAATCGACTAACGGGATGGACTATGCGGTACAGTCCGGCCCGATGCTGATTGAAAATGGCGTCATTAACTGGCGGCTTAAACCATCCGCCAGCTCGCGTAAGCTGCGTAATGGCGTGGGGATTACAACCCAGGGGAAAGTGGTGTTCATGCTAAGCGACCGCGAAACCAACTTTTATGATTTCGCCTGCTATGCCAAAACGCGACTCAACGTGCGCCAGATGCTCTATCTCGATGGCACTATTTCGAAAATGTACCAGCAGGGGAGCAGTATTCCCTGGCAGTACCATCCTTTTGTGTCGATGATCACCGTCGAAAAACGTTAAAACCGCCTTCCGTTTCCGGAAGGCGGTCTGTTAGTTAATCACATCCGGTCGTTGCTCAGGATCATCGTATAAGGTCACATGGCACACGTTTTCGCCGCGCCAGAACGAAATTTGCGTGCCAATCGGCGTATGATGGACGCTCACTTCGGTTAAGGGCGCCGACTTCGCCAGATCCCATAGACAGACAAAACGCGCCTGCGGCAGATGGTTGCGCAACACCAGATAGCTGAGGTTGCTTATCGCTGGGTTATCTGGTGCCAGCCCTTGCCACAGTTCACCATCGCCCGCCAGCCATAGCGCGACCGTCTCTTCACCTTGGGTAAAGTGGCGCGGCTGACAGCCGTGAAGCGGCGTCATGGTCGAGTTTTCCATATGGCGCAGCGGGCCGCTAAGTGAGAAGGGTAGCGCGCTACCGCTTTGATCCAGCGCCTGCGCCGCCATGTGCAGCGTCCAGTCAAGCTGTTGACGATGCGGGTTGGCAACCGTCGACAGATCGATAAGCACATCATCAAGCCACAGCAGCCTGCGGCGGAAACGAATCTCCTGCCAGGACTGTTCATCCCATTCGACCCGCGTATGGCTATTCAACTGCGGCGCCGGTTTACGCCAGTCTACCTCGGTATCAAGCCATAGGTAGTCATCCCCCATATGCCAGCCTAGCACTTCAGGATTGGCCGGTGGTTGATTGCTTTGGTTGACCGTCAGCGTGTTATGGGTGGCGCTGTTTTTGTAGTAGTCATAGTGCATTTTGGCACCATAGCCGGTGGTCCCCAGATCCGGAAGTAGCCAGCCGTCGCGTTGCCACAGCATCAGCCCCAGCCTATCGTAGTGATCGTGCTCGCCGCCCCAGGGGCTGTGCTTAATCAGCAGCGCCTGCTGTTGCTGCGGTTTACGCCAAAGCGTGATCCCAGCGCCCGGTGCAAACAGCGACTGCTGAGGGATCAGCTCCACTGGGGTTTCTGGCAGCGGCTGGTCGCGCCAGAGCAGCGTTTCGCGTTCATCTGGCTGCGTCTTGGTAAACTGCAATACGGCGGCGTACAGCGGGTCGCGCCAGATAAACCAGGCAAATTCGTACAGATCCCGGTGATGCAGTTTTTCCTGCCCGGCGAGGCAGTCGTTGAGACGCGGGAAGGTACCGTCCGGCAGCAGCAAGGAGAGCGGGAAGCTCAGCATCGGCCGATACCATGGGCCGTCAATCAGACTCCAGCGGGTGCCACGCGCCAGCTTCTCAAAGGCAAAGAAGCCCTGCAGCGCGTAATAGTGGTAGTGCACTGATCCTTCGAACCACAGTCCTTCCGCCAGAAGACCATTCTCCAACTGCCAGCGCAGGCCGTACGGCTGATTGACGGCAAATTCCAGTAGTGCCTCATCTTCCAGTACAAAACCGAGTATCCCAAGTGCCGCGCTGATTTTTACCTCATGGTTGTGGATCTGCGGGCTGCGATGCTGACGCAAAAAGTCGGCGGCGCAGCGCAACAGGTTGTCGCAAATGTGCTGTTGCTCGGCCAGGGTTAATCCATCTTGAATAAAGTCATAGCCAAGCGCCATATCCAGAATACAGTTGGCTTCGCACAGCGTCTGCGCATTCATTTTCCCCGGCCCGTTGTGCGGAATATCGCCATGAACTTCATAACCCGGGTAGACGTCGGCATAGCCCAGCAACAACGTCCGTACCCTATCGCGATACGCCGTTTCACCGGTCAGTTGCCATAGCAGCCCCAACTGCTGGCAAGTGCTGGCGTTGCGACCATTCATTTCGCGCCACCAGGCGCCATCCCACGGCTCGCCGCGAAATATTTCGCCGTCTACCGGGCAGGCGTGCTGATGGGGCGAGTTGGCCTCCCAGGTTAGCCGCACGCCATGATGCGGACAAAAATAGTAGAGATTCCAGCTGGCAATTCCGGTCTGCGGGATGCAAACCTCGGCATCCAGCATCGGTTGTGCATTCTTCACGAGCTGTGCAATCAGACCGTTATTGCCGGCTGCACGTCTGGCAATGTCGGGCCATAGCCCAGAAAATTGTTTCATCAGTGGTTATCCTTGACCTCTGCTGATGCGGAAAGTGGAGCGATGAGCGTGGTGATATCGTCAGGATATTTTG
>PPYF01305598.1_pt1 | contig 13493 bp, 9 predicted proteins | sample 1559871 | NCBI WGS metagenome assembly PPYF01 (sample SAMN08240021, study PRJNA423297) | Human gut metagenome, whole genome shotgun sequencing project. | reverse complement strand
TCCGGTTGTCGCATAATGAACTCCCGGATTGGCCTCATTGGCCAACTGGTTAATGAAATAATGATGCGTTGGCTGAGCATCGCAATATTTCTGGATCGCTTCCTGATAAAATCCTGTTGTGAATGTTCCGTTCGCAAAGGCTTCCGGCACGCCCGGCACATCAAACATGCTCTTTAAGTCAGCGCCATATGCACGCAGCATCTTTTGGCGTTCTTCGGACTGGCCCGGCTCCAAAAATACCGTCAGCTTGTAACCACGGCTTGCAGAAAATGCAGCCAACCCAATTCCGGTATTTCCAGAGGTGTTTTCTACGATCGTATCTCCCGGGTGAAGAATACCATCTTCCTCTGCCTTTTTGATCATGTTAAGAGCGGCGCGGTCCTTGATGGAACCCGATGGATTAAAATACTCCAATTTTCCCAGCAAATGTGCTTTGATGTCGTGTTTTTCCTCAAACTTTTCAAACTCAAATAACGGTGTGCGTCCTACTAATTCTTCAATATTTTTTACAATCTTTGCCATAACTATTCTCGTTCCTTTCTTTTTTGCAATTTACGATACATACAGATCTTGATAAGGATCTTCTAGGTATCCCGGTAAATATGTCTTATCTTCTATGTACTGCGCCAACGCCAACAACGATGCCGCGCAGCCGCCACTTCCGTGATACAGTCCCACATACGCCTCTGATCGGTCCGGTTCATGCCGGTTCCAAGACGTATACCAATTGCGCACTTTGTGCTGATAGGTCGATTCACCAATGATCGCCTCAGCCGCCTCATAGGCTGCATCCAGATATACCGAATTACCTGTCAGCTTATGTACATGCAGAAAATGTTCTAACATTCCCGCTGCACCACAGCAATAGCAATTCGTTCTCCAATAACCGTCCGAATGTTTCGTTGGCGCACCGGCTGCCAACAGACCATTGGTCAACTTAATGACAAAATCTTTATACGATTCGTCTCCGGTAATCCGATACAGTTTGTAAAACAATCTTGAGGTGCCGATCGGTCCCTGACATACTCCCAGATAATACAGGTCTGTCAGATACGTATCGTTATACTTAACCAAAGCTGCCTCGCCATCTTCGGAGTAGTCTGCAATATTTTGAATATACTGTGCCGCTTTCTTTGCAATGTCTAAATATTCTTCCTGATGCGTCTGCTCATATACGCTTGCCAAAATATAACCACAGCCTGCAGCACCATATTCAAATCCCGGGAAATAGCCACCCGCTTTGCCAATTGTCGGAAAAGTCTCTGTATCCATTACGTACCAGCGGTATCCACCCTGCGGTGCATCTTCCTTGTGGTCTGCAATATATTTTGCTGCTTTTGCCGCGGCATCCAGATATTTATCACCGCCGAACGTATTATAAACGTCGAGCAAAAATAGGATCAAACCACCTTCGCCCAATATGCCGTAAAACCCATACCAAGTAAGTGCTCCCTGCTTGTCTTTTGCTGCCTCGATCGCATCATCGGCAACTGTCAGCGCAAACTGCTTATAACGTTCCTCTCCTGTAATTTTATAGAGTTCCTTTGCAACATAGGCACCTCCCGCCGGACCATTCAAATAACCGATGTAGGCCCCCTGCAAAAATGGTACTTCCGTCGCAAAATCCTCTTTGCCACGATATTTACGGATCACATAACGGATACCTGCCTCCGCCTTGCGTAAGTATTTCTCTTGCTCTGTCGCGACATAATATTTCAAATATAATAATGCAATTCCTGCTGCGCCCGCATACAGACTCGCATCATCTAAAAGTAAGGCATCCTTTTCCACTTGTTTGCCCGGCATGACATCCCAGCTCTCCACATCACCATCTACATGGCCATATTGTTCGATCCAATTGACCGATTCTGCTGCCGTCTGGAGAAGTCTCTGCCGATCTAACGGTGCAAATGCCTTGATCCAATTTCTTTTACTCATAAGCGCTGCTCCTTTCTCCTACTATCTCTATAGGAATTATCTATATTCAAATCATACTACTCTTTTCGATCTTTGCATAATCTCAAAAAAATATAACGTGTTATAGTTTTTTTCTATAACACGTTATATTTACGCAACATTATTATATTTATGCGATACTGTTATACTTACGCAGCATTGTTATACTTACGCAGCATTATTATATTTACGCAGTACTGTTATGCTTACGCGGCATTATTATACTTATGCGGTACTTGTTATACTTACTCGCCTTTATTATATTTACGCCAATACCTTATCCTTGTATTTGCTTAACTCTTCAAGGAATTTATTACCCATTTCACTCATAACTGACGCTTTGCGCGCGATATAGCCAATGGTCATTTTCTCGTCTGTCTCTAATTTAACTGCACAAAACGCAGAACCGTTCAGTTCCTCACAAATAATGCCGGAACATAATGTATAACCATTGATCCCAACCATCAGATTAAGCATGGTCGCTCTATCATTAGCACGCACCAACTGCTTGTAAGCATAGGTGCTCAGTACTTCTTCCGCATAATAAAACGAATTACTTTCTCCTTGTGCAAAGGCAAGACACGGATAATCATTCAGCTCTTCCATAGTGACGCTTGACTTGCCCGCAAGCGGATTGTTTTTACTCATGTAGGCATAAATTCCACATTCAAACAATGGTGTAAATACCAGTCCGGACTCCCGAAAAATCTTCTGCAACACTGCCTGATTATAAGCATTCAAATAGAGCACACCTATTTCACTGATCTGATTTTTGACGTTTTCAATGACTTCATGCGTCTTCGTCTCATGGATCTCAAACTCATACTCTTCCATGCCATACTGATCGATCACTGATACAAACGCATTCACCGCAAACGTGTAATGCTGCATAGAGACATGAAAAGTACGCTTGATATTTTTGTGCGATATATATTTAGCATCCAAAATGTCATATTGCTCGATCACTGACTTTGCATAGCCCAAAAACTCACGTCCCTTGACGGTAAGAGATATGCCGCTCTTTGTTCGCGAGAAAATTTCGAATCCAACTTCCTGTTCTAACGACTTTAAAGATGCAGTCAGGCTCGGCTGCGAAATGAACAGTTTTTTGGCAGCTTCATTGATCGAACTGTCTTTGGACAATTCCACAATATACTTTAATTGATTCAAGGTCATCGTTCTAGTTTCCTTTTTTATTGTGTCCCATTTTCAGGATAATTCTCTCCTATTTATGTCCCATTTTCAGGACAATTTGCTCCTTATACGGAAAGATCAAATTTCTGTCCTACAGACCGGGTGGCCTCTTCTTTCACCGTATTCCAGTCAACCTTCTGTAATTTATCTAATAGCTCCTCGTAGGATGATGCCTGTACTTTTGTCTTTTTCTTCACGGTCTCTTTCTGATCGGCAGCTTTTTCCTTTTTGGCGGCTTTCTTCTTCTCTTCTGCTTTGGCATCCTTTGCATCTTCTATGCGCTCTTTCTGCTTTGCTGTAGACTTCTCCAGTTCCGCAAAGTATGACACTGTACCATCATCATGAAAAGCAATGCCTACTTTCACAATATCGTCATAAGATGCGCCGTTCTGACCATCTTCTGTCTCTTTGTTGGCAAGCTGTTCTTTAAGCTGCTTGAATTTCTCAAGTGCATCATTGATCATGTCGAGCCTTTCCTGCTTGTAGCTCTCATCGTTTGCCATCTTTTCCAGTTCATCGCCGGTAAACAACGCCGAAAAATCTTTAGTCCCCGCAGACATGATCGACTGTGCTTCCTCATCACTGCTAAAATCTGCCACAAAAAAATCCATATTGGTATATTTATCTTTCAGCTCGTCTAACAACGCTTTCGCTTTAGTCGAAAGATTATCATATGTATTCGTCTTATCTGCCGCGGTACTGCTGCTTTTTTTTGCAGGGGCTGCATTATTCTCTGCCTTTGCTGCTTTCTTATTCTGCATTGTCTTTGCCACATCATAATACTGTGCTGCTGCACCACTATTTGTCACTACCTGATTCATACATTACCTCCATTTACTGTATGTCACTCTGAGTCATCTGCGCCAACGTCTCACATCTTGCACGGCATCACAATGTCCAATCGCATTATGTAATATTTCGGCTATTTAATATATCGGATAAGATTTGCTATTTCCTTACGCAATTTTCATTTGATCCTGCGCAATGATCTTTCCATTCTGCCACAACATGATACGATCCTAAAATTAAACGATATAATCATTGTGCGTGCTTTGCAACCTATGGTATGATGGAGTTGCTGTTTTTGCATAGATGCTTTTGTGAACATGAGTTTGTATACACAGCAAATAAGCTATTATATGTGAATATGAGCATGTATACGCAGCAGATAAACTATTCTAAAGAAATGGAGAAGAAATATGAAATTAGCAATTTTAATCCTTTACTTTGCAGTCCTGATCGGTATCGGGCTGTATTGCAGGAAACACACTACTGATGTCAATGGTTTTGTATTAGGTGGTCGCTCAGTTGGTCCCTGGCTGACTGCTTTTGCCTATGGAACCTCATATTTTTCTGCCGTTGTCTTTGTCGGCTATGCCGGACAATTTGGTTGGAAATATGGTATTGCAGCGACTTGGGCCGGTATTGGAAATGCGCTGATCGGCTCGCTGTTAGCATGGGTTGTCCTAGGTCGACGCACCCGAATAATGACACAGCACTTAGACTCGGCAACAATGCCACAGTTTTTTGGAGAACGTTTTAACAGCCGCGCCCTAAAGATTGCTGCTTCCGTCATTATTTTTATTTTCCTGATCCCTTATACAGCATCTCTTTATAATGGATTATCACGTTTGTTTGGTATGGCTTTTGATATTGACTATTCCGTATGTATCATCATTATGGCTGTACTTACCGCAATTTATGTTATTGCAGGCGGATATATGGCAACGGCGATCAATGATTTCATTCAGGGTATCATAATGTTGGTCGGCATTGTTGCGGTCATCGCTGCGGTGTTGATGAGCAAAGGCGGATTTATGGCTTCCTTGAATGGTCTGGCTCAGATAAGCGATCCGGAAGTTTCCAAAGCACCCGGCATTTTCGCCTCTTTCTTTGGTCCTGATCCGCTTGGTCTTTTGTTTGTGGTTATTTTGACATCGCTCGGTACCTGGGGGCTGCCACAGATGGTACAAAAATTTTATGCCATCAAAGATGAGTCCTCGATCAAGACAGGCACTATTATTTCAACAATCTTTGCCATGATCGTTGCCGGTGGAAGTTATTTTCTCGGTGGATTTGGCCGTCTGTTCTCGGATCAGATCGACGTGGAGGCAAATGGCTTTGACTCTATTATCCCAACCATGTTATCCGGGCTGCCATCCGTGCTGATCGCCTTAGTCGTGATCTTAGTGTTGTCTGCTTCGATGTCAACATTATCTTCGCTCGTTATTGCGTCCAGCTCTACGTTGACGATTGATTTTATCAAAGATAATTTTGTGAAAAACATGAGTGAAAAGAAACAGGTATTACTGATCCGCGTTTTGATCGTGGTATTTATCGCAATATCTTCAGTCTTAGCTTTGATCCAGTATAAGAGCTCCGTAACATTCATTGCGCAGTTGATGGGCGTGTCTTGGGGTGCTCTTGCCGGTTCTTTCTTAGCACCATTTATGTACTCTCTGTACGTAAAATGGGTCACCAAAGCGTCCTGTTTTGTCTGCTTTATTTTTAGCTCCGTATTGATGATCGCTAATATTTTCTGCATAGAATCTTTCCCTGTAATTATGCAGTCACCGATTAACTGTGGTGCTATCGCGATGTTGGCCGGGCTTGTGATCGTGCCTGTTGTCAGTCTGTTTACTCCGAAACCGGACAAAGCAATGGTAGACAGTACGTTTGCTTGTTATGACAAGGAGAATACAGTATCCCAAAAAACTGCGTTAGGTAAATAATGGCAGTGGGATATTAATGGATGAATAATAAAGTTGACGGCTACGGGAAATGCTATACTGGCAACCAGATACTTATTGATTTACCATAAAATTAATGGTTATGGGAAATGCTATACTGGCAACTATATACTTATTGATTTACCATAAAATTAATGGTTATGGAAAATGCTCTCAATAGCAGTTATTATATGACAGAAAGAAGGATTGTTATGATTATTGATTTTCATACACATATATTTCCAGAAAAAATCGCCAGCCGGGCTATTGCAAGTCTGGAACAAAAAGCAAAGATGCGTGCGCACGTAAGTGGTGTTGAGGCGTCACTCCGTGCATCCATGGATAAAAGTGGTGTTGATCTGTCTATTATTCTTCCTGTGGTTACGAATCCGCATCAATTCGAAACGGTGAATCGTGTCGCAGTGGAAACCAACGAACACACCAAGGAAACCGGACTGTTATCGTTCGGCGGCATTCATCCGGATAATGACAATTACCGGGAAATCATTCAATTTCTTGCAGGCCATGGCTGTAAGGGGATCAAGATCCATCCGGTGTATCAAGGTGTGGCGATTGATGATATCCGATTTTTGCGCATCATTGACTGTGCGGAAGAATACGGTTTGGTCACCATTACACATGCCGGATACGACATTGGTTTTCCGGGAGAAGAACAATCCCTTCCTGTACACATATGCAATATGCTAGACGAAATCAAACCGTCCCGCATGGTTCTGGCACATATGGGCGGCTGGGGATGTTGGAATCAGGTTATGGATCGCATCATTGGACGAGATGTATATTTAGATACTGCTTTTTCAACGACTTCAGCACCCCGCGAGGGCGCGCCATTGTCCATGGATCTGTTCACGGTAATGATCCAAAAACATGGCGCTGACCGCATTGTCATGGGTAGCGATAGTCCTTGGAGCGATCAGCTAGACTCTATCAATGCTATAAAAAATTGCAATATTCCAGAAGAAAGCATTGCAAAAATTCTTGGAGATAATGCAAAGAAATTATTGCAGTTATAGCTGCTAGCTGCATTTTATAAAAACAATGTGAGAATATAAGTAATGTGAGAATATGAGTAATAAGGGCATATCAACTGTGATATGCCCTTGCTTTTATGCGTGTTTGTATTTGGTAGTTTTCTAAACATTATAACGACGTATGCTATTTGTTTTATGCTTAGTTTCCTAAGCATTGTTACAGCGTATGCTGGTTATTTTATGCTTGATTTTCCTGCGCTACCAGGCGATCTGCACCATACATTTTACGTAGTTTTGGTTTTTCAATCTTCCCGGTTGCATTTCGCGGGATCTCACTAAAGATAATTTCCTTTGGTCGCTTATATCGCGGCAATTCCATACAGAATTCTTCGATTTCCTCCTCTGTGCAGCTCATACCATCCTTTACTTCAATGATCGCTGCAGTCTTCTCCCCTAATCGACGATCCGGAAGACCGATCACCGCTACATCCTTGATCTTATCGTGTCTGCGCATGAAATCCTCAATCTGTACCGGATAAATATTCTCACCGCCACTAACGATAACATCTTTTTTACGGTCGACCAAGAAATAAAAACCATCCTCATCCTGCATTGCCATGTCTCCGGTATACAACCAGCCATCTTTTAAGGTTTCTGCAGTTGCTTTCTCATTGTGATAATAACAGGTCATGACACCCGGACCCTTTACACATAGTTCTCCGACTTCTCCCTGCTTCACTTCTACGCCCTGCTCATCAACAATTTTGCACTGCCATCGATATCCCGGCACACCGATTGCACCGACTTTATGTATATTTTCAACACCAAGATGCACACAACCCGGTCCTGTCGACTCGGACAAACCGTAATTGGTATCATATGCATGATTCGGAAAATATTCTTTCCAACGTTTGATCAAGGAAGGCGGCACCGGCTGAGCGCCAATATGCATCAAGCGCCACTGCGATAACTCATAATCTTCCAGCTTCAGATCTCCACGATCCAGCGCATCCAAGATATCCTGAGCCCATGGTACTAACAGCCAGACAATCGTACACTTTTCGCTAGAAACGGCAGATAAGATCGTATCCGGCTTCGTTCCTTTTAATAGCACCGCCTTGCTGCCTGCAACCAAACTTCCCATCCAATGGAACTTGGCTCCGGTATGATATAATGGCGGAATACACAAAAATACGTCATCTCTGCCTGTACTATGATGTTTTTGTTCCATTTCAGCGGCCTGCGTCAAGCTCTGATGTTTGTGTAAGATCGCCTTTGGAAAACCTGTTGTTCCCGAAGAAAAGTAGATTGCTCCATAATCATCTTCTGTCAGCGGGATATCAGGTGTTTTACTGGAACAATCCGCAACAAGTTCATGATAACTCTCTGCAAAGTCCGGACAGCCGTCCCCAACATAGATCAATAGTCTTCCTTTACTCAGTTTTTCTGCATTTGCCTCGATCCGTCCGATAAACGCAGGCCCGAATACGATTATATCCACTTCGGCAAGCTCTGCACAATATAAGATCTCCTCTGCATCATAGCGAAAGTTAAACGGCACTGCTATTGCTCCTGATTTGAGCACTCCAAAATAAATAGGCAGCCATTCCAAGCAATTATACATCAGAATTGCTACTTTATCGCCCTTTTTTATTCCTCGACTAAGCAGCAGGTTTGCAAAACGGTTTGCCTTTTCGTTAAATACCCCCCAAGTAATTTCACGTCGATACGGTTCGAAACGAGATGGCTGGATCAATTCATACTCTTTCCAACTCGTTCTCCTTGTATCTTTTTCATCCGGATTCAATTCCACCAACGCAACTTCATTCGGATATAGTTTTGCATTTCTTTCCAAAAAATCTGTAACAGGCATCCTTTTTTCCTATCCTTTCTCCGTACTTTTTAAATATAGCATTCTCCTATCACTGAAAGAAAAAACCGGCACTATCACGTGCCGGTTTAGATTCCGTGGTAGTCGCCCGCAGCCATCCACTGCATCGGGTGACTTCTCTGCTATATTGTGTTAAATTTTCGAATATCCATAACTGTTTACGATAGCATCCAGTTTACGTTTCTCTTTGCAGTATGGGCATTCACTTGGCAGATAATTCTTGTAACTGCCAACATCATCTACATGGTAGATTGAATGAACCGGAATACCTTCAACCTCATCTACAGCTGTAAAGATCGCCGATACCCCCTGCACATTACCGCCATAATATCGAATTGCCTGTATGCTCTGCTCAACTGTCTGTCCGGTAGTCGCACTTGCTAACAGTAGTACGACATGCTTGTTGGTAAGCATAGCTTCAACATTATCGCGAAATATGATCTGTCCACTCGTATTGATCTCGGGAGTAACAATATTCACACATTCATGTGTATTCATGGACATGATCCCTGCGTCTGTAAGCTCTTCTGCCAAATATGCTCCTATAACTTCACAGCCATCCATGCACACGATGGTATCTACCGCTTTCGTATGTTTATATTCCCGCACAAATTCTTTCGCTACCAGCTGCGCTTCCGTGTGGCGACACTTTATCGGTGTGATATCAAGGTAATAGTTGATGTGTGAGTGATTGGTTGCAAAGTGACCAGGATATGCCTTCAACTCAATCTTTCGATTTGCTTTTGCCGGTATTTTAACCTGTCTGTCCAACATGCTCATAGTCCTAACCTCCTTTATGTAGTTAATATTCATATGAGTATTGCCAGACGAAATATCCTTTTTCCTCTGGCAATACCTTACGTTCTAATTATATGATTATTCCGGTAACTCTACCGTAACTTTCTCCAAGTGCCATAACTCTGTTGCATACTCTTCAATCGTACGGTCGGAAGAGAATTTACCACTCTTAGCTGTATTGAGAAGCGCAGACTTAGCCCATGCATCTTCATTTCTGTAAGCTGCCTCTACACGCTGCTGTGCCTCCGCATAGGAACGGAAATCCTTCAAAATAAAGTACATATCCGGACGTCCGCCGTTGCCATCGAGCAAAGAATTGTAAATATCACGGAACTCTTCCGGATTACCCGGTGCATACGTACCATCAACTAACTGTGTCAGCACGGCACGGATGTCTGAATCCATGTTGTAGATTTCTCTTGGATTGTACTCATTGTTGTGCTCATATGCAATAACCTCGTCTGAGGACAGACCAAAGATAAATGCATTTTCCTCTCCAACTTCCTCGACAATCTCTACGTTCGCTCCATCCATAGTTCCCAGTGTCAATGCACCATTTAACATAAACTTCATATTACCGGTACCTGATGCCTCTTTACTGGCAGTGGAAATCTGCTCAGATACATCTGCAGCTGCGAAAATGATCTCTGCATTCGATACACGATAATTTTCGATAAATACCACTTTGATCTTATCATGAATACTCTTATCATTATTTACCACATCCGCAACACTATTGATCAATTTAATGATCTGTTTTGCGACATGATAACCTGCAGACGCCTTAGCACCAAAGATAAATGTACGTGGGTAGAAATCCTTATCCGGATTTTTCTTTAACTCATTGTAAAGATACATTACATGCAAAATATTTAATAACTGTCTCTTATACTCATGCAGTCTCTTAACCTGTACATCAAAAATCGAACGTGGATTAACCTCAACTCCATTATGTTTCTTGATATACTCTGCAAGACGTACCTTATTCTGATACTTAATGTTCATGAATTCCTTACGGCTTAATTCATCCTCTGCATATACGGCAAGATTATTAATATGAGACAGATCTGTGATCCACTCATCACCGATCTTCTTCGTAACCCAATCAGCCAGCAACGGATTTCCATGAAGAAGGAAACGACGCTGTGTAATTCCATTGGTCTTATTGTTAAATTTCTCAGGCATCATAAGATAGAAGTCTTTTAATTCCTGATTTTTTAAGATTTCTGTATGTAATCTGGCAACACCATTAACAGAGAAACTTCCTACAATTGCCAAGTGTGCCATCTTAACCTGTCCATCATAAATGATAGCCATGCGTTCTACTTTACCGTAGTCTCCCGGATATGCAGACTGGATTTCTAAAATAAAACGACGGTTGATCTCTTCAACGATCTGATAAATTCTAGGGAGAAGACGTGAGAACAGCTCTAACGGCCATTTTTCAAGTGCTTCTGACATAATTGTATGGTTTGTATATGCGCAGGTCTTCTTAGTGATTGCCCATGCCTCATCCCATTCCAAACTATACTGGTCCATCAATATACGCATCAACTCTGCTACCGCAACAGTCGGATGTGTGTCGTTCAATTGGAAACATACTTTTTCATGAATCTTACGAATGTCATCATGGTTTTCCATATATTTTGCAACTGCAAGCTGTACACTTGCGGATACAAAGAAATACTGCTGCTTTAAGCGAAGCTCTTTACCTGCCATATGATTGTCATTTGGATAAAGCACCTCACAAATCGTACGTGCAAGATTCTCCTGCTCAACAGCTTTCTGATAATCTCCTTTGTCAAAAGAACTCAAGTTGAATGTATCAATTGCCTCTGCATCCCATATGCGCAGCGTATTAACCACATTATTCTGATAACCAACGATTGGCATATCATATGGTACGGCACGAACACTCTGATAATTTTCCTGAACAAACTTGTCCTTACCATTCTCATCTTTGCGGATCGCTACATATCCACCAAACTTAACTTCTACCGCATATTCCGGACGTTTGATCTCAAATGGGTTGCCATCTTTCAACCAATCATCCGGCTTCTCAACCTGATAGCCATTCTCAATCGCCTGCTTGAACATTCCATATTTGTAACGAATTCCACAACCGTATGCAGAATATCCTAATGTTGATAATGAATCTAAGAAACAAGCGGCTAAACGTCCCAAACCACCATTACCAAGTGCTGCATCCGGTTCCTGATCCTCGATAACATCCAAATCTAATCCCAGCTCTTCTACAGCTTCCTTAATTTCTTTATTTCCCTTCAGATTAATGATCATATTGCCAAGAGCACGTCCCATCAAAAATTCCATAGACAAATAGTATACAGTCTTGACATCCTTCTCTTCGTATGTCTTGTGCGTTGCCATCCACTGGTCAACAATAAAATCTTTTACCGCATATGAAACTGCCTGAAACAACTGTTGCTGGTCAGCTTCCTTGATTGTCTTACGAAATAAAACCTTTACGTAATCCTCAATTTCTTTTTTGAATTCTTCTTTGTTGATTTCCTTCATTCTCCTAGGCCCTCCTAAAATTGCCGACGCCAAAAGAACTCCCGTCCTCCCGACACATCATGCTCCGCACGCTTATTATATACTATTGTAGTGCAAAAATCAAATTGAATATATATTCTGACCCCCGCATAAAATATCAATAACAACGAGTAGGAGCAATTGTTTATGCGACACTTCTATCGTATGATGACTGTGATCATTTTAACCTGTATTATGCTTTGCGGATGTTCTAAGGAGAACCCTCCCGACAAGATTGCAGATGCAGACTTCACGGTAATAACGGGTTCCGACATTCCAGAAGAGCTGCAAAGCCTTATCAACGAGCGCAAAAAGAATCCGTTTTCACTTACTTTCACCGATCAATCTTACCTTTATGTTGTCAGAGGCTATGGCAAGCAGTCTTGTGGCGGCTATAAGATCACGGTAAATGATTTTTGCAAGCGAGAGGATGGACTGTATTTTGATACCGAATTATTCGGTCCCAAAAGCGACAATCCTGATGAGCGCAGTTCCTATCCTTATATTGTTATCAAAACAGAATATGTCGACCTGCCGGTCAGTTTTTCAAAATAGTTAACATCGTCAACAGATGTCGTATGTTATATCTGCAAACGAAATGAGATCTCCGGGATTACATGTTGTTCTGACATGTGGCATAAGTTGCTCTCCGTTTAAGAAGGTTCCGTTTGCAGAGTCACAGTCTTCAATCTGTATTTGATCGTCATCAATATACAAGACTGCATGTTCTCTGCTAATATAATCTATCGGAATGCAAACATCCTCTGTCTGTAGACGTCCTATGTGCACCTCCGATTTTAACAGCGATATAACAGCAGGCACACATATACTCTGCAGGGTCTGTTGTGGTAAAGCCCGCTTTCCGTGAAGGGATAGCTGCAATTTACTATCAGCTTTCGGCTGCAAGGTTCGAGACACATCTTTTGGCTGTTTCGTCTGTTCCTGCGATACGCTCTGCTGTCGTATTATATGCTCTGCCAATTCTGCCATGGTGCATCTCCGTTCACAAACCATATCATACAAGCCATAAAAAGAGGCTGTGGCAGTTCTGTTTGAGTGCAATATCCGTTTCATTAAAAATTCCATGACGGCTCGCACTCCCTCTGCGATCTCCACATCATGATCCGGATGGTAACAGAGCCATATTCTGCTGTTGTCCCGACTTAAAAATACCATTTGTTCATTTAATACAAACTGTTCTGCCGATAAAAAATACTGCTCTGCCCCCTGTACTGTCTGCAGCAATGAAAGCAGGATCTTCAACGCCTTGTCCACAGATAAGCCGGCTTCTGCATACACCGATTCCAGCGTTTGCATTTTATTTACTTCATAGTAGACATGCAGCCTTTCATCAATGTACTGCTGGCTTATGGGCAGAAC
>PPYF01103304.1_pt1 | contig 13493 bp, 10 predicted proteins | sample 1559871 | NCBI WGS metagenome assembly PPYF01 (sample SAMN08240021, study PRJNA423297) | Human gut metagenome, whole genome shotgun sequencing project. | reverse complement strand
ATACAAGCCAAAATTCCATTGCCGCAGGCAATCTGGAATGAATTTTGGCTACGTTACTGAGAACGGAGTGAACAGTAACATTTTCCTTACTGTTTGCTGCTGATATCATGCAAAGAGTGTTGCCGGACACGAAGTAAACAGTAAAAATCTATCCTGTTCTTTCCTATTAAATATCTGTTTCCAGATATGGAATATTCCGTAATATTATACGCTAATGGTCTGGAAAAGACAATATGAAAGTTTACCAAGGTTTGAGTGATTTGCAGTTGAAAATTCAGCTATTTCAAGATATAATAAAATTTACTCTGATATATTAAGATGTTGGAGCCAAAAGTCCTATTGTGCAGGCACGAAGGATTTTCCGGCTTTTTTGACACTGATATCATAATAAAATTTTACATATTTACAGCAGTTATCGTGAGATAGATTGCTGCGAGAGAAAGAGGAGAAGAAAAATGGCAGAATATAAACTTCTGAAAACAGAGGGGCGTGCCAAACGTGCGGAGTTTCATACAGTGCATGGTACGATCCAGACTCCTGTTTTTATGAATGTGGGAACGATCGGTGCGATTAAAGGCGCTGTATCCACCATGGATTTACAGCAGATCGGAACACAGGTAGAATTATCAAATACTTATCATCTTCATGTGCGTCCGGGTGATAAAATAGTAAAGCAGTTAGGCGGCCTTCATAAATTTATGGTATGGGACAAACCAATCCTTACAGACTCAGGCGGATTTCAGGTATTTTCCCTTGCAAAGCTGAGAAAGATCAAAGAAGAGGGGGTTTATTTTAATTCCCATATTGACGGGCATAAGATCTTTATGGGACCGGAAGAGAGTATGCAGATCCAGTCCAATCTTGCCTCCACCATTGCCATGGCATTTGATGAATGTCCCAGCAGTGTGGCTGACAGGGATTATGTGCAGAAATCTGTAGACAGGACCACAAGATGGCTTGCCCGCTGTAAAGCGGAAATGGCGAGACTGAACAGTCTGCCGGACACCATTAACAAAGAACAGCTTCTGTTTGGAATCAACCAGGGTGCTGTTTATGAAGATATCCGTATTGAGCATGCCAAAGCGATCTCTGAAATGGATCTGGATGGCTATGCTGTCGGCGGTCTGGCAGTTGGAGAAACCCATGAAGAGATGTACAGGATCCTGGATGCGGTAGTCCCCTATCTTCCTCAGAATAAACCTACTTACCTGATGGGTGTGGGAACACCGGCAAATATTCTGGAAGGTGTTGAGAGAGGAATTGATTTCTTTGACTGCGTATATCCAAGCCGTAACGGCCGCCATGGACATGTATATACCAATCATGGAAAGATGAATCTGTTCAATGCAAAATATGAACTGGACACACGTCCTATCGAAGAAGGCTGTCAGTGTCCTGCATGCCAGCATTACAGCAGAGCCTATATCCGTCATCTTCTGAAAGCAAAGGAAATGCTGGGAATGCGTCTCTGTGTACTTCACAATCTGTATTTCTATAATCATATGATGGAAGAAATCCGAGATGCTCTTGATGCAGGAAACTTTGCAGAATATAAGAAAATGCGGCTGGAAGGCTTTGAAGAGGGCAAAATAAACTCGAAAAGATAAGCTGTATATAAAATAATTATTAAATATGCCAAAAACTCTTGAAGTAAAGCGGTTTTTTGTGTATGATGTGTAGTGACGCTTTAATCAGATTGTTCTGCATGAAAACAAGATTTCATACAGAAGGTAACGGAGATTATAAGTGGATCGCAAAGCAGCTCTTCAGTATGAGCAGCCGTCAGGACGGTCTGTGAATACATGATGGACTGCAAATATGCAGAATAACAGGAAAAGTTACAGGAGGAATCAAAATGGACGCATCAAGCGGAATGGGTATGGTTGGCGCTATTGTCTGGATGGTAGTACTGTTCGGAATTATGTACTTCTTAATGCTTCGCCCTCAGAAAAAAGAGCAGAAGAGACTTCAGGCAATGTTAAATGACATGGAAGTTGGCGACAGCATTGTTACTACCGGCGGCTTTTATGGAGTTGTCATTGATATGACAGATGAAGATGTGATCGTAGAATTCGGTAATAACAAAAACTGCCGTATTCCTATGAGAAAACAGGCAATCGCTGAAGTTGAGAAAGCCGGAAGCGCTGCCGAATAATGAAAGAGAAATGATAAAAAGCAGAACACATAGTCAGTGATGACTGTGGTTCTGCTTTTTTGATTGGCACTTTTGTATTTTTTCACTTTAATAGGTTGAAATCTGTCGGAAAGTGCGTTATTATAATAACAATTACGCAATTAGAGTATTTTTGGAGGAAATTATTATGGATTATAAGATTGCATTGATCCCCGGCGACGGAATCGGACCGGAAATCGTAAGAGAAGCAAAGAAAGTACTGGACAAGGTATGCGAGAAATATGGACACAGCTTTTCCTATTCAGAAGTTCTGTTAGGCGGCGCATCCATCGATGTACACGGCGTACCCCTTACTGATGAGGCAATTGCCACTGCCAAATCATCAGACGCCGTACTGATGGGCTCTATTGGCGGAGATGCAAAAACTTCTCCATGGTATAAACTTGAGCCGTCCAAACGCCCGGAAGCAGGACTTCTTGCAATCCGTAAGGCATTAAATCTTTTTGCAAACTTAAGACCGGCTTACCTTTACAATGAGCTGAGAAAAGCCTGCCCTCTCCGCGATGAGATCATCGGAGACGGATTTGACATGATCATTGTACGTGAGCTTACAGGCGGTCTGTATTTCGGAGAACGTCAGACTATTGAAGAGAATGGTGTGAAGAAAGCAATTGATACACTTTCCTATAATGAAAACGAAATCCGCTGTATTGCCATCAAAGCATTTGAGATCGCACGTAAGAGAAGAAATAAAGTAACAAGCGTAGATAAGGCAAATGTTCTGGATTCTTCCAGACTCTGGAGAAAAGTGGTAGAGGAAGTTGCCAAAGATTATCCGGATGTTACCTTAGAGCATATGCTGGTTGACAACTGCGCAATGCAGCTTGTACGTGATCCGAAACAGTTCGATGTTATCCTGACAGAGAATATGTTCGGAGATATCCTTTCAGACGAGGCAAGTATGGTAACAGGCTCCATCGGAATGCTTTCATCTGCAAGCTTAAATGAGACAAAATTCGGTCTCTATGAGCCAAGCCATGGTTCTGCACCTGATATTGCAGGACAGGATAAGGCAAACCCTATTGCAACTATCCTTTCCGCAGCAATGATGCTCCGCTTCTCCCTTGATATGGACAAGGAAGCAGATGCAGTGGAAGCAGCAGTACAGAAGGTTCTGACAGAGGGATACCGCACAGGCGATATCATGTCAGAGGGATGCAAGCTTGTAGGAACAAAGGAAATGGGCGATCTGATTGCAGCAGCTCTGTAAGAATTGATATTAAGAGGATTCAGCCGGAGCAGGCAGATTACGGAGTCAGGAATTTCGGTTGAATCATTAAAAATAAATAAAACAGTAAGAAAAGAGGAAATAAAACAATGAGAAGTGATGCAGTAAAAACAGGCACACAGCAGGCACCTCACCGTTCCCTGTTTAATGCTCTTGGAATGACAAAAGAAGAAATGGACAGACCTCTGGTAGGTATCGTAAGTTCTTACAATGAAATCGTACCGGGTCATATGAACCTTGACAAGATTACACAGGCAGTTAAGCTTGGTGTGGCAATGGCAGGCGGTACACCTGTTATGTTCCCGGCAATCGCAGTATGTGACGGTATTGCAATGGGACACGTTGGAATGAAATATTCTCTGGTCACCAGAGATCTGATCGCAGATTCCACAGAAGCCATGGCAATGGCGCATCAGTTTGATGCACTGGTAATGATTCCAAACTGTGACAAGAACGTACCCGGACTTCTGATGGCAGCAGCCAGACTGAATGTTCCTACTGTATTCGTAAGCGGCGGCCCAATGCTTGCCGGACATCTGAACGGACACAAGACAAGCCTTTCCAGTATGTTCGAGGCAGTAGGTGCTTACGCAGCAGGCAAGCTTGATGAGGACGGACTGACAGAATGTGAAATGAAAACATGTCCTACATGCGGATCCTGTTCCGGTATGTACACAGCAAACTCCATGAACTGTCTGACAGAGGTTCTTGGTATGGGTCTGAAAGGAAACGGAACCATCCCTGCTGTATATTCCGAGCGTATCCGTCTTGCAAAACATGCAGGTATGCAGGTTATGGAAATGTACAGAAAGAACATCCGTCCAAGAGATATCATGACAAAAGAAGCAATCCTCAATGCCCTGACAGTAGACATGGCACTCGGATGCTCCACAAACAGTATGCTTCACCTTCCGGCTATTGCTCATGAGATCGGAATGGACTTTGATATCAGCTTTGCAAATGAAATCAGTGCAAAGACTCCAAACCTCTGCCACCTTGCACCTGCAGGCCCGACATACATGGAAGACCTGAACGAAGCAGGCGGTGTATATGCAGTTATGAACGAACTGAATAAGAAGGGACTTCTTCATACTGAGTGCATGACAGTTACAGGCAAGACAGTAGGCGAGAACATCAAAGACTGTGTAAACTTAAATCCTGAAGTTATCAGACCGATCGACAATCCATACAGCCAGACAGGCGGACTTGCAGTTCTTAAGGGTAACCTTGCACCGGACGGTGGTGTTGTAAAACGTTCTGCAGTTGTAGAAGAGATGATGGTCCATGAAGGACCTGCAAGAGTCTTTGACTGCGAGGAAGACGCAATCGCAGCTATCAAAGGTGGTAAGATCATAGAGGGTGACGTAGTAGTTATCCGTTACGAAGGACCGAAAGGCGGTCCTGGTATGAGAGAGATGCTGAACCCTACATCTGCGATCGCAGGTATGGGACTGGGATCTTCTGTAGCACTGATCACAGACGGACGTTTCAGCGGTGCATCCAGGGGAGCATCCATCGGACACGTATCACCGGAAGCAGCAGTCGGCGGACCGATCGCACTTGTTGAAGAGGGCGATATCATCAGCATCAACATTCCGGAACTGAAACTGGAGATCAAGGTTTCTGATGAAGAAATGCAGGCAAGAAAAGCTAAATGGCAGCCTCGTGAGCCAAAGGTAACAACAGGATATCTTGCAAGATATGCTGCCATGGTAACCTCCGGAAACAGAGGAGCGATCCTTGAGGTACCAAAAGCAAAATAAAGATGAACAAGTACCCGGCGGGAATTGCGGCATAACCTGTGATTCCTGCCTGAAAAGTTAGGAGGATACGTAAAGATGCAGCTTACAGGTGCTGAAATCATCGTTGAATGTTTAAAAGAACAGGGCGTTGACACTGTATTCGGATATCCGGGCGGTGCCATCCTGAATGTATATGACGCCCTCTATGAATATAAAGACCAGATCACACATGTGCTGACCTCCCATGAACAGGGAGCTTCCCATGCAGCAGACGGCTACGCAAGAGCAACCGGAAAAGTCGGCGTGTGTCTCGCAACTTCCGGTCCCGGAGCTACCAATCTGGTAACAGGAATCGCTACCGCATACATGGATTCCGTACCAATGGTGGCAATCACATGTAACGTGGGAACACCGCTGCTCGGAAAGGATTCTTTCCAGGAGGTTGATATTACAGGAATTGTAATGCCTATTACAAAGCACAGCTTTATCGTAAAAGACATTACTACTCTGGCAGACACTGTACGCAGAGCATTCTATATTGCAAAGAGTGGACGTCCCGGTCCTGTGCTTGTAGATGTGACCAAGGATGTGACAGGTGCGAAATATGAATATACTGCCTGCGCTCCTGCTGAGATCACACCGAAAACAGACACTATCAAAGACGAAGACATTGCAACTGCAGTACAGATGATCAAAGAAGCGAAGAGACCATTTATTTTTACAGGCGGCGGTACGATTATCTCAGAAGCATCCAGAGAAGTGACAGAGCTTGCTCACAGAATCGATGCTCCTGTATGTGACAGTCTTATGGGTAAGGGAGGATTTTCCGGAGAAGATCCTCTGTACACAGGAATGCTTGGAATGCATGGAACCAAAACTTCCAACCTCGGTGTCTCAGGCTGCGATCTCCTGATCGTGCTGGGAGCCAGATTCAGTGACCGTGTCACAGGAAACACGAAGACCTTTGCAAAGAATGCGAAGATTCTCCAGATTGACGTAGATGCTGCAGAGATTAACAAAAACATCGTAGTAGATGCAAGTGTGGTAGGAGATGAGAAAGAAGTTCTCAAACGTATTCTGGCAGAGGTTCCGGAAATGAGACATTCGGAATGGACTGCACATATCAGTGAACTGAAAGAGAAATATCCTTTAAGATATGATCATTCCCAGCTTACGGGCCCATACATTATTGAGAAGCTGTACGAACTGACAAAAGGAGATGCCATCATCACAACAGAGGTTGGACAGAACCAGATGTGGGCAGCTCAGTATTTCAAATACAAAGAGCCAAGAACCTTCCTTTCTTCCGGTGGCTTGGGAACTATGGGATATGGACTTGGAGCAGCCATCGGTGCCAAGATGGGAAGACCGGACAAGACTGTAGTAAACATTGCAGGTGACGGCTGCTTCCGTATGAATATGAATGAGATCGCAACGGCAGTCCGCTGTGGCAGACCTTTAATAGAAGTTGTATTGAACAATCATGTACTGGGAATGGTACGTCAGTGGCAGACATTGTTCTACGACCACAGATATTCCCATACAATTTTAAATGATGCAGTAGATTTTGTGAAGCTGGCAGAAGCCATGGGAGCAAAAGCAATCCGTATCACAAAGATGGAAGAGGTAGAGCCGGCATTAAAAGAGGCTCTGGCATGTCCGGGACCTATCGTACTTGACTGTATGATCGATCAGGATCTCAGCGTATTCCCGATGGTACCGGCAGGCGCAAGCATTGATGATATTTTTGATGAGGAGGATATGAAAAACAATGAGCAGAGTGTATAATTTTTCCGCAGGACCGGCTGTACTGCCGGAAGAGGTACTGAAAGAAGTAGCAGAGGAGATGATGGACTATCAGGGCTCCGGTATGTCTGTAATGGAAATGAGCCACAGAAGTGCTGATTTCCAGAAGATTATTGACGAGGCAGAGCAGGATCTTCGTGATCTGATGAAGATTCCGGATAACTATAAGGTATTATTCCTTCAGGGCGGAGCTTCCCAGCAGTTTGCAGCAATCCCTATGAACCTTATGAAGAACAAGGTTGCTGATTACATTGTAACAGGACAGTGGGCAAAGAAAGCATACCAGGAAGCACAGAAATATGGAAAAGCAAACAAGATCGCTTCTTCCGAGGATAAGACTTTCTCCTATATTCCTGACTGCAGCGACCTTCCGATCAGCCCGGATGCAGACTATGTATACATTTGTGAAAACAACACAATCTACGGAACAAAATTCAAGAAACTTCCCAACACAAAAGGAAAAACTCTGGTAGCAGATGTTTCCTCCTGCTTCTTATCTGAGCCTGTTGATGTATCCAAATATGGCATCATCTATGGCGGTGTACAGAAGAATATCGGACCTGCTGGTATGGTAATCTCCATCATCCGCGAAGATCTGATCACAGATGATGTTCTGGAAGGAACACCTACTATGCTGAAATTCAAAACACAGGCAGACGCAGGTTCTCTTTACAATACTCCAAACTGCTACTGCATCTATGTATGCGGTAAGGTCTTCAAATGGCTGAAGAAAATGGGCGGCCTGGAAGAAATGCAGAGACGTAACATTGAGAAAGCGAAAATCCTTTATGATTTCCTTGATCAGAGCAAGCTTTTCAAAGGAACTGTTGTACCGGAAGACCGTTCTCTCATGAATGTACCATTCGTAACAGGTGACAAGGACATGGATGCCAAATTTGTAAAAGAAGCAAAAGAGGCAGGACTTGTAAACTTAAAGGGACACCGTACAGTGGGCGGTATGCGTGCAAGCATCTACAACGCTATGCCAAAAGAAGGTGTGGAAGCACTGGTTGCTTTCATGAAGAAGTTTGAGGAGGAAAATGCATAATGTTTCAGTATCATTGCCTGAATCCCATTGCAGAAAAAGGTCTGGGATTATTTGATGAAGAATATAAGAAAAGCGAAGATCTGCAGGAGTGTGATGCAGTCCTTGTAAGAAGTGCAAAGATGCATGACATGGAGCTTCCTGAGAGCGTAAAGGTAATCGCACGTGCAGGTGCGGGTGTCAACAATATTCCTGTAAAGGACTGTGCAGAAAAAGGTGTGGTAGTATTCAATACACCTGGCGCCAATGCAAACGGTGTGAAGGAGCTTGTACTTGCAGGTATGCTCCTTGCTTCCCGTGATATTGTAGGCGGTATCGAATGGGTTGCCAAAGAGAAAGATCAGGAAGATATCGATAAACTTGCTGAGAAGCAGAAGAAGCAGTTTGCAGGATGCGAGATCATGGGCAAGAAGCTGGGTATCATCGGTCTTGGTGCTATCGGAGCAATGGTGGCAAATGCTGCTTCTGCACTTGGAATGGAAGTATACGGATATGATCCATACATCTCCATTGATGCTGCATGGAATCTTTCCCGCACTATCAAGCATATTAAGAGCCTGGATGAGATTTATTCCCAGTGTGATTACATCACCATCCATGTACCTCTTCTTGACAGCACAAAAGAGATGATCAACAAAGAAGCATTAGACAAGATGAAAGACGGCGTAGTAATTCTGAACTTTGCCCGGGATCTTCTGGTTGATGAGGATGCTCTGATCGAAGCATTAGACAACGGAAAAGTAAAGAAATATGTGACAGACTTTGCAAACCATACAGTAGCAGGACATAAGGGAATCCTGGTAACTCCACATCTTGGAGCATCCACAGAGGAATCCGAAGAAAACTGTGCGGTAATGGCAGTGAAAGAAGTAAGAGATTTCCTTGAGAACGGAAATATCAAAAACTCTGTAAACTTCCCCAACTGTGATATGGGAACCTGCGTAGCAGTAGGACGTATTGCCATCTGCCACAAAAACATCCCGAACATGATCAGCCAGTTTACCAAGATCCTTGGTGCAGAAGGCCTGAACATCGCAGATATGACAAACAAGAGCAAAGGCGAATACGCATATACTCTCATCGATCTGGAAAGCGCAGCATCCAAAGAAGCACTGGATGAGCTGAAAGCAATTGAAGGTGTTTCCAGAGTACGTGTGGTAAAATAGTAAGATACAAGTTAACGGTTTAGAGCGTGTCTGAAAAATCATTCCCGCAATCTGCATGCCCCACTTTGCGGTATATTTTGTCCGAATTCGGTTGTCGTATCCCACTACGACGCCCTCATCCGAACAAAATCTCCCACAAAATGTGACGCACATCTTGCGTAAAGCATTTTTCAGACACGCTCTAGTATTTTTATAATGACTGTCGATTTGCAATAAAGATTTATATATTTAAAATATCTCCTGTCCAATTGAGATTTTCAATTGCCGGGAGATATTTTTGTTTCATGTTAGGATAAAAAAGAAGCCCGGCCTGGCAGTGCCAGAGGGCTTCCTCAAAGTTTTTGATGGTCAAGTGTATATTTGCAATCAGCGTCCTCTTGATTTCATAAAGTCAAGAACCTCTTCTTTGGTGGACATAACGCGAAGAGCACCTTTGCGTGTGGTGATCAGAGAAGCTGCCGCATTTGCAAATGTGAGCAGTTCTTTTAAGTTCTCTTCTGTCAGATTGTCCAGGCCATGTTCCAGAACATAGTTTAAGGAACTTGCGCAGAAGGTATCGCCTGCACCTGTTGTCTCGATAGTCTTTTCCTGAAGGAAAGGAGCAGCCTCTACTTTCATGTCTTTGTAGTAAGCGCGGCTTCCGTCTTTTCCAAGTGTGATAAGGATAAGCGGAATGTTATATTTCTCTTTCAGAAGTGCGGCGCCTTTGTCATAGTTTGTAGTTCCGAACAGGAATTCAACTTCGTTATCTGAGATTTTCAGAATATCGCATTTGCCAAGGCCGTATTCGATCTCTGCCTTTGCGTCATCCAGAGATTTCCATAATGGCGGGCGAAGGTTCGGGTCGAAGCTGACGATACATCCGGCTTCTTTTGCAACGTCGATGGCATAGCGGGTTGCCTCGCGTACTCCCTCGTGAGTGGAAGAAAGAGTTCCGAAGTGGAAGATTCTGGAATCTCTGATCAGGTCTTCCTGGATTTCATCCTTGGTGAGCATCATATCTGCACCCGGGTTACGGTAGAAGGAGAAATCTCTGTCTCCGTCAGGATAAGTATGTACAAAGGCAAGTGTTGTGTGTACCTCGTTGTCGATCACAAGGTTGCGGGTATCGATCCCTACTTCCTCTACGGCATTCTTAAGCTGGGTTCCGAACATGTCGTTTCCGACTTTGCCGATGAATGCAGTTTTTTTGCCAAGCTTCTCAAGCATTGCAAGCACGTTGCATGGAGCACCGCCCGGATTGGCTTCCAGCATCGGATTTCCCTGTGCGCTGCTTCCGTTTTCAGTAAAGTCAATCAATAATTCGCCTAATGCGGTTACGTCAAAGGCTTTGTTTCCCATTTTGTATCCTCCTTGTTGTGATGGAAAGAAGCATAGTATCCGGAACAAGATTCTTTCCATAGTTAATAACATAAATTTAGCGCAGGAAAGGGAATTTGTCAAACAATTTTCTTTATTTTTTTGTGCAAAGATGCTAAAATAAACATAACTTGATTTGTTATTGTTTACAGGTGACGTTTAATGTACCATAAATACGCTGCCGGTAAGGGTAACCGATCATCGTATTTCTGACAATCGGGGAGGTAACGCAGCTATGGACGAAAAAGTATACGGCTATATGGACTGGCCGAGGATTGAAGCTATTGTGTATGGAGAGGAAACTGCTCCCAGAGATGTGATGGGACCAAGGATCACGCAGGACGGAGTTCTTATTCAGGGATTTTTTCCTGATGCAGAAGAAGTCAGTGTGATCAGCGGAAAGAAAACCTATGTCTGCGAGAAAGAAGACGAGGCCGGATATTTTGCAGTATTGCTTCCTGTACGCAAGGTGCCGGAATACAGATTCCGTATAAAAATGGGAGAGACAGAGACAGAATGTTATGATCCCTATGCTTTTCCATGCCAGATCACAGAGGAAGAGGAGAAGGCTTTCTGCGCGGGTGTTTATTATGAGGCATATAAGAAGCTGGGCGCACACCCTATGGAGATTAAAGGAGTGAAAGGTACTCTTTTTGCTGTCTGGGCTCCGAATGCAGTGAGTGTAAATATTGCAGGTGATTTTAATGGATGGATCGGACGTGCGACTATTATGCATCGTATGCCTATGTCCGGTATCTTTGAGCTGTTTGTACCCGGGGTAGAGGCAGGGACACATTATAAATATGAAATTAAAGTCAAAGGCGGCGAAGTTCTGTTAAAGGCTGATCCTTATGGGAACAGTGCAGACCATGATCCTGAGGGAGCATCTGTTGTAGCAGATGTAAGTGCTTTTCAGTGGAATGACGGAGACTGGATGAAAGAACGTTCCAGATTCGATGACAGGAAACAGCCGGTTTCTATATATGAAACATCTCTGGAGGAATGGAAATCCGCTGAGGAACTGGTGGAATTTCTGGCAGAGGAAGATTTTACCCATGTGGAACTTCATCCTGTGATGGAATATCTGGATGATATTACAGGTGGTTATTCTACATATGCATATTATGCACCTACTTCCAGATTTGGAAACGTGGCGGATTTTCAGAAGTTGGTAGATGAGCTGCATCAGGCAGGGATCGGTGTGATCCTGGACTGGACACCTGCACAGTTCCCGCGTTATGACTCCGGTCTGGAGAAATTTGACGGAACACCTCTTTATGAGAGACAGAATCCGGCAGAAGCCATTCATCCGTTCTGGGGAACACTGCTCTATAATTACGGAAGCCCTATGGTGAAAGATTTCCTGATCTCCAATGCCTGCTTCTGGGCTGAGGTCTACCATGCTGACGGTCTGCGTATGGACGATGTGGATGCCATGCTGTATCTGGATTATGGCAGAAATCCGGGAGAGTGGACACCTAATATTTACGGAACCAATGAAAATCTGGATGCTCTGGAATTTCTGAAGCATCTGAATTCTGTGATAAAGGAGAGAAATCCCGGATTGCTTTTAGTTGCTCAGGAGAACGGACTCTGGCCGGAGCTGACAGACAGTGTGGAGAATGACCATCTGGGATTTGACTATAAATGGAGTGGCGGATGGACAAAAGATCTGCTTGAATATCTGAGCAAGGATCCTATTGAGAGAAAGAATTACCATGATCAGCTGACTATGTCCATGCTCTATGCATACTGCGAACATTATATTCTGACGCTTGGCAGCAGGGATGTTGGTACATTGAAGGATTTCGCGGATAAGTTGCCGGGAAGTGAAGAACAGAAGAATGCGCAGATCAGAGAGGCTTATGTTTATATGATGCTTCATCCGGGATGCAAGATGATGGCACCGGATAAAGATATGCCGAAAGAACTGGAGGTATTTGTCAAAGACCTTAATAATATGTATCTTGCTCATCCTGCACTTTATCAGCTGGATGATGAATATGATGGATTTGAATGGGTTCAGCTGATGAAGTATGAGGAGAATGTGCTCGCATTCATGAGAAAGACAGAGAAACCGGAAGAAACTGTTCTGGCTGTCTGCAATTTCGCGGCAATCCCATATGAAAACTACAATGTGGGAGTTCCTTTTGCAGGCAAATATAAAGAAATCTTTAACAGCGATGATAAAAAGTACGGTGGTAATGGTGTAGTAAATACGAGAGTTAAAGCAGCGAAGAAGGCTGAGTGTGATGAGAGAGAGTATTCCATCACATTGAAGCTTCCGGCACTTGGCGTGGCAGTCTTTACCTGCACTCCGGAAGAAATTGAGAAAAAGCCTGCTGCCGAGCACAGCCAGATCAAGAAATCCATCACCAAGACAAGAACTGTACGAAAGGCTGCCGGGAAAACAAAAGCAGCTGTAAAAACCGCAGTGAAACCGGTGACGAAAAAGGTGACAAAAGAAGCACCCCAAATAGTGAATAAAACGGAGAAGAAAATACCGGTCAAAAAGGACTTGACAGAGAAGAAATAATATTATAAACTAAATGCTGTAGCTGTCAGAATTATCAATTTCTGACAGATTACAGCATAAGCTGAAATAGCTCAGTCGGTAGAGCACTTCACTCGTAATGAAGGGGTCGTGAGTTCGAGTCTCATTTTCAGCTTGAAAGATATTGGGAAATTGTAATTTTATAGAAAATCCGCTATACTGAAAAGCAGAGTATAGTGGATTTTTTATGTTTTTATTTATGGAGGTTCGTATGGTGAGTACCTTAAAATTGCCGGTAGGAATTGAAAAGATTGTAAAGAGAAATTTACGTTACTGTTCATACGCCACTATCCCGCGAGGTGTTTTGGCATGAATATGCAAAAATCCCGAGACATACAAGCCAAAATTCCATTGCCGCAGGCAATCTGGAATGAATTTTGGCTAAGTTACTGTGAACGG
>PPYF01613822.1_pt1 | contig 13497 bp, 14 predicted proteins | sample 1559871 | NCBI WGS metagenome assembly PPYF01 (sample SAMN08240021, study PRJNA423297) | Human gut metagenome, whole genome shotgun sequencing project. | reverse complement strand
CACTTTGAGTGCCCACACAGATTGTCTGATAAATTGTTAAAGAGCAGTTGCGACGCGCTTTAGCGCTCTGTCGCGAGGTCCCGTATAATACGTTTTCCTCATTCAGAGTCAAGCGCTTATTTTGCTTTTCTCTGTCGGCTTTCAACGTCGATTTCCGTCGTTGAATCCTCCTGGCCCGGCGGCTTGTTTGCCGTTGTTCCGTGTCAGTGGAGGCGCATTATAGGGGGTAATTCTGAAGTGACAAGGATAAATTCAAAAAAAGAATTCAACCGCTCACTTTTCAACCAAATCAGGTATTGAGCTTTAATTCTTGCCTGGTTTTTAAACAAAAACGAGCCCGCTGGGCCCGTTTTTGTCGTTTTGTGATTTACTGCACTGCCACAATGCGGTCGTCTTTTACTACCAGCTCGATGGTTTTACCCGGAACCAGCTCACCGGAAAGGATCTGCTGGGCTAACGGGTTCTCAATCTGCTGCTGAATAGCACGTTTCAATGGCCGCGCGCCGTATACCGGATCGTAACCATTGGCGCTCAGCAGCTTCAGCGCCTCATCGGACATCTGCACTTCATATCCGCGCTCTTCCAGACGTTTATACAGACGCTGCAGCTGGATCTGGGCAATAGAGGCAATATGTTTCTCGCCCAGCGGATGGAAGACCACCACTTCGTCGATACGGTTGATGAACTCCGGACGGAAGTTCTGGCTGACTACCCCCAGCACCAGGTCCTTCATATGTCCGTAGTCCAGCTCGCCGAACCGTTCCTGAATCAGATCGGAACCGAGGTTCGAGGTCATGATGACTACCGTATTACGGAAGTCGACCGTTCTCCCCTGCCCGTCGGTGAGACGCCCGTCGTCGAGTACCTGCAGCAGAATGTTGAACACATCCGGGTGCGCTTTTTCCACTTCATCCAGCAGGATGACGGAATAAGGACGACGGCGCACCGCCTCGGTCAGGTAACCGCCCTCTTCATAGCCGACGTATCCCGGAGGCGCACCGACCAGACGCGAGACGGAGTGTTTCTCCATAAACTCGGACATATCGATACGCACCATCGCGTCGTCGCTATCGAACATAAAGTTAGCCAGCGTTTTACACAGCTCGGTTTTACCGACCCCGGTTGGACCGAGGAACAGGAACGAACCAATCGGCCGGTTCGGATCGGACAGCCCGGCGCGGCTGCGGCGAATGGCGTTGGATACCGCTTCAACCGCCTCATCCTGGCCAATCACCCGATGATGCAGCTCCTGCTCCATACGCAGCAGTTTATCACGCTCGCTTTCCATCATGCGGGAGACCGGGATACCGGTCCAGCGAGCCAGCACTTCGGCGATTTCAGCATCCGTCACTTTATTACGCAGCAGACGCATGGTTTTCCCTTCGGACTGAGTGGCCGCCGCCAGCTGTTTCTCCAGTTCCGGAATTTTGCCGTACTGCAGCTCGGACATCCGCGCCAGATCGCCGACGCGACGCGCCTGTTCGATAGCGATTTTCGCCTGCTCCAGCTCAGCTTTGATGGTCTGGGTGCCGGAGAGCGACGCTTTTTCCGCTTTCCACTCTTCTTCCAGCACCGAGTACTGCCGTTCTTTATCCGCCAGCTCCTCGTTGAGCATATCGAGACGCTTCAGGCTCGCCTCATCAGACTCTTTCTTCAGCGCCTGCTGTTCCAGTTTCAGCTGGATAATACGCCGATCGAGGCGGTCCAGCTCTTCCGGTTTGGAGTCAATCTGCATACGGATGCTGGATGCCGCCTCATCGATGAGGTCGATGGCTTTATCCGGCAGCTGACGGTCGGCAATATAGCGATGCGATAAGGTCGCCGCCGCCACGATAGCCGGGTCAGTGATCTGCACGTGGTGGTGCAGCTCATAACGTTCTTTCAGACCGCGCAGAATCGCGATGGTATCTTCTACCGAAGGCTCGGCGACGAACACTTTCTGGAAGCGACGTTCCAGCGCGGCGTCTTTTTCGATGTACTGACGGTATTCATCAAGCGTCGTCGCCCCGACGCAGTGCAGTTCACCACGCGCCAGCGCCGGCTTCAGCATGTTACCCGCATCCATCGCGCCGTCGGCTTTACCAGCGCCAACCATGGTATGCAGTTCGTCGATAAACAGAATGACGTTGCCTTCCTGTTTGGACAGGTCGGTCAGCACGCCTTTCAGACGCTCTTCAAACTCACCGCGGTATTTCGCCCCGGCCACCAGCGCCCCCATATCCAGCGCCAATACCCGACGGCCTTTCAGCCCTTCTGGTACTTCGCCGTTGACGATACGCTGCGCCAGGCCTTCGACGATTGCCGTTTTACCCACCCCGGGTTCACCGATCAGCACCGGGTTGTTTTTGGTACGACGCTGCAGTACCTGAATGGTACGGCGAATCTCTTCATCACGGCCGATCACCGGATCCAGCTTGCCCTGCTCGGCACGCTCGGTGAGATCGACGGTAAATTTCTTCAATGCCTGACGTTGGTCTTCGGCACCCTGATCGTTCACGCTTTCCCCTCCGCGCATTTGTTCAATCGCCTGAGTCACGTTGGCGGTTGTTGCTCCGGCGGATTTTAAAAGGTCGGTCAGCGTACCGCGTGATTCAAGCGCCGCCAGAACGAACAGTTCCGACGAAATAAAGTTGTCCTTTTTCTTTTGCGCCAGCTTGTCGCAAAGGTTGAGGATCCGCACTAAATCCTGAGAAGGTTGCACATCGCCGCCGGTGCCTTCCACCTGCGGTAAACGGCTCAAGGCCTGTTCGATGTCAGTGCGCAGTTTCCCGGCATTCACGCCCGCCGAGGTTAATAAAGGACGTACCGATCCCCCTTCCTGATTCAGCAAGGCGCTCATTAAATGAAGAGGTTCGATGAATTGGTTGTCGTGCCCGAGTGCGAGCGACTGGGCATCGGCAAGAGCAAGCTGGAATTTATTGGTAAGACGATCCAGACGCATAACTCCTCCCATAAACAGGTCAAATTTGCTACTGGAGATTAAATGAGGTCATCCCTCAATTATTCAAGGTTAAAGACCCGAACTATGTGAAAAATAAGTTTGCCTTCTGGATCGTCTTGATTCTCTAGGTTATATCAGCCAAATGAAACTTGCCATACGACCGGTGGTCTTGTCGCGCCGGTAAGAGAAAAAATCATCCTTTTCGCTTAGCGTGCAGCGATCGCCGCCGAAAATCTGCTCAACGCCGACGTTTGCCAGACGCTGCCGCGCCAGTTGGTAGATATCAGCAAAATATTTTTCGCCTGCCGGACGAAAAGCCCGGTGCGCATTCTCGTCCTTCGCCATAAAGGCATCCCGGACTTCCGGTCCCACCTCAAACGCCTGCGGACCGATGGCGGGCCCCAGCCACGCCATAATATTTTCGGCTTTATCGGCGAAACGAGCAATCGTCGCTTCCAGAACCCCTTCGCATAAGCCGCGCCATCCCGCGTGCGCCGCGGCGACTTCGGTGCCATCGCGGTTACAGAACAGCACCGGCAGGCAGTCAGCGGTCATCACTGCGCAGACGGTCCCTGGCGTACGACTATAAGAGGCATCCGCGCGTTTCGACGGATAGGGTCCGCCGTCCAGCGTCAGAACCTCGGTGCCATGGACCTGCTCCAGCCAAACCGGGTAAGACGGCAAGCCGCCGGCGGCAAACATCCGCCGCCGGTTTTCTTCGACATCCTGCAGATTGTCGCCGCAATGGGCGCCCAGGTTGAGCGAGTCATAGGGCGGCAGACTCACGCCGCCGATGCGGGTAGAACTACAGGCCGCCACGCTGCCGGGCATTGACCAGCGGATGGGTGATATGCGACATATGCACGCGGATCTGATGTGTACGACCGGTTTCCAGACGCAGACGCAGGCGGGTATGGATGCGGAAATGTTCCATAATGCGGTAGTGGGTCACCGCCGGTTTGCCCATCGGATGCACCGCCATATGGGTACGCTTGGTCGGGTGACGGCTGATCGGCTCTTCCACTGTGCCACCGGCGGTCATATGACCGATCGCCACCGCTTCGTATTCACGGGTGATCTCGCGCAGCTGCAGCGACTCCACCAGCCGGGTTTGCGCCGGAATGGTTTTCGCCACCACCATCAGACCGGTGGTGTCTTTATCCAGACGATGAACAATACCCGCGCGCGGCACATCGGCGATAGGCGGATAGTAGTGCAGCAGCGCATTCAGCACAGTACCGTCAGGGTTGCCCGCGCCAGGATGTACAACCAGATCGCGCGGTTTATTGATCACGATGATGTCATCATCTTCGTAAACGATATTGAGCGGAATATCCTGCGGGCAGGAACAGAGATTCTCCCGCATAAACATTTTGAGGAAGTCAAAACGTCATGACGCGCATGAAATACCTGGTGGCAGCCGCCACACTGAGCCTGGCTTTGGTGGGTTGCTCCGGCTCTAAGGAAGAGGTGCCTGATAATCCGCCGAATGAAATCTACGCGACCGCCCAGCAAAAACTGCAGGACGGTAACTGGAAACAGGCGATAACGCAACTGGAAGCGTTGGATAATCGTTATCCATTCGGCCCTTATTCCCAACAGGTACAGCTGGATCTGATTTATGCGTATTATAAAAACGCCGATCTTCCTCTGGCTCAGGCGGCTATCGATCGCTTCATGCGTTTGAACCCCACCCATCCGAACATCGACTATGTCATCTATATGCGCGGCCTGACCAACATGGCCCTGGATGACAGCGCCCTGCAGGGCTTCTTCGGCGTTGATCGCTCCGACCGCGATCCGCAGCACGCGCGCGATGCCTTCAATGACTTCTCCAAACTGGTGCGTGGTTATCCGAACAGCCAGTACGCCACTGACGCCTATAAACGCATGGTGTTCCTGAAAGATCGTCTGGCCAAATATGAGCTGTCGGTCGTGGATTACTACACCGCACCAAGACGGGAAAGACAAGAGGTAAAATTTATGACAATGAACATTACCAGTAAACAAATGGAAATTACTCCGGCAATCCGCCAGCATGTCGCAGACCGTCTCGCCAAACTGGATAAGTGGCAAACTCATTTAATCAACCCGCACATCATTCTGTCTAAGGAGCCGCAGGGTTTTATCGCTGATGCAACCATCAACACGCCAAACGGCCATCTGGTTGCCAGTGCGCGTCATGAAGATATGTACGCCGCCATTAACGAATTGATCAACAAGCTGGAACGGCAGCTCAATAAAGTGCAACACAAAGGGGAAGCCCGCCGCGCCGCGACGTCGGTGAAAGAGGCAGGCTTTGTGGAAGAAGAAGAGTAATCCTTAACTTAAGTTGTGTCATGCCACGCGCCTTCGGGCGCGTTTTTTATTGACAGAGTGAAAACAGTACAGGTACTGTAATCCCCACTACCTAAAGGAATTTACCATGAAACTTGTCCCGTTCTTCTTCGCATTCTTTTTTACCTTCCCCTGACCGGGAGGCAATTCGTCGTATAAGAAAGAATGCGAAGACGAACAATAAGGCCTCCCACCCGGGAGGCCTTTTTTATTTGATAACAACAAAGGCAACATCTATGACCGAGGAAAACCCATTACTGGCGCTGCGCGATAAGATAAGCGCCCTGGACGAGAAGCTGCTTGCTTTGCTGGCGGAGCGCCGCGGACTGGCTGTTGAGGTTGGAAAAGCCAAACTGGCCTCCCATCGTCCGGTGCGTGATATTGACCGCGAACGCGATCTGCTGGAGCGCCTGATGACTATCGGCAAGCGCCATAATCTGGATGCGCACTATATCACCCGCCTGTTCCAGCTGATTATCGAAGACTCTGTTCTTACCCAGCAAACCCTGCTGCAGCAGCATCTGAATAAAATTAACCCGCATTCGGCCCGCGTGGCGTTCCTCGGTCCCAAGGGCTCTTACTCGCATCTGGCGGCGCGTCAGTACGCCGCTCGCCACTTTGAGCAGTTTATTGAGAGCGGCTGCGCGAAGTTCGCCGATATTTTTAATCAGGTAGAAACCGGCCAGGCCGATTACGCAGTGGTGCCGATTGAAAACACCAGCTCCGGCGGGATCAACGACGTCTACGATCTGCTGCAGCACACCAGCCTGTCGATCGTTGGCGAGCTAACGATCCCTATCGATCATTGCGTACTGGTGAGCACCTCGACGGATGCCGATAAAATTCAGACCGTTTACAGCCATCCGCAGCCGTTCCAGCAGTGCAGCCAGTACCTGAGCCGCTACCCGCACTGGAAGATTGAGTATACCGAGAGCACCTCGGCGGCAATGGAAAAAGTGGCGCAGGCGAACTCCCCGGCCGTCGCGGCCCTGGGTAGCGAAGCGGGCGGCGCTCTGTATGGTCTGCAGGTGCTGGAGCACTGCCAGGCCAACCAGACGCAGAACATCACGCGCTTCCTCGTCCTGGCGCGCAAAGCGGTGAACGTCTCCGATCAGGTGCCGGCCAAGACCACGCTGTTAATGGCGACCGGTCAGCAGGCGGGCGCCCTGGTGGAAGCCCTGCTGGTGCTGCGCAACCACAATCTGATCATGACCAAACTGGAATCCCGCCCGATCCACGGCAATCCCTGGGAAGAGATGTTTTATCTCGATATTCAGGCCAACCTGGATTCGCTGCCCATGCGCAAGGCGCTGAAGGAGCTGGCGGATATCACCCGCTCCATGAAGGTCCTCGGCTGCTACCCTAGCGAAAACGTGGTCCCGGTGGATCCGGTTTAACATTCGCGGAACGGTAATTTCTTCATCCCTGCCACCGCTACCGGCAGGGTGAAGATGGCGCCTGACAGCGGATACTGCGCCAGCTCATCGTCCTCCATGTTTTCCCGGGTGGTGGTGATATAGAGCGTTTTCATATCCGCCCCGCCGAAGCAGACCATCGTCGGGCAACGAACCGGCATCGGGTAGGATTCCAGCTCCTCGCCCTGCGGCGAGAAACGGGCGATCCGCCAGCCGTCAAACATTGCGCTCCAGTAACATCCCTCCACGTCGATCGCCGCCCCGTCAGGGATCCCTTCGCCAGGCTGAAAACGGCGAAAGACTTCGCGTCGGCCAGGCTCACCCTGCTCATCCAGCGGCGTACGGTAGATCACGGCGTTCGGCGTATCAGAGGTATACATCCAGCGCCGATCGGCGCTAAAGGCCAGGCCATTGGCGCCATGGATGTCACACTGGATCACTTTCGGCTGCAGGTCGTTATCCACTCGCATCAGCAGCGCGCCGTTGTAATCCCCAGGCCCCCAGAAGGTACCGGCATAAAAGCGCCCATCGCGATCGGTCCCGCCGTCGTTAAACCGCGCCAGCTCCGGGTTGCTCGGGTTATCGCAGACTTTCCGCCGCAGCAGGCCGTGGGCGTCGGTCAGCCAGATGCCGCTGCGCAATGCCACGATAAACCCGCCCTTCTCGCGCAGGGCAAAACAGCCGACCTCCTCTGGAAACTGCAGCACCTGGTGTTCTCCGCTGCGGATATCGTAGCGGTGAATTTCACATTCCATGATATCAGCCCAGTAGAGGGCCTGTTCTGCCTCGCTCCAGGTCGGGCATTCCGGCAGGTATCCGGTGTAGTCAAACAGCGGTTGTGGTTCAGCCATCGTTGTCATCCCTATAAAAAAAGCCAGCGGTCGCTGGCTTTATTGTATACATCTTTTTCGCTTTACTGCCGATATTTGTTCGAGGAACCACTGATAGGCCTCCGGCTGGCGGCCATCACAATAGACCACCACCTGCTTCGCCAGGCTGCCGCTGTCCGGACCGAACATTGGGTGCAGGCCGAGAACCGGGCCCTGATGCGCCGCCAGCATCGCCTGCAGCGGCTCCGCTTTCACCGAGGCAAGGTCAACCAGAATGCAATCCGCCGGAAGGGGCGGCAGCCTGGCGATCGTCTCCACGGTGGTGTGAATCGGTACGCTGACGATAACCATGCCGGCATCGGCGACGATATCCGCCGCCCGGGCCCAATCGTTTTTTTCCAGAATACGCACCTGGTAGCCGGACAGCGTTAACATCTTCTCAAACAGACGCCCCATCTGCCCACCGCCGCCGACGATGACCACCGGCCGCAGATTCGGCTGCAGGGTTTTGAAGCCTTTGTCGTTTTCGCTGGAATAGGATTCCCGCATCACGCGACGCAGAACGTCCTCGATCAGATCCGGTGGTACGCCGAGCGCAGCCGCCTCTTCACGTCGGGAGGCGAGCATCGCCGACTCGCGCTCCGGGACGTAAATCGGCAGGCCATACTGGCTCTTCACCTCGCCGACTTCGGCCACCAGCTCCAGACGCTTAGCCAGCAGGCTAAGCAACGCTTTATCCACTTCATCAATTTGATCGCGTAACGCGGTCAGTTCAGCAACCATACTTTCCTCTTAAACCAAACGGGCCGCCAGGTGGCCGCGGAGATCCTTATCCAGTTCACGCAGCAGCGCCTCGGTAGTCTCCCAGCTGATGCAGGCATCCGTCACCGAGACGCCGTATTTCATCGCCTCACGCGGCTGTTCAGAGGACTGATTGCCTTCGTGGATATTACTTTCGATCATCAGGCCGATAATGGAGCGGTTGCCATCTTTGATCTGCGCGACCACGGATTCAGCCACGGCCGGCTGGCGGCGGAAATCTTTATTGGAGTTCCCATGACTGCAATCTACCATCAGCGACGGCTTCAGTCCCGCCTGCGCCATCTCTTTTTCGCATTTCGCCACATCTTCCGGACCGTAGTTCGGCGCCTTGCCGCCACGGAGGATCACATGGCCGTTCGGATTACCCTGCGTTTGCAGCAGGCAGACCTGCCCGGCCTGGTTGATGCCTACGAAACGGTGCGGCATCGCCGCGGCGCGCATGGCGTTGATGGCCGTGGCCAGGCTACCGTCGGTACCGTTTTTAAAGCCGACCGGCATCGACAGGCCAGAGGCCATTTCGCGGTGCGTTTGTGATTCCGTGGTACGGGGGTTTTTCAAAATAGACGCGCATCACCAGGTAGAGGCTATCGCTGACCTCTGCGGCAAGGGCTTTAAACCGACGAGCATATTCAATCGCAGCTTCCGGATCGTGAATGGAGCAAGGACCACATACCACCAGCAGGCGCGGATCGCGACCGGCGATGATATCCGAAATGGTCTGACGGGCGTGCGCGATCTGCGCTTCCTGCTCGACGCTCAGCGGGAATTCCGCCTTCAGTTGCTCCGGGGTCATTAATACATGTTCGTCGGTAATATGTACGTTGTTCAGCGCGTCTTTTTGCATGATTGCGATCCTGTGTAGCTCGTTTGCGATAAGGGTTGCCTCAGAGGGCATGACGTAACGATACCACACAAAGTAAAGAATTCAATCCATATTCCGTAAATTTTAATTTACACCAACAAATTAATTGCCACTCACAATGGCGCGATGCGTATAACAATATTTACACATAGGAAAAACAAGCCAAACTTGCGCACCCACGGTATCGGTACTACGAAAAATCCTGGTGAGAATTGTCCCAAAGCAAAGGGCGCATCTAATGACGGGTTTTATTAACAGTGGTATTCTTCGCCGGGCATCGGCAGCGGCTTTTCCCGCGCTATGGCGACTTTGACGGAAGCGTTAATGACAGTATTACACCGTCTTTTATTGACTGTATTTTTTCTCATCGCGGTATCTCCTGTTTTTGCTGCCGGACCTTCAGAACATGTTCGCGCTATTGTTTCCGGGATCGTGACCTACACCCGTTGGCCGTCATTAACAGGAGCGCCAAAGCTGTGCATTTTTGCCTCATCACGCTTCACCCATAGCCTGGCTCATGAAGATCCGGATGCATTACCCTATCAACCGGTGATAGTACGTAATCGTGAAGAAGCGTTAAAAACGACCTGCGATGGTTTTTATTTTGGCAGCGAATCGCCGACTGAACAGTCAGAACTCACTCGCCGCTATGGCCCGAGGCCGCTGTTACTCATCGCAGAACAAAATACGGATTGTTCAATTGGTAGCGCGTTTTGCCTGATCATCAATGACGACCGGGTCCGCTTCTCCGTTAATCTGGACGTTCTGACGCACAGCGGGGTTCGGGTTAACCCGGACGTCCTGATGCTTGCCCGGAAGAAACCACATGAATAAGGACTTTTCACAGACTCCGCGCCCGACTTTCAAACGCGCGCTCCGTCGCATTAGCGTGATAAGCGTGGTGATCTCCATGACGCTGGTCTGGCTGCTGCTAAGTACAGCCTCAATCTTCACGCTCAAGCAGTACGCGCAGAAAAATCTTGAGCTCACTGCCGCGACCATGGGGCGCAGCCTCGAAGCCGCCCTGGTGTTTGGCGACAGCGCGGCGGCAGAGGAGACCCTCGCGTCGTTGGGCAAGCAAGGGCAGATCTCCCAGGCAATCGTGCTAAACGGCCAGATGCAGCACTTCGCCGCGTGGCGCCATGAACCGCTGGCCAATAAAGAGCAAGTGAGCGGGCTTATCAGTAAATGGCTGTTTCCGGAGCCCACGGTGCAGCCCATCTGGCACCAGGGCAAACAAATCGGCGAGCTGAGATTGACCGCGCTTGATGAACTGATTAGCCACTTTCTCGGTATCTCGATTCTGGTGCTGACCGGCAGCATTCTGCTCGCCTCGTTCATCGCCCTGCTGCTGACCCACTCCCTACACCGGGGGATCGTCGCCGCCCTGCAGAGCATCACTGAGGTCGTGCATGATATACGTGAAAACCGCCACTTCTCCCGGCGGGTGCCGGAGGAGCGTATCGAGGAGTTCCATCTTTTCGCCCAGGACTTTAACAGCCTGCTGGGGGAAATGGAGGACTGGCAGCGCCAGCTGCAGGCCAAAAACGCGCAGCTGTTGCGCAGTTCGTTACACGATCCGTTGACCGGCCTGGCTAACCGCGCCGCCTTTCGTAACGCGCTCGCCGAGCTGATGCAGAATGAAGTCGATCATCAAACCTCGGCATTGCTGTTTCTTGATGGCGATAATTTCAAACTGATTAACGACAACTGGGGGCATGCGGCGGGCGATAAAGTGCTGATGGAGGTCGCCAGCCGCCTGATGACTTTTGCCGGTAAACGCCATCTGGCGTGGCGTCTTGGCGGCGATGAGTTTGCCGTTCTGCTGCGCGAGGTGCGCTCGGAAGCAGAAGTGCAGGCCCTGTGCCAGGCGCTAACGGAACAATTTCTTCCGCCATTCAACCTGCACAACGGTCATAGCGCCACGCTCTCGCTGAGCGTCGGTTATGCCCTGGCGTGGGAGCACGCCACCGCGGAATCACTGCAAGAACTTGCCGATCAGAATATGTATCGGATGAAAAACCAACGTATCCAGCAGACGCTGAAATAATAAAGGACTCATTATGATCAGAAAATATTTCGTCCCCGCCCTGATGGCGGCGGCGCTTTTGACAGGTTGCCAGGCTCCTCAGGGAAAATTTACCCCGGAGCAGGTGGCGGCGATGAAATCTTACGGCTTTACTGAAAGCAATGGCGATTGGTCCCTGGGCTTATCCGATAGCATCCTGTTTGACAAGAATGACTACCGACTACGTCCCGACAGCCGCCAGCAGATCACCACGATGGCCTCGCGGCTGGCGGCTACCGGGATCACCCATAGCCGCCTTGAAGGCCATACCGATAATTATGGTGAAGATAGCTACAATGAAGCCCTGTCGCTTAAGCGGGCCAACAGCGTGGCCGATGCCTGGGCGGAAGGCGCTCATGTCCCACGCAGTAATTTAGTCACCCGCGGCCTTGGCAAAAAATACCCGATCGCCAGCAACGACACGGCGGCCGGGCGCGCCGAAAACCGCCGGGTAACGGTGGTCATCAGCACGCCGTAAGTCTTCACTTAGTCGCTGGACTTCATCATCCTCATTGCCGTTGCCGCGCGCCAGCGCAGGTAGTCAACGGCAATGAACAGCAGCAGGCTGGCTCCCATTAACGGCATGGCCAATCCAAGGGCAAACGCCAGCCCAAGCACCAGGCTTCGGGCAGGCCGGGCGAGCGACAGCCACGCCTGCAGCAGCGAATGCGCCGGATCCCAGGCCGCCTGAGGCGGACGGCGGATCCACCATAACCGGTACCCCACCCCGATGGTAACGCACAGCGCGCAGCCAAATCCCACCAGCAGCAGCTGATTCGCCAGACCAAAGAGGATCCCCATATGGAAATCGACGCCCCAGCGGGTGAGCTTCGCCATCAGCGGAAAGTCGGCAAAACGCGTGCGATCCACCACCTGCATCGTGGCGCCATCGATCGCCACCGCGTCCACCTGCGTCGGCCAGCGACGGTCGATCTCATTCACCGTCCAGGCGCGGTCGTCTGACACTGGCGGACGGATCTCCAGCCGGCTGGCGTTCAGCCCCGCCTGACGGGCCGCCGCCAGCGCCTGGTCAAACTGGGCCAGCTGCAGCGCCGGCTGATGCTGGGCCATGGCCATCGCATCCATATGATGTCCGGCATGGGGATCGTGCGTCATCGGCATCTCGCCATGCAGCTGGGTATTGACCTGCGGCGTCAGCCAGCCGAACGCTGCCCGCATTTTGTCCACATTGCCGCCGGCCCATTGCGACCAGGTCAGGCCGGTGGCGGAGAAGAGCAGCATACCCACCAGTAAGCCCCAGCCCAGCGTCACGTGCAGCCGACGATGGTTCTGCAGGGCGTTATTCAGCCGCCGTTTTGGACGCGTCATCGCCCACAGGGCAATGCCTCCGAGCGCGGCCACCCACATCCCGCCGGACGCACCGCCAGCAGCCGCAGATTGCCCTGGGTCGCTTCTTCGGCCACCGCAATCTGGGCGCTGAGCGGCTGCGGAGTCCCGTCGGCAAGGCCATGCAGCGCGTCGTGATAGAGCCAGTTTTCCAGCTGCGGCGTCGCCACGTACAGCGTGCCGGTCAGGGCTGCGACAAAGATAAACGGTCCGATAAACAGACCAATATAGAAATGGAGGCGACGCAGCAGGTTCAGCCATGCCGCGCGCGAGGTGCAGGTTGTCATACTTTTCCTTTTTTAAAGCAAAAGAGGTCGTTGCGCGGTGCGCAGATTGATTTTTATTAAAGGGAAAAAGCAGACAGCCGCGGCGGGGCGCGGGTTTCGGGGTAGAGCCAGGGAAAGTAGTGCCAGTGCTTTAATACCGGGCGAGAAACCGGCAGGCGAATGCGCCGCAGGAGCATGGCGACGAACAGCGCCAGCGCGAAAAGGAGCCCCGGGACATGGGCTAACAGCACGCAATAGCCACACGCTTCGGCATGGTCCAGCGGCATTTCGTGTCCGGTATGCGTGGCGCCGTCTGTGCTGTGCATCATCGCCATCTTGTGCCCGGGCATCTGCGCCATGCTCGCGGACGAGCTATCCATCATCATGGCGTGGTGCATACCGGGCATGGCGCTCATGGGGTCTTTTTGCAGGGAGACGGAGATCAGGGGGGCCACCACGATCAGCAGGATCGCCAACAGCGCCAGCCAGGCGGCTCGCCGTTTAGGTGTCGTTTGCTGAAAACTGTTGCTGACCACCGCCCCTCCGTATAGAGGGCGTATTGTAAATGATTTACATCACGATGGTTACAACAAAGATAAAAAAAGGGCC
>PPYF01305654.1_pt1 | contig 13499 bp, 15 predicted proteins | sample 1559871 | NCBI WGS metagenome assembly PPYF01 (sample SAMN08240021, study PRJNA423297) | Human gut metagenome, whole genome shotgun sequencing project. | reverse complement strand
CTGGTAGACGCCGCCGTGAAGCATCTGAAAGCGCAGCAATAATACATAGCAAACGAGCAGACCGGCATTCAACGCCGGTCTGCTCGTTTACTGCTATGGTTATGTCTGTTTGAAATACTTCTCCCATGTGGATTTGAAAATCTGCTTACGGTTTTGCTCCCAATGCTTGAGATTTCCAAGACTGACGCCCAGCTTGTCCGCATATTGTTTTTGCGTCAGCCTCAGTTTCGTTCGGATTGCCTTGATCTGGTTGCCCTGACCAATTTCTGAGAAGTCCGAGAACTGCAAATTGAACTTTTCTGCGTCCTGAAACTTGTGCGGCAGCACCACTGGAAACTGAAGAATTTGCAGCGGGGCTACTTTTACCGCACCCGATACATTGGAAATCAGAATATAGCAGTGGACTCCCACTCTCGCCAGCAGGTGCCATTTTGCCTCAAAAGACACCCGTTCCGCCACCTCAACCGCCATTTGTTCCGCTGCGATAGTATAGCATTCTCTACACATCTTGCTGCATATGTTGCGAGCCGGGCGCCCTTGCTGGCGTCAAAGGTCGAGATCCCCTTGATGAGCCCAATCGTGCCGATCGAGATCAGATCCTCCTGATCGGCGGACTGCGAATAGTATTTTTTCATAATGTGTGCCACCAGGCGGAGATTGCGTTCGATCAGAATGTTGCGGGCCTCCAGATCGCCCTCGGCGCTGCGTTTCAGGTATATGCGCTCCTCTTCGGCAGTGAGCGGCTTCGGGAATGAGCCGCCGCCGGAGATGCGCAGCGATGTGAGCATACTGCTGAGCATCAGCCAGACTGCTGCGGAAAGCATAGGCTTTCACCTCCACAGAAAGCCTATGTCCGACCGGCAAGTCCAGATTCCGGTTTGCAAATATTTCGGGATATGGTATGATGGAGAAAAAGGAGGGCGCGCGATGAGGCGGTTTCTGCTTCGGCTGGCGTGGCTGGCCATTTTCCTATGCGTGCTGGTTCAGACGGCTGCTCTGGCAGCGGAACCGGCAGAGCCTTTGACGGTGCAGGCTGTGTTTGAAGGGCAGCTGCCGCTCACCGGGATGCGGTTTGACGTGTACCGGGTCGCAGACCGTTCCGGCGGCGGGACGTGGAGCCTTGAGCCGCGTTTCAAAGCGTATCAGACGCGGCTGGAAACGCAGAACGGCGATGGGGAAGCATGGGCCGCGCTTGCGCGCGTGCTGGAAAAGGTGGCCTTGATGGAGGAAGCCTGCCTGCCGGACGTTTCTGCGGAGACAGACGAGGATGGTACGGCAGTCCTTGACGCGCTGCGGCCCGGCCTGTATCTGCTGAGCGGGCAGAGCGTCTGCGTGAACCGGCAGATCTATACGCCGTCGCCTATGCTGATCGTCTGCCCCGCGGAGTGCGCGGCAGAGCCAGAGCTGACCCGCAGTCCGGAAAAGGCGGATTATTCCGTCCAGATCGTTTGGGACGATGAAAAGACGCCGGAGCAGCGGCCGGGATCGCTGCCCGTCCAGCTGATGTGCGACGGGAAAGCCTATGGCCGCCCGGTTCTTTTATCCGAAGAACAGGACTGGCATTATACATGGAGCAGTCTGCCGACGGCGCATTACTGGGCGCTTGCGGAGCAGGTCGTTCCCGGCTATCTCGACGCGGAGGTGCAGAAAGAGGGGACAGTCTTCCGCGTGACCTATGCCGCAGCGCAGCCGGAACCGAAGCCTCAGCCAGAGGCCGGGGAAACGCCGGAAACCGGAAAGCGCGGCTGGCTTGCAGCACCTGCGCTCATACTGATCGCCGCAGCGGGGATATTCCTGCGGAATCTACGAAAAAAATCAAAAAAAGCTTGACTGTAAACCTGCTTGATACTGTACGCTGAGGGCAGGAGGGATGCATATGACGATCAAGGAGATCGAAACACTGTCTGGACTGCCGCGGGCCAACATCCGGTATTATGAATCGGAGGGGTTGATCGCGCCCAAGCGGGCGGAGAACGGCTACCGGGAATATTCGCAGGCCGATGCAGAGGTGCTGCTGCGCGTGAAGCTGCTGCGGGCGCTCGGCCTGCGCATTGACACGATCAAATCGCTTGCGGCAGGAACGCTCATGCTGGGCGACGCGCTCGATGCGCGGCTGGAGGAGCTGCACGCCGAGCAGGAGAATCTGGACGCCGCCGGGCGCGTCGCCGCAGGACTGCGGCAGGCGCATGCGGAGTTTTCCACGCTCGACGCGGCGGGCTATCTTGGCGAGCTTCTCGCTGCGTCCCAGACCGCGCTGCGGCAGGATGTGAAGCCGTATGTCCATGCTCCGGTGCGCCGGTATATCGCGCGCAGCTTTGATCTTCTGCTGTGCTTGCTACCGTGGTATCTGGTGCTGCAGGCCGCAGGCGTGGACCCCAAGGCGAGGCTGACTTCTATCTGGCTGAGCATACTCGGCATGGTTACAATGCTTGTGCTCGAACCGCTGCTTCTGCACCTGTTCGGCACAACGCCCGGAAAATGGCTCATGGGTCTGCGCGTGACGGACGAAAATGGACAGAGGCTGCCGCTTGCCGCCGCATGGAGGCGCACATGGCGTGCCCTGTGGTACGGGTACGGCGGCTTTATCCCGGTCTACAGCATTGTCCGTCTCTACACCAGCTGGAAGGCCGAGCAGGCCGAACAGCCGCTCGAATGGGAGGACGGCAGCGAACTGCGGGCTGCGCCATGGAAAGCGTGGCGCGGTGCAGCGTGGGCCGCAGCGGTTCTGGCGTTGCTGGCTGCAACAGTACTTGTGGGCCTCAAGACCTGCCAGCCGACGCATACCGGCGACCTGACCGTGCGGAAGTTTACGGAAAATTACGACTATATTCACAGCACAGAGGGCCTCCTGAGCCGGGAGCTGTATGACGACGGCACATGGGCGCCCGCAACGCAGCTCGGCTTTCAGGTCATTCATCACACGAAAAACGTTCCGAATCTCAGCTACACGACAAAGGACGGCAGCCTGATCGACATTTCCCTGCACATGGGCGCGGAAGCCTGCACCAGTCCGGTCTATGGTCTGCCGTTCCGGGAACTCTATCTGACCATGCTGGCCTTCGACGGTGCTCGAACCGCTGCTTCTGCCGACGAAGCGCTTGCCGCCGCCGCGCGGCAGCTGCTGGACGAGCCGCTGCAGGAGCTTCACACACAGGCCGCAGGCTATCAGATCGACTATTCCCTCACCATGACCGGCTTCACCGGCCTTGCCGAAGACGGCTCACTGGAGCTTCCGCGAAATACGACCGGAAGCTATACGCTGTCCTTCGATATGCGGAAGTTGGATGGGTAACGCATCGACCCTGCAGCCAAATGAGCAAGCGGATACAGATCTGCTGCGGCTTTTCACAAAAAATTCTGCTTCCGCCGGGCGGAACAGGAACCCTGCCAATTGCAGCCGGGTTTCCCTGGTTCTTTGCATAAAACAGGCGCAGCCTGCACCGGGGCACGCGCAAAAACCGGGCCGTCCGCAGAGGGACGGCCCGGTTTTGATTGCATTCGTTCAGTCGACGATCTCGACGCTGACCTTCTGGCCGGTGCGCTGGGCAACGGACTTGATGATCGTGCGGATCTCCTTGGCGATGCGGCCCTGACGGCCGATGAGCTTGCCCATGTCCTCAGGGGCAACGCGAAGCTCAAGCACGGTCGTCTCGCCTTCTACCTCAGTGACCGTAACGCTGTCGGGATTATCGACCAGACTTTTTGCCATATACAGCAAAAGATCCTTCATGCCGGTACCCCAGACTTACAGGACGTTTGCCTTCTTGAGAAGACCGCGGACGGTGTCGCTGGGCTGTGCGCCGTTCTTGATCCACTGCTTGGCCTTGTCGGCGTCGATGGTGATGGCGTTGGCCTCGTTCTTCGGGTCGTAGGTGCCGATCTCTTCGATGTAGCGGCCGTCGCGCGGGAAGCGGGAATCGGCGACAACGATGCGGTAATACGGCTCCTTCTTGGCGCCCATTCTTCTCAGTCTGATCTTAACCATGATTGTTCCTCCAAAAATAAATCGAGTTTTTCTTATTTCGTAAAGCCAAATCTGTTACGGCTGAAACGATATGCTTACATGCCGGGGAAGCCGCCGAGGCCGCCCATGCCGCCGAGCTTGCCCATGCGCTTCATCTTGCGCGAGGCGCCGGGGCCGGAGAACTGCTTCATCATCTGATTCATCATGTCAAACTGCTTGAGCAGCTTGTTGATGTCCTCGACCTTCACGCCGGAGCCGAGCGCGATGCGCCGCTTGCGGCTGGAGTTGAGCACAGAGGGGTTCTCGCGCTCATACGGGGTCATGGACTGGATGATGGCGGCGGTGCGGGCCATGGCCTTTTCGTCGACCTGCGCGCCCTTGAGCGCTCCGGCGTTCATGCCGGGCATCATGGCCGCGATCTCGTCGAGCGAGCCCATATTTTTCAGCTGCGAGAGCTGATCGTAGAAATCGGAAAGGGTGAATTTATTGCTCTTGAGCTTCTGCTCGAGTTCGGCGGCCTTCTTTGCGTCGAACGCGGCCTCCGCCTTTTCGATCAGCGTGAGCATATCGCCCATGCCGAGGATGCGTGAGGCCATGCGGCCGGGGTGGAACGGCTCGATCTGGTCGAGCTTTTCGCCGGTGCCGATAAATTTGATGGGCTTGCCGGTCACGGCCTTGATGGAAAGCGCCGCGCCGCCTCTTGCGTCGCCGTCGAGCTTGGAGAGCATGACGCCGGTGATATCGAGGTATTCGTCGAAGGTCTTGGCTGCGCTGACGGCATCCTGACCGGTCATTGCATCGACCACGAGCAGAATTTCGTCCGGGTTGACCGCGGCCTTGACGGCCTTGAGCTCGTCCATGAGCGCCTCGTCAACGTGCAGACGGCCTGCGGTGTCGAGGAAGACCATGTCGTTGCCGTGGCGCACGGCGTGAGCGACGGCTGCCTTTGCGATATCGACCGGGTTTGTCTGGCCCATTTCGAAAACGGGAATGCCGAGCTGTCCGCCGACGACCTGCAGCTGCTTGATGGCGGCGGGACGGTAAATGTCGCAGGCCGCGAGCAGCGGATTTTTGTTCTGCTTTTTGAACAGGCCCGCGAGCTTTGCGCCGTTGGTCGTTTTGCCTGCGCCCTGCAGGCCGACCAGCATGACGACGGTCGGCGGCTGGGAGGCGATCTTGATCTTCTGGTTCTCGCTGCCCATGAGCGCGGTCAGCTCTTCGTTGACGATCTTGACGATCATCTGCGCGGGCGTGAGGCTTTCGAGCACGTCCGTGCCGACGCAGCGCTCGGTCGTCTTTTTGATGAAGTCCTTGACGACCTTGTAGTTGACGTCGGCCTCCAGCAGCGCCAGACGGATCTCGCGCATGGATTCCTTGACGTCGGCCTCAGACAGGCGGCCCTTGCCGCGCAGCTTTTTGAACGCGTTCGAGAGCTTTTCAGTTAAGCCTTCAAATGCCATGTGTTACTCCTTTATTTCCCGCACGGCGCGCAGGATCGCGCCGACCTGCGGCGCAGCCCCCGGAACAGAAGCAAGCGCCTGCGCGTTCTGTGTGATCGTATCCAGTGCGGATTCCAGCCGCCGGTCGCGCGCGATGCAGCCGAGCGCAGCTTCATAGCCCTCCAGCAGCTCCTCGGCGCGGGCAAGCGTATCGTGGACACCCTGTCGGCTGATCCCGGCAGCGGATGCGATCTCGCTGAGAGAATAGTCCTGATTATAGTAGAGATCGAACAGGCCCCGCTGCTTTTCGGTCAGCAGCTCGCCATAATAGTCGTACAGCAGCGTCATGGTGAGCGCATCAGACCGCATGGCAAGACCCCCAGATCAATCGTTCCGGTATACTATACAAGATTTTATCCCGGCTGTCAAGTGTTTTTCCTTGACAGCATGCACATAAAATTGGCGGGACACGGGCTTGCGCTGATGACATTGCCTCTTTCCGGCAGAGCGCAGATGTGGTAGAATAGGGTATATCGCGAATTCCAGACAGGAGAGCTTCCTATGAACCATGAATCACAACAGCAGTTTGACCCTGAAAACGCACCCGCGTTCGAACGCCTGCGCGACCGCAGGCGCGCAAAGCGCCGCCGGGTGCTCCGCGTCGCGCTGACGCTTCTTGTGTGCGCGGCACTGCTGGGCGGCGCAGTCTATTACGCGCACCGGCAGATCGTAAAGCCCTATCTCGATACGCCGGTCACGAGCGGCGAGACGGATACGCCCTCTGAGCCGGAGGCCGCCGTCCCGGAGGAGCCGGTGCAGGAGCCTGACCCGGAGCCGCTGCCCGAACCCGAACCGGAGCCTGAGCCTGAGCCAGAACCCGAACCGGAGCAGCCTGCCCTGACGCTGGCGCAGGCGTCGGAGAATACCAGAACGCTCGATCTGGAGCTGTATTCGTCTTCCGCCGTGCTGGTCGACGTGCAGAGCGGGACGGTGCTGGCCGAAAAGGGCATGGACGAAAAAATTTACCCCGCATCCATGACGAAGGTCATGACGCTGCTGGTGGCGGCGGAGAATCTGCCGGATCTCGACGCGACATTCACCATGACACAGGCCATTATCGATCCGCTGTATCTTGCGGGCGCGTCGATGGCGGGCTATGTGAACGGCGAGACGGTCACGATGCGCGATCTGCTGTACGGCGCAGTCGTGCCCTCCGGCGCGGAGGCGACGGAGGCGCTGGCGCAGGCCGTGGCCGGAAGCGAGGAAGCGTTCGTCGCCATGATGAACGAAAAGGCCGCGGCGCTGGGGCTTACAAACACGCATTTTATGAACACCAGCGGCCTGCACGACGAGAACCACTATTCCACGGTGCGCGAGATCGCCCTGATCTTGCAGGCAGCGCTGGAAAACGAGACGTGCACCGAAATACTGAGCGCGGAAAATTACCGGGCCAGCGAAACGGAGCAGCACCCGGACGGGCTTGCCATGACGAACAAATTCCTCTACCGCGTCCACCACGAATATGCCCTGAACGGCGCGGAAATTACAGCCGCCAAGACGGGCTATACCGCCGAGGCCATGAACTGCTGTGCCAGCGCAGGAACCACCCCGGACGGCAGAAGCGTGATCTGCGTGACGGCGAACGCGTGGACAGGCGAGTTCTGTATTGAGGACCATATTGCGCTCTATACGAAATACTGCGGCAGCGCAGAAGCTGAATAACGGGAGGATGCCGGATATGAAAAAGCTGTCCCCGCGCGTCTGGCTGACGCTCATTCTCGTCGGCATGGTCGGCCAGTTTGCCTGGACGATCGAAAATATGTATTTTAATGTCTACCTTTATAATACCATCTCCACCGACCCCGGCTATATCTCCGCCATGGTCGGCTGGAGCGCGGCTGCCGCCACGCTGACGACGCTGCTGATGGGCGCGCTGTCCGACCGCGTGGGAAAGCGCAAGCTGTTCATCTGCGGCGGCTATCTGCTCTGGGGCCTTTCCACGGCGGCATTCGGCCTCGTGACGGTCGAAAACGCGGCGAAGCTGTTCCCGGCAGCCTCTGCGGCAGCTGCTGCGGCGGTGATGATCGTCGTGCTCGACTGCGTCATGACGTTCTTCGGCTCGACGGCCAATGACGCGGCGTTCAACGCGTGGATCACCGACACCGTGCCGAACGCGGCGCGGGGCAAGGCAGAATCCGTGCTGGCCATTCTGCCGCTGATCTCCATGCTCGTCATTTTTGGCCTGTTCGACGGCATGACACAGCGCGGGCAGTGGCAGAAATTCTTCGCGATCTTCGGCGGACTCGTTGTTCTGACGGGAGTTGTGTCCGTCTTCCTGATCCCGGAGCCGAAGCTGGAGCCGAGACGGGACAATGGTCTAAAAAACCTTGTCTACGGGCTTCGCCCGTCGGTCGTGCGGGGAAACCCGGCGCTCTATCTGTCCTTCGCGGCGTTCTGCCTGTTTTCCGTGGCCGTGCAGGTCTTTTTCCCGTATCTCATCATCTATATGCAGAACTATCTGCATTTTGACGGCTATGCCCTTGTGCTGGGCGTTGTGCTGATCTTCGCGTCGGTCGTGAGCGTGCTCTCCGGCCGCGTGATCGACCGGCTCGGCGAGCTGCGGTGCGTGCTCCCGGCGGCGGGGGTCATGTTCGCGGGACTGCTTGGGATGTTCTTCGCGCGGTCGATGCTGGCCGTGATCCTGACGGGCTGCATTATGATGTCCGGCTATATGCTGGTCACGGCGATTTTGTCCGGCGTCATCCGCGACCATACGCCTGCCGGCAAAGCCGGACATTTCCAGGGCATCCGCATGATCTTCGGCGTTCTGCTGCCGATGATCTTCGGCCCGGCTATCGGCGCGGCGGTCATTCGCGGCAGCGATTCGACCTATGTTGACCTCGGCGTGGTAAAAACCGTGCCGACGCCGTCCATTTTTCTGGCGGCGGCCATTGTGCTGCTGCTGATTCTGCCGCCGGTGCTGGCGCTTAAAAAGAAGGAGGGGACAAAATGCTGACACCTTGGGGCGAAGCGCTGGACAAGAACGCTGTTTTGCAGGAATATCCTCGCCCGCAGCTCGTGCGGGAAAGCTATTACAATCTTAACGGCCTCTGGGACTACGCCATCACGGCCTCCGACGCCTGCCCCGGCGCGTGGGACGGGGAGATCCTCGTGCCGTTTTCGCCGGAAGCGCCGCTGTCCGGGGTGGGCCGAATTCTGAAGCCCGGTCAGGTGCTCTGGTACCGGCGGACGCTGCCGCTTGCAAAGCCGGATGGCGGGCGGATGCTGCTGCACATCGGAGCCGCTGACCAGCGGGCCTGGGTGTACGTCAACGGCCTGCTTGCCGGGACGCACACGGGTGGCTATACGGCCTTTACATTGGATATGACAAAGCTTCTGCGGGATGGCGAAAACATCCTGACTGTCGCCGTGCGCGACGATACGGACGCTGTACCCCTCTCGCGCGGCAAGCAGAAGACGAAGCGCGGCGGCATCTGGTACACGCCGCAGAGCGGCATCTGGCAGACCGTCTGGGCCGAGCACGTGCCGGAGAACTATGTGCAGGCGCTCCTGTTCACGCCGGAGCTGCCGGAGGGACGCGTCCGTTGGAGGCTCGCCGCGCCCGCGCCGAAGGGCGCTCGAATCGAAATTTCCTATCAGGGAACGCCCGTCGGCAGCAGCGAAACGGACGAGGACGGCTACGGCAGCGCCGTTCTGCCGCCGGAGCAGCTGCACCTGTGGTCGCCGGAGGCGCCGAACCTCTACGACGTGACCATCACGCTGGGGGACGATACCGTCAGAAGCTATTTCGCCATGCGCACCGTCGGCACCGGGAAGGACGCGGCGGGCCATCCGTGCCTGCTCTTAAACGGGCAGCCGTATTTCCACCATGGCGTGCTCGATCAGGGCTACTGGCCGGACGGACTGTATACCGCGCCGTCGGACGAGGCGCTGATCTATGATATTACGCTCATGAAGCGGCTGGGCTTCAATATGCTGCGCAAGCACATCAAAATTGAGCCTATGCGCTGGTATTACCACTGCGACCGGCTGGGCATGCTGGTCTGGCAGGATATGCCCTCCGGCGGCGGACAGTACAATCTGCTGACCATCTCCGCGCCGCTCATCACCGGCGTTCATCTCAAGGACAGCCATTACCGGCTTTTTGCCCGCACGGACGCGGAGGGGCGCGACAGCTATACCCGCGAGCTGGAGGAACTGGTCGCGCAGCTGCAGAACTGCCCGTGCATTGTCCTGTGGGTGCCGTTCAACGAGGGCTGGGGACAGTTTGACGCGAAAAACGCAGTGCGGCTGATCCGCAGGCTCGACCCCACGCGGCTGATCGACCACGCCAGCGGCTGGCATGATCAGGGCGTGAGCGACGTGAAGAGCCTGCACGTGTACTTCAAGCCGTACCGCTTTAAGCCTGACAAAAAGGGCCGCGCGGTCGTCCTGTCGGAGTTCGGCGGGTACAATCTGCCGGTCGCGGGGCACACCTGGAACGCGAAGAACTTCGGCTATAAGGGCTACCAGACGCCTGAGGCGCTGGGTGAAGCGGTCAAAACGCTCTATGAAACGCAGATCGTCCCCGCGTGCAAGTCCGGCCTTGCCGCCGATGTGTACACGCAGCTGAGCGACGTGGAGGACGAGGTCAACGGCTTTGTGACCTACGACCGGCGCGTGGAAAAGCTGCCGGAGGCGCTGATGCGGGCCATTGCGCGGGAGCTGAAAGGAGACTGACCATGAAAAAACGGATGCTGGCGCTGCTGCTGGCGCTGATGCTGCTGGCGCTTTGCGGCTGCACGGTGCGCGACACGGTGCAGATCGTGGAATCCAGCGTTACGACGCTGCAGGAGCTGGCGGACGCTGCGCTGTCCGAGGAGACGGAAGCGCCCGAATCGGGCGAGCAGTTTGTGACCGCCGAGGACCCGGAGGTCACACAGACCGCCGACACGGTCGGCGAGCACGGGTATTATTACGACGCGGAGCACGTCGTTCTGTATCTCGACGCCTACGGCCATCTGCCGGACAACTACATGACCAAGGAGGAAGCCCGTGCGCTCGGCTGGGAGGGCGGCAGCGTGGAAGCGTATCAGGCCGGAGCCGCCATCGGCGGCGACCTCTTCGGCAACCGCGAGGGGCTTCTGCCGGAGGAAACAGGAAGAACCTATACCGAATGCGATATCAACACGCTCGGCGCGGATTCCCGCGGGGCGGAGCGCCTGATCTTCTCGAACGACGGACTGTACTTTTACACATCCGACCACTACGCGTCGTTTACGGAGCTGACCGTGGACGGAGGCACCGTCATATGGAACTGACATACCGCATCGACTGCCGGGAGCTGACCTCCCGCACAGCCGCGCACGACTGCTTTGCGCGCGTGTTCGCGCTGCCCGCGTTTTACGGGCGCAATCTCGACGCGCTGTACGACGTGCTGACGGAACTGCAGCCGTGTACGCTCCTGTTGGAGCATACCGGCTGCCTGTATGACGCGCTCGGGCCATATGCGGAAAAGCTGCTCGGCGTCTTCCGCGACGCAGCACGGGAGAATCCAAATATCCAGATTCAAGAAGATATCAAAACTTTTTGAGCATTTTTCGTACCTTGTCTATATTGCCAGAAAACAGGCGTTTTTCCTTGTGCGAATTGTCAATTTACAAAGTGCGGCATCGTCGGATAAAATACGCAATATGAACGAATTGTGAATAAGTCGTTCAAGAAAGAGAAATCAAGGAGGAACTCTATGGAAATCCAAACTGGCGCATTGGTTATTGTCCTTGCGTACATGGTCGGCATGATGATCATCGGCTACGTCGTCGGCAAGATCAACATCAAGGGCAGCGCGGACTATCTCGTTGCCGGCCGCAGAATGGGCCTGTTCATGGTCGCGTTCTCGCTGTCTGCCAACAACATCGGCGGCGGCAGCACCACCGGCCTCGCGCAGAAAGCGTTCGGCGCATGGGGCGTCAGCGCGATCTGGTACGTCCTGGCCGCGTCTCTGGCCATGATCCCGCTGGCCTACTTTGCACCCAAGATCCGCAAGACCATGGCTGTTACGATCCCCGAGGTCGTCGGCCGCCGCTTCGGCAAACTCTCCAGCAACTTCACGGCAGTCCTCAGCGTCCTGTCGCTGTTCTGCCTGACCTCCTCTCAAATCGGTGCTTCCGGCGCTGTTATCAACGCGCTGATCCCGACGATCCCCCTGAACGTCTGCCTGCTGCTGGCCGGCTTCGTCACCATCTTCTACACGACCTTCGGCGGCATGATCGCGGATCAGGTTTCCGACCTTATCCAGTTCGGCATCATTCTCGTCGGTCTTGCCATTGCAACGCCGATCGTCCTGAAGCATGCCGGCGGCTGGGCTGCGATCTCCGCTGCTCTGCCCGGAGAAAAGCTGAACATGACCCAGATCGGCTGGGCCTCCATCATCGGCTACTTCTTCAACTACTTCTGCACCTTCCTCTGCGGCCCCGAGATGGTCTCCCGCTTCGAGACCTGCAAGGACGAGAAGACTGCGGTTCGCGCCTCCTTCCTCTGCGCCATTCTCATGGCTGCTATGGCAGTCTTCCCGACCCTCCTCGGCCTTGCCGCTTTCGCGCTGAAGGATCAGCTGCCCGGCCTTGCCGAGAACGGCTCCAACGCCATGATGATTGTCACCGGTACTTATGCGCCCGGCATCGTCACTGGTCTTATTTCCGCCGCTATCATCTGCGCGACCATGTCCTCGGCAGACTCCAACCTGCTGTGCATGTCCACGATGATCATCAACGACATCTATCCCGGCTTCGGCGGAAAGAAGAAGCTGAACGACAAGCAGACCATCTTCTATACCCGTGCCTGCAACGTCGTCGCGGCGCTCGTCGCCATGGGTATCTCCATGTTCGGCGTTTCCCTCGTCGCCATGAACACCTTCGCATTCGGCATCCGCTGCGCAGGCCCGTTCGCGGCATACGGCCTCGGCCTTGCCGTTCCGAAGGCAACAAAGAACTCCGGCCTGATCTCCATCTTCACCGGCACCATCGCTTTCGTCGTCTGGCAGCTTCTGTCCAACGGCGGCACGCTGTGGTTCATGATGCCGGTCGTCTTCGGCAGCCTTGTCTCCGTCATCACGTTCTATGTTGTGAACCTGATCGAGTGGAAGCGCGGCGTTCCCGCTGCCCCCTCCGCTTATGTTGTCGAGGAAGCCAAGTAATTTACCTTCCCCAAACGAAACTGCCCGCCCTGCCATTGGCAGGGCGGGCTTGACTTTTTCCGCAGCATCCATTAAAGTAGCTCCTGTTCATCGGACAATGTTACTTATCTCAAAGCCTACGCCATCGACTGTCTGCTGACCTCGTTCCTGTTCTGCTTTGTGGGCTATTTCTCCGGCCTCGGCAAGACCGTCTTTGTCATGGCGCAGGGCATTCTGGGCGCGTTCGGCGTCCGCATCCCCGTGTCGTTCGCCATGTCCCGCCTGCTGAATGTGCGCCTGTTCTACATCGGCCTCGCGACCCCCAGCTCGACCGTTGTGCAGATCCTGCTGTGCCTGCTCTACTACGCCCATCTGGCCCGCAGAGAAAAGGCTGTCCGGTGAGACAGCCTTCGGTGCGTGAGCGTTCCGTCCGTTTTCAGCAAAATTTTACGCCGTCCCCCGTTGTGACAGGGGACGGCGTTTCGGTTTTAATCTTCGAATTCGTGCGCGTCCTTGAGCACCATGTCCTTGACCTTCATCAGGCGGACCTTGGTAGCGCGGTCGTTTTCCTCGAGCTTCATGGAGATATACTTGATGTTTTTCTCCATTTCCGGGATCATGACATATTCCAGCGCATTGACGCGGCGGCGGGTCTTCTCGATCTCGGAGGCGAGCAGCTGCGTCTTCTTTTCGGCCTGCGCCAGCGCAAGCATATCCTGAAATACGGAGGCCAGCGCGCCCAGCGCATCGTCCAGCTCGCCGGACGTCTGCGCGAAGCCGTAGGGGTAAATGGACGCGGCGTCCTCGTTTTTGGTGTGGAACTCGTAGACCGGGACGGAGACGGACATGATGTTCTGGAACGTCATGTCCAACGTCGCCGACTGCTTCGGGTACAAAAGCGCCTGCTGGAGCATTTCGGGGG
>PPYF01386237.1_pt1 | contig 13501 bp, 16 predicted proteins | sample 1559871 | NCBI WGS metagenome assembly PPYF01 (sample SAMN08240021, study PRJNA423297) | Human gut metagenome, whole genome shotgun sequencing project. | reverse complement strand
CTCGGTTACAAAACAGGACTTTCATTTACAAACGGGGATTCTTGGGTTACAAATGGGATTCTCGGGTTACTATTTACCAAAATACTGATTAAGTCTCTACAGTGTTAATAATATGCGGATTTTTAATAACACCAAATTATGGTGAATTTTACTAAAAAAACACCAACCCTGTCCATAGACAAACACAAAACCCCATTGTATAATGAACACACGATTTGCAAATTTCATACTCTGCAGAAGTGTACAATCACTGACCGAGGCAGTATGATATTTTGTGGAAATCAGAAAAATGTCACAAACTGACACTTTTTCGCAAAAATAGACCATGATAGTCCCTTGTGGACGAGACAGGATGTGTTTATACTATATCCAGGCTTGAGACAAGCCAATGAGAAAATGAAAATTGACAACTGAATAGCAGTTACAGATTTGAGTAAAATTACGGATCATATACCCGCAGGATGAAAGTCACAGTTATCATATTAGTAGGCTGATGGATTGAGAGATGAAGGCCAAGAGGCTGGACAGAAGTCCGGGCAATGCGGGAGCAGGTATGTTGCGTAAGGATAATAACCCATGAGGGGCGAGAGGTTCGTCCCGATCCCCGCAATGCATGTAGGGGAGATAGTGCTTCTCCAGAATGGAGGAGGGCGTCGTGAACACAGCTAGTGGCTCGTCTGTAATTCCCGGAGGTGAGTACACCTTTACGTATACGGGGCGATGAGGGGTTAGGAAGACCGGCGTATACCTTCATAGGACGTTAAAAGAAGTCCAGAACAGAATTAGTGATAACCAAAATCGTTATCCATAGTTTATGCATTTTCGAATGAGCTATGGATAGCGTTTTTTTATGGAGGTAGCGCAGATGGAAGAAAAAATAGATATTACAGATAAAACAATTGAAATAGATACAGATAAAGGGAGTGCCATAAAAGTAACCATGTCATATGGTGAACAATCAACGCTAGAGGAGTTGTTGATAGCATATCTGGAGCAGATAGCAATATATTTGAGATTATCAAAGGAAGATGAATTTGTAAAAGATGAGAGCAACAGTATTACCAATCAGCGTGCTTTTATCCGTGGATTTATTAATAAAAATAAGGAACTTCGCAAAATGAGTGTGATGGAGTTTGTGGATGATGGCTATTCAGGTAAAAATATGGACCGCCCGGATATGCAGAGAATGCTGGACCTTGTGAAAAGAAAGCAGATTTCATGCGTTATTGTAAAGGATTTCTCCAGATTTTCCAGAGATCATATCGAGCAGGGAAAATATATTGAACAGATATTTCCTTTTATGGGTGTGCGATTTATTGCTATAAACGATAATTATGACAGCGCAGATTATGTGGGTGGTATTGGTGAGATTGATGTTGCATTTAAGGGAATCATGTATGATTTCTTCAGTGAGGAGCAGTCTTCCAAAGTATCATTGACACTTGATACAAAGCGTGGCAATGGTAAGTACATAGCTACCTATGCTCCTTATGGCTATGTGAAAAGTCCGGAGGACAAGCATAAGCTGGTTGTGGATGAGTTTGCCAGTCAGATTGTAAAGCGCATTTTCAAAGAGTTTCTGTCTGGAAAATCTATGTACAAAATTTCAGAAGGACTGAACCGGGATGGAATAGATACGCCGGGCGTGTATATTGCCATGCAGACAGAAAGTGAAAAGCAACTTGCCAGATATCGTGAGAAAAAGCCTCTCTGGAATAATGTTGCAATAGGAAGAATCCTCGAAAATGAGCAATATACCGGCACGATGATTTACAGCCGCTTCAAGAATGAGAATGTTGGCGATAAACATGCAAAAGCACTACCAGAGGATGAATGGAAGCGTGTGGAAAATTGTCACGAAGCAATTATAAGCAAGGAGGATTTTGAAAAAGTAGCTGCCATGCGAAAAGGAAATACATGTGCCAGTGTCAAAAGAAAGCATGAAACACATTGTCTGACTGGCAAAATGATCTGTGGTAATTGCGGACACCGCCTGTCTCATACTTATGCCGGTCGACCGAAGTATTACTGCGCCAACCATTATCTGGACAAGACTGATGAAAAATGCAATATCAGTGTGCTGGATGCGGATATGGAGAGCATTGTGAAGAAAGCACTTCAGATGATGATTGATGTCCTGGTAGATTCTAGAAATGTTGTGGATATGCAACGGGAGAAACAGGCAGAACGATTAAAGCAGGCAGAAAAGCATCTTTCAGATATGGAGCATAGCCGTGAACTAATTGAAATGGATTTGCGTGAAGCTTATGAAAGCTACAAGCAGGAAATGACAGATAAAGAAACATATTTGGAACAGCGCAAGACATATGAGCAGATGCTGGCGAGCTTGCAGGAGAATATCGAAAAGCAGAGGGCTGCAGTAACTAAGATGACAGATGTGGATGTGCCGTAAGTGGCAGGTCTGGAGATGCTGGAAGGGCAGTTGAGACTGACCGGACTTAACAGGGAAATTGTGGATGCTTTTGTGGAGGAGATTGTCGTGTATGCAAAGGACAGGGTGGAGATAAAGTGGAAGTTTAATGATGAGTTTGAACATAAAATTTAATGATAGTTTGCAATCTTATAAAATAAAAAGCAAAAATATTTGTCCCACTATTGAAAAAACTGTCCCAGTATGTTATATATAATATATGAATAGTTTGACGGAAAGAGGCTGATTTTATGAAGAAGAAAAATGTAATAAATTTAGTGAAATACTATGCAGAAAAGAATGATGCTGGTTTTCGAACAGAAGCATACGAAATAGCAAGAGATTTTGATAATACAGGAGATTATCAGCTTGCAGAGTATATTATGTCTCTTTTATCAAACGCGAATACGTTTGTTCCTCAGATGTCTGAAAGTAGTTCTCCTTTTTTTGAAAAAATAGAACCTGTTGAAGATATGTTGTTATTGCCAGATTGTATTACACAAGATTTACTTGGCGTTGTAAATGCAGTTGGAAGAAAGATGGGCATTAATAAATTCTTATTCCAGGGAGCACCAGGAACAGGAAAGACAGAGGCAGTAAAACAGTTGGCAAGAATATTAAATAGAGAAATTTTTATGGTTGATTTTTCTGCAATTGTTGATAGTAAACTAGGGCAAACACAGAAAAATCTGACAGAGATGTTTAAGGAAATAAATTCATTTATAAATCCGGAAAAGGTTATTGTTTTATTTGATGAAATAGATGCCTTAGCATTGAACCGAACTAGTTCAAATGATTTAAGAGAGATGGGGAGAGTTACATCAACACTGCTTAAGTGTTTGGATAGAATGAACGAAAATGTTGTATTGGTGGCCACAACAAATTTGTTTAATATGTTCGATAAGGCGTTAAGTAGAAGATTTGATTCAATCATTGATTTTAATCGATATACAGAAGAAGATTTAATGAATATAGCTGAGAAAATGCTTAATTCCTATTTGGATAAAATGAAGTTAGGTGGTAGAGATATTAGACTTTTCAGAAAAATAATGAAATTATCAAAACCTATGCCCTATCCAGGGGAGTTAAAGAATCTTCTGAAAACTGCTATTGCATTTAGTGATGTAAATGATGAGATGGATTATTTCAGAAGAATATATTATTCGGTATGTGGGGAAAAGCCAGAGAATTTGAAAAAACTTCAAGAACAAGGATTTACAGTTAGGGAAATAGAAATTCTAACAAGTAAGTCTAAAAGCAGTGTATCAAGAGAATTGAAGGCAGGTGTTGTTAAATGAATGGATTATTGCAGTTAAAAGGCAGATTTGAAAAACGTGGAAATGAAGGCATGGGGCCGGTAACTTTGCCGGCACATAAGAAAGTGACATCAGAACACATAGAAAAATTAATTGTTCAATTATCCAAAGTAAAAGCATATTGGTCTGATAAGGATGATATAGCAGGAATGATTGTCAGTGTTCATTACATTCGTGTTGTAGCGAAAAGCAATCGATTGAAGATATTACTTGCAGATGCTGGAAAGAAACCAGTGGATTCAATCAGAGGAGCAAAATTTGTCACAGGAAAAGATAATCAGGGCAAGACAATACATAAGCATGTATTTACACATTATGTACAGGCATCAGCCATTGATAAAGCAATTAATAATTTGCAAATTGTAAAGGAAATTGTGGATGCAGATTATAATGGATGTATAACAGCAGAAGATATAGAAAAGCTAGGGAAAGAAAAGAAATATTTGCATGCTGAAAAAATTGCCAGGACAAATTTTGTAAATGTTATTGTTGATTGCCATTTCGTTGAAAAATTTGATGTAGACGAGGCAAAAGAATCGATTACGGAAGAATCTATTATAACAATTTATAAAACAGATATTGAAACCAGAGAGCTGCTGTCAAGGTTCGGGATTGATGTTGCGGAAAGCAAAATTATCGGTGGCACAACCATGTTGTTGACACCACCACAGGCAAGACTGTTATATGATAAGGCACCATATCTTATTGCAATGAGTATCACAGATTTCTCCAAAATCAGTTTAGAAGATGGTTTGTTGGAAACTGTTGAGTTTGAAGAAGATGATGGCATTATTCCACCGCCAGGAAACGAACCAATTGTAGGCGTTATTGATACTCAGTTCAATGAAAAGGTGTATTTTCATAAATGGGTTGATTACAGACCTATGTTGCCGGAGGATATATTAGAGCCAGAGGATTATAAGCATGGAACAGCAGTATCATCAATTATTGTGGATGGCCCTAGAGGAAATAGTGGATTAGATGATGGATGTGGTCGCTTTCGCGTAAGACATTTTGGTGTATCAAAACAAAGTGGATTTAGTTCATTTGCCATTTTGCGAGAAATTAGAAATATAGTTGAAAATAATCAGGATATCAAAGTGTGGAATCTGTCGCTTGGTGCAAAAAATGAGATACGCGAAAACTATATATCTCCAGAAGCTGCAGAACTTGATCGCATTCAAAGTGAGTATGATGTCATATTTGTGATATCTGGAACGAATACACCGGATGGAATGAAACATTCGGACATGAAGGTAGGTGCACCGGCTGATTCATTGAATTCGTTAGTTGTAAATGCTGTTGATATGTCTGGAAAATCGGCATCTTATTCTAGACGAGGACCGGTGCTCTCTTTTTTCCATAAACCAGACATATGTTATTATGGTGGAGATGGTACCAAAGCTGAAGAAAAAATAGCAGTATGCGCAGATGAATTGGGGGCTATATATTTATCGGGAACATCATTTGCGGCTCCATGGATTACAAGAAAATTAGCATATTTGATTTATGTCATGGGTCTTAGCAGAGAAGTGGCAAAGGCTCTCATAATAGATGCGGCTGCAAAATGGGGACCTAGTGGAAATGTTTCAGATACAATGGGATATGGAGTGGTTCCTAAACGAATAGAAGATATTTTGAATACACTAGACGATGAAATAAAATTCATAATTACTGGGACAACGCAGGATTATGAAACCTATAACTATACATTGCCAGTTCCTGTCGTGAATGGAAAACATCCGTATTATGCAAAGGCTGTATTATGTTATTTTCCGTATTGTGATCGTAATCAAGGAGTGGATTACACAGGAACTGAAATGGATATACATTTTGGACGTGTGATTACGGAAAAAAAGAATGGAACTGTCAAAACTAAGATAAAATCTATTGATGATAATAAGCAGACCGAAGAAGGTCAGGTCATGTATGAAGAAGATGCAAGAAATATATTCCGAAAATGGGATAATGTTAAGCGCATATGTGAGAAAATCAAGGATAGAAGAGTTCCTAAAAAGTCCTATGATGCCGGAATGTGGGGGATAGGAGTTGTGACTAAAGAACGAGTAACATTAAAAAAGAGAAGACCATTGCAATTCGGACTTGTAATCACGCTTAAAGAAATGTATGGAAAAAACCGAATGGATGACTTTGCTAAAATGTGTGAAGCCAAGGGATGGTTGGTTAATCGATTGGATGTTCAGAATCAGATTGATATTTATGAAAGAGCAGAGGAAGAGATTAAGTTTGATTAACAATTTGAAATAAAAAATGTTGCAGTGTAATAAGAGTGATTGTAAAGCAGGGGTCATAACCGGCCGATACTTGGCTTTATGATTGGAAAGCTAAGATTTTTGAGAAAGGAAGTGGTTAAATTGAAAGAAATAAAAAACGCTTTTTGATTGTTGGCGCAATCATAAAGCGTTGGTATCGGATGTGGATCCGAATGTTTAGAACATATTTATTATGCCACATCCGATGACCAGAATCAAGAAAAAACATAATTTTTGATTTAAGTCAAGGAGGAAATTTAATATGTTATTAAAGGCTACAGAACAATCAGATACAGGTTTGAACACAAAGTTTGTAAATGTTGAAAGTGGAAGAACGGTAACGCTTAAACATGCAATCAAGCAGATTGAAAATGGCAATAAGAACTACAGTGATTATCAAACTGTGAGAAATTCAAACGGAACGGTGTATATTCGTTCAAAGGCTGATGGTAAAAGAAGCAATAATATTGAATAAGGGAGGTATAGTAGATGATTATAAAAAAGAGTAGAATTAATTCTGTGGACAAGTATTTTGCAAATATTGCAGAAGACAAAGAAGTATATGTATCTGTTCCGGCGGATGAGAATAACATTGATTTATTGAAGATGGATGGGTGTCTTGATGGAACATGTGTAGTTCCTCAACCAATAGGACCTGTGACAAGGTTTAATCTATACGGAAAAGAACTCATCCATAAAGAAATGGAAAAAGAGCATAGAGAGATAGAAAGAGATTATCATATTGTTGATTGGCATGGTACAGATCATTATGGAACGTGCTTTCAAAACAGAATGTGTTATCCGAAAGAGTACATTTTTCCACCTTTGTCTAGAATTATTCGTGATAGTGGAAAACTGCGCTCGGAATTGCTGACAAAAGCAGACGTAGAGTTGTTAAAGCATACGATTAATATGTTTTTGGAAGTGTTCGGCTATTGCGAAATCGTTGACAAGGATGAAAATCCAATTGGACAAAAGATCAAGATAAAGGAAGTATCATGGAGGATTTTACCACCTGGGAAATATCCATGGGAGCGTGCAGAAAAGGCACTTGATGATTATTTTGAAAAAGCTCCGGGTAAAAATAAAGAAGTACTGAGAAATAATCATAAGACATTTGCGAAATATGAGCCTGATTTCCTTGCGATTGGCGAGAATAGCTTTAACGGTTATGTAGTTTATGGTTACACAAACAAAAATCTGTATGTGTTCGAATCTAATCAAGTAGGAAATGCTACATACGTGTTTAAGGGTGATTGGGAAAATGCATCACAATTGACTAAACACGATATTATTAAAGGAAATTTGTGCCATAAAAGAATAGTCCATGCAAAGACATGGGAGAAAACTGTTAAACAGATGTTTGAGTAAGAATAAATAAGAGTGTGATGTTCTTTTAATATAGAACATCACACTCAGAAATACTGAGGAGGAAATAATATATTGGAAAATTCATACTATAAGAATTTAATGATGACTGTGATTCGTTCTTCTGAAAGTGATAATTGGAAAGATGCTGTGGTAGAATGGGACATTGATGATTGTGAAGAGGATTTAAGCTGCTCATCAGAGTGTGTCTGTGGGAAAGAGAATATTAAATATCTTTATACCATAAGAAACAGATATTCAGGTAGAATTTTATATCCAATAGGGAGTTCGTGCATTAATAAATTTGGAAGAGAGGATTTAAGAGATGCCACTTCTTTAATAGAAAGTCAGTTTAAACTATTACATGCGGTTGAAGAAGGAAGATATTTGTCGCTGTCTTCTGAACTGTTTTCGAGAAAATTATTGCGTTGGCTATATGAAGAAGGCGCATTTGATACAGAATATAATGATTATGATGGAGAAGATGATTATGAATTTATGTTGAAAATGTTTAACAAAAGAGATAAAGACTCAATTAGCTTAAAACAAGATAAAAAAATAAAGGCGTTACTACTAAACGCTATTAAGCCTTTTTTGCAAGACAGGTTGGCAGAAAAGGTAAGATAGGAAATTTTATATTAATAACTATATACATAGCGGTGTAACTCAGGTGATTGTAAAGCGGGAGTCATAACCCGCCACCGCCTTAAGCGAGGATAGCGCAGCGGAGAGGCGCAGTACCATTTTCGGTAAAGGACTCAGGTTCAACTCCAGCACCTCGCCTTTACAATTAAATATTGCTATTGGTAAAGATGCCATTTGAGAAAACGAAATTTCTCAAAATTTTCCCATCACACCCTTGACACGAGGGGGTACCGGAAAAACATATGCATCTGCGTTTGCCATACGTGAGCTGGGTTTCAAGCGAGTACTGTTTCTCGTACACAGAGGTCAGCTTGCAAGACAGACAAAGAAATCCTATGAAAAGATTTTTGATAAATCAGTTTCTATGGGACTTGTTGGTGCAGGGCACAGTGACTATGACAGGGATTATATTTTTGCAACCGTACAGACCTTAAATCGTGATGAGCATCTACAAAAATATGAACCAGATGCCTTTGATTGTATAATTTTGGATGAGGCACATCACAGCTCGGCCAACACATACCAAAAGGTAATGAACTATTTTACACCAAAGCTGTGGCTTGGAATGACAGCGACTCCTGATAAGCGAGATGATGATATTGAAGAAAAAAATATTTACCAGATTTTTAATTATCAGATTGCATATGAGATTCGTTTGCAGCAGGCCATGGAGGAAAACATGCTGTGCCCGTTCCACTACTTTGGAATAACAGATGTTTCATTGCTTGGTGACAAGGAGATAAAGAGCAAAAAGCTTACAGAAGCATCGTTCAACCAGCTTGTTGGTGAGATGAAGATGCACCACCCTGTAAGAGAGGATCTGCTTTGATATCAGCAGAGCAATTTACAACAAAGTTTACAAAATAATACACAGGAGCTTAAGGCAATATGAAAACAATACGCGTAGTGGCTGCCGTCATAAGAGCAGTCAATAATGAAAATAAACCGGTTATCTTTGCAACCCAGAGAGGCTACGGAGAGTTCAAGGGCGGCTGGGAGTTTCCAGGCGGCAAGATTGAGTCTGGTGAGACACCGCAGCAGGCGCTAAAGCGCGAGATAATGGAGGAGCTGGACACGGAAATTGCTGTCGGTGAATTAATAGATACGATAGAATACGATTATCCTAATTTCCATCTCTCAATGGATTGCTTCTGGTGTGAGGTCATTCACGGGGAGCTTATCCTAAAGGAAGCAGAGGATGCAAAATGGCTGACAAAGGAGCATCTGGCGGACGTAAAGTGGCTACCGGCGGATGTGACATTGATTGAGAAGATTGGAGAGGAGTTGCATGAAACCAAGGACAGCAAATAGCATGAACATACAAATTTTCGGAACAAAGAAATGTAATGACACAAAGAAAGCACAGCGATTTTTTAAGGAGCGTGGGATAAAGTTTCAGTTTATCGACATGAAGGAAAAAGGCATGAGCAAGGGCGAATTTAATCCTGTCGCTCAGGTGAATGGCGGTCTTGACAATATGATTAACTGGGATGGCAAAGATAAGGATTTGCTGGCACTTATAAAGTACATAGCAGATGAGGACAAGCTGGATAAAGTGCTTGAAAATCCGCAGGTGATTAAGACACCGGTGGTCAGAAACGGCAGGCAGTCAACAATCGGGTACCGGCCGGATGTATGGAAGACATGGAAATAACACTAAAGGAAATGAAAGGCAGGAAATTATATATGTATTATGTACCGGATGGCACAGAGCAGTGCGGTTATTATGAGTGTAAAGAGTGTGGAAGCAGGTTTTTGGATTTAAAAATTGTACCAACATTGGTATGTCCATACTGTGGAGAAGAGGCAGATATGGAGATAGGACCTGATGAGGAGATGCCAAAGGTTGTAGAATCTGCGAAGCTTATTCAGATGGTTAGAGGTGCTGAAGAGGTAGAGAAGATGGATAAGCTGTTATCGCTTGCTGTGACAGGTGGCGATTTTAGCTGGATATAAGAATGCAGATATATGTAGATGCAGATGTAAAGTAGCTGCCAGTGGATGTGACATTGATTGAGAAGATTGGAGAGGCATTGTATGAAACCCAGAACAGCAAAGAGTATGGAGCTATATGATATATTGCTTAGGCGCGGGTATCCGGAGCCATTTTGCGATGAGATAACGAAAAACCTAAATACCGACTGGACAGCTCAAAGGATGATAGGATATCTGTCACACTATAAAAAGCTTCCCATGGAAGAAATCGCCGATGAAATGCTTGCGATACTCAGCGACCGCAATCGCATAATGCAAAAGCATGAGCTTGAGGAGACAAATGCAAGATGGAATGACTACTTAAACAGATAAAGTCAGGAGGATTCACATGAGAGTACTGAATATCGAAGATGATACATTTAAACACAATGATATATGCAAAGCCCTGTCAGGATGTGGGATTAAAGATGTCGAATGGTCGAATAATCTCGCGGATGGGTGGAAACAGATTAAAAACTCAATAGATAGTAATAATCCGTATGATCTGATAATTACTGATATGTATTATCCCGACGAGCCGGGCGACAGAGAGGAACAATCAGGAGATGTTCTGATTGACAGAGTGATTAAGAACAAAATCACAATACCTGTAATTCTCTGCTCCAGCGTGAATCTCAAATACCCGGAAATATATGGTTGTGTTTATTATAGCAGGGAAAGAAACTGGGACTTCATATACAAGCTTAAGTGTGAAGAAATTTTCTTCATTTTCAAGCAGGAGCTTTAAGAAGATAGCGTCGCCTTCCCAGGTAGGAAGTGTGGGCACGATAGTTTTATCCACCCATTTGAGGTCACCTTCGTTGCATGTTATAAGCTTGCCGGAAAATTCATCAGCGGTGAAAAGACACATCAATTCAGGCTCCTGTTTATCACTTATAAAAGTTATGAGTGCGCGGAAACGGTATGATGTGAGTGTGAGCCCTGTTTCCTCTTTGACTTCGCGGAGCAAGCATTCTTCGGGTGATTCACCATTCTCGGCGTGACCGCCAACACCAATCCATTTTCCTTCATTTATATCATTTTCTTTCTTAATACGATGAAGCATGAGATATTGTCCATCGTGTTCTATGTAGCATAGAGTAGTTATTTTCATGATGTACCTCCGTCAGATGATTATAACATAAAATGTGCGGGGGAAGATAGGAAAAATATTTATCTGCATAGCAGCCTAAATTTTTCCTGAAAAATTTATAATAAGCTTATTTATTTTTAAAACTTGATACAAAAACTATTGAGAAATTGTATGAAGTTGGACTACTAAATACAGTAGATATGGTGTAAAATGATTCTTATAGTAAAGTCAGGACATTATCAAATGCAATAGAACTATGGGAATATAAGGGAATGTATATAACAATTATACGATATAAATTTTAAAAGAAGAGGGAATATCATTATGGCAAAAAAGGTTACTATAAAAGATATAGCTGATATGGCAGGGGTTTCAATTGCAACCGTTTCTCATGTTATAAACAGAACAAGATATGTGAGCCCGGACCTTGTTGAAAAAATAGAAAATATTATTATAGAAACCGGATATCATAAAAAAATAGAAGAAAAAGAAAGACGACTCAAGGTTGGAAGGCAGTCGGAAATAGTTGCAGTTATTCCAAATGTTGAAAGCACCATTTATCGTGATATGGTGGGATATTTAAAAAAATATGTTAGCATTCAGGGTTATCAGTTTTATATTGCAATTACAGACAATGATATTAAAGAAGAGGCTCAGGTACTGGAAGGACTGATACAGAATAAAAAAACAGCAGGTATTATACATGTACCAGTCAGTGATGTTGCGGCAGATTATAAAAAGCTGATTGAATCTGGAATTCCATTTGTCTGCATGGAAAGAAATATTTTGGGAGATGGTATAGACGCTGTTGAATTTCGAGATAGAGAAGCTTGCATTAGAAGAACATGGAATCAATACAAATGATGCAAATATTTCAGACATTAATATCGAATCCGGAGCTGATAACTGTATTTTGGAAATACAAAAAGCGATGAGACGATATATGCCAACTGCAATTATGGCAGGAGGAAATAGAATTACTTTATATCTTATGAAAACTATGAGGGATAGAGGTATTGAATGTCCTGAAGAGATATCGGTTGTTGGATTTGGTGATGAGGGATGGTCGGAGTTAACGTATCCACCATTGACGATTTTAAAGAGAGATGTTGAAGGGCTGAGCAGACGAGCAGTAAATATGCTTTTTGAAAAGATAAATACAGGACATGTGATAGAACAGGATTATTATGCCGATGTAGAGTTGATAATAAGAAAATCCACAAGAATGTTGGATAATGGACCTTTTGGAGAAGAAGCAGCTACACCGGAATCAATAGTCATAACAAAAGAGGAAAAGAGCCGTTTGCGTGCCGGAAATTTCCGTGTGGCAATATCGTTTCATTATACAGGAACATCATGGGCGGAATTACACGAAAAGGGAATCCGCGATGAGTTGGAACAATACGGAATTGATATTATATCAGTAACAGATGCACATTTTGATGCATCTTTGCAAAATGCACAGCTTGAAGGTATTCGTTTACAGAAACCGGATGCTGTAATTGCAATTCCGGCTGATGATAAAGAAACAAAAGAACAATTCCGTGAATTGGCAAAGGTGTCAAAGCTTGTTTTCCTGAGTAATGTCCCTGAGAATATGGAAAAAAATAGTTATGTTTGCTGTGTGTCTGTTAATGAGATTGAAAATGGAGTTAATGTTGGCAGAATGATGGGGGAGTACTGTAAAGGAAAACACGTGGAAGCCGGATTTATCATACATGGAGCGGTCTTTTATGGTACGCGTGCCAGAGATGAGGCAGTGGAAAAAATTATTTCAGAACAATACAAAAATATAGATATTAAGGCAATAAGAGGTTTTGGAGAAATTGAAAATGCATATCAGGTTTGTAAAGATATGATTACTGAGAATCCACAAATTAAAGTCTTGTATGTAAGCTGGGATAGACCGGCGCTGTTGGCAATTAAGGCGTTGAAAGAGATGCATAGAGAAGACATCGCTATATTTACAACTGATTTAGATTATAAAATTGCACAATTTATGGAAAGTGGTATTGTAAAGGGATTAAGTACTCAAAGACCTTATGAGCAGGGAAGAACAGCTGCGCATGTGGTAGCGAAATCTTTATTAAGTAATGATGTGCCGAAATATGTTGGAGTGCAGCCGTATGTTGTGGATGCTAAGCAGCTAGGAAGGGCATGGAAGGATATTTTTCATGAGGGAATGCCTGAAGAAATTAAATAATGCCAAATAAAATTAAATATCTAAAAAGAAATATATGCGAAGAAAAAGAATATCATTTTGGTATTCTTTTTTTAATTGCTAAAAATTTACGTAAAAAATGCTCTTGAAATGTTAATTTGCGCAAAACACAATCGCATAATTGTTGAAAACGACGAATTAAACAAGATTTTACGTAAAAATATTGACAAATAATAGAGC
>PPYF01158597.1_pt1 | contig 13502 bp, 9 predicted proteins | sample 1559871 | NCBI WGS metagenome assembly PPYF01 (sample SAMN08240021, study PRJNA423297) | Human gut metagenome, whole genome shotgun sequencing project. | reverse complement strand
GTTGTACAAGCTGAACTTGTAAGACAGATGGAAAGTGTGACATTCGATAAATTAGCTGTGCGCGAAAAAGAGATTTTAGAGACCATGAATCCTTGTGTATCTCATGCGTAACGATGTAAGACATTCATCAAGTGTGTATTTTTGAGTCAATTCTAAGGAGGAAAAGACATGTTTGAAGCACTGGATTTAGCACGTTTACAGTTCGCGCTAACATCTATCTATCACTGGCTATTCGTACCGTTCACATTAGGGATGACGGTTATCGTAGCCATTTTAGAATGGACCTTTGTAAGCACCGGTAAAGAAGTTTACCAAAAAATGGCAAAATTCTGGGGTAAATTATTCTTAATTAACTTTGCCATGGGTGTTGTAACAGGTATCGTTCAAGAGTTCCATTTCGGTATGAACTGGGCTGAATATTCTCGTTTTATGGGTGATATTTTTGGTGCCCCACTTGCCCTTGAAGCATTAATGGCATTTTTCTTGGAATCTACATTTATGGGCGTTTGGATCTTTGGTTGGGGTCGCTTATCTAATAAAGCGCATGCTACTGTCGCAACATTAGTTGCATTAGGTACCAATTTATCCGCATTCTGGATCCTTGTAGCAAACTCTTTTATGCAACATCCTGTAGGCTATGTAATTCGCAATGGTCGTGCGGAAATGGAAAACTTCGCAACCATCGTATCTAATGGTTATGTACCTGGCCAATTTGCTCATATTGTATTAAATGGTTCCATGACAGCAGGTGTCATCATTATGGCTATCAGCGCATGGCACTTGATTCGTAAGAGCAATGTTGATTTCTATAAAACCTCTGTAAAATGGGGTATGGTAATTACCTTAATTGCTGGTACATTAGGTGCTTTTGCAGGTCATCATCAAGGCCAATATATTACTAAAGAACAGCCTATGAAAATGGCAGCTATGGAAGCTCTTTGGGAAACTCAAGATCCAGCTCCATTCTCTTTGGTAGCTAATATCGATACAAAAGCACAACAAAATACAGGTGCCATTGAAATCCCTGGCGGCTTATCCTTCTTAACACAAAACTCCTTTACATCTGGTAAGGTAGAAGGTATTAAAGATTTACAAGCTAAATCTGAAGCTCAATATGGCCCTGGTAATTACATTCCAGATGTTCCTGGTATTTTCTGGACATTCCGCATCATGGTAGCGGCTGGTTCCATTATGTTATTAGTTGCTTTCATCGGCTTGGTATTAAATGCTAAAGGTAAACTCGTAGAGAATAAAACATTCTTGAAAATTATTTTTTGGATGTTACCATTACCTTACATTGCTCAATCCACTGGTTGGTTTGTTGCAGAAGCAGGTCGTCAACCATGGCTTGTATATGGCCTTCAATTGACTGCGAATGGTGCTTCTAAATCCGTTACAGCTCCTGAAATCATGACTACTATCATTGGTTTTACAGTTATTTACATCTTGGCTGCTATTGCTGCATTGTATTTAGCTGTAGAGCACATTAAAAAAGGTCCTGATGGGCAAACAATTTACCATGTAGAAGAAAAAGAGGAGGCAAGATTATGGAACTAATTATGAATAACCTTAATGTGATCTGGTTCATCTTGCTTTGTGTATTGTTTGCAGGTTTCTTCTTCTTAGAAGGCTTCGACTATGGCACAGGTATTCTTCTACCAGTCATTGGTAAAACTGACGTTGAACGTCGTCAAATGATTAATGCGTTAGGTCCTATTTGGGATGGTAATGAAGTATGGATGATCACTGCTGGTGGCGCATTATTCGCATCCTTCCCTCATGTATATGCTACATTGTTTAGTGGTTTCTACATGGCATTGTTCTTAATGCTTGCTGTACTTATCATGCGTGGCGTTGCTTTTGAATTCCGTTCTAAAAGTGCAAATCGCACATGGCGTAAAGTATTTGATTATTGTATTTTCATCGGTTCTATCGTTCCTGCCTTATTGTGGGGCGTAACAGTAGGTAACTTGATCCAAGGTACACCTATTGATGAAACGATGACATATGTTGGTACATTCTGGGATTTACTTAGCCCTTACACTGTATTATGTGGTGTTGCTTTCGTTTTAGTGTTTACATACCATGGTGGTTTGTTTACATCTATTAAAACAGCAGGTCCTATCTCTGAACGTGCACGTGCAGCATCTCTCGTTACAGGTGTACCTACTGCAATCGGTGTGATTGCGTTGATTATTGCATCCTATGTATACACTGATTTGTACAGCTCTATCTTAGCTACTATTTTCTGTGCCTTAGCTGTTGTTTGCTTCCTTATTTCTTGGGCTGCAGCACGTACGCGCAATACAAAATGGGGCTTTGTATTTAGCTCTCTTTCCGTTATTTTGATTACGGCTACATATTTTGCAGGTCTATTCCCTCGTATTATGGTATCTTCTTTGAACCCAGCGTGGAGTTTGACCATTACAAATGCATCTTCTTCTGAATATACCTTGGCATTGATGACTGCGGTTGCAGTGGTATTTGTACCAATCGTATTAGCATATCAAATTTGGGTATACTGGACATTCCGTCATCGTGTAACCGAAAAAGACTTACATTATTAATATAGGTACTTTCACCGATTGTGAAAGTTTGAGCCCTTTTGTGAGGCGTGCTGTAGCGGCACGCCTCATTTTTATGGTAAGATGAATGTAATATTGATAAAATTAGATTTAAAGGGGGTTAGATATGATACAGAAAACGGCACTTCGCGTCATTAAAAGTAAAAGGCTCGTATTATTGGCACTGATTATGTCTAGTATTTTACAAAGTCTTTCTATAGTAGGACAAGCTTGGCTTTTTGCCACATTAATACATAATTTGGTTTTTCTTGATCATACTGTGTTGGATGAATCTAATACAATTACATGGCTTGCGGTATTCATTATATTACGTTTAGTTTTTTCTTATATACAGGAACATGTATCGTCTAGTTTGGGCCATTCTGTTAAATCTATTTTGCGTAAAGAAGCGCTTGCGCATCTATTTAGATTAGGTATTCAACGAGGAGAATCTCAAGGTGATACGATACATCTCATTACTGATGGATTAGAACAAGTAGAGGCCTATGTTTCGAGCTATATACCTCAAATGATATATGCGATTATCATCCCACTAGTAATGGGGATTGCCATAATGGATACATTGCCTATTATTGGGGCTATTTTAATAGGTACAGTACCATTAATTCCATTGTTTATGATTTTGATTGGTAAACAAGCGGAAAAGATGAATCAAGAGCAATGGGATCGGATGAGTCTCTTATCAGGTCATTTTTTAGATGTATTGCGAGGCATTACCACATTAAAGGTGTTTGGTCGTGCAAAGGAACAAATACAAGTCATCAGTCGACTGTCTAATGAATTTAAAGACTCTACCTTACGCGTATTGCGTGTGGCTTTTCTATCTGCCCTCGTCTTGGAATTAGTTAGCACAATAAGTACAGCTATCATTGCGGTGTATTTAGGCCTTACACTATTAGATGGCGGTTTGGATTTTCTTCCTGCCTTCTTTATATTATTGTTGGCGCCAGAGTTTTATACACCTTTTAGACAATTAGGAGCTGCTTTTCACACCGGTATGTCTGGTAAAACTGCACTTGCTAAATTTGATGCTTTTATGAATATACCTATTGCATTACCTCGAGGTGGCAATTGTCATATTCAAGGGACAATTGAATCCATACGCCTAGATAATTTAAATTATACCTATCCAGAAACAAGCAATGGTATAAAGCATATTACATTGCAGGTATGTCGCAATAAACCGATTATGCTTGTTGGTGAAAGTGGGGCTGGTAAATCGACAATTGCACGAATATTAGGTGCCTTTTTAGAGGCTCCTTCGAACAGTGTATATGTTAATGATATAGATCTATCAACTTGCTCTATGGATTGGTGGCGTACACAGGTTACGTATGTGTCTCAAAAACCTCATGTTATGCATGGTACGCTACGAGATAATATTGCCTTTGGACAAGATGTAAGTGATGACGAGATTTTAGAAGCAGCCAAACTAGCGGAGCTACATGATGTAATTTGTGAAAAGGGCTTGGATTTTGTCGTTGGTGAAGGAGGCATGGGACTTAGTGGTGGTGAATTACAACGTATTGCCTTGGCACGTGCTTTTTTACATGGTGGACAAATTCTTATTTTAGACGAAGTTACATCCCATTTGGATGTGAATACAGAAGCTCAAATCAGTTGTGCATTACAGCGCTTGATGAAGGATAAAATTGTTATTCTTGTGGGACACCGTATTCAAACGATGCAGTGGGCTTCTCAGTTATATGTGTTGCGTCAAGGTGAAATAATTGAGCAGGGAACCTATGAATCCTTGTTGGCACAGAATGGTTATTTTAAGGCGCTAGTAGATGCTGGGACTGGTTCGTTTGTAATGGATGATGAGGATGTGTCATATGTTTCTAAGCTTGAGGTTCCATTGCCACAACAACAAGAGGCATTGAGTAATAGTAAAGTCCCATATGAAGTCGATGAAACTAAGTATAGTGATATTGAAGGTTGGAAATTGTTGTTTTCCGTATTAAAACCTGCTCGTTGGTCCTTAGTACTTGCCTTAGTTTTCACTTCTCTGACCGTATTCATGAATGTAGGGCTTTTGAGCGTATCCTCTTGGTTACTGGCATCGGCTGCATTACAACCTGGTATCACTTACTTGAGTCTCGCTATCGTAGGTGTGCGCTTCTTTGGTATTAGCCGTGCTGTATGTCGTTATTTTGAGCGGTATACGTCTCATAAAATGGCATTTCAAGGTTTGTATGGGTTGCGTGTATGGTTTTATACCTATCTAGAACCATTGGCACCAGCTATATTTAAACGATGGGGCGCAGGGGATATGCTCAACCGAATTATGGCGGATATTGAAGTACTGCAATTCTTTTATTTACGCACCTTAATTCCTCCTGTAGCAGCCATTGTATTAACTATATTGGTATCCTTTGGTGTCGGTACTATAGATGCGCATTTATCAACGCTTGTGTGGTGTGCTGCACTGATGACAGGTGTTGTACTACCGTATGGCATATATCGTTATCATCGTACATCCTTAAATATGATCAGTCAGGTACAAGGTCACTTCAAGTCAACATTGACTGATACATTAGAAAGTTTAGAAGACATCATTAGTTACCATAATGAAAATCTAGTTATGGAACGTATGATGCAATCTATAGATGATGTAGAGTACCATAAGTGGCGTATTTCTAAAGGTATGAATTTAGGAAATACGATGTTTATTGCTATTGTACAGATTGTAGTTGTGTTAGCGGCCCTATTAGCAAGTAATGTATTAACTGGCCCTTGGGCAAGTGTTATGGTCGTAGTATGTGCCATTGGTATTCAAGCTTGGTTTGAAGCGCTGCAGCCCATGATTGTATCCGTTCATCATGGTTATGAAAGTTTAGTAGCGATTCGTCGATTGTTACAAATTAAGCATGCACCTCTGCCAATCAAGGATACAGGCTGTGTAGATTTAGATTCTATGGATACGATATCATTGAAACATGTTAATTTTGAGTATGATCACTCATCACTTATATATAAAGATTTAACATTAGATATACCAAAAGGACAGGCTGTTGCTATTGTTGGTGCTAGTGGGTCTGGTAAAACCACATTGTTTTCCTTGTTAGAAAGACTATATGATTACTCTGGCTATATTTCGGTAGGTCACAATGAATTAAAGAGAGTTACGATTGATTCTTGGCGAAACTTAATGGGGTCTATCACACAAGACACTTATATTTTTCATGCCACATTGGAGGACAATATTCGCCTTGCCAAGCCGCATGCAAGTGCGGATGAGGTACAACGTGCTGTAGAACAAGCTGTTTTATCTGATGTAGTTACCCGGTTGCCAAAAGGCTTACGAACAATTGTAGGCAGTGGAGGGGTAGGCCTTAGCGGCGGTGAACGTCAACGTGTTGCTTTAGCTCGATTATTCTTGCGAAATCCTGAACTTATACTTCTCGATGAACCATTAGAGGGGCTAGACCAAGTAACAAGACGAAAATTACATAATGATATTCTAGCTTTCACAAAAGAAAAAACTGTTTTATATATTACACATCAGTTAGAAGGCTTAGAGTTGATGGATCGTATTCTCTTTATGGAAAAAGGTCGTATTGTAGAAGATGGAACCTTTAGTGAGTTAATTGCTAAGAAAGGGCGATTCTATGCATATTGTCGACTTACGATGGCCAGTGTATAAGTAGTATCTGATGGAAAGGCCTTAGTAGATCTCTGTATATACCTCGATAAAATGGGTAAATTATGGTATAATTGTAATGTTTGAGGTATAAAAATCTTGTGTAGTGTGCATAAATTGGAGCGACTATGACAAAAATCTTCACCAAGTTACGATCATTGGTGGATGACGCATTAAATGAACGTTCTCCTATTATTGAACAGGATACGACACTTATGGCTGCACCTGTGGAGCGAGAACTATTTGATCATAGAATTCTCTATATTGAAGAGGATATGGTCAATCGGATGCTCCGTGCTGCGTTTCGGAATCATTGGTTAATCTATTCTGTAACCTTTGAATTTGAGCCGAATAACCAAGTATTTCTCTCCATTATTACTAAATGGGGGAATGTGATTAATGTGGAATTTACCATCGAAGATGTGTGGTTCGATGACTATTCATCTTCCTTTGCTATTAAGTTAGATACTGCTAATATAGATACCGGTGGGTTTATTTTGAACTCGATTCTCCACCTCCTAGGCAACTGGTGCCTTAGCCTATTTGGCATATTTTTTAATCCTATTGCTATTGGCCGATTAGGCTCTACTGTGCGATTTGAGAAGAAGGGAATTCTTCAATTTGATTTAGTACCCAATTCTAGAATCAAAAAATTTATTCCATTGCCAGAACGTCATGTAGGTAGTACAGGTCCTGTTTTATTGGGAAATCCTAAAACTGGACAGTCTGTATTGCAATTAGACTATTATGCATTTCATGATCCAGTAGATACATTTACAGTTCCTGACGTGCCAACGAGAACGAGTTGGGTTAGATCCATTGATATTGCCGCTGTATTACTGTTACCAATCGGTGTATGGATTACATTTATAATTCTTCATCACTATTTACCAACTGAGACTTTAGAGTTTTCTTTTTCTACATACTTTTTAATTTCATTAGGGATTTTTATTATATCCTTCTTAGTAATGAATATTCCACGGTATGTATATATGTATGTAGACTCTCGAAAACAGTGGCAAAGTGCATTTGTACATAATAATATAAAAATTCAATTGCGTAAGTTACACCGACGCATTTTCATGCAGCAAGCTTCGTTGTCTACAGATTGTGACGAATGTGTAGCCTCTCAAAGTCAAGAGCGAATCAAGCAATTATTATTACAGATTCGAGACAAACGGTTTTTAGCTAATCGATTGAAAATAGCAGATGATGATCGTGCTAGAAAACAAAAGGTTAAATTTATCATTGCTTATATTGGGTGTACATTAATAGAATTAATGTTGTTGATGAATTAACTACATAGCATAACAAAAAGGCTGAGCCTCCTGGCTCAGCCTTTTGTTGTTAGACTAGGTTTATTATCTTTTTTTACGTCGTTTTCGTACCTTTTTTCGAACCTCTTGTTCCTCTTGTGTCGGTGGTTCTGTAATTGGTTGTGATTGTACTGGCTCTTGATTCATAAATGGCGGATAGCCATACTTATTTGGCTCTGGTTGACCAGGTAATACCCAAAATAGGAATCCGATAATCCACACGAATAAATCTAATAAATAATTTAACGGTGTTACCGCCGAATAGGTATTGATGAAAATAATAATGGTAGCCCATAAAATACCAGCCCAACCATTAAATCCAATATCATGTATTCGTCTAGTGAATAATCCACAGGCTAGTGGAAATAACATAGCTTGTAATGCGCCTACAAAAATACGTGTAGCCCAATATGCAGGTAACGTTACGATGTAGTCGATTAAACGTTCCTCGATGATATCTACGATATAGAAGAGTATCATCAAAGCTATGAAGAGTATGATAAATTGTAGTCTGTTAAAGCGCCCCGAAAGGTTGAATATGGTATAGCCCTTACGTCGTCCCTGATATGCTATACCAAAACCTAATCTACAGTAGCTTGGATTGATTTTGTAGTAAAATTCATCGCCAGTTGAGCAGCTTCATGAACAGTAAAACCACGCATGATGGCACCAGATAAAACAGATGTAAAAATATCGCCAGTTCCAGTAGCTTTCACAGGAATAAGAGGAACAGAGTATGTTATTACCGTATCAGTTGAACCTTCGTATACGGCAATCGTTGCATCTGTGTCGGAAGGTACGCTAGTCATAATAACGAGTTCAGGTCCCAATTGGTGTAGTTTTTTACACATGTCGTGCAATTCAGCATTTGAAATGGAATCAGTAGAGAATGGTTTATCTAATAAAAGACAAGCTTCTGTGTAATTGGGTTTTACAATATGAGCTCTAGAAATAAGATGGCGCATAGCTTTTACCATATCTGGTGTATATATAGAATAGAGGCGTCCATCATCGGCCATGGCAGGGTCGACAATGATCATTTTATCCTTACCGAAGCGATTAATTGCTTCCTCTACGAGATGGATTTGCTCTGGTGAGGCCAAGAATCCACTGACGATGGCATTAAAATCAATTTCATTCTTTTCCCAACAATCCATAAATGCTGTTAAATGATCAGATAAATCAACGATTTCAAAATATGGATACTCTAAATGGTTACTCAATACAGCTGTTGCTAATGGTACTGCTTGGCACCCAAGAGCGCTGATGATTGGTAGCATAACCGTTAGAGAGCAACGTCCGATGGAACTCATATCTTGTATAGTTAGTATTCTTGGTACTGTAGTCATAGAGACCTCCTCAATATAGTATATATGTATTGTACTGTATTCGTTAAAACCTGTAAAACGAGTGGAATAATAGAAAGCCCCTGTAATGCATGATATAATATGAAGAATAGATGAGTTTTTAATAGATGTAGTTTAAAAGAAATAAATAAAAAATAAAATATTTATTACAATATTAAATCTATACCTTTAAATTTAGAGTCATAATATAGTATAATAATATAGAAATTTTATTGTATGGAGGAGAATAGAATGGCAAGGTATGTTTTACGGCGCATAGGTAGCGCACTTGTTATACTGTGGGTAATTATTAGTATTACCTTCGTTTTAATGCATGCTATACCTGGTGGACCTTTTACAAGTGAGAAAAAATTACCACCTCAAGTTAAAGCTAGTATAGAGGCGAAATATCATTTAGATGATCCTTTATGGAAGCAATATGGTGATTATATTGGTGGTGTTGTTACAGGGGATTTAGGGCCATCCTATAAATATGAAGGACGCTCTGTTAATGATATTATAGGTGAATCATTTCCTGTATCTGCGCAATTGGGCCTATTGGCTCTTTGTGTTGCCGTTGTAGGAGGTATCGCAGCAGGTGCTATTAGTGCCATGCGTCCTAATGGCATAATAGATTATGCTATTACATTTGTTTCCACATTAGGTATTTCTGTTCCTACCTTTATTATTGGTGCAGTTCTAGTATATGTGGTAGGTTTTGAGCTGGGTTGGTTGCCAGTGGCGGCTTTAGGTAATGCTATTTTACCTGTTATTACCTACATTGGCCCATTAGCTGCTAGTTTGTTAACAGGTAGCTTTATTGTGGAAACAATTTTTGCCATTCCTGGTTTAGGTCAATATTTTGTAACATCTATTTATAATCGTGACTATACGGTTATTCTTGGTGTTACTGTGTTTTATAGTACTTTGATTGTAGTCTTGAATATTATTGTTGATATGATTTATCCGATTATCGACCCTCGGGTAACAACAGAGAAGGAGCGTGCGTAATGGATAGAAACGATTTTTTACCTATTGAACGCGATACGAATATTCGAGAATCCTCCTTTATAGTGCGTCCTAACTGGTGGCAACGATTTAAGTTAAATCGGTTGGCTGTAGTTGGTGCAGGCATTATAGCCGTTATGATTGTGTTGGCAATCATTGGCCCTATGATTTCGCCATATACTTATGCAGATCAATCCTTAGTAGATGCTAATCAAAGCCCTAGCTTAGCACATTGGTTTGGTACGGATACATTAGGCCGTGATATTTATACTCGCGTTATGTATGGTGCGCGTATTTCTTTAACCATTGGTATTGTAGCTGCCTTATTAAATCTTGTAATCGGCGTTATTTATGGCGGAATTGCAGGTTACTTTGGTGGTAAAACAGATAGAATTATGATGGCTATCGTCGATGTATTATACGGTATTCCATTATTGCTATACGTTATTTTGTTAATGGTTGTTATTGGTCCAGGTCTTACCTCCATCTTTATTGCATTGGGAATCGCGTATTGGCTCAATATGGCACGTATTGTACGCAGTCAAATTGTGAAAGTTCGTGAAGAGGAATATATTATTGCCGCAGAAACAATGGGAATTCCTAAATGGCGTATTCTATGGCGTCACATTTTGCCAAACTGTGTAGGTCCTATCATTATCACATTGACATTAGCGATTCCAGATGCCATCTTTACAGAAGCCTTTTTGAGCTTTATTGGTCTTGGTGTTAATGCACCGATGGCAAGTTGGGGTGTTTTGGCATCTGATGGGATTAGTAGTATGAGATCGTATCCATTCCAATTGATATTCCCTGCATTAGCAATTAGTGTTACTATGCTTGGGTTCGTATTCTTAGGGGATGGATTGCGCAATGTATTTGATCCAAAGGAAGGGGATAGATGATGAATGATATATTAGTAGATGTACGAAATCTATCCATTACCATCGATACATTTAGAGGCCCTTTGCGCATTATTCGCAATCAGGACATCATGCTTAGAAAAGGTGAAATTTTAGGCGTTGTTGGTGAATCCGGCTGCGGTAAATCGGTCATGGTTAATTCTTTGATGGGCCTACTACCGGAAGGTCGTACTAAAATAAAATCAGAAAAATTTGAAATTGATGGTGAAGATTGTCAAGACTATGTAGAAGAAGATTGGAATGAATTGCGTGGTACAACGGTGGCCATGGTATTTCAGGACCCTATGACCGCATTGAATCCGATATTGACAATTGGTGAGCAAATTTATGAGGTGATTCATCGGAGTAATGCCTACGGTGATGATTATGATGAAAAGGCGATAGCTCTCGATTTGTTGAAAAAAATGGGCCTATCTACACCAGAAAAGCGGTTAAACCAATATCCTCATGAATTGAGTGGCGGTATGCGTCAACGGGTATGTATTGCCATGGCTATAGCGGGCCGTCCTAAAATCTTAATCTGTGATGAACCGACAACTGCACTGGATACAACAACAGAGGCACAAATTTTACGCCTTATGCAGACCTTAGCTGTAGAAGCGGGAATAGGCATTATATTTATTTCCCATAATTTACGTGTTATTGCACAATTATGTGACCGCGTTATGGTTATGTATGCTGGTAAATGTGTTGAGTCTGCTACGGTAGAGGATTTGTTTAATGATCCACGTCATCCTTATACAATTGGTCTGTTAATGTCCTTGCCGCAGGGAAAATGGCATGGTGAATTAAAGGCCATTGAAGGACAACCGCCAGATTTGTATGAATTACCTCGTGGATGTGCCTTTAATCCGCGTTGTAAATGGGCGATGCGCATATGTGGAAAACGTATACCTATGATATCCAATGTTGGGAATAATCATGAGTATACATGTTGGTTAGCAAAGTTGGAGGGACTTTAATGGGATATATTTGGGAAACAGACAATCTCGTTAAAAATTTTACCCTTTCTGGCGGATTGTTTAGACCAAAACAAACGGTACATGCATTACAAGGTGTTAGTCTTTACCAAGAGGAAGGTGAAACACTAGGTATTGTTGGTGAGTCAGGATGTGGTAAATCTACGTTTGGGTATACCTTGATGGGCGTACATCAAGCCACATCAGGTTCTATTTATATGAATGGAATTGAAGTAAATCCATATATTCATAAAGATATAACGAGGGATATGATGCAAATGGTATTCCAAAATCCATATGCATCTCTTAATCCGAGATTAAAGATTAATACAATATTAGAAGAGCCATTAGAGTTAAACCCTAATTATACGCCTCGAGATCGTGTCATTCGTGTTAAAGAGGTGTTAGAACAGGTAGGTTTAGATATGTCTTTTGGTGAGCGATATGCTCATGAATTATCTGGTGGGCAACGACAACGAATTGGCATTGCTCGGGCACTTATTATGGAGCCTAAATGCATTATTCTTGATGAACCTATTTCGGCACTAGATGTGTCTATACAGGTTCAGATTATGACGTTGTTAGAGCGCTTACAAGCTTTACATGGCATTTCCTATCTCTTTATTTCACATGATTTGCCTATGGTTCGTTACATTAGCCATCGCATGGTGGTCATGTATTTAGGGGCTGTTATGGAAGAGGGGCCTGCTCTTGATATTTATGAGTTTCCTCAACATCCATATTCAAAGGCCCTTACGAAGATGGTTGGCGAAGTGGTTCCGCGGGCTCCAATTGGCGCTCCATTGAGAGGAGAACCGGCGAGTCCGTTGCATCCGCCTAAGGGGTGTTTGTTTAGTGATCGTTGTCCAGATGTTGAACGTAGATGTCTAGAAGAACGACCACCTCTCCGTGAATGGGCGGATAGAAGAATTGCATGTTGGCATATTTAATGGGGTAAATAATGGAACAGTTAATCGTAGGGAAATCCTTAGAAATGCAATTGGCAGCTTTGCTTGATACGTTGCCTTCAGATGCCACTGTATCCTATATGGTAACGCGTTTGAATGAAGGGGAGGAGGCTACCATAGTAGCTTCTTCTAAGGAAACGATTGTCCATACTGGTGCTAGTATGGTAAAAACGCTGATTTTGGAATATGTATTTCATCTAGCAGCACAAGAACAACTCGATCTTAACGATACGATTGCATTGAGTCGGAGTCCTCGTGTTGAAGGGGCTGGCGCCTTGATGGAATTGGTGGGTAATCATAGTTTTAGTTATTTAGAGCTATGTCGATTGATGATGGTACTCAGTGATAATTGGGCGACTAATCTATTGATACAAGCCTTGGGCATGGAAAATATTAATGCCAGAGCTGAACAACTAGGGCTTGAACATTTTGAAATCAATCGTATGATGATGGATTTTACAGCGGTAAAAGAAAACCGAGAAAATTATATTACTGCCATGGATATGGCTGTATTGTTACATCATATATATGAATTGCGTCATACCATATATGGCCATGAGATGTGGAATATTCTAGGGCGTCAACAGTTCAGAGATATATTGCCATTTCATTGGGGGGAGGATGTAATATTCCATCATAAAACGGGTTCGTTAGATTGTGTTGAACATGATGCGGGCATTATAGAAACGATGAATGGAGATTTTTGTTTTGTTTTATTAATGAGTCATTTATGTAATGATAAGGCAAAACAACTAGG
>PPYF01028260.1_pt1 | contig 13502 bp, 7 predicted proteins | sample 1559871 | NCBI WGS metagenome assembly PPYF01 (sample SAMN08240021, study PRJNA423297) | Human gut metagenome, whole genome shotgun sequencing project. | reverse complement strand
GGCTTACTCTTACACATTCCTTCTTGAACCAATCGTTCCTTAATTACCCATTATGAATAAATTAGCAACTTTCATTGCTGTACTGTCGCTTTCGGCTTTTACAGCTTCGGCCAATACCTTGGTCGTTAACACAGCCAAGAAAGGAGCCGAAATTTCGCCTACAATGTATGGCCTCTTCTTCGAAGACATCAATTTCGGCGCAGACGGAGGTTTGTACGGCGAACTTGTAAAGAACCGTTCCTTTGAATTCCCTCAGAATTTCATGGGATGGAAAACTTTCGGAAATGTAGAACTTAAAAACGACGGCCCGTTTGAACGCAATCCCCATTATGTGCGTCTTGCGACAGCCGGTCATCCCCATAAGCACACCGGTCTTCAGAACGAAGGTTTCTTCGGTATCGGTGTAAAGAAAGGCGAAGAATATCGTTTCTCGGTTTGGGCACGTACAGAAAAAGGTGATTCCGCAAAGCTGCGTGTTCTCCTCGTCGACCCCTTCACCCTTGACGAATCTCAGAATCTTGCAGAAGCAACCCTTAAGGTAACTTCGCCCGAGTGGAAGAAATACACTCTTACCCTCACTCCGAATAAGACCATGCAGAAGGCGCAGCTGCGCATTTTCCTCAGCAAGCCCGACAATAAGGTGGTTGACCTCGAACATATCTCGCTTTTCCCGGTTAAGACCTTCAATGGTCATGAAAACGGCCTGCGTAACGACCTTGCGCAGAAGCTTGCCGACGTTAACCCCGGCGTGTTCCGCTTCCCGGGTGGCTGTATCGTTGAAGGAACTGAAATTCCTGACCGTTATCAGTGGAAAAACACTGTTGGCCCGGTTGAAAACCGTCCCCTCAATCGTAATCGTTGGGAGTATACTTTCCCCCACCGCTACTATCCCGACTATTTCCAGACCGGTGGTCTCGGATTCTATGAATATTTCCTTCTCGCTGAGGAAATGGATGCATCTCCGCTTCCAGTTCTGAACGTAGGTCTTGTATGCCAATATCAGAATAATAAGCTTAGTTCACATGTGCCGGTTGACAGCCTTGACGAATATATTCAGGATGCTGTAGACCTCGTTGAATTTGCCAATGGCTCTACAGACACAAAGTGGGGAGCACTTCGTGCCGAAATGGGTCATCCGGCTCCTTTCAACCTCAAGTATCTTGCTGTCGGCAACGAACAGTGGGGACCAGAATACGTTGAACGTCTTCAGAAATTTGTTGACGTACTTCGTAAGAAATGTCCCGAAATCAAGATTGTAGGTTCTTCGGGTCCAAGTCCTTCAGGTGATAAGTTCGATTACCTCTGGCCTGAAATGAAGAAGCTAAAGGTAGACCTCGTAGACGAGCATTATTATGCTAATGAAGACTGGTTCCGCAAGAATGCGACTCGTTACGATTCTTACGACCGTAAGGGTCCGAAGGTGTTTGCCGGCGAATATGCCTGCCATGGCAAAGGCAAGAAGTTCAACCACTTCAATGCTTCTCTGCTCGAAGCTGCTTTCATGACCGGTCTTGAACGCAATGCCGACATTGTGGAAATGGCAACCTACGCACCCCTCCTGGCTCACTATGAAGGTTGGCAATGGCGTCCCGACATGATTTGGTTTGACAACCTCGGCAGTGTGGCTACCGCAAGCTATTATGTTCAGCAGATGTATGCACAAAACAAGGGTACAAACGTGCTTTCAGCTACAGTTGACGGTGCTCCCCTTACAGGTGCCGAAGGTCAGGATGGACTTTATGCAACAGCTGCCTACGATGCTCCTACAGGCGACTATATCGTTAAGGTTGTCAACACCTCGTCTGCTAATCAGAACCTTGACATCAAGCTCGACAAGCTTAAGAAAAACGATAAGATTTCAAAGCTCGAGATTATTACCCTCGAATCTCAGAATCCTCTGGCAGAGAATACCGTGGCTCAGCCCGATGTTATTGTTCCAAAGACTGTGACAGAAGATGTGGTTCTCGATGCCAAGAACGCCGACTACAAGCTTTCAATGGAACCCAATTCATTTAAAGTCTTGAGATTTAAGAAATGATAAATCCAATTTACAATCCTTCTGAAAACCGCTATGATGGTACTATGAAGTACCGTCGTTGCGGCGACAGCGGTATTTTGTTGCCGGCATTGTCGCTCGGAATGTGGCATAACTTTGGCGATGTCAACACATTCTCCAATTCTCAGGCAATGGCTCACTATGCCTTTGACCGCGGAATAACACATTTTGACCTCGCCGACAACTACGGCCCCTCTTACGGTTCGGCTGAAGAGACTTTCGGCATGATAATGAAGAAGTCGTTTATGCCTTACCGTGACGAACTCTTCATCTCCACAAAGGCAGGACATGATATGTGGCCGGGCCCTTATGGCGATTGGGGGTCGCGTAAGCATCTGATAAGCGGGCTGGACAAGAGTCTTAAGCGGATGAATCTTGACTATGTTGACATATTCTATTCGCATCGCTACGACCCGAATACCCCGCTCGAAGAGACTATGCAGGCACTTGTCGACATAGTGCGCCAGGGCAAGGCACTTTATGTAGGTATTTCGAAATATCCGCCCGAAGTGGCAGCGAAAGCCTACCGGTATCTCGCAGAACACGATGTTCATTGTCTTTTGTATCAGGGACGTTACAGCATGTTCGACCGCAAGGTGGATGCAGACGGCATTCTCAAGCAGGCCAAAGAAAACGGCACAGGCTTTATTGCCTTTTCGCCGCTTGCGCAGGGCCTGCTCACCAACCGCTACCTTAACGGCATTCCCGCCGACTCGCGCATGGCTAAGGAAAAATTCCTTAAAAGCGAGGTTCTCACCGATGCTTTGCTTGCTAAGATTATTGCTCTTAATGAAGTTGCCGCGGGCCGTGGGCAGACTCTTGCCGAGATGGCGCTCGCATGGCTACTGAAAGACGATATGGTAACGAGTGTTATTATAGGCGCAAGTTCAGTAGCCCAACTGGCCGATAACCTTAAGGCTATTGAGAATACTGCATTCTCATCCGAAGAACTCGCAAAAATTGCAAGAATCTTGAATTCGTGATGGCAATCATTTAGAATTCTTTTTCCATACAGTTTTGAAGGCATAAAGGTCCACTATCCCACGACCTTTATGCCTTTTGTTTTTTAATTCGGCTTTTTATGTCCGAAAAAAATTGTAATTTTGTGGACAATTACCTTGATTGATGGACTTACAGCATATTCTTCCTATATTCGACGATGGCGCCGGAAACCATTCTCCGGTTATAATTGCCGGTCCGTGCAGTGCAGAGACAGAGGCTCAGGTACTTGCTACGGCTCGTAGCCTTGCTGCCTGCGGTATAGGTATTTACCGTGCTGGAATATGGAAGCCACGAACCAAACCCGGAGGCTTCGAGGGGGTAGGGGAGAAAGGTCTTGAATGGCTTCGAAAAGTCAAGGAAGAAACCGGAATGAAGGTGGCTACCGAAGTCGCGACCGCTGCTCATGTTGAGGCAGCTCTTAATGCAGGCATAGACCTTCTTTGGATAGGAGCGCGTACTACCGCCAATCCTTTCGCCATGCAGGAAGTCGCGGATGTACTAAGCGCGAGCGGTAAGGATGTCCCCGTGTTGGTAAAGAATCCTGTCAGCCCGGATTTGGAATTGTGGATAGGCGCTCTTGAACGGATATATAATGCCGGAATAAGGCATATAGGAGCCATTCATCGTGGATTTTCCACATACGGTGAACGCGTTTACCGTAATAGCCCCCAGTGGCGCATTCCACTTGAGCTGCGCATTCGCTATCCGCATTTACCTATTATATGCGACCCCAGCCATATAGGAGGTCGCAGCGACATAATTGCTCCTCTCGCCCAGGAGGCTCTCGACATGGGTTTTGACGGCTTGATTATCGAAAGCCATTGCAATCCAGAAAAAGCATGGAGCGATGCCGCGCAACAGGTCACTCCTCAGCGTCTCAATGAAATACTTCATTCATTGAAGGTAAGAAATACACCGGTCATGCCCGGAAGTCTTACAGAACTCCGCACGCGCATAGATGCCCTTGATGAAGAGCTTCTTGACATTCTTGCAAAGCGAATGGAAGTTTCGCGCGAGATAGGTCAGTACAAAAGCAGCCGCAATATGCCGGTAGTCCAGTCGGAGCGTTTCGGCGATTTGCTTTCCTCCAGAATAAAGTCGGCAGCGGCCATGGGCATGAGTGATGAATTTGTCCGAAATATTTTTTCGGCGATACACGAAGAATCAGTCCGAATGCAGATTGATACTCATAAAAAGTGATGAATTTTTTTATTAATTACCATGAATAACACTATCCTAAAGAAACTTAAAACATCCCTTAGCCTTGTGGTGGCTTTGGGATTGGCGTTAACGGGGCTTAGTGTGAGCGCACAGGCTCCCTCCGGTCTTGATGCCAAAAGCTTCAAGAAGTATTGGCACGTAGAGTCAGAATCACCAGATTATAAGGTGAGCTTCAGTGGCGATACTGCCGAGATTTTCGCACCCAAGGGTCTGACTCTATGGCGTAACGAAAAAATGAGCGGTAATACTACAATCGAATATGATGCCAGCATTTGCGACATGGGAAAAGCAGGCGACCGCCTCAGCGACCTTAACTGCTTCTGGATGGCGTCTGATCCAAAGGCTCCTGATAACATCCGCAAGCGTGAGAATTGGCGCAAAGGCATATTTCTTAACTGCTACTCCTTACAGCTTTATTATCTCGGATATGGCGGAAACCACAATTCTACAACTCGGTTCCGTCGATACGATGGCAATGAGGCCGGAGTAACAGATGCGGCCGCACGTCCTAAAATACTTAAGGAATATACTGACCCCGCACATCTGCTCTCGCCGAATAAATGGTATCACATCAAGATAACCAATAATAATGGCCGAGTTCAGTATTTCATCAATGGTGAACGTCTTGTAGACTTTTTCGATCCGTCGCCGTTAACCGAGGGCTGGTTCGGTTTCCGTACAACAGCCGCTCGCGCCCGTATTGCTAATTTCAAATACACTTGTACTCCCGCTCAACCCGACGAGGTGCCTCTGCATCGCATAGGGCAGGCTCCCGCTTCGCAAAGAGGTGTGATTTTCGGTGTTCCGTTTGATGCCGGAACGGTTACACCTCAGACTCAGTTGCAGCTTGTCAATCAGGATGGCACACATATACCTGCCGACACATGGCCTTTGGCTTACTGGCCCGACGGTTCATTGAAATGGAGCGGCATAGCCGCAACTGTCCCACAGGGCGCTGAAAACCTGAAAGTCAAGATAGTAAATGATAAAAAGGCTATTAAGAAATCGCAGAAGCGCACAGCTGTTAACATGGCCGTTGAAGACGAGAATGTCATAAAAGTGTCAACCGGTGTTTCTGAGACTTTCATCTCAAAGCACGGTTCGGTGCTTGTTGACAGCATTCTTCGTGATGGTGTAAAAGTGGCTCAAAATGGACGTCTTGTATGTTCAACACAGTCATTCCCCGTACTTGAAAGCACTACGCATGTCGATTTTGAGAACTATGTCAGCAAAATCGACTCTGCAACAATCGAACGTCAGGGAGCCGAGCATGCTGTAATCAAGTTTGCCGGTAAGCACCGTTCTGATAATGGACGTGAATGGCTTCCCTTTATAGTACGTCTATACTTCCATAAGAACACTCCCGAAGTCCGCATGGTATATACCATTCTTTATGACGGGGACCAGAATGCTGACTTTATCCGTTCGATTGGCGTCCGTTTTGATGTTCCAATGCGTGAATCACTGTACAACCGCCATGTGGCCTTTGCATGTGCTGATGGTGGTGTATGGAGCGAACCTGTGCAGCCTCTTGTTGGACGCCGACAGCTCATTTTGCCCGGTGACACCTCGAAGGTAACTATGCAGCAACGTCAAATGCATGGTGAACGCATACCCGAGTATGACGCCTTCGATGAAAAAGGACACCATCTTATCGACAATTGGGCCTCATGGGATGCTTACCGTCTATCGCAGCTTTCACCTGACGGATTTACTATCCGCAAACGTGCCAATGAATACAATCCATGGATTGGTACCATGTCCGGCACACGTGCTGCAGGCTATGTTTTTGCCGGCGATGTGAGCGGCGGTCTTGGCATTCAGCTCAAGGATTTCTGGGAATCATATCCCTCTACTCTTGAAATCACAGGTGCACGTACCCCTGTGGCTACAATCACTGCATGGCTTTGGAGTCCTGAAGCAGAACCAATGGACCTTCGTCACTACGATGATAAGGCTCACGACCTCATTGCAGCTTACGAGGACGTGCAGGAAGGCATGAGCACTCCCTATGGCGTTGCCCGCACTTCCACCCTTATGCTTTGTCCCGGCGAGGGATATCGCGGCAAGCAGCAGTTTGCTCTCGAAGCCGCTTCGATGAATACTCCCGGTTTGCTTCTTCCCACCCCCGAATATCTCCACGACCGCCGTGCCTTTGGTATATGGAGTCTTCCCGACCGCTCAACCGAAAGCCGAGCTAAGGTAGAAGACCGTCTGGAGCAATATCTCGACTTCTATCAGAAAGCTGTGGAACAGAACCGTTGGTATGGCTTCTGGCATTACGGTGACTTCATGCATGCCTACGACCGTGTTCGTCATTCTTGGATGTATGATGTTGGCGGCTATGCCTGGGACAATACAGAACTTGGCTCAAACCTTTGGCTGTGGTACAGCTTCTTGCGTACAGGCCGTGACGACGTATGGCGTATGGCCGAGGCTATGACACGCCACGTGTCGGAAGTCGATGTATATCACTTCGGTGACAATGCCGGTCTCGGCAGCCGTCACAACGTAAGCCACTGGGGATGCGGAGCCAAGGAAGCCCGCATCAGCCAAGCTTCATTCAACCGATTCTACTATTATCTTACAGCCGACGACCGTATGGCCGACCTTATGACTGCGGTTAAGGATAACGACCAGATGCTTTATACCATTGACCCGATGCGTCTTGCACAGCCGCGCGAACAATATCCCTGCACTGCTCCTGCCCGTCTGCGTATCGGTCCCGACTGGCTTGCATACGCCGGCAACTGGATGACCGAATGGGAACGCACCGGCAATACTTCTTACCGTGATAAGATTGTCACCGGCATGAAGAGCATCTGTAAGCTCCCCGGCCGAATCTTCACCGGCCCGCTTGCGCTTGGTTACGACCCTGCCACCGGTGTTATTACTTCTGAATGCGACCCTGAGCTCAGAGCCACAAACCATCTCATGACCATTATGGGTGGCTTCGAGGTGATGAACGAGCTTATGGAAATGATTCCTGATGCCGATTGGGAAGATGCCTGGCTCGACCATGCTACAAACTACAAGCAGATGGCCCGTAAGATTTTGAGGAATAAATTCCGTGTATCACGCCTTCATGCTTACTCGGCATGGAAGCTGCAGGATAAGGATTCGGCTGCCGAAGCGTGGAAAGACCTTCTTACAACCAATGAGCATACTGTTGCTCCTCCCTTCTACGTTTACACAGTCAAGACACCCGAAGTGCCTGCCGAACTCCACGAGTGCTCTTCAATCAGCACCAACGACGCTGCTATGTGGAGCCTCGACGCAATATATATGCAGGAAGTAATCCCCCAGGATTGACAAAATCACATAAGCATAAACCCTCAGGGCCGCGTTTGTAAACCGGCTCTGAGGGTTTTTAGATTGTTGGTGTTAGTAAAATTCAACTATTGTGTGTATGATTATTGCGCAAGGTTGTGATTATCTTTACACCCGATATAATAAGTGTCAAATTATTTGATTAACTTTGTAATTCAAATAGAATCATATTATTTGTAATTGATACATGGTTAAGGCTATGTGTTTAATCGACATTATTTTGATAATTTATATAAAATGAGACATAAATATAATCTTGGATTTATTTCAGATGAAAACATTTACGAACATGTTAAGAGAACTGTAGAGTCTTATCGTCGCGAGATTACATTAGAGCAATTTAATGAGCATATTGTTGACCCCATAAAGCTTACATTTGATTCTAAAGTTTACGGTAAATCCATAGAAGAAGCTATTGAAGATGAATGTTTTCGTCAGATAGATAAGTCGAACGCAAATAAAATCGGTTATTTTCATCAGTATCTTTTTAGATATGCTGGAAATGGGTGGATTGTGCCAAAAGAAGGTTTTGATATAGAAAATACTGAAAAACATATTTTTGTAGAGCTTAAAAACAAGCATAATACAATGAATTCTGCATCTTCACAGAAAACGTATATGAAAATGCAGGCAAAACTACTTGATGATGACGAAGCGACTTGTTATCTTGTCGAGGTGATATCTATGAAGTCTAAGGATGAGCCATGGAAAATATCCCTTGATAAGCAACAGCGTTCTCATAAAAGGATACGTCGTATGTCTGTAGACAAATTTTACGAACTTGTTTTCGAAGATAGTTTGGCTTTTCATAAGCTTTGTTTGGAGTTGCCTATAATTATTGAAGATGTTGTGAGAGAAAATCAGTATTTGTCTTTTTCAAATACAGTCTATAAAGAGCTCGTCAAAGAGCATTCTGATTTATTAACAGCAATATATCTTCTCGCTTTCTCAACATATGAGGGTTTCGAAAACCTAAAATAATATGTCAAAAAGAACTATCTCTTTAAATATTTTTTCTGATTTGCTTGGAGTTTCAAGAGCGACTGTTGAATCATGGGCTCGGAATGGTAAGTATTGCTTACATACTGATTTTTCAGGGCATCGTTTCTTTTTAATAGACGAGTTGACTGGTGTACCTGAAATAAATGCAATGCTTCATTCTGCATGGGAGCAAGAAATGAATGTCGTACCATTGGCTACCTATAATTCAGTTGAATTATTTGCAGGTGGTGGAGGATTGGCCTTAGGAATGGAGAATGCCGGTTTTAATCATGTTTTATTGAATGAATTTGATAAATCTGCATGTCAGACTCTGCGAACCAACCGGCCTAACTGGAATGTTGTGGAAGGCGATATACAAGAAATAGATTTTACGCCTTACAAGGGTAATGTGCATTTTTTATCTGGAGGTTTCCCGTGTCAGGCTTTTTCTTATGCAGGTAAACGTCGTGGATTTGAAGAGGCGCGCGGAACATTATTCTTTGAGATGGCGCGAGCTGTAAAAGAAATTAATCCGCTTGTTTTCATGGGTGAGAATGTAAAAGGGCTTTTAGAACATGATAAAGGTAGGACATTGTCGGTAATTAAAGATGTGATATCAGAATTAGGATATACCCTTGTTGAGCCAAAAGTTCTACGCGCTATTCAATACAACGTTCCACAGAAAAGAGAGCGTTTAATTTTGATTGCTATTCGTAATGATATAGCTTCATATGTAAGTTTTGAATGGCCGGATGTATGCCCCGAAGTTCGTACTTTAAGAGATGCATTTTTTAAGGGACAACTTTACGATTCAGATGTTCCTGAATCTGAATGTCAGTTTTATCCTGAGTCTAAAAGACGTGTTATGGAGCTTGTGCCGGAAGGCGGAGATTGGAGAGATTTACCAGAGGATATAGCTAGAGCCTATATGAAAGGAAGTTATAATTTAGGAGGTGGTAAAACCGGTATGGCAAGGCGTCTTTCGATGGATGAGCCAAGCCTTACTTTGACTTGTGCTCCCGCTCAAAAACAAACTGAGCGTTGTCATCCAATAGAAACTCGTCCTCTTACGGTTCGGGAATATGCTCGTATTCAGACCTTTCCGGATGATTGGACATTTTGTGGAAATCTTACGGCTAAATATAAACAAATTGGTAACGCAGTCCCAGTAAACCTCGCTTGGGCAGTAGGACGGTCTTTGGTTCGTTTATTCAATCAAATTCATGCATTAGGGTTTCTTCCTATGAGCAATATCCTTCCCGCAAGGCCAAATACGAAGCTTCATGGTATCTTTGAAGGAATGGCTTGTGAAAGGAAAATCGAATATGGTAAATGAGTCATCACTAATTAGCGACTCTTTGACTTCTTATTTACTTTGCTCAGATATTCTAAGTGGTTTTGTAACTGGATAAAGTGTTCCTATTTTGCTTGATTTAGGTGAATTCTGAAATTTTTAGAAAAATATCTAAATTTCAGAACGGGAAGATTAGGGGGAGGATGAATATCATCAGTATTCCTAAAATTAGTTGGAGCGGGGCGCCGACTTTTACATAGTCCATGAATGTGTATTGTCCGGCCGGCATCACGAGGGCGTTTGGTGGAGTAGAGAATGGAGAAGCGAAGCACAGCGATGCGCCGAGGGTGACGGCAAATAGGAATGGCAACGGACTTACTCCGTACGACAGGGCACTTTGCAGTGCAATAGGCGCCATAAGTACTGCCGTGGCTGTGTTAGAGATAAACAATGTCATTACTGAGGTTGTAAAAAATATACCGGCCAACAGCCAGTGTGGACCCATGGTGCCGAGGCTGCTCACGAGTGATGATGAAACCATGTTTGATACTCCTGTTTTTTCAAGAGCAAAACTCATTGGCATCATGGCCGCTATCAGCACGGTGCTTTCCCAGTTGATGGTTTTGTAGGCATCGCTCACATTTCTGAAGCATCCGGTCAGTACCATTGCCAGAGCGGCTATAATCACGGTGAATACAGCCGGCACTACATCAAATACCAAAGCAACAATCATAGCAATCATGATGATGGCCGCGATGGGGGCTTTGTAGTCAAGAGTTACTTTCGATGCTTCTGAAAGTGGTTGTCCTAACACCACCCAATTATTTGACTCGTTGTTAAGTTCGCCAATGGCTTTCCATGTTCCTTGAACAAGCAGCACATCATCCTTCCAAACGGTGCAGGAAGCAAGTCCATCGGTTATATACTTCCCATCGCGGAGTATTCCGAGTATGTTGACATTGAAGCGATTGCGAAAATCAAGGCGCGCAATGGATTCCTTTAACACCGATGAGTTGGGCATAGGCAGAATTTCTGCGAGTCCGATGTCGTAAAATTGCAGGTTGTTGCGAATCTCATTATTATCAGGGTCAATGACAAGACCATAGTCTTTGACGAAGCGGTTAACATTTTCGTGCGGTCCACGGACGAACAGCACATCGCCTGCATCAACGGTGGAGGTAGCCGTTGGAGCTTCCTGGGTAATGTTTTTAATGAGATGACCTGACATTTCGCCCATACGAAGTTCGAGTACATCAAGCTTATAATTAGCTCTTAGGGCAAGATTGCCCAAAGTCAATCCCGCGATAGGGGATGACTGCGGTACTGTAACTCGCCACAGGTCGTCGTTTAGTCCATATTCTTCTACAATCTGACTAAGACTTCGTGAGCGGCGTTTGCTGTCGTTGGCTTTGTCAGGATTCTTCTTTATCAGCATACGGCTGAGAGGAATGAGCAGCAATGTGCCTGCGACAAGGCAGATTATACCCACCGGAAAGAATGAGAACATGGTCAGGGGCTGATGTCCGGCTTCTTCCCAAGCCTCGGCTATCACGAGGTTGGGTGGAGTACCGATTAGAGTCAGCATACCGCCCATGCTCGAAGCGAATGCGAGCGGCATAAGAAGGCGCGAGGCCGATGTTCCCGATGCTGCAGCCATTGATACGACTATAGGCATCATCAGAGCTACTGTGCCGGTATTACTTACAAATCCTCCTATGAGGCCCGTGGCAAGTACAACTACAAGGAACAGGCGTATAGGACTGTTGCCTCCAATCTTAAGAAGACGGGCACCAAGCATCTTGGCCAGTCCTGTATTGAAGATGGCTCCTCCCACCACAAACAGACCTATCATCATTATTACGATAGGATTGGAGAAGCCCGACAATGCTTCAGAAGTAGTGATTATGCCTGAGACGGCCAAGATTACAAGAGCTATGAGCGCGACAACGTCCGCGCGGATTTTACCCCAAACAAATCCGGCCGAAGCAAGAAGGAGTGTAATAATGGTAATAAGCATAAGTTTTTGATTAGAAAAATTTATGTTTTTATCATGTTTTTATCATTTCATCTTTGTGGCAATCCACGCTGTGCGACGGTTGTCGGGGTTGAATCCGAATTCGCCCTTTGCCCAGTCGGATGAAAGCGAAACAGTATCGCCGGGGTTACTAATCCAAAGAGTAGTTCCCGCAGGCAGGCTGTCGGCCTTTTCATAGGATTCAATGTACTTCATACGATTGTTCAGGTAGAAGTTCGACCAGTAGGCCAAGCCTGTCTTGTTCGGAGTTCCAACTACATATATAGGGCGTTTGGTAACTTGCATTGCTGAGAAAATATCTGCAGTGCGCTCGGTTTTCAGTGGATTATGGAAAATAGCCGGCATTACTGCTCCACTATAGCACACGAGCATAGCCCAAACCACAGGCATTCCGACTTCCGAGCGGCTTGTACCCTTAAGCCACCATATAGAAACAGCCACCGGCAAGCATAATATAAGCCATGGCAACCATCCGTGCAGCTTGAAACCGGGGAAGAAATTATTAGGAACCAATTCTATAAGTGCCACGATTATAGGGGCGGCTATGCCGAGAAAAGCCATAAGTTTTCCGAAGAAACGAGTCACGCCGGTATGACGTAAGCTCTCAATCAGGACAGTTATTCCATAAGCCATGAAGGGATAGGCCGGGAGCAGATAGACGCTTCGTTTGCTTGAAGGAATACAATAGAACAGGATTACTGTCAAGGCTGCTGTCATGGCCATCAGCCCCGACGGGCGAAAAGGCCAGTGATGGTAGGTTCTTGTTCTGAACAGGGCAAGTATGGCAAGAAGGGTCCACGGAAGCATGCCGGCAATGATAGTGACGAAGTTATACCAGAAAGGACGCACGTGCGACTCGTAGCTCATCGTTCCGATGAGTCGTCCTATATTTTCTTCCCATGCAAGGTCAAAGAAGGCATCTCCTCCGCGTTTCCAGGCCGCATAGTACCACAGTGCCGGCAATATGAAAGCCACTATCACCAGGGTAAGCATCTTGAAGAAAGTCTTAAAGAAGTTGTCTCCTCTAAGCAGAAGATATATACCACCTATGAGGCATGGCAATAATGCACCGACCGGCCCTTTTGTAAGGGTGGCTATCGTGAGCAGTCCGGCTGCTGCGGCATACCATCCTACATTGTCGCGTCCACGGCGTTCGCGTATCTCATATATAATATATACAGCACCAACCATTGCAGCCGTGAGAACCATATCTACCCTGCAAGCTTCAGCAGCACGGAACACCTCGAACGAAGTAGCCGTAACCAAAGCCATAGTCATGGCAAAGTGTTTGTCCTGTGCTTTCTTCGCCCATTGATATCCCATCATAATCATTCCGACAGCCGCAAGTGCCGACGGCAAGCGCGACACAAATTCATTTACGACACTTCCGTTGAATAGCCATGCAAATATGGCGATGAGCCACGCAAAGAACGGAGGCTTGAACGGGATTTCTCCTCCACACGTAACCGGTAAAATCCATTCACCGCTATTAAGCATAGACATGGCTACAACAGCTTCGCGAGGTTCACCTTTTGAGTAAAAAGGAGTCTCGCCAAGCCATGGTACCCACAGCAGTATCAGTC
>PPYF01411627.1_pt1 | contig 13503 bp, 9 predicted proteins | sample 1559871 | NCBI WGS metagenome assembly PPYF01 (sample SAMN08240021, study PRJNA423297) | Human gut metagenome, whole genome shotgun sequencing project. | reverse complement strand
GTCCGTATGAAGACAAGTTGTTGATCAAACCGATGTTTGGTCCTTCAGGTGTTTCGATTGGACACATACGACCATAGTGAGTGTAGTGCACGTCACGCACTTCATATCCAGCGCGGTCACGTGTCAAACCACCAGGTCCCAAGGCAGACAAACGACGTTTGTGTGACAACTCAGAAAGTGGGTTGTGTTGGTCCATGAACTGTGACAATTGTGAAGACCCAAAGAATTCTTTGATTGCCGCAGTCACTGGACGGATGTTAATGATTTGTTGAGGTGTTAATACTTCGTTATCTTGAACAGACATACGTTCACGAACGTTACGTTCCATACGTGAAAGTCCAAGACGTACTTGGTTGGCAAGTAATTCACCAACAGCACGGATACGACGATTTCCAAGGTGGTCAATATCATCGATGCGACCGATACCTTCAGCCAAGTTAAGGAAGTAGCTCATCTCAGCCAGGATATCTGCAGGAGTGATCGTACGAACTTTATCCTCTGGATTTGCATTACCGATGATTGTTACAACACGATCTGGATCAGTTGGCGCTACAACCTTGAATTTCTGAAGAACAACTGGTTGTGTCAAAACAGCTGAGTCATTTGGAGTGTAGACAATCTTGTTCAAATCGCCATCCAAGTAGCTTTCGATACTTTCGATGACATCGCGAGTCATAACAGTACCTTTTTCAACCAAGATTTCACCAGTTTCAGGATCCACCAATGGTTCAGCGATTGTTTGGTTCAACAAACGGTTCTTGATATTGAGTTTCTTGTTGATTTTGTAACGTCCAACAGCTGCCAAGTCATAACGACGTGGATCGAAGAAACGAGCCACAAGTAAGGTACGTGAACTCTCAGCAGTTTTTGGTTCACCTGGACGAAGACGCTCATAAATTTCTTTCAAAGCTTCGTCTGTACGAGAGTCCATTGGGTTTTTATGAATATCTTTTTCAACAGTGTTGCGAACCAATTCGCTGTCACCAAAGATATCAAAGATCTCATCATCACCTGAGAAACCAAGTGCACGAACCAAGGTCGTAAATGGAATTTTACGAGTACGGTCGATACGAGTGTAGGCGATGTCTTTTGAGTCACTTTCAAGTTCCAACCAAGCTCCACGGTTAGGGATAACAGTTGAACCGTATCCCACTTTACCGTTTTTGTCTACCTTGTCATTAAAGTAAACACCTGGAGAACGCACCAACTGTGATACGATAATACGTTCACCACCGTTGATGATAAAAGTACCCATCTCAGTCATGATTGGGAAATCACCAAAGAAGACTTCTTGAGTTTTGATTTCGCCTGTTTCTTTGTTGATCAAGCGGAAAGTTACAAAGATTGGCGCTGAATAACTAGCATCATGGATGCGAGCTTCTTCAAGCGTATATTTAGGTTCTTTGATTTCGTAGCCAACAAATTCCAACTCCATTGTTTCTGTGAAGTTTGAAATTGGCAATACATCTTCAAACACTTCCTTTAGACCATGGTCTAGGAAATCTTTAAATGAATCAGTTTGAATTTCAATCAAATTTGGTAAGTCAAGAACTTCTTTAATTCTTGAAAAACTACGACGGGTACGATGTTTCCCGTATTGAACGTCATGTCCTGCCAAGATGATTCTCCTTTGTAAATAAAGTTCCAAGCTTAGTCACCTAAGCTAATAATTATCGTTTAATGGTTCTAAAACCCCTATCAACTTATCCCCCTTGACCAATTTTTCAGAATCTTTAAATCTCTGTTACAGATGCAAAAAATACCGAAAAAAAGCACAAAAAGAGCAGTTAAATCCGACTTTTTTGAGGAGATTTAACTGCTGTGAGCCTTGTCCGGACAATATTTCAGACAAAACCTACGACAAATGATTAATCATATTATACCCGATTTTCTCTAATTTTTCAAGTCCTTTGACGGTTTTTTATTACTTTGGTATAGTTGTAGGTTGTTTTCTGAAAGGGTAGTTTTCAGGAGAGATGGATTATTGCGGTTTTTCCAAGATGAAAATTTCATTTGAAGAATACTTACTTTCCTTGTAACCTAAGCTTTCATACTGTTTAATCAGCTCAACATAGAGTTCACTTGTATCCTTACTTTTTCTCGGAATAACTACAAAATCAATAGACGAATCCACTTTCTGACCGTTATGATAGAAAATATCATATAATTTTTGGTGTTTTTTCAGAACTGATGTGTATGGATGTTCAGCGACTACTGAAGACTCAGCCGGCAGGCTTTCTAATGTAGATCGTATATCATCAAAATTTTGTTTATTCTGATGATAATAGCCAATATTAAAGCTCCATTTATGCGTCAATTGGTGTAAGAGGATTCCAGACACAACAATACCTATCGCTACAGTAAGAACAACAAATTTTTCTTGCAGAATCTTGTGAAGATAAAGCTCTTCTAGAGAGAGTATGGCCATTAGGAAAAGCAGAGCTGCACTTCCATAACTATATTGAAAACCAATATCATATTGATAAGGCCAGTTAGGCAACAAATTAATAACAACAAGGGGCAAAGCTAATAGATAATTTTCCCAACTACGTTGAACAAGAGGCAGGAAACAAAGCGGAGCAAGCATTAGGAACAAATAGCCCAATCTCTTAGCAGTAAAAATTGTACTGATCACATATTCTGGATGAGTCAATAGATTTTTCAAGACCATGAGCAACCCACTCTCACCATTCTGTAGATAAGTGTCGAAGCGAGAAACCATACCTCCCTCGCCGTAAACACTTAAGAGATACATAGCAAAAACGAAATACACAAGAGGTAAGATAATATCTGCCAAAAGAATCCGTACTTTTGTTGTTTTCGATAAGGTGAACCGTTTTTGTAAAAGGAAGTAGGCGCCAATGCTAATTACATAGATAAAAGCATCTTCTTTTACCAGCAAGAGTAGCAAAGTCGAACCTATAATTCCCAATTTTCGTTCAGAAACAATGAAATAGAATAACCAGAATATTAAAGCAGTTAAGAAACAATTCTCGTGGAGATGAGTTCCGCCTGCAGTTGTTATGACAGGGAATAAAACAAACCATGCTACTATCAAGATATTCGTTAGCTGAGATAGTTTGAGTTTGGTCAGTAGAAGTTTCAGAGGAATAATGGCAGAAAAAGCAACTAATACCTGTAAGATGTCTAGCGTTTCTACAAATGGAAATATTTTATAAACGGGAAGCATTACATAAAAGATTGGTGACACGTGCACCGCAAAATGGGACAGCACTCTATCTCTCTCCAGTGTAGTAATCGGAGTCCAGTCTGTATTCATGCGCTCAAACATTTGAGAAAAAATACCAATGTCAAAGGTGCTCACTTCAATTGTCTTAACTTTATAGTAGACAACGACACAGAGATAGAAAACATAAACAATGCTGAGAGACAAGACTGCCCACCATACTATTTTTTTATGCTTCTCTAAAAAATCCTTTACTGGCAACTGTACAAAAAGCAAAATCAGTACAGCAGAAACAATCACCGCTAAAATGACTGGCCAAATTAATGTATAAAATCTAGTAGTCGTTAAATCAACGGCATGAAAACCTAGCGCAGTATCATTAAAATTTGAATCCACTAAGGTTAGTAGACGAGGAATTGCACCTACTATCGTAAACAAATATAAGAAAGATAAGGTCTCTCCTTTGAACTTAAAAAACACAAATAGCAGCAAAGTCAAAAGGAGCAAACCTAGTGCTAGAAAAAATGACATACTTTTATAGACAGCAATCAATAAAACTAGACAGGAAATAAAGATATTGACCCTACGAATATTGAGGGATGTCTTCATTTCCAGCACTCCAATGGATACACTTGCTAGAACAAATAGCATGATTTTGTTAAGAGCAGGTCCCGAATTTAGAGCTAGAAAAATATCTTGTGGTGCATAATGCAACAGATTAACTAACACAACCATTAAGTATGCACTAAGACCATATGACAAGAATTGCTTTCGTTTTTCAAAAATATGCCCTAATACTTTTTCCATAGTAAAAACTCCTCCTAATAATAAAACAATTGTATCATATTCCCGCCATCCCTTCTATCCTTTTTTATCTCTACCTTTTCATTCTCAAAAAAAGAACAATTCAATCTACTTTTAAAGTAGATTGAATTGTCCTGTCCTAATGTCCCACTCTGACTCGAGTTTCAATGCCATCACTATCAATTATCCTAAACTCTGCAGAAGAAAGCCACTGTGTTATCGCCTGATTGTTTTGTGACTGAGCAAACACCTTTAACAACTCCTCTTTTTCCTCAACTTCAACGACATAGTAGGCAAGACCTGCCATTCCTTGCTCACGAGTAGCTAATTTTTTACCACCCCATTCGTTAACAGCTAGATGATGATGGTAATCCCCTGATGCAATCCAACTAGCGTGTGGAATCGTGAATTTATCCTCAAGACCGAGAGAGCCTTGGTAAAAGGCAGACGCTTCTCGACTGTTTTTAACGAATAGATGAACATGCCCCATTCGAGTACCACTTGCAATCACAAAAGTCTCTACGTCATGTCCTGCCAAGATGATTCTCCTTTGTAAATAAAGTTCCAAGCTTAGTCGCCTAAGCTAATAATTATCGTTAGATGGTTCTAAAACCCCTATCAACTTATCCTCTTTGGGTAATTTTCAGAATCTTTAAATCTTTGTTACAAAAGTCAAAAAAACTGAAAAAAAAGCACAAAAAGAGCAGCTAAATCCGACTTTTTCAGGAGATTTAACTGCTGTGAGCCTTGTCCGGACAATATTTCAGACAAAACCTACGACAAATGATTACACATATTATACTGATTTTCTTTGATTTTTCAAGGGTTTTTTAAAGGATTTTTATCTTTCTCTAAACAGTTATTTTCCTGTATAATCCTCTGAAAATCCAAGCCAGCATACAGGTAAACACTTGCCTTAGCTATTTCCTAATGCTATACTGTTATTGAAATTAATAGACAGGAGACAATTTATGAAAACAGCTAAAACCACTGTTACAATCGTTTCTGCACTTGCATCTGTCATCTTATTGACCAGCTGCGCCACAAAATCCACAGAAACACAAACATCCGCTAATAACTCATCTGACAATCAGATTACAATGACTTACGACCAACTACGGTCTAGAGAAAATACCATGTCAACTCTCTGGTATCAAAAAGCGGCCGAAACAAAAGCCTTGTATCTACAAGGTTATAATGTTGCTACAGATCGTCTAAAGGAATTACTGAAAACAGAATCAGACAAGCCTTATTCGATTGTTTTGGACTTGGACGAAACGGTCCTAGATAACAGTCCTTATCAAGTTCAAAATGTCAAAGATGGAACAGCATTCACACCTGAAAATTGGGATGTTTGGGTCCAAAAAGCTGCAGCAAAAGCCGTCCCAGGTGCTAAAGATTTTCTTCAGTTTGCCGATCAAAACGGTGTCCAAATCTACTATATTTCTGACCGTTCAGTCGACCAAGTAGATGCTACCATTAAAAATCTAGAAAGCGAAGGGATTCCTGTACAAGGACGTGATCACCTCATGTTCCTAGAAAGTGGTGTAAAATCCAAAGAAGGTCGTCGACAAGCGGTTCAAGAAAAGACAAATCTTGTGTTACTATTTGGTGATAACCTTGTAGACTTTGCAGATTTTTCTAAGACTTCTGAAGCTGATCGTGACAAACAACTAGAAGAATTGCAAAAAGAATTTGGTGAAAAATTCATCATCTTCCCAAATCCAATGTATGGATCATGGGAAACAGCAGTTTACGGTGGTAATAAACTAGATGCCAAGGGACAAGTAGAAGAACGCGAAAAGGCTTTACAAGGTTTTGACAAGTAATGAAAACTTGGTATTCAATAAGGCCATAAGTACAAAAAGAAATGCAAAAGCTCTTTAACTGACAAAACTCAAAAAAGCGGACAAGAGAGGATTCTGACAACCAGAAAACTTTCCTGTCCGCTTTTATCATGTGAATCGTATCTTAATGAGCCAACATTTCTTGGGCGATTTCTTGACCAGATAAATTCTCTGGATAGTAGGTTGGCCAATTGTCCATCTCCTCAAAGAGGGCTTCTTGGCTAGTTCCTCCAAAGAAAATATGGAAGTGCCCAGTCTTAACTGGTGCGATATTGTGGTCGCTGAATTGAACATACTTAAATTGTCCAGCGTCCGCATCTGTCGCTTCAAAGAGATAACGAACTCCTCGATTCCCTTTCTTATAGGTCAGGATTTTCTTACCAACATACTTGTAAGTATATTTCTTACTTTGATCACCTTGGATGAATTCCATAGTGTTATCCGTGATATTAATCTTAGATACATCGGTTTGATAGCCTTTTTGATAGTAGGCTTTGTATTCATCCTTAGTCATTTTGCCAGTCAATTTGGCCTTGTAGTCAAAGACTTGATCTAGAGTACCATTTTCAAGGAAAGGATAAACAGACTGCCAGTTGCCAGCATAGTCACTCAAGGTACGATCCTTGACATCGGCATCCTCAAAGTAACCATTTTGAACAGTTTTAGTTTCCTCTGCTTTTTCTGGTTCAATTTCTGCCCCTGCCTGGTCCGTTGTTTGCTTGAGAGCTTTGAGATTTTTCTCCATAACAGAGATATAGTTCTCTCCCGCCTTCATATCCTCTTCGGTCAAGCTTTCAAGAGGATTCAGAACGTCTAACTTAACTCCTGTTTCTTTTGAAAGAGTATTGGCTAGAGCTTGAGATGCATTTTCTTCAAAGTAAATATAAGAAATCTTGTTTTTCTTGATGTACTCGGTCAATTCTGCCAAGCGACTTGCTGACGGTTCAGCATCTGGTGACAGACCTGAGATAGAGACTTGATTGAGTCCGTAGTCCAAGGCTAGATAACGAAAGGCTGCGTGCTGAGTCACAAAACTCTTTTGTTTAGCACTAGAAAGACCTTCAGTATAGGATTTATCCAAGGCTTGTAGTTTTTCGATATAGGCCGCTGCGTTTTGTTCAAAAGTCGCCTTCTTATCTGGATAGTCAGCTGAAAGACTGTCACGGATGTGCTCTACAAGCTTGATTGCACGCGCAGGAGACAACCATACGTGAGGATCATACTCGTGATGATGACCTTCTTCGCCATGGTCATGGTCTTCCTCTTCTTCACTTCCTGGAAGAAGCAACATATCTCCAGTAGCCTTGATTGTTTTTACTTTTTTCGCATCTAGAGATTCTAAAAGCTTAGGAACCCAAGTTTCCATATTTTCATTCTCATAAACAAAGGCATCAGCATCTTGGATTTTAGCGACTGCCTTTGGTGATGGTTCATAATCATGTGGCTCTGTTCCAGCCCCTATTAAAAGTTCGACATTGGCTGTGTCCCCTGCTACTTGCTTGGTAAATTCGTAGACAGGATAGAAAGTTGTGACGATATTTAATTTCCCATCTGCTTGTTTTTGATTAGAACAAGCGACTAAGAACAAGGTCACAAGACTTGCCAAAAGTAGGCCTAGTTTTTTCATTTTCTTCTCCTATTTGATAAAACGTTTGAATAAGCTGACTACTAAAAAGACAACTACAAAGATAATGGTGATACTTGCACTCGGTGGTGTCTCTGCATAGTAGGAGATATAAAGTCCCGCCACCATACCTAGAAAACCAATAACGCTGGCAAGAATCATCACCGAACTAAAGTTCTTCCCTAAACGCAAAGCGATACTAGCTGGTAGGACCATGATGGTCGATACCAAGAGTGCTCCTGCAGCTGGGATCATGAGGGCAATAGCCACACCCGTCACCATGTTAAAGAGGATAGACATAGTACGCACTGGAAGGCCATCTACAAAAGCTGTATCCTCGTCAAAGGTTAGGATATACATGGGTCTCAAAAAGAGGAAGGTCAGGATTAAAACAACCGCTGCAATGACAAAGAGCCCAATCACCTGCTCTTGACTAATAGTCACGATAGAACCAAAGAGGTATTGGTCCAAACTCATAGAGCTAGAACTCTTACCCTTGCTCATAACAATGAGTGAAACCGCAAGACCTGTTGACATGAGGATGGCTGTTCCAATCTCCATAAAGCTCTTGTAAACCGTGCGGAGATACTCAAGGAAGACCGCTGCAATCAAGACAATGACAATGGTTGAGATGGTCGGAGAAATCCCTAAAACCAAACCAAAGGCAACACCCGAAAGCGAGACGTGACTCAGTGTATCACTCATGAGACTTTGTCGACGCAAGATGAGGAAGGTCCCAAGCACTGGTGAAAAGAGACTCATGGCAATAACAGCCAAAAAGGCCCGCTGCATAAAATCATAAGACAATAGATTAAGCATGCTCCACCTCCTGGTCATTTTCATGGACATTGAAACAACGCCATGGGGAATCTTGGTCTCGGACAAGGTGAATATTGCGATCTGCGTAGTCTTTTACTTCTTCAGGATCGTGAGTAATCATCAAAACAGCCTTGCCATGATGGTGGGCACTATGGTGCATGAGCTCATAAAATTCATTCTTGGTACCTGCATCCATCCCTGTTGTCGGCTCATCCAAGATAAAGATATCTGGATCTGAAGCAAACATACGTGCAATGACAGCTCTTTGCTTTTGCCCGCCAGAGAGAGAACCAATGCGTTTATCCCGATGTTCCCACATGCCAACTGAGTTTAAACTCACCTTGATGTGTTCCTCATCGTGGGCATTCAAACGACGGAACCAGCCCTTTCTTGGATAGCGGCCTGATTTGACAAATTCATAAACAGTACTTGGAAAACCTGCATTAAAACTGGCGATCTGCTGAGGAAGATAGGCAATTCTTAATTTTTTCCCATGAATATTTGTCTTTGAAATAGTAACCTTGCCAAATCTTGGTTGCAAAATACCCAGACTAGCCTTGATAAGAGTAGTTTTTGCCGCGCCATTCTCTCCCGTTAGGGTAACAAACTCCCCACTATCAACACTATAATTAATGTGTTCAAGCACAGGTTCCTTGTCATAATAGAAGGACAAATCTTCTACCGTGATGTATCTCATTACTTGATTTCTCCTACTAAAGCAGTTAAAAACCGCTGAATAATTTGTTGCTCGTTTGGTGTAAATTGAGTAGCAACCTGCTCATAGATCGAGAGGGTATGTTCATGATGGCGATGGTGTTCTTCTGCGATAGGTCTAGCCAAATCTGTCAATTGATAAAAAATCACTCGAGCATCTTTGGGATCCTTAGAGGTTTCAAGCATACCCTCTTTAATCAAGGATTTGATAGCCTTAGTGACAGCAGCTTGACTGACATTGAGACGTCGAGCTAACTCAGAATTGGTTAATGATTCTTCTGATAATAGCATTAGGATATGCTCCTGGGTATTTGTTAAAGCCACATCACTCGTGCAATGACCAATCAAAATTTCATGATGGTTTTCAGCTTTTAGTATAATCTCATTTAAAAATTGATCAATATCCTTCGCCAATTGTCTCATGATTTGCTCCTTTCTCAGAACAGAATTACTTTAAAATACAAGATTTTTACTTCGTTTCTTTACCAGTTAAGTATATCACATCCCAGTTAAAAGTCAAGAAAAAAGATGAAAACATCTGATATGTTTTCATTTCCTCTACAGACTTTTTACTTCCTTCATTTAAAAGGAAACTTCACTACTACACTAACCTTTACCCAAAATTCATTGATTACAAAAAGCCCAAACCAAGGTTCAGGCTCTGTTGCTATTTATTGAAAATCTTTAATATTCCCATCGTAATTTGCCCAATCCTGACTGAAGAATCGATCATTCATTTGATAATTAGGAGCTGTTGTTGGATTACTCAAAAAAGGATTTACAACCTTATCAAACGCCAACCAGCCTAACCAACCGATATGAATAGTATCCTTGACAAAGTATGGTTCATCACCGTTTTTTGAAAAATCAGCAATATTGGTGAAACCTTGACTCTCCAATTGGTAACGAATTTTTTCGACAGAGTGTTGATACATTTCTTCACTCAAGCCTGTATAGTCCATCCATTTTCTATTGACAGGTTGAAACACGAAGAGCACATTGACCTTAGACTTAGCAAATTGATCAAGCACTAACTGCAAATCATTGTACTCCCTTGACTGGAGAAAGTTGTAATTTTTTTGATACCCTTCCCACTTTTTTAAATCTTTCTTTAGTTGAGTATTGTAAAAGTGGTTATCCATCCCCAAATCATTATTGGTCGTATTTTCTTCTGCATCCTTACGTGCAATATTTTCCAACTCTTCATAAGAAAATTGATCCGGGAGGCTACTTAAATATTTTTCAATATGTTCTTTATACTTCAATCGACCCCGAATCGAGAATCGACCAAAGAGAGCAGCTTGTCTTTCATTGAACTCAGACGAGAGATTAACCATCGTTTGATCAAAGTCTGACAATTGTTCATCCTTAGCTATCTTCTCAACAATCCCCTTCATCGGGACTCTTGGATTTTGCTTTAAGAGTCTATTAGCCGCATATTGAGAGGCAGCATCCCCAGATTGATTCTCTAAAAAGGCAGTCAACTGATCATTGTTAAAATAGGTTTGAAAAGTAACTGGATCTTGATCTTCCTTTGTAAACCACTGTGGAGAGATTACAAACACTGCTTGTTTATTTTCAAGTTCAGACGTAATCTGTTGCATCCCAAAGTACTGGCTAAGAGAAGCTGCTCCTGCCTGCCCCATAAAATAAGGACGGTAGGAGCGATTATACTTTTCAGCTAACACTCCTGGATGCATGCTGTCAAAACGAATCCATTCACTCGACCCAAAGAAAGGGATAAAACGCATGTCAGGGTCTGTAAGAGCTCTCACTTTTTGAGTTCTCTCCTTGAAGCTCTCTGCACTTATAGAGGCCGCAGAGTATTTTTCCTCCATAAGATTGTGACTTTTGCTACTTGGATAGAAAAAGATGAGTAGTAGAACCAATACACCCGCTACAAGGAGTGGTCCAAAAATCAACCACAGGCGTTTAAGCATTCTTTAACTCCGTAATTCCGGCTACGATTTTATTGGCTGTATTCCAGTCATCACGACCAAATTCTGTAACTGGGACACGAATATCAAAGCGATTCTCAATTTCTACAATCAATTCAACTGTTCCCATGCTGTCCAAGACACCTGCATCAAAAAGATCTTCATCCATCATGCCAGAAACATCTTCCATAAATAGTTCATCAATAATTTCAATAACTTCTGATTTGATATCCATTTTTTAATTCCTTTTATTTTTTAAACCATAAATCATTCAAAAATCCAGAAAAGATTAAGAATGAAACCATTACGACATGGAAGGTTATCACCATGCCAAGCAACTGAGCCCAACGATTCTCAAGCAAGGGAGGTCGCCCTGCTTTCTTACGTTCTTTATTGAGCGTTTTTTTCTTTCTGACCCAGGCATCATTAATGACTAAGCCTACTCCATGAAAGAGTCCATAGACGATGTAAAACCAAGTTATCCCATGCCAGAATCCCATAAGGAGCATGTTCAGGATATAGGCGACACTTGAAGTCATATTTCGATTCTTAAACAATCTCTTTCTCGTCATCAACATAACCATACGCATGAAGACAAAGTCACGGAACCAGAAAGATAAACTCATGTGCCAACGATTCCAAAACTCCTTCAAATCTCTCGACAAGAAAGGTTTGTTGAAATTGATCGGACTACGAATTCCCATCAGATTTGAAATCGCCAAAGCAAACATAGAATAACCCGCAAAATCAAAGAAGAGCTCCAAACCAAAGGTATACATGACTGCGACCACATAATAGTTAAAGAGACCACCTGTCTGCAAAGCTAGATTTTTTAGCGGAGGTAATAAGATTTCACCTAAAATATGAGCTAGGATAAATTTATACAGAAATCCTAACATGATATACCGAACGGACTCAGCTAGCATATCCATCAATTCATCGCGTTCTGGAATCGTCTTATAATTTTCATTAAAACGTTTGAAACGATCAATGGGACCACTTGAGAAAGTCGGCATAAAGAGAAGAAAACGCAAATATTCCCACATTTTCAAATCCTTAATGACTCCATCTCTCAGTTCGATGATGATTCCCACCGAACGAAAGGTCAAATAAGAGATTCCTATAAATCCCAGGAAAGACTGTGTGCCATTAATAGCTGGTTGCACCTTTACAAAGATGATGGGAAGTAACGATAATAGACTCACCAAGTAGAAAATCCATTTGCCATCTCGGACTTTTCGATACTGCTTGTAAAAAAGTACCAGTAATATTTGCCATATCAGATAAATTCCTAAGGCAGCTATTTGATTAGTCTTGCCCCCCGTCAACATAGTAACGATAAAGAACAAACTAACCAATATTTCATACCAGGCAAAACGTTTTTTGAAAAAAAGACCGATAAAGATTGGCAAAATTGCAGCAATCACATACAAAAAATACTGCGGATCCCCATACGGCTCAATATAAGGTAGCTGTTTCAGGAAATCCATCATCTATTATTCACCTCATTAATCAATCCTTTAATGTCAATCTTCCCATTTGGAGTTAGTGGTAAATCCTCTCTATAAAGGAACTTAGATGGCATCATATAAGACATCATAATATCCTCCAAATCTTCCTTAATGGCCTTCGTGATATCAATTTCACGCTCAAATTGTTCTTTGACGCCCTCTTTTAAGATGACATAAGCCAAGAGATTTTGGACCTTGTGATCTTTATTATAACGTGGAACTGCGACAGCCGATTCGATATACTTCGATTTGTTCAAGTTCTGAGAGACATCCTCTAGCTCGATACGATAACCGTTAAACTTGATTTGGAAGTCCATCCGTCCACCATAGAGAAGGAGACCTTCATCCGTCATGGTTCCGACATCTCCTGTATGGTAGGCCGGAAGACCTTCGAATTCGAAGAAGGCTTCTGCTGTTTTCTCTGGGTTATTCATATAACCCTTTGAAACGGCTGGACCAGATACGATAATCTCCCCTTGCTCACCATTTGGCAATTTGTTACCTGCCTCATCAATGATGAAGGTTGGAGAATCTTCTTTGGTGTAACCAATTGGCAGACGTTTCAAAGTCGCTAACATCTCATCTGTAACGGCTACAGCCGAAAGAGCTACAGTTGCTTCTGTTGGGCCGTAGGCATTGATGATGCGTGCATTTGGGAAACGCTCGCGCAATTTCTGAGCGGTTTTAACGGTCAACTCTTCCCCATCAAAGTAGAAATGGGTGATGCCTGGCATCTTCTCAGCATTGAAATCTTCAGACAACATGGCCATATCTGCAAAAGATGGTGTTGAAGTCCAGATCGCAATCGGAAGAGAAAAGATCGTCGCAAAGAGTTGTTTGAAGTCTTGAGTGATGGCTGATGGAAGAGCAAAAAGGGTTCCTCCAAGAGCCAAGGTCGGTGCCCAGTACATGACAGACAAGTCAAAAGAATACGGTGGTTGTGCCAACATTTGCGGACGCTCTGGCGTTGCAAATTCCTTATCCGTAATCATCCAGTTGGTAAAGCTGAGCAAGTTATCGTGCGAAATTTGCACCCCTTTTGGTTTCCCGGTTGTCCCTG
>PPYF01470246.1_pt1 | contig 13505 bp, 10 predicted proteins | sample 1559871 | NCBI WGS metagenome assembly PPYF01 (sample SAMN08240021, study PRJNA423297) | Human gut metagenome, whole genome shotgun sequencing project. | reverse complement strand
TCATAGGACAACTTTAATCGGCTATTCGGACGACTGGAATCGGCTGTTCAGTCAACTATTGTCAGCCAACCGGACAACTTCAGTCGGCTTTTCCTAAACAAGCACTAAAGATACGATAAAGTAACGACTTATCCGCATAAGAAAGCTTGTTTTTCATTTCAGGAAAAAATAAACTTTTTCTTAGTTAAATACTTGCAAACCCCATATCTCATGTTATACCTTAGCAGCATCAACCGGTCGAAAAAACAACATTTATTCATTTAAAAAACAAGAAAAAAATGAAGACATTAGAATATAATTCGAAACGTTTGGCAAAAAGAATACGGGTATTGATGAAAGAATCGTCAAACGTCATCGTTTCACCGAATACGCCAAAGAACGAACAACCAATGCAGGATATGCATAAGCAGGAAATACATAGACAAGAAGTACATAAACAGCCCGTCCTTCTGACACAACAAGTGATTGACTTTTTGAAAGTTCGGTATGACTTCCGCTACAACTTGCTTACCGAAGAAACCGAATTCCGCCCATCCGGTCAACGAGACATCTCTTTCTGTCGTATAGACAAGCGGGAACTGAATACTTTCTGCCTGGAAGCCCACAAAGAAGGAATCAATTGCTGGGATAAGGACCTTCAAAGGTACATCTACTCTACCCTGGTGGAAAGCTACCATCCTTTCCGGCTTTATATGAACGAACTACCTATATGGGAACAAAAGATGCCATTACTGAAAAATCTGATGCAAATGTCCAGCCTCAACATCTGCAAAGCCTATCAGAAAAATTTCCGGCCGCTACCTCGTATCGCCTCTTTCATAGGAACCAGTAACCGCACCGACCTGCTTCACGACCCGACAGGCAGCCGCAGATTCTTTTGTATTGAAGCAGAGCATGACATTGACTGTACCGGAATTGAACATTCACAAATCTATGCCCAACTGAAAGAAGAACTGCTTGCGGGTGCCCGTCACTGGTTCAGCAAGGAGGAAGAACATGCTTTGCAACGTCATAACAGCGCATACTATCATGTTAACCCCATAGAAGATATTGTCCGTAACACATACGCACCTGTCACGTTGGATGAACCGGATTGTTTGTCGCTCTCCGTCGCTATCATTCATCAGGAATTGAAAAAGAGGTTTCCGGCTGTACTGCGTAACTGTACTCCTATCCAATTGGCGCAAGTGCTGACCGCAGCAGGTATCAGCCGACAGCATACAAGATTGGGGAATGTGTATCTGGTGAAGAGGGTGAAGGGTGTGAAGAGTGAAAATAGTATCATTTATTCACAGGATATATCTATAAATCAGGAGCTTAGTATAATGTGAAAAATGTGAAGAAAGAATACATAAATATAATCAAAAAGCACCAAGGATAGCTGGGACATTTTGAAATAGAGAAAGTGTACAAAGTTTATTTGTCACTTTCTCTATTCCTTTATACTATTAATACATAAAGACTATGAATTAAATATTTAAGTCAGCTTTATACAATGAGAGGCCATCTTCGTTACTCTCACGGAAGTACACAGCACTACCATCGTTAGAGACTGTATAATAACCATTTTTTCTATATGGCAAATCAAACTTTTTGATTGGATTTAACTCCCAGTCAAATACAAATATAGCCTCGCTAAATTGTCTCAGTTCTTCATCTTTTTCGTTAAAAAATCCTCGAACCGAGCATATAATATATTTGTCATTAGTTTGCATAGTCTCAATTTCTATCTGCCTGTTATTTATTGTACTAAGCGATGTAGACATTTCATCTCTTGACTCAACGCGCTGCATCTCTGTGTATCTTTTTTCGTTTACTACATTTCCACTCTTAATATCAAACGTATATAATATGAATTGATGACATACAGAAAAGGCTGCCATATCATTACCCTTTATTGCAATACAGCCATCAGCATAAGCACATTTTATTAGATCATTTGCAGGCAGTTCCATACCTTTAGCTTTTTCAAGATCAAAACTTCCATAATTTATTGTTTCATAAGAGTTCGCTTCCTCATTATTGAATATGGTAACTGATTTCTTATTAAACTCATTTATTTCTGTTTGTTCAGATTCCGATAAAGCCGGTATTATAGTTGCAAGAACAGAACCATTAGGAAGTTTGACCATTCGGCGCACCCAAATACTATCCGGGGCTATTGTCACAGAAAATGTTCGTTCGCCCATAGGAACATTAGCTATTATTTCTTTTTTAGCAAAAGTCTTTATCATATTGGGATATGCATAAAGTTGAACGGAATCACCTATTATTTGAAAGTCTTCTAATCCAATTAATTCATTGGCCGCTCTTCCTTTCGATGCAATGATAGATAATTTCTCCCCAGTATTTAAATTATAACAGGATCCGAAGTCATCATCATCTTCTCCTCTTCTGACAAACCACAGTATAGAGTCATCAATCATGCAGCCACCGATTTCCAGAATATCAAATTTATTAAAAGGGGTGAATTCCAATTCTTCGGTAATGGGGAAATCCGTATCTATATTGGAGATAGGGGCAGCCTGATTCTTGACAGCACTATTACAACTAAAAAAAGAAAGACTAGTCAAAAATAATAAAAATAGAGTATTTGTTTTCATAAGTGTATGTTTTTAAATAAACAATGAGAATTATTTGCAAAATTAATTATTATTTCTAATTTTGCACAATATACATATTTTTTTATCACAAACAAAAAAGTTATGAAAACTACAACAAAAAAAAGTCTAAGACATTTCTTATTTGTCTGTTTTGGCTTAACAGTTGCGACAATTACATTTGGGAGGTCTACCCCTCCTTCTCCTCCAGGAAGTCCAGGAAGACCCAGTGCTTGTGACATAGAGGCTGATTGGTGTAATTTAAGATATAAAAAACCCAGAAGCGATGGAGGGGCGCGAATAGAACTTTATCGTATCGAATATACTAATCCAGAAATACTCCATTGGCAACTTGAAAAGACAGATAAACCCCAATTTTCCTATGATGATATAGAACAATCTCGTGTAGATAATAGGGTTGGACTAAAGCCAGTAATCTTTCGTGTCTTTGCTAAAAATGTAGCAGGTATAGGCAAACCATCTATAAATTCTGATCCTATAACATTTAGAAGTCCATTCTAATTGCAATAATATATTAAAATATGAAAAGTCCCGTATAATCATAATGCTGAGTTATTCGGGATATTTTTTATAAAAGAACTCAATAACACTATAAAAAACAATGAACAGACCTTTGTACACGTTAAGAAAACCGCAGAATACTATGGAGAAAATACCCTGCTTTTCAATGAGCATATAAAGTGTTTTTTGTGGGAATATAGCTACGGAACAGATATCACAGATTAAAAAGACGATAAATTTAAAGACATAAACACAAATGCGAAAAAGACTACTATTAATATCCGTCGGGTGGCTACTCAGTAATGTCATTACCGGACAAAATCTGCCTACGAGAAAGATGACCCTCGAACAAGCGATTGAGATTGCACATTCTCACTCTCCACAGGTTCAGATGGCACAGCTCAATTTTATGGCACAGTACTGGAATTTTCGTTCTTATAAAGCGCAGTTACTACCGTCGCTTAATTTGCATGGTAATTTAGGGAACTATAACCGCTCGTTGGTAGATGTACGTGATCCGGAAACAGGTCGTATCAGCTATGTAGCCAATAACACATTAAGCAACGATTTGTCTATTTCGATAGATCAGAACATTTCTCTGACGGGTGGTAAAGTATCACTTAATACATCACTCGACCGACTGGATCAGTTCAATTATGGCACACAAATCTATAACTCGAATCCGCTTACAATCCGTTATACACAACCTCTGCGATCGTTTAATGAGTTAAAATGGCAGAAGAAAACAGAACCTTTGCGGTACGAAAAGGAAAAGAAAGTATATTTAGAAGCAATGGAGGATATAACCCTCCGAACTACCTCCCAATTCTTTTCCGTTTTATCAGCACAGACCAGTCATCAGAAAAATGTAGAGAATCTGAATGATACTCGAAAGATGTATGATATAGCACTCAAACGTTCAGAAATCGGCACTGTGACTAAAAGTGAACTATTACAACTGGAATTGGCACTGATAAATGCGGAACTGACGGTTAGTAATAGCAGAACAAATTTAGAGATTGCACTTTTCAACTTTAAGACCTATTTAGGTATTTCGGAAACGACTTCTTTTGCGGTGCTGCCGCCCACAATAGCTCCGGATGTCATTATGGAATATGATTTTGTGTTAAGCAAAGCCTTGCAAAATTCATCGCAGAACTTTTCACTTCAACTGAAAGAGGTTGAAGCGCAACAGGAAGTAGCACAAGCCAAAGCGGCAAAAGGTATTCAGGTAGAGCTACAAGCTAATCTAGGCTTTTCGCAAACAGGAAACAGTTTCAATGAGGCATATCGCCTCTTGAAAGATCAGGAAATTGTCGGACTTTCGCTAACAATGCCTATTTACGACTGGGGCATGAGCCGGGGAAAGGTAAAGATGGCTGAAGCAAAAGCCCGGTTGACGCGCACTCAAAACGAACAGGATGCAATACAATTTCAACAGGATATCCGAATTAAAGTGATGCAGTTTAACCAACAAGGCAGACAGTGTGAGATATCGGAAAAAGCACTGGTTATCGCACAGCAACGGTACGACATCACCAAAGACAGGTTCCAAAACGGAGCTATCACCGTGACCGATCTGAATACGGCTCAGAAAGAGCTGGATGACGCCAGCGAGCAGTATATATCACAATTAAGTACCTTTTGGAGTGCCTATTTTGAGCTAAGAAAATTATCGTTATATGACTTTATTTATAAAAAAGATATTAGCGTGGAATTCGATAAAATCATTGAAAAATAAGAACTATGAAGAAGTTTGCCCTATATAAAAGTCTATTGATAATCATTTGCCTGTTGGGAGTGACAGCTTGTGGTGACGGGAAGAAGAAAGAAGAAGTTTCAATCGGTAAGAGCAATGAGAAAACACAATTGATTACTGTTGATACGCTGGTATTGAAAAAACGGTCCTTCCAAAAACAGATCGTATGTAACGGTAAGTTACGTGCAGTAGTAAAGAGTGACCTTGCATTTAATGGTTCGGGGACTATTACTGCTATTCATATACACAACGGAGACAGAATAAACAAGGGAATGACGCTAGCAGTGCTCGACACGAAAGAGGCGGAAATAGAACTTCGAAAAAGTCGCCGTGCAATGGCCAAAGCAAACATTGACTTGGTAGATAAATTGATCGGACAGGGCTATACGGCTGATACAACAGCTGTACCACCCACTATTTTGCAGAATATGAAGGCCTCATCAGGATATGAAAGCGCGATGGATCAGTTGGAGGCAGCCGAACGTCAGTTAGCTAACTGTTACCTGATCGCCCCGTTTAGCGGTCGTGTGGCAAATTTGGATTCCAAGATATATAGTCGTTCGACAGATAAACTATGTACGTTGATTGACGACTCCTATTTCGATGTGGAGTTTAGTGTATTGGAAGCGGAGATGGAAGAGGTGACACGAGGATTGCAGATCACAGTCTCACCCTTTATCAATGAAGATCAACGCTTTGTAGGTGAAATAACGGAGGTCAATCCGCTGATTGATGAACGAGGACAGATTAAAGTACGTGCAAAAGTACGCAACCACAATAATTATTTGGTGGAAGGGATGAATGTGAAGATTCTGTTAGAACGTGAATTGAAACAGCAGTTTGTTGTTCCAAAAGATGCGGTGGTACTTCGAGATGGGTTCCAAGTGATTTTCCGTTATAAAGATGGTAGAGCGGTATGGACGTACGTGGATGTGGTTATGTCTAATATTGATTCTCATATGATTACGGGCAACGCAAAGAAACAGACTACTATTTCAGAGAATGATGTTGTTATTGTATCTAACAATCTGAATTTGGCTGATAAAACGGAGGTAACGCCTAATTAAAAGACACAACTTATAGCTTACAACACACAATTGGCGAACCCTTAATCCCTAAAAGTATGATAAAAAGACTGATAACACGCCCCATAGCAGTGACAATGAGCGTAATTGCTATCGTGGTGCTGGGTATGGTGGCGGTGGGTTATCTGCCGGTATCGCTTATGCCAGCTATTAATATACCGCAGATCACTGTACAGGTATCAGCTCCCGGTCTGTCGGTGCGAGAGGTAGACAACACTCTGTTAAAACCACTCAAGAACCAGTTGTCGCAGGTGGCCGGATTGAAAAATATAACCGCAGAAGCTCGTGCCGATGTCGGAGCGATCTATATGAACTTTGAGCCCGACTGCAATATAGACATCGTCTTTATTGATGTCAATGAAAAAATGGACCGGGCAATCACCTCACTTCCAAAAGATGTGGAGCGTCCCAAGGTAATCAAAGCCAGTGTGACTGATATTCCGGCTTTCTATCTCAACCTGTCACTTAAAAATGGTATTCCGCCCAAAGAGGGGGAGCCTCGTGAAGCGGGTATTGATTTTAGCGAGCTGGGACAGTTTGCTCGTGACGTAATCTCTAAACGTATTGAACAGTTACCACAAACGGCGATGGTCGATATTAGCGGGGTAGTGACACCGGAACTGCTTTGTATTCCCAATTATACTAAGCTAACCTCTATGGGGGCGGATATTAGTCTGTTGGAGCAGGCAATCAATAACAACAACATATCTTTGGGTGCATTGAGCATCAAAGATGGTCAATATCGCTACAGCATTCATTTCGATGCGCATATCATTTCAAAAGAAGACATCGAAAACATATACATCAAACACGATGGACGTATCTATCAGTTCAAAGAGCTATGTGAGATTGTGCAGCGTCCGGCCAAGCGAAATGGATTAGTACGTAGCAAAGGCGAACCAGCCGTTTCAATGGCAATCATTAAACAGAACGATGCCAAGATGGAAGATCTGCAACAGGGTATCGCCACACTAATAGCCGATCTGGAGGCAGAACATCCGAACATCCGGTTTGAACTAACCCGTGACCAAACCAAGTTGCTGGCCTATTCAATCGATAATTTGGATAGTAACCTGTTGGTAGGTGCTATTTTGGCAGCACTGATCATTTTCCTGTTTATGAAGGACCTCCGCTCACCGATGCTGATCGTTGTGACAATTCCCCTGTCATTGATCGTCACTTTACTGTCATTCCATCTGTTGGGTATATCGCTTAACATCATTTCGTTATCCGGCTTAATTCTCGGGACAGGTATGATCGTTGATAATTCGATTATTGTAATTGATAATATATCACAAAAATGGCAATCGGGGATGCAACTCAATGATGCCATCGCTGAAGCAGTCAGTGAGGTCTTTACACCGATGCTTAGCAGTGTGCTGACCACTTGTTCGGTTTTCGTACCATTGATCTTCCTAAGCGGTACGGCCGGCGCGCTCTTCTACGATCAGGCAATGGCGGTGACGATAGCCCTGTTTGCTTCATTGCTCGTAGCCGTACTGGTACTTCCGGTCTATTTCTACTTGTTGTACAAAAAACTGCCGGCACATACCGAAAATCGTTTTATTGCCCGTTTTTTTACTTTCAACTACTACCGTCCGTATGAAAAGACGCTTAAATGGACACTTCGGCACGGCAAAGTGATGATCGTCTGTTTTATTGCACTTATTCCGATGACCTATCTCATCTATCAGATAGTTGAAAAGAGCCGTCTGCCTCATATCTCGCATGATGATACCATTATGACAATCGATTGGAATAGCGGCATATCGCTCGAAGAGAATGATTTGCGGGTGCATCGTTTGTTGTCGCAAGTTGACAGTTTGGTTGAGCAAACCACTTCAATGATTGGCGTGCAACAGTTTTTAATGTCTCACACGAAAGAAATCAGCCCCTCTGAGAGCGTGGTTTATATCAAAGCGAAAGATGCGGAGACGTTGGCTAAGATAGAGAAAAGACTAACGGATTATGTGGCAGAAAACCATCCGAAAGCATTGGTTACATTTCAGGTTTCGGGCAATATCTTTAATCTGATATTTGCCGAACAGGGAAGTCCACTGGTGGTGCAATTACATAGCAAAGGGGGACAAGCTCCAACAGTGGAACAGGTAACAGAGCTGACAGGAAAGATTCGAAAAGCACTGCCAGATATAGTTGTGCCTCCGGCTGTGATGGAGCAAAACATCCGTTATATAGCCGATGTGGAGGCGATGGCGGTATATGATATCACATATGATGATATCTATGGAAAGATGAAAAATATCATCAGTCAGAATGTGCTGTTTCGCATCAATCAAGGCGGTTATTCGATGCCTGTCACAACGGGGGAATCACGTGCCGAAGCTTCTGATATTTTATCGGGCAAAGTGCGTAATAAGAACGGTGTGGAGATACCGCTCTCGATGGTAATCCGTGAAACCAAAGGAGAAGATTTTAAAAAGCTCTACTCGGGTAGTGATGGCGACTACTACCCTATCGCCCTCGATGTGCCGGACAGCGATGTGAAGCAAGTAATGGAGACCATCAAGCAGGTTGTAAAAGAGGATAGTTACTTCTTTGTGACCTTCACTGGAGAGTATTTTTCAAGCCGTGAGACCATCAAGGAGTTGATCATCATTCTACTGGTAGCAATTTCGCTACTCTACTTTATTCTGGCAGCACAATTTGAAAGTATTGTTCAACCGTTAATCATCCTTTCAGAGATTGTGGTTGATATCTTCTTCGTGTTGTTTGGTCTGTGGCTCTTTGGTGAGAGTTTGAATATCATGTCAATGATTGGCTTAGTGGTTATGAGTGGTATTATCATCAACGACTCGATCCTGAAAGTGGATACGATCAATCGCCTGCGAAAGCAGGGTATGTCACTGCTGCGAGCGGTTTTAGTAGGTGGTCACAGCCGCTTGAAGCCGATCATTATGACTTCCCTAACGACCATATTGGCTATTGCACCATTCTTGAACCGGGTGGACATGGGTTCGGATCTGCAATATCCATTGTCATTCTCTATCATTATTGGCATGACAGTCGGAACACTTATCAGCCTGTTCTTCATACCGTTGATTTATTATGTTATTTACCGTAAACGCTAATCCTGCTGCTTATGAGTAAAGATATAACAAAAAAAGGCTTTTTAGAGCGGATCCCCAGCTTCTCCCTCATACTGATTATGGCGGTATTGATGGTGATTGGAATGGCGCTGGTACCGCTACTGCGAGTCGCTTATAATCCTACGCCGAAACAGGGAAAGCAGTTGAACGTCTCGTTCAACTGGCCGGGAGCATCACCACGGGTAATTGAACAGGAGATTACCTCTAAAATAGAAGGAATGGTTTCATCAGTGGTTGGAGTGGAGAAAACCTCTTCTACATCGTCCTACGGAAGTGGAAACGTAGCGATAGAACTGAAAGAGAACGCCAGCGTATCAGCCGTCCGTTTTGAAATATCCTCCCTGCTGAAACAGGTAGCCGGCAAGCTGCCTGAAGGAGCCGGTTATCCTTCCCTGTCAGGAGGAGATGTCGGAAGCGGCATGAAACAAAATTCCCGGCAAGTTTTATCCTATATCATCAATGCGGATATGGATCCGGCCAATATTCAGAATTATGTAGAACGAAATATCAAACCCTATCTGACGCAAATTGATTATGTGCGGGAGGTCGCCGTTTCGGGAGCACCTCCAACCTATCTGGATATAGAATATGATCCGACAGAGTTGCAACGTTACGGCCTGGAATCCAATATAATCACATCAGGGCTTCAAAACTTCTTAGGGCAACGATCTATTGTCGGGGATATTGACAAGATCGACCGTAATGGTAATAAAGAGCGTATCACGCTACTTTTAGAGACTGAGCCGCTTGATTCTGATATCGGGAAGACGCCGCTTACCACCATAGAGGGAAAAATCATCTATTTGGATAATATCGCTAAACTAAACTATAAAAAACGCCGCGAAAGCAATTTTTACCGCATCAACGGTCTGAATACGATCAACCTAAGTATATCAGCCGATACTGATGTGAATATCATCAAAGCCTCTTCCGAGTTACGTAAACGGATGGAGGAGGTACAAGCCAATCTTTCAGATGGATTTTATATTTCTTTAACCAATGATGCTGCTAAGGATGTACTTAAGGAACTGAATAAATTGATAAAACGAACTTTCCTTTCGTTACTGATTCTTTTCCTTTTTATCTGGATATCAAGTCGAAGCGGTCGTTATCTATCCATTATAGCCGTGGCACTCTTTGCAAACGTGCTGATATCGGTTATCTTCTTTTATCTGTTTGATATAGAGTTGAATTTAATCTCGTTGACTGGTGTTGCCGTATCGTTCGGAATTATGATCGATACCACCATTGTGATGGTGGATCACTACAGTTATTACCGTAACCGAAGCGTCTTCATCGCAATTTTGGCAGCACTGCTCACTACAATCGGGTCATTAGTGATTATCTTTTTTATGCCTGATTATGTAAGAGGAACACTGAATGATTTTGCTACTATCATCATCATCAATCTTGTTGTGGCTCTTTTTGTGGCTCTGTTTTTTGTGCCAGCAATTATTGATCGCAATGGATTAAACCGTCGTCAGGAGAAAAGGGACTATCGCCGTTGTCGCAGGATCATAAAATGGAATAAATTCTATAACTATTATATCACCTTTACCCAAAAACACAAATGGATCTATATCACAATTTTGGTGCTGTTGTTTGGTATTCCGTTAAACCAGTTGCCGAGAGAATTAGGTCGGTCTCACTATTTTTATGGCAATAAAGAAAAGCCTGAACTCAAATGGTATGAAGTAGTCTATAATAAGACCATTGGTAGCGAGCTTTATCAAAACAAATTGCGCCAGCCTCTTGAAAAGGTGACAGGTGGGACGCTGCATCTCTTCTCATCCACCCAATCATCTCGTACATTTGCACAGAGTGACTATGATGTAAAACTTCGAATATCGGCCAAATTAACAGAAAAGGGCGACGCGGAACTGTTGAATCAAAAAATGTGGCAAATGGATCACTTCCTGGCAAAATACAAGGAGATCAAGAAATTTGTGACACAAGTCAATGGAGAAAGTGGTTCTATTGAAGTGGAATTTACCGATGAATATAAATATGGGGCATTTCCTCAACATTTAGAGTCACAAGTGATTAGGGAAGCGTTGTCAATAGGCGGCGTAGACTGGAGCACAACAGGAGTGAGTGAAAAAGGTTTCTCCAACTCGCTCACACTGGGAAAAAGTAAATCGTGCCGTATAGGGTTGAGTGGTTATAACTATGACTATCTTTACAAATATGCAGAGATGGTAATCGAAAATATTAAAAACAACAAGAGAGTCACCAACATCGATATAGAGTTAGGAGGCTCCGGCGATTATGTCAATCAAGATAATTCGACGGATGAAATGTATATCAAGTATGATATGAAAAAAATCGCACTCTACGATTTGAATCTCAATCAAGGATATTCAGCACTTTCTGCACTGTTGAACGAAGGATCGGTAGGCACTTACCGCAATAAAGATCAATACATAGACATTGATTGTCACTCTTCACTACGTGATAAGTTCGATGTGTGGCATCTGATGAACAGCTATATAAATGTAGGTGACAACCCCATCTGTTATGCTCACATCGGAGAGATTGGGCGACGGTCTGTCAGCAACCAAATCACCAAAAAAAATCAAGAGTACTCGCTCGATGTAGCATTTGATTATATGGGAACGTATGAGCTATCCGATCAGTTTATTAAAAAGACAACCGAAGAGGTGAATGCTGCTCTGCCGGTCGGTTTTCGTGTAGTCAACACAAGTTATGGATGGTATGACGATAAAGGAACTCAATATTGGTTGATCCTGCTGATCGTTGTCATTATCTTCTTCACTTGTTCAATCTTATTTGAGTCATTACGCCAGCCACTTGTGATAATATCACTGATTCCGGTATCCTTTATAGGGACCTTTTTAACGTTCTATTTCTCCGGCACTAACTTTGGAACAGGTGGTTTTGCATCGCTGGTTCTATTAAGTGGACTGGTGGTGAATGCCGCTATCTATATCATAAACGAATATAACGGAATTCGTAGCAACTGCCCCGATCGAGCCAAACGACTCCCTCCTGTTAAGCTCTATGTAAAAGCCTATAATCACAAGATTGTTGCAGTCTTATTGACTGTATTATCTACCGTATTGGGCTTAGTTCCATTCTTGATTGATGGTCCACAGGCAGAGGCGTTTTGGTTCTCTTTTGCGATTGGCACAATGGGAGGTTTACTATTCTCAATCATCGCATTGGTATTCTTTATGCCAATATTGATGCCGTTATTTCATAAACACAAAATACACCGCCGCAATCAAACAAACGAACGCCGCCAAATGATTCCAATGTAACGCTTCACCTTTAAAGAAGATAGTAGTAAACACTGTAAAAATAACAAGTGTTATCACCTCTTGGATGACTTTCAGTTGCATCAACGAAAACGGGCCTCCATTGCCTATAAAGCCGATACGATTAGCCGGTATCTGACAGGAATATTCAAAAAAAGCGATTGCCCAGCTAAACGCAATCACACCGATCAGCGGAAGAGCAGCGAACCAGCTGTACTCCTGTTTCATCTTTAAATGTCCGTACCAGGCGAATGTCATAAAGACATTGGATACGATCAGCAACAAAATGGTATAGAATCCTTTCATAATAACCTATTCAAATTAATCTATTTTATCTGGTAATAATTCTTCCTGTACATTGGTCATGCTCCCCCAAAGACTGTAACGTGCCTCCGGATTCATCGCTTCCAGTTGTCGCAAAACACCTTTCATATCACTGCGGCTGGACTGCGATTCATAGGGACAATTCTTCACTTGTTTCTGATAATGGCGCAAAGCCGCCAATTCTACCAAATCGGCCTCGTGAACCAGACACATCGGACGGATAATTGTCATATCAAACTTCTTCATCACCAACCGGGGCGGCATTGTACCGAATGCTCCCTGATAAGTGATATTCATCAATAAAGTTTCCAGAATATCATCCATGTGGTGACCGAGAGCGATTTTATTGCATCCGTGCTCCTTGGCAACAGTGAACAAGGCTTTTCGGCGGTTCCATGAGCAGAGGAAGCAGGGAGATTTACGTGTATCGGTAGCAGGATCAAAGGCAGTCTCATACTGTACAAAGGGAACTCCATACGCTTCACAGTGCGCTTTCAAATATTCCGTATCACTCTGATAAGGAATATTCTTCATCACTACATGAACGGCAACGACAGAAAAACGGGGCTTATAGATACGTGCGCGTTTACCCAACAGTTCAACAAGCGCCAACGAATCTTTTCCTCCTGACAGTCCGATAAGGATTTTGTCTCCTTCTTCTATCAATCCATATTGCACCACTCCTTTGCTAAACCGCCGTTCAATGCGGCGAATGGTCTTCTCTTCTTCCGTAAATTGTGTCATATCTTTGAAAATCGGCTGCAAAAGTAAGCGAAAAGAATGATTTAAAGAAGAATTAACATAATAGAATCACTGAAAAAGGGTTTATT
>PPYF01188702.1_pt1 | contig 13505 bp, 11 predicted proteins | sample 1559871 | NCBI WGS metagenome assembly PPYF01 (sample SAMN08240021, study PRJNA423297) | Human gut metagenome, whole genome shotgun sequencing project. | reverse complement strand
CTGAACGACCATAGCAGTTCGCTGATGTTGAGCTGCATGGTCAACAGAATCAGGCCAACCGCGAGAATAATCAGGCACACCGGCAGCGCACGGATCAGGTCGATAAGGATCGCTTTTGGTGTGTTGAGCTGGCTGTCGTTACGCAGGGAACCCACAGCGGAAGCCAGTTTTTGTTGATACGCTTTCAGCCAGCCCAGACGCCAGTGGATCAGCCCGGCAATCAACAGCAGCGGCAAACCAGCGAGGAAAGCGATAAAAACGGCGGGCCAGGCTTTTTGCCAGTTCACCGTGATTTTCATCGACTTAAATTCATCTTTCAGGCTTTGCGGGAACGCTTTGATCCAGTCCCAGTCCATTGGACGGTTACTGTTCACCCAAAAGATTTGCTGAGTCAGGATGGATTTCAGGTTTTTCGACACACTCATTAACTGCTGCTGGTTGATTTGCAGGTTAATGGCCATCATCAGCTGGTTACCCAACTGTTTGTTGAGTTGATCCAGCAATTCGCGACGCATATCAACCACTTGCAATAACGCATCGTGAACTTCGCTGTTGACTTCGTTGGTGTGACCTTCTTCCAGTTTGTTGACGAACGCATCGCTCTGGAAGAGTGCATCACGCTGCTGGTTAACTTCAAACTGTTCGAGACGCAAATCCGCGATGCGGTTGGTCATGTTTTCCAGTTCATCCGCCGAGGGCAGCGTTTGTTGTTGCTGGTAAAGGATACGAGACAACAGCAGGCTGCCCTTCAGGACGGCAATCTGCTCTTTAATATTGCGTTCCGATTGCAGCGCCCGCTCCAGCCAGTTTTTGACTTTAATGTTTTGCTGCATCAACTGATTACCGTTTTCAGTCGCGGTAATCAGACGCTGACTTAACTGCTGGTTAATTTCCAGTTCCTGCTTCACCAGCGGATTAGCCTGAATACGCGCGGCTTCATCCGGGGAGACGGCTTCCTGCGCCGTTTTTTCGGTTAAAGTCAGGCGCTTGCTGTTTACCGCTTCTTGCAACAGTTGTAACTGGTGCTCCAGACGAGCGCTGTTCGCCGTCACGTAATCACGTTGCTTTTGCAAGGTATCCTGCAAGACGGTGTTCCCTTCCAGGCTTTTACGCTGCTGGTCAATCTCCGCATTCAGCAACGCCTGCTGGGCCTGCATTAACACTTTCTGGCTGGGACGTAAGGCTGTCTCGCCGACATCAGTCCCATCCAGACGACTGCGAATTTGTTGCAGCTGCTGCGAAGCGTTATACATCGCATTTTGCACGCGTTCGGGCTGCGTCTGTAACGAAACCAGCTGGCTGTTATAAGACGCCAGATCGTTTTGTGCGTTTTGCAAATCGTCCAGCGCCTGGGCAACGCGAGTTTCCAGCTGGCGCAACGAAAGCGTGCTCAGAATTTTGCGCGTTTCTTCGTCGTTATCGACATCGCTAAGTGCTGTTAACGCCGCGGTCGCCTGGCGCATTTTTTCCGGCGCTTCAGCGACTTTTTGCCGTAGCTGAACTGTCTCTTCTTTTATGCGATCGATTTTATCGAGGGTGGCTAATGTATCTGTCAGATCCTGCTGCACCAGTTTGTCCTGAGCAGAAAGATCTTTTTGTTTATTTAGTGAGTCAAGTTGCGCCTGCAGGTCCGCTTTTGTCGGCAGATCACCATTCGATGACGCCCGCGCAAACGCCGTGTTCTGGCATAACAAGACAAAAACAAAAGCAATAAATGCTGAAAAAACAAAATGCCGTGATCGTTTGTAATACTGGAACATAGTCATGATGAATGAAGGTTTCTGAACCTGAAGAACGACCTGAAAAAGTCAAACCGCAAGAATATCACGACGCAGTGAACCAGAATAGCAACGACGAAAATGTCCAGGAAAAATCCTGGAGTCAGATTCAGGGTTATTCGTTAGTGGCAGGATTACGAAGCGTGGGGCACAGGAGATACATCTCCAGTAAGATGGCAACGTAATCGCGGGCTTCTTTTTTAAGATCAAAAGATTGCGGGGCAAAGAGCCAGTTTTCCATCAGGCCGGAAATATAGCCGCGCATAATAATTGCTGCGCGACGCGTCATTAAATCCGCAGGCAACATTTTCGCTTCAATACAATGTTTTAACGTTTGTTCTATACGGTCATAACTTTCCAGACAGAGATTACGTTGTGCCTGTTGCACAACAGCCATTTCTCCGACAAATTCGCATTTGTGGAATATAATCTCCATCAATAATCGACGCCGTTCTTCTGTCACCGTGGATTCAAGAACATGAATTAATATCTCTCTTAATACTGAGAGTGGATCGCCAGGGAATTTTGCCTGATACTCAAGCTCTAGTTCACCAATATTGGATTCTGACAGTTCCCAGTGAATTTACAGGCGTTAGATTTACATACATTTGTGAATGTATGTACCATAGCACGACGATAATATAAACGCAGCAATGGGTTTATTAACTTTTGACCATTGACCAATTTGAAATCGGACACTCGAGGTTTACATATGAACAAAAACAGAGGGTTTACGCCTCTGGCGGTCGTTCTGATGCTCTCAGGCAGCTTAGCCCTAACAGGATGTGACGACAAACAGGCCCAACAAGGTGGCCAGCAGATGCCCGCCGTTGGCGTAGTAACAGTCAAAACTGAACCTCTGCAGATCACAACCGAGCTTCCGGGTCGCACCAGTGCCTACCGGATCGCAGAAGTTCGTCCTCAAGTTAGCGGGATTATCCTGAAGCGTAATTTCAAAGAAGGTAGCGACATCGAAGCAGGTGTCTCTCTCTATCAGATTGATCCTGCGACCTATCAGGCGACATACGACAGTGCGAAAGGTGATCTGGCGAAAGCCCAGGCTGCAGCCAATATCGCGCAATTGACGGTGAATCGTTATCAGAAACTGCTCGGTACTCAGTACATCAGTAAGCAAGAGTACGATCAGGCTCTGGCTGATGCGCAACAGGCGAATGCTGCGGTAACTGCGGCGAAAGCTGCCGTTGAAACTGCGCGGATCAATCTGGCTTACACCAAAGTCACCTCTCCGATTAGCGGTCGCATTGGTAAGTCGAACGTGACGGAAGGCGCATTGGTACAGAACGGTCAGGCGACTGCGCTGGCAACCGTGCAGCAACTTGATCCGATCTACGTTGATGTGACCCAGTCCAGCAACGACTTCCTGCGCCTGAAACAGGAACTGGCGAATGGCACGCTGAAACAAGAGAACGGCAAAGCCAAAGTGTCACTGATCACCAGTGACGGCATTAAGTTCCCGCAGGACGGTACGCTGGAATTCTCTGACGTTACCGTTGATCAGACCACTGGGTCTATCACCCTACGCGCTATCTTCCCGAACCCGGATCACACTCTGCTGCCGGGTATGTTCGTGCGCGCACGTCTGGAAGAAGGGCTTAATCCAAACGCTATTTTAGTCCCGCAACAGGGCGTAACCCGTACGCCGCGTGGCGATGCCACCGTACTGGTAGTTGGCGCGGATGACAAAGTGGAAACCCGTCCGATCGTTGCAAGCCAGGCTATTGGCGATAAGTGGCTGGTGACAGAAGGTCTGAAAGCAGGCGATCGCGTAGTAATAAGTGGGCTGCAGAAAGTGCGTCCTGGTGTCCAGGTAAAAGCACAAGAAGTTACCGCTGATAATAACCAGCAAGCCGCAAGCGGTGCTCAGCCTGAACAGTCCAAGTCTTAACTTAAACAGGAGCCGTTAAGACATGCCTAATTTCTTTATCGATCGCCCGATTTTTGCGTGGGTGATCGCCATTATCATCATGTTGGCAGGGGGGCTGGCGATCCTCAAACTGCCGGTGGCGCAATATCCTACGATTGCACCGCCGGCAGTAACGATCTCCGCCTCCTACCCCGGCGCTGATGCGAAAACAGTGCAGGACACGGTGACACAGGTTATCGAACAGAATATGAACGGTATCGATAACCTGATGTACATGTCCTCTAACAGTGACTCCACGGGTACCGTGCAGATCACCCTGACCTTTGAGTCTGGTACTGATGCGGATATCGCGCAGGTTCAGGTGCAGAACAAACTGCAGCTGGCGATGCCGTTGCTGCCGCAAGAAGTTCAGCAGCAAGGGGTGAGCGTTGAGAAATCATCCAGCAGCTTCCTGATGGTTGTCGGCGTTATCAACACCGATGGCACCATGACGCAGGAGGATATCTCCGACTACGTGGCGGCGAATATGAAAGATGCCATCAGCCGTACGTCGGGCGTGGGTGATGTTCAGTTGTTCGGTTCACAGTACGCGATGCGTATCTGGATGAACCCGAATGAGCTGAACAAATTCCAGCTAACGCCGGTTGATGTCATTACCGCCATCAAAGCGCAGAACGCCCAGGTTGCGGCGGGTCAGCTCGGTGGTACGCCGCCGGTGAAAGGCCAACAGCTTAACGCCTCTATTATTGCTCAGACGCGTCTGACCTCTACTGAAGAGTTCGGCAAAATCCTGCTGAAAGTGAATCAGGATGGTTCCCGCGTGCTGCTGCGTGACGTCGCGAAGATTGAGCTGGGTGGTGAGAACTACGACATCATCGCAGAGTTTAACGGCCAACCGGCTTCCGGTCTGGGGATCAAGCTGGCGACCGGTGCAAACGCGCTGGATACCGCTGCGGCAATCCGTGCTGAACTGGCGAAGATGGAACCGTTCTTCCCGTCGGGTCTGAAAATTGTTTACCCATACGACACCACGCCGTTCGTGAAAATCTCTATTCACGAAGTGGTTAAAACGCTGGTCGAAGCGATCATCCTCGTGTTCCTGGTTATGTATCTGTTCCTGCAGAACTTCCGCGCGACGTTGATTCCGACCATTGCCGTACCGGTGGTATTGCTCGGGACCTTTGCCGTCCTTGCCGCCTTTGGCTTCTCGATAAACACACTAACAATGTTCGGGATGGTGCTCGCCATCGGCCTGTTGGTGGATGACGCCATCGTTGTGGTAGAAAACGTTGAGCGTGTTATGGCGGAAGAAGGTTTGCCGCCAAAAGAAGCTACCCGTAAGTCGATGGGGCAGATTCAGGGCGCTCTGGTCGGTATCGCGATGGTACTGTCGGCGGTATTCGTACCGATGGCCTTCTTTGGCGGTTCTACTGGTGCTATCTATCGTCAGTTCTCTATTACCATTGTTTCAGCAATGGCGCTGTCGGTACTGGTGGCGTTGATCCTGACTCCAGCTCTTTGTGCCACCATGCTGAAACCGATTGCCAAAGGCGATCACGGGGAAGGTAAAAAAGGCTTCTTCGGCTGGTTTAACCGCATGTTCGAGAAGAGCACGCACCACTACACCGACAGCGTAGGCGGTATTCTGCGCAGTACGGGGCGTTACCTGGTGCTGTATCTGATCATCGTGGTCGGCATGGCCTATCTGTTCGTGCGTCTGCCAAGCTCCTTCTTGCCAGATGAGGACCAGGGCGTGTTTATGACCATGGTTCAGCTGCCAGCAGGTGCAACGCAGGAACGTACACAGAAAGTGCTCAATGAGGTAACGCATTACTATCTGACCAAAGAAAAGAACAACGTTGAGTCGGTGTTCGCCGTTAACGGCTTCGGCTTTGCGGGACGTGGTCAGAATACCGGTATTGCGTTCGTTTCCTTGAAGGACTGGGCCGATCGTCCGGGCGAAGAAAACAAAGTTGAAGCGATTACCATGCGTGCAACACGCGCTTTCTCGCAAATCAAAGATGCGATGGTTTTCGCCTTTAACCTGCCCGCAATCGTGGAACTGGGTACTGCAACCGGCTTTGACTTTGAGCTGATTGACCAGGCTGGCCTTGGTCACGAAAAACTGACTCAGGCGCGTAACCAGTTGCTTGCAGAAGCAGCGAAGCACCCTGATATGTTGACCAGCGTACGTCCAAACGGTCTGGAAGATACCCCGCAGTTTAAGATTGATATCGACCAGGAAAAAGCGCAGGCGCTGGGTGTTTCTATCAACGACATTAACACCACTCTGGGCGCTGCATGGGGCGGCAGCTATGTGAACGACTTTATCGACCGCGGTCGTGTGAAGAAAGTTTATGTCATGTCAGAAGCGAAATACCGTATGCTGCCGGATGATATCGGCGACTGGTATGTTCGTGCTGCTGATGGTCAGATGGTGCCATTCTCGGCGTTCTCCTCTTCTCGTTGGGAGTACGGTTCGCCGCGTCTGGAACGTTACAACGGCCTGCCATCCATGGAAATCTTAGGCCAGGCGGCACCGGGTAAAAGTACCGGTGAAGCAATGGAGCTGATGGAACAACTGGCGAGCAAACTGCCTACCGGTGTTGGCTATGACTGGACGGGGATGTCCTATCAGGAACGTCTCTCCGGCAACCAGGCACCTTCCCTGTACGCGATTTCGTTGATTGTCGTGTTCCTGTGTCTGGCGGCGCTGTACGAGAGCTGGTCGATTCCGTTCTCCGTTATGCTGGTCGTTCCGCTGGGGGTTATCGGTGCGTTGCTGGCTGCCACCTTCCGTGGCCTGACCAATGACGTTTACTTCCAGGTAGGCCTGCTCACAACCATTGGGTTGTCGGCGAAGAACGCGATCCTTATCGTCGAATTCGCCAAAGACTTGATGGATAAAGAAGGTAAAGGTCTGATTGAAGCGACGCTTGATGCGGTGCGGATGCGTTTACGTCCGATCCTGATGACCTCGCTGGCGTTTATCCTCGGCGTTATGCCGCTGGTTATCAGTACTGGTGCTGGTTCCGGCGCGCAGAACGCAGTAGGTACCGGTGTAATGGGCGGGATGGTGACCGCAACGGTACTGGCAATCTTCTTCGTTCCGGTATTCTTTGTGGTGGTTCGCCGCCGCTTTAGCCGCAAGAATGAAGATATCGAGCACAGCCATACTGTCGATCATCATTGATACAACGTGTAATCACTAAGGCCGCGTAAGCGGCCTTTTTTATGCATAACCTACGAACATTAAGGAGTAATTGAACCACCAACTCAGGATCTCATACGAAAACCAGTATTAACCACGGATAAAATTCATAAAAAATACTGATTGTTAGTTAATTTATATTAAGTAGCGCTAATAGATTTAATAATCCATAATCATTTAGAGGCTATTCTTAATTATTTGCGGTAATTCTTTATTCATTCCTCGGTTATTACGTCATATTCAGAGCAATCCTGGTATTAGTGTCACCAATTTCATCTGGCGATAATCCTGAAATGTTATGAATAGTTCGAGCAAACTGCTTTTACCTGCTGCGGGTTAGTGCTAGTATGAAAAAGTGAGTCCTGTCCCGCTTCCTTCCTAATTGTAATTTTTCGTAATAATGCGATGAAAACCTGCAAAGAGTGGCTTATAGTTAAGCTAACAAACGAGAGGGCAAGTCCAGGTCAGTAAGTTTTTTCCATCCCGAAAGGTGTCCGTTAGTTCAACCGCTAAGAAGGGGACGCGTTATGGATGAATACTCACCCAAAAGACATGATATCGCACAGCTTAAGTTTCTCTGTGAAACCCTGTATCATGACTGCCTTGCAAACCTTGAAGAAAGCAATCATGGCTGGGTAAACGACCCAACCTCGGCGATCAACCTCCAGTTGAATGAACTGATTGAGCATATTGCGACCTTCGCACTTAATTACAAAATTAAGTATAATGAAGACAATAAGCTCATTGAGCAGATCGACGAATATCTGGATGACACCTTTATGTTGTTCAGTAGTTATGGTATTAATATGCAGGATCTTCAGAAATGGCGGAAGTCAGGTAATCGACTATTCCGTTGTTTTGTCAATGCGACGAAAGAGAATCCTGCGAGTTTATCTTGTTAGAATTATTACAACCATGGGTAGAAGTATGTCCGAAAAACCTTTAACGAAAACCGATTATTTAATGCGTTTACGTCGTTGCCAGACAATTGACACGCTGGAGCGTGTTATCGAGAAAAATAAATACGAATTATCAGATAATGAACTGGCGGTATTTTACTCAGCCGCAGATCACCGCCTCGCCGAATTGACCATGAATAAACTGTACGACAAGATCCCTTCCTCAGTTTGGAAATTTATTCGCTAATAAATAATTCGCTTTCGGAGCTATAACCGGCTGTTTATTAAGAATTTTATACTTTTTCGCCATGAAAACATACCCTATGTGATCTTTATCACACAGATGTAATGGGAACGTTCTCTTCACTGACTTTTCGTCTTACTGTGTTGCCGCATTTTCAGCAACCGGAGGTCAGTAATGAGCACAGAAAAAGAAAAGATGATTGCTGGTGAGTTGTATCGCTCGGCAGATGAGACGTTATCTCGCGATCGCCTGCGCGCTCGTCAGCTTATTCACCGATACAATCATTCCCTGGCGGAAGAGCACACATTACGCCAGCAAATTCTCGCTGATCTATTCGGTCAGGTGACAGAGGCTTATATTGAGCCAACGTTTCGCTGTGACTATGGCTATAACATTTTTCTCGGTAATAATTTTTTCGCCAACTTCGATTGCGTGATGCTTGATGTCTGCCCTATTCGCATCGGTGATAACTGTATGTTGGCACCAGGCGTTCATATCTACACGGCAACACATCCCATCGACCCTGTAGCACGTAATAGCGGTGCTGAACTGGGGAAACCCGTCACCATCGGTAATAACGTCTGGATTGGCGGACGCGCGGTCATTAACCCTGGTGTGACCATTGGTGATAACGTCGTGGTAGCCTCAGGTGCAGTTGTCACAAAAGATGTCCCGGACAACGTTGTCGTGGGCGGTAATCCAGCCAGAATAATTAAAAAATTGTAATCGGTTTTTCGCAACTGTTATGCAAAATTGTGGTAGATCTGTTACTTCCCCTCTACTATTCCCACGTTAAAATAGGGTGTTCCCTGGAAAGTTGCAGATACCACGAAGGCAAACGATGACCGAAATACAACGCCTGCTGACCGAAACGATTGAGTCTCTGAATACCCGCGAAAAACGCGACAACAAACCCCGCTTTAGTATCAGTTTTATCCGTAAACATCCGGGGCTGTTTATCGGTATGTACGTTGCTTTTTTTGCCACCCTGGCGGTGATGTTGCAGTCCGAAACGCTGTCAGGCTCTGTCTGGCTACTGGTTGTATTATTTATCCTGCTTAATGGTTTCTTCTTTTTCGATGTCTACCCACGCTACCGCTATGAAGATATCGACGTGCTGGATTTCCGCGTTTGCTATAACGGCGAATGGTACAACACGCGCTTTGTACCTGCCGCGCTGGTTGAAGCCATCTTGAACTCTCCGCGTGTCGCGGATGTTCATAAGGAACAACTGCAAAAAATGATCGTCCGTAAAGGTGAACTGTCTTTTTACGATATTTTTACCCTCGCTCGCGCCGAATCAACATCTTAAGTTAGGGTTACATACCAGGCGTAAAGCTCTGCGCCTGGTCAAATGACAATGATCGTTTCCACCCATCACTTCATGAAATACCAGCTCTACCTCCTTATCTCCAGCCAGCCTTTTTCCACAATCAGATATACTTTCCCTACACTGTGTTAATAAGGATATGCTGGTGAGAACACGACATCTGGTCGGCCTTATTTCGGGAGTACTGATTCTTTCAGTAGTGCTGCCTGTCGGCTTAAGCATCTGGCTGGCCCATCAGCAGGTAGAAACATCGTTTATTGAAGAGCTGGATACCTATTCCTCCCGCGTCGCTATTCGAGCCAATAAGGTGGCGACACAAGGGAAAGATGCGCTGCAGGAGCTGGAAAGATGGCAAGGCGCTGCCTGTAGCGAAGCCCATCTCATGGAAATGCGTCGGGTATCTTACAGTTATCGCTATATTCAGGAAGTGGCTTATATCGATAACAACGTTCCCCAGTGTTCGTCTCTGGAGCATGAAAGTCCGCCCGATACCTTCCCCGAGCCAGGTAAAATTTCGAAAGATGGTTATCGTGTCTGGTTAACATCGCATAACGATTTAGGCATTATCCGTTACATGGTCGCCATGGGAACGGCACATTATGTCGTCATGATCGACCCCGCTTCCTTTATTGATGTCATTCCCTATAGCTCATGGCAAATTGATGCCGCCATTATTGGCAATGCCCATAACGTTGTCATAACCAGCAGCGATGAAATTGCTCAGGGAATTATTACCAGGCTACAAAAAACACCCGGTGAGCATATCGAAAATAATGGAATCATTTACGATATCCTGCCCTTACCGGAGATGAATATTTCGATCATCACATGGGCTTCAACGAAAATGTTGCAGAAAGGCTGGCATCGGCAAGTCTTTATTTGGTTACCGCTCGGGTTGGTGATTGGCCTGCTGGCAGCGATGTTTGTGCTGCGTATTTTGCGCCGTATTCAGTCACCGCATCATCGGCTGCAGGATGCTATCGAAAATCGTGATATTTGCGTGCACTATCAGCCGATTGTCTCCTTAGCCAATGGCAAAATTGTCGGTGCTGAGGCACTGGCGCGCTGGCCGCAGACAGACGGTAGTTGGTTGTCACCAGATAGTTTTATTCCGCTGGCACAGCAAACGGGCCTTTCTGAGCCATTGACGCTACTGATTATAAGAAGCGTCTTTGAAGATATGGGCGACTGGCTGCGTCAGCATCCACAGCAGCATATTTCGATCAATCTTGAATCCCCCGTGCTCACCTCGGAAAAAATCCCGCAATTGCTGCGTGACATGATCAATCACTATCAGGTTAATCCCAGACAGATCGCGCTTGAACTCACTGAACGCGAGTTTGCCGATCCGAAAACCAGCGCCCCGATAATTTCTCGCTACCGGGAGGCGGGCCATGAAATTTATCTTGATGATTTTGGTACGGGGTATTCAAGTTTAAGTTATTTACAGGATCTGGATGTCGACATTCTGAAGATCGATAAATCTTTCGTTGATGCGCTGGAATATAAAAATGTCACGCCGCATATCATCGAAATGGCAAAAACACTGAAACTGAAAATGGTAGCGGAGGGAATCGAAACCAGTAAACAAGAAGAGTGGTTACGCCAGCATGGCGTGCACTACGGTCAGGGCTGGCTCTACAGCAAGGCATTACCGAAAGAAGATTTCTTACGCTGGGCCGAGCAACATTTGTGAATTTTTGGGCTGACGGCACGCCGCACAGCCCGTCACGCTACCTATTCGTCGATGATTGACTCGAATCCGCCATAGATCATTCGCTTGCCGTCAAACGGCATGGACTCGCCGAACTCTTTCATCCGTGGGTCCGACATCATCTTTTGATTAGCAGCGTCGCGGACCTCTTTTGAAGGGTATTCAATCCAGCTAAAGACAACCTCTTCATTCTCTTCCGCTTTCACCGCCATACGAAAATCGGTCACTTTGCCATCCGGTACATCGCTGGCCCAGCATTCGACAATACGAAGCGCGCCAAACTCTTTAAGGCTGCTTCCTTCCGGACCTGACCTGGTAAACAGAGTAGCGTTGCGGGAGAACCAACAGAGCCCCCATTGAGAGCGTTGAGAACCAACGCGCAGGCGCATTATCACTGCTGCCCCGGCTAATTGCAACCCATCGCGTGCCAGATGCTGGTTTCTTGCGCAATGCGACTTCACTCGGGCGTTTTTCCAGATTATGCTGAAAAATTACCTCAGGAAGAAAAGATGGAAAAAGAAGATTCATTTCCCCAACGCGTCTGGCAAATCGTCGCCGCTATTCCCGAAGGCTATGTCACCACTTACGGTGATGTGGCGAAACTGGCGGGATCGTCCCGCGCCGCGCGCCAGGTGGGCGGTGTGTTAAAGCGTCTCCCTGAAGGCAGCACCTTACCCTGGCACCGGGTGGTTAATCGCCACGGCACAATTTCGCTAACCGGACCGGATTTACAGCGTCAGCGACAGGCATTACTGGCAGAAGGTGTGATGGTATCGGGAAGCGGGCAAATCGACTTGCAGCGTTATCGCTGGAACTACTAACCCTCTCCGGGCGGAGAGGGTTAACGTCGCTTAATATTGCGTAGGAGCTGGAACTGCCGAAGACGGATTCACCTGAGTTGGTGAAGTCGAAGGTACGGTAGTCGTTGCGCCACCGCTGGCCTGAACCGGCACGGCGGTTTGCTGTACCGGCACCAATGTCAGGTCGGCTTTAGTTCCGCCCTGGTTGATCACCGGCTGAACGGTATCGGTGATAAATACCAGTTTGTCATTCACGGTAATCGCCGCACTCAACAGAATACGCGCGTTCGGCTGAACATCTGCCGGGTTAAATGGCAGAACAAAGCTGAATGGTGACTGTTTACCTTCAGTACGCACCGCTTTCTGCGCCAGCACTTTTGACGGTGCATCGGCTAACGACGCGTCAGAAAGTGTCACGGTCAGCACAGCATCAGGCGGCAGTGCGACTTTCTGACGGATCCAGACGGTACCGGAGACATTCGGTTGCTGGATAGCTGGTTGTTGTGTTGCTGAAATAGACGTATTTGCAGCCGGTGCTGGCGTCTGAATATCCGCGCTTTTATCTGCGCAAGCCGCCAACGCAATCGCAACCGCTAAACCACTGGCCATGTGCACGAGTTTCATTCATTTCTCCTTATTATCAATGCACCAGCGGGCTAACTTTCCTCGCCGGAAGAGTGGTTAACAAAATAGTAACGTCAACAAGTGTGGCACACATCACGCATTTCTGCCTGTAATTAGCCCGTAATTCAGACCATTGCACCCATCGGACCAGTAGCAAATTTGCGTTATACTCAACTCACTTTGGCTTGCTGCGGCAGCTTTGTTACTGGAGAGTTATATGAGTCAGGCGCTAAAAAATTTACTGACATTGTTAAATCTGGAAAAAATTGAGGAAGGACTCTTTCGCGGCCAGAGTGAAGATTTAGGTTTACGCCAGGTGTTTGGCGGCCAGGTCGTGGGTCAGGCCTTGTATGCTGCAAAAGAGACCGTCCCTGAAGAGCGGCTGGTACATTCGTTTCACAGCTACTTTCTTCGCCCTGGCGATAGTAAGAAGCCGATTATTTATGATGTCGAAACGCTGCGTGACGGTAACAGCTTCAGCGCCCGCCGGGTTGCTGCTATTCAAAACGGCAAACCGATTTTTTATATGACTGCCTCTTTCCAGGCACCAGAAGCGGGTTTCGAACATCAAAAAACAATGCCGTCCGCGCCAGCGCCTGATGGCCTACCTTCGGAAACGCAAATCGCCCAATCGCTGGCGCACCTGCTGCCGCCAGTGCTGAAAGATAAATTCATCTGCGATCGTCCGCTGGAAGTCCGTCCGGTGGAGTTTCATAACCCACTGAAAGGTCACGTCGCAGAACCACATCGTCAGGTGTGGATCCGCGCAAATGGTAGCGTGCCGGATGACCTGCGCGTTCATCAGTATCTGCTCGGTTACGCTTCTGATCTTAACTTCCTGCCGGTAGCTCTACAGCCGCACGGCATCGGTTTTCTCGAACCGGGGATTCAGATTGCCACCATTGACCATTCCATGTGGTTCCATCGCCCGTTTAATTTGAATGAATGGCTGCTATATAGCGTGGAGAGCACCTCGGCGTCCAGCGCACGTGGCTTTGTGCGCGGTGAGTTTTATACCCA
>PPYF01470174.1_pt1 | contig 13506 bp, 10 predicted proteins | sample 1559871 | NCBI WGS metagenome assembly PPYF01 (sample SAMN08240021, study PRJNA423297) | Human gut metagenome, whole genome shotgun sequencing project. | reverse complement strand
AAAACAAAAAACCTATAAGTTTAAGTATTCCCTTTTATTTGCTTCCGGGGTCTGCTAAAACTTATAGGTATAAATATTTATCAGGTCTGTCTTTCTTCCATGTCCGTATTACCACCATACTTCTGCATGGTTCTTATGCTCTCACGTTGCTGTCGCATTCCCGCACTGCCGTCGCATTCCCGCACTGCCATCACATCCCCGCACTGCCGTCACATCCCGCACTGCCGTCGCATTCCCGCACTGCCATCACATCCCGCACTGCTGTCACATACCGCACTGCCGTCACATCCCGCACTGCTACCACATTCCAGCACTGCTGCCACACTACCAGCACGCTCCTACGCCTCACGTCCATCCTTCATCAGCTGCCGGATCATATTCCTGTTAAAAGTCATATGCATCATCATGGCGGTTTTGGCACCGATAGGGTCGTGCTCCGCAATAGCCTCGGTCACGGCCCGGTGGGTCATGATGGTCTCGTCGGTCAGCTTTTTGTGGGTCACATTGACAAACATAAGGACTGCTGTATCAATAATAGGGATCAGCTGTTCCACCACCTTATTCTTGGAACATTCAGCCACACAGGTATGGAAGGCGATGTCGTCTTCTATGTAACTGTCTCCAATCTTTATTTTCCGTTCAACGCTGTCACACAGATTCCTCAGCTTCAGAACATCCTCCTGGGTTGCGTTGAGAGCCGCCATCTCTGCGATTCCCAGCTCCAGTATGATGCGTACATTTACCAAATCCAGGGCCAAGGCCATCTTGTCCTCCACCGCCCCCAGGCCCAGAGGGTCCATGTCCACCGGCGTAGTGCTGACCACGTACGTACCGGATCCTCTCCTGACTTCCAGAATTCCTCTGGAAATCAAAAGTTTCACCGCTTCCCGGATGGTACTCCTTCCCACGCCAAACCTGCCTCCCAGTTCAAATTCATTGGGAAGTTTAGCGCCTACGGCTATGGGCGTTTCCAGTATATACTGGTATATCTGCTCCTGAACCTGCTCTGCCAGCAGTTTATTTTTCAGATTGGACAGTTCTCCTTTGTTGGCCTTCTGCATTTTCCTAAAGACATCCTTTCCCGGTTATTGCTGTGTGCTCTAATCCTATTCATTCTAACACATTTTAAACCGGTTTACAAATACATGCATGAACGCTCCAACTATCCATCCGGCAGCCGGAAGACTTTCACGGCCCGGCTCCGGTATCTGTTTTAAGGGAAGGCCCGGAACTGTACGCGGAAGTTTAATGCACCCTGGCTTCCTCTCTCAGCAAAAACACATTTCCATCCATATCGTAGAACTGAAACATGCTGCCATAAGGTATTTTCATGATATCTCCGGTCCTGACGCCTCTTTCCTTCATTTCTCTATGGGCGTTCTCCAGGTCGCCGGTGCATAAAATAACAGATGGATGGCCTACATTCACATCGGGATTCTGAGCCTTCATTTTTTCTTTGTCATAAAGAACAAAGGATGTCCCGCCTCCGTATTCCGGTCCCACTTCAAGCCATTTCTGGTCAGCACCCATCTGCTGTTCCAGGCGCACGATGAATCCCATCTTTTCTGTCCAGAAATTCCTGGCCTCATTCTGATTATTCACGTAAAGCGTTATCTTTCCAATGGAGTCTATCATAATTCATATTTCCTCATTTCTGCTTTCTTTTTACTATAAATAATTCCCTCCAATCAAGGTTTTCATTCGGTACAAGGAAGAAAAGAAAAAGCAGCAGCTCCCCCGGATGATATTCCGGAAAAGCTGCCGCTGCTAAACTATTTATTCTTCATACGTCATATGCTATTTATCACTGTACTTATTGCATATCTTTACCACCAGACCGCTTAGGGCAAGCAGGGCCATGGCATTAGGTATAACCATCAGACCATTAAAGAAGTCCGCCAAATCCCATACCAGCTCCAGCTTCAAAGCAGAACCGATTATGATACAAACCACTACTAATAAGGAGTAAATCTTTGCTGCGCCATCGCCAAACAGATACTTCGCATTGATAAGGCCGAAGAAATGCCAGCCCAGAATCGTAGAGAAAGCGAAGAACAAAAGGCATACTGCAACGAATACAATACCGAAGGTACCAAATCCTCTCATGAAAGCTGCCTGTGTAAGAGCGGTACCATTCTTGCCAGACTCAAGAGCGCCTGTGGTCAGTACGGAAAATACAGTCAGGTTAAGAATTACAAACGTATCAATAAATACGCTGATCATAGCGCAAAGTCCCTGCTTATGAGGATTCTCTGCGGTAGCCCTTGCATGTGCATGAGGTGTGGAACCCATACCAGCCTCGTTGGAGAAAAGGCCTCTGGCAACACCGAAACGGATGGCTTCTTTAACTGCAATACCTGCGCCTGCGCCTAAAACTGCCTGAGGATCAAATGCGCCTACAAAAATCATCTTAATAGCTGCAGGAAGATTAGCAATATTCATGATAATAAGAATCAAGCTTCCCACAATATACACGCCTGCCATGATAGGTACAACCTTCTCAACAACAGATGCCAGCCTCTGTGTTCCGCCCAGGAAAACAAATGCTGCTACGGCTGCTACGATAACACCAATGACAACCGGAGAGATAGTTATGTTAAATGCCCCAAAAGCCTCTGTAAATGCAGCGCCGATAGAGTTGGCCTGAACCATGTTGCCCATGAATCCCAGCGCAAGCACAATAAAGATTGCAAATAATCCTGCAAGAACCTTGCCCAGAGTGCCCTTAAAAGCTGCCTTTATGTAATAAACAGGACCGCCGGTAACCTCACCATTTACCTCAGTCTTAAAGTTCTGGGCCAGAGTTGCCTCTGCATAAATGGTTGACATACCAAAGAACGCACTTACCCACATCCAGAAGATAGCACCAGGTCCGCCTCCTAAAAGTGCAGTGGCTGCACCTGCCAGGTTACCGGTACCAACCTGGGCTGCAATTGCGGTTGCAATTGACTGGAACGGTGTCATCTCACCTTTTTCGTGCTTCTCACCATTAAGGCTGAGGTGCCCGAATACCAGTTTCCAGCCTTCACCAAACTTTCTCACCTGGATGAACCTCAGGCGGATCGTGTAATAAATTCCGGTGCCGCACAGAAGAACAATCAACAGAAAACTCCAGAGAAAACTGTTACCTTTTGCTACGAGATTTGTAATAACGTCCATTCCTAATTCCCCCTATACATTTAATTGGCCGCATATAGCGGCATTCATATTTGTGCTGATGTAATCAGCGCTCCAAAGAGCGGGATGTAAACATACAATAGGGACACCCACCAAAGATGGGATAGTATGCCTCCCTTTTGCCTGTGAGCATGGAAGATTTTATGGACGCTTATATCTGTCCTGCGCTTTCGCGCTCTCACAGAATCTCCCTGGAGTTTTCCTGATTCCTCCAGCATGGTACTACATTATTCATAAAGAAAAAATCTATACCTGCGCTGGCAGAAAAAGGAATTTTTATAGATTGTTTTTATTTTATCATACTTTACCCATAAATTCAATAATTATTTATTTAGTTTTTAGAGAATTTTAGTTAATTTTATACTTTTTTTAAATTTATCTCATTTTCAGCTTGACAAAATATTATTGGCATATAAATACGAATGGAAAAAGCTGGGTTTCCTGCATTTCAGGATTCCCAGCTTTTATGTTTGTGATTATATGGTTTCTTATGAGAGGCGGCGGGGCTTACTATTCCCACTCGAGCGCCAGACCTTAATTTCTCGTGATTTTATGCACTGAAAGTGCGCTTTTTGTCCACACATTCCACATATTTCACGCTATCCGTAGCGTCTTTACGAATTCTGTAGCCATTTTGTAGCCACCGGCTACAATGCAACCTCCGCTGGCAGATTCACCTCAAAGCCACTCGGAACTATCTATTTCAAATGATACATGGAGGTTTGCTATATGGAAAAATACATCTACAACAACAGCAATGGTCTTTGGTATGAACTGCACGGAGATTATTATATGCCGTGTTTGGTCATTCCGGAAGAAGAAGTCCACACCATCGGTATCTGGGGCAGAAAGCACCAGCAGTATCTCAGAGAACATCGTCCTATCATTTACTCTAATCTGATTCTCAGCGGCAAGCTGTATAGCTATCTCGCTGACATTGACACTCAGGCTCGAAATAAGCTCGACCTGCTTGTAATTCAGTTGGCAGAGAAAGAAGGTATCAATGACCAACTGAAAGAACAGAATCAGCTTGCATGGGTCAGAGCTATGAACAACAGCCACAACCGTGCAGAGGAAATCATCCTCAAAGAGCTGATTTTTGCTGAGTAAACAACTTCATAGCGTGATAAAATTAGGCGACCAATTACACTATTGGTCGCCTAATCTAATATACTTTCCGTTCTTCCTCAAGCAATGGTATCTACCAATAAATCTACAATGACTTCATCACATTCAGCAGACTCTGATAGCTGTCAACATCATGGTACTTCACATTACTGGTAGACATTTCATTAAACAACTTTTTCGCACAAGAAATTTTCGCCTGTTCAATCGGTCTGAGATTCAAGCTCTCCATAGTACCCTTCGTTTCAGCAACAAAGAAAATGTGCTTTACAGTCCCCTCATAGAATGCAATCGCCCAGTCTGGAGAATAATTGCCTACCGGAGTAGGAATATGAAATCCTTTCGGAAGTTTCGCATAAACACAAACCTCTTGTGCGGCATCCAAGTCCTCTACAAAACGACGTTCTATGCTCTTTTCAGCAGAACCATCTGTAAACACATAGTCCTGAATTGCCTTGTTTGCTCGGAATGCCTTATCAAAGGTCTGGGCACTCTTTTCTGCTGTAAAGATAGTGCTGTCATACTCTCCATCAATCTGGTCATAAGAAATATGCTCAACAATCATTGTGGCTTTCTGCTCTTTAATAAGCTTAATCACCTTAGAGATAAACTCTTCCGGATTGTTCTTAAACATATAGAGTTTATCTACTCGTAAGCCTTTCAAAATAGCAGCTACCGTCTTACGTGTTAATACTGTACCTTCAGAAACTTTTCCTATGAGATCGTATTTAATCTGACTCGTCTGCGTATGTTTTAACGTATAAGTTCCAGAGCTTTCTCTTACAAAAGAATCACCACGACCAACCTCATATTCATCCATTTTTGCTTTCTGTCTGCCAACCGTTGTGGTATATTGCAGTTCTGCAACAAATAATTTTTCATTGATATGGTCAATAGACTTACGAATCAGCTCATCGCTGTCAAACTCAACGGTATAAGCATACTTGTGATTGATCTGCTTCCACAGTGCCTGGAACTCAGCTTTTGCAAAGTTATCATTCAGCGGATTGTCTTTCACCTTTGTCTCGTGACCATCGGTAAACATATCCTTAAGAACACTATCATCGTAAACAGACTGAATCAAGGTATGGATACCTTCTGCCATTGGCTGGATTTCTTCCGGCAGCGGAGCAACGGTTCCCATCTTCACATCGGTACGATATTTGTCTGTAACCTTACGCTTCATATCAACATAACCGTTACTAATAAGATAGAACTCAATAGTATCTGCTGCGTTTTTATCTATAAGTGTCGGTGTTCCATCCACCTTGACATATTTTCCGTTGAAATATTCACTGCTTGCTGTGGTAGGTCTGTCATAAAGGACTGTCTTAATATCACTTTGAAGATCGGCAACAAATCCCTTGTAGCTTTCGCTTGCAATAACCGTCAACATATTGATATCGTGGACACTGTCACCACAGCTTTCGGCATCCATGCGATTACCATGTTGGTTTACACAAAGACGCAGACCACGACCAACTTCCTGACGCTTTGCTGTCTGGCTGTCAGAATGTTTCAGCGTGCAAATCTGGAAAACATTCGGATTATCCCAGCCTTCACGCAGTGCGGAGTGAGAGAAAATAAATCGTGTTGGCTCTTCAAAGGAAAGCAGGCGTTCTTTATTCTTCAAAATCAAATCATAGGCGGAAATATCATCCGAAAATTCACTGCCACGCTTCAGCTGACTGTCAATGCTGTGACCGGTCTTTTTATCAATGCTGAAATATCCCTTGTGTACAGCAGAAACATCACTGCAAGTGGATTTCAGATATTTCTGATAAGGGGTATCAAATACCGTAGTGTACTCGTTCAGCACATTCAGATATTCCTGCTCAAACATCTGTCCATATTCTCCAAGGACTTCATTGCCATCAGTATCATATTGACGATACTTGGCAACTTCATCAATAAAGAATAGAGAAAGAGACTTAATTCCCATATTGAACAGCTTCTCTTCCTTCTCAAAATGAGAAAGAATGGTCTCACGAATCTGAATTCTACGCATATCCGACTCGGACACATCACCGGAAACTTCACCGGTTTGGATTGTCTCACCATTGGTAAAAGTCACAGTTCCACGGAACGGGTCAATATCTGAGATTGTATATCCCTTGTACTGCTCCATTTCCTGAGATACATAGTAAAGGTCATCGCCAACGCCAAGCATACGGGTTTCACGGTTAATGGACTTGTTATAACCGATTTCCAGCTCAATACGAGCCATTGGCGGCTTCTTAGAAGAAAGAACAATCTGCTCCAGGAATAGATAGCTGTCTGTTCCACGGAAGTTTTTCACTTCAAATCCCTTAACTTCAATTTTCTTAACCAAACGCTTATTAAACGCATCCAGAGCATCCAGTACATAAACGGTATTATGCTGCACGGCATGGGTTGCAGAGTAGTTCAGCGTAAACAGAGGGTTAAAGTTCTTCAGAGCCTTCTGCGTAACAGCTCCACCCATTTTCTGCGGCTCATCCAGAATAATGATTGGTCTGTTCGCCTTGATAACATCAATCGGACGACGAGAGCCAAATTCATCACGCTTAGAGTAAATGATACGGGCTTCTTTGCTTCTGCCATCTTCTTTCAGAGAAGATGCAAACGCCTGCGTATTGATAATCATTACATTGATTCCAGCATTGGAAGAAAAGTTATCCAGCTGGTTTAAGTTAGAGCTGTTGTAGACGAAGAAACGGGCTTTCTTTCCGTAATGCTCCATAAAATGATCCGCAGTAATTTCAAAAGTCTTTTTGACACCCTCACGAATGGCAATCGAAGGCACAACCACAATGAATTTACTCCAGCCGTACTTCTTGTTCAGCTCGAACATAGTCTTGATATACACATAGGTCTTACCGGTTCCGGTCTCCATTTCGATATCAAGGCTGCATCTGCCCAAATCCTTTACCAGTTCTTTGGACTGCTTGATATTGTTCTGGCTTTGAAGCTTTTGAATGTTGATTAACAGCTGTTCATCAGGCAGCTCTATCACTTCATTCTTGTAGCCGGTATCATCATCCATATCGTAGATATTCAGTTGATGAGATTGTCCCATATCAAGAGAATATTGCTGATCCATATCCACATTCAACCGCATCTGCTGATTTTCCTGTTTTTTGCCCAAGTCTCGGATATAGCTGATTTTATCGTGATATCCCTGACCTTGAAATACCTTTACAACCGCATCGACGGCATCGGTTTGGTATTGCTGTATCTTAAAGTTAAATTTCATCTTCCGGGCGCACCTCCTGTTCCAACATAAGAAAACGGTCAAAGTCGCTCTCATACAGGCGATCCTGAATAATACGGTACTTTTCGTATTCCGTTTCCGCATGGAGTTTGGCCTGCTCTGCACTGATTTTTCCTGGGCCTGTGAGCAATTCATTTCCATTAAACTCCAGGAAACCGTCCAGGCGCTTTGCCCAATCCTCCATACTCATAGGGATTTTCCGCTCGGCTTGCAGCTCTGCATAATCCAGATACAACGATACAATCCGCTCCAAATAATTCATTTCTTCTTTGCTCAGATAGTTTTTTGCAATCGTCACATCGGCTTTCAGAATTTTTCCATCCGGAGCGTTCTCCCAGGTAGTCAACCCCATGTGTTCCTTATTTGCGTCAGCACGCTCCACAATCAGCTCTGCCGCCGTATGGCGATGGACGGCAAAGTGCATTTTGTTCTGAACCGTCTTGAAGAACAGACGGGTGGTTTTTGCATTTTTGTCATAATCAAAGGCTGTTGCATATAGATCCGTTACCTTCTGATAGAACTTCCGTTCCGACAGACGGATTTCCCGAATCTGCTGCAACTGGCGGTCAAAATATTCGTCTGTGAACATATGGCCTTTTTTCAGCCGTTCCACATCCATGGTCCAGCCCTGAATGGTATGGTCTTTCACGATTTGTCCTGCCCACTTGCGGAACTGCACTGCCCGCTGATTGTTTACCTTAAAGCCCACGGCAATGATCATTTGAAGATTGTAGTGGTCCTGACTTCGGCTGACCTGGCGATTTCCCTCGGTTTGAACTGTCAAGTATTTCTTGACAGTTGCCTCTGGTGTCAGCTCGCCGTCTGCATAGATTCGATTGATATGCTGGGAAATCGTCTGCTTGGTTACATCATACAGCGCTGCCATCATTTTCTGGGTCAGCCAGATATTTTCGTCCTCATACCGCATTTCAAAGCTGGCATCGCTCTCCCCGGTGGAAGCCACGAAAGTCAGATATTCTGCTGCCGAGCTACGAATCGGTAATTCTTTTTTCTCAGCCATATCAAAGCACCTTCCTTACTGTGTCAGGACTGTAGGTTGCAAAAATCTGCTCGAAGTTCGTAGCGACACTATCATTTTCCAAGGAGCTGTCACGCATCACAAAGTAGTACGGCTGCTTCTGTGCGATTGCTTTGATGGTCTCATCATTAACATCCTTATCAAAGCAGGCAATCAGGAAGCCGTCCGCTACATCAAAGACCTTCTTGCCGGCAATGGTGGTTGCCTCGATTTTACTGGAAAGTTCAACACCCAAATCCAGCATCACCTGGAACAGCAGATCCTCCGGGGTTCTGTCCTCCTTGATGTTGTCTGCCATCAGATCCAGCAGGTTCTTGTCAAAATCGGAAGGGCTGTAGTAGACATCCTTCATGTTGGAGGTGTCGCATTTGAGAACACGGAAGCCCTTATCTATCGTTTCTTCAATTCTGCTGCCGGATTTGCGAATACGATCTTTTCCTGCATCGCAAATAGTTTTATACCCCGCTTTGTATAGAGCTGTATCAATCCCGCAGTTTTCGGGAAGCTGAACCAAGATGAATCTACGATGACCTCCATCCTGAGCATTAGCTCCCATAACTGCGTGTGCCGTGGTTGCAGATCCAGAGAAGAAGTCAAGTACAATGTCATCTTCGCTTGTAAAAGAAACAATATGTTCTTTGCAAACATCGACCGCTTTTGGCGTTTCAAAGGGTATCCCTATTTCTTCAAGATATGCAACATCACTTCCACCGTAATAAATTAGCGATGGAATATTTTCATACATATTGTCTTTCAAAAGATACTTGCTGTTGGGAATTGTAGTCTCATCTTTTCCAAATAGAATTTGACCATTGTCAAGCATCTTTTTCATAGTGGCAGACGGATTTCGCCACCCTCTATCGGGCACGGGGCAAGGCTTACCTGTAACTGGATGAACAAGAGGAACAAAGTAATCATCGGGTGCTTTTTTCTTGTTCGGCCAAGCCATTGACACTGGTCTATAAACATTGCCTTTTTCGTCAATTTTGTTGTAGGCTTTTTCTCCTCCACTGAAATCATTCTGTACCCTCATCCAAGCAGAAAAGTCTTTATTGATGTCTTCCAGTGTATAAGTCAAGCTCATCTTTGAAAACAAAGACTGTGCTTTCTTTATGATGGCAGCAGCATTCTTTTTAGGTCTAACGACCTTATTGTGCTCAAGAAATGCAATTTTGTTCTTTGCGAACAATAGAATATACTCGTGTTGTGCAGAAACCCCCTGAGCATCTCCTTTCGGGTTGCGTTTGTCCCACACAATAGTACCCAAATCATTTTGCTCGCCAAAGACTTCATAGCAGATTTTGTATAAGTTAACGAGTTCATTCTCATCCATATTGATGAGAATAATACCATCCTCGGAAAGTAGGTCTTTTGCTAATTTAAGACGAGGATAAAGCATATTGAGCCAATCGGTATGGAAACGACCGTTGCTATCCAGATTCTTGACAAGTCTGTTTCCGTCCTCATCATATGTCTTGTTAGCTTTGGCAAATTCTTCTTCACTCATCGAGAAGTCATCATTATACACAAAGTCGTTGCCCGTGTTATACGGAGGATCAATATAAATCATCTTGATCTTGCCAAGATAGGTTTCCTGCAATAGCTTCAACACTTCCAGATTGTCGCCCTCAATATAAAGGTTTTCGGTGGTATCAAAGTCTACGCTTTCCTCTCTGCAAGGGCGCAGCGTCTTATTGATTGGAGCATTGGCAAGTAGCATGGACTTCTTCTTGTCCGGCCAAGTAAACTGATAGCGTTCCTCGTTGCCGTCCACCACTGTGCAAGAAACTTCCTGCATCAACACATCCTTATCAATGGCACGAACGACCTCACCGTTTTCGTTGATCGTTTCCGTCACAGCATTGGGGAACAGCTCCGCCAGCTTTTTGAAATTTTCATCGGCTTTGTTCGCCGTTTGCATTTTTAATTTATCCATTTAGTTTTCCTCCAGTTCCTTTTTTAGCCGGTTGATTTTCTGTGCCAGCTCAAATTTTTTCTTCGGCTGTTTTTCATTCCTCGCAGCCTTGGACAAACGGTCGAGTTCCTTCTGAATCCTCATTCGCTGTTCATCAACTGCAATCTGTTCATCCAGGGTGTTTCCTTGATCTACCGTGATACCGCCAATCTGGATGATGATGTTTTCCCAGACAGAATCGAGGTTCAGCCCCTTTAGCTCGACAGAAAGAGCTTCTTTCCGTTTCCATTTTGTCTGTATCAGTTTGGTATGGTAGGTAGCCAGCTTTGCTTCATCCCCACATTCCAGTACCAACAGCATATTCTGGGGTATCAGCTTTGATATTGTGATAATCGTCTTATCGTCGAAATCCTTCTTTTTCAAAGTGACCAGAAGAACGAAAAAAGATTTAACCTGCTCTCCGGCAGCAATATGTACCTTGTCTGCGGATACTTCATTGACAATAGTAATTTTTGAAATATCAGCATCTATTTTTGCTTTCTCTGCTGTGTTCATCTGGAACTTCGCATAGATTGCATTCTTCGGAAGCTGCTTGCTTAATTCGGTAGCTTTTGGCAAGCCAAGCATGATCCCACCTCACTTTCTACATTATCGAACAACAAGGAAACAGATCAGTTCAAAGTCGTCCAATCCCTTGATTTCATTCGAAAGAAAGCTCATCTGACCGCCGCCTAAGAAGCTATCAATATCGCTTTCTTCCTTGACCTCAATGATAGATGCAATAGCATCACCAAGCAGCTTAGAAAACTCGGACATATTTCGCCCGTCACGAGTTTCCTTATTAAACTGGCGATACAACTCCGGAATAGGTTCCGTTTTTCCTTTACAAAGGAAACGCATCTTGTCCAGCATCTGCTTTGGAGAAAGATGGTCACAAATCACTTCTCCCTCATTGCTGATATAAACCATATAAAACGGGTGCAAACGGTTCTGATTATCAATATTCACGCTGTTAGAACGATTCTTCAGAACGTAGATAACGCCTGCCGGTGTTTCTTCTGAAGCAGCGGCTACAGAGTGAAGTCCAAAGGGAGCTTTATCAATATCCGGGTGATTCTTGATATATTCCAGTAAATCCATACGGAATTCATTTAACCCCAAATCCATAATGGAAATACCGGTAGACATATCTTCAATATCTACCACTTCTTCCTGCAATCGTTTCAGCTGGGCTTTGCGGTATTCTAAATCTGTTTTTTCTTCATCGCTCAAAAGATTGTCATCACCCGTTGCTGTCATATCAACAATCTTCATACGGGTTTCGACTTTTGCTTTCAGGTCAATGTATTCATCAAGAGTTACATCCGGCCAGAAGTTCACAAGCTGAATAAAGGCGTTCTTACTGCCAATACGGTCAATACGACCAAAGCGCTGAATAATACGAACAGGGTTCCAGTGAATGTCGTAGTTAATCAGATAATCGCAGTCCTGCAAGTTCTGACCTTCAGAGATACAGTCAGTAGCAATCAGAAAGTCAATTTCTGTATTATCGTTCGGCATAAGTAAATGCTTATCCTTAGATATTGGAGAAAAGCAGGTCAAGACTGTATTCAGATCACTTTTCATCCTTGGAACAGTGGTGCGTCCTTCTACAGAACCGGATACCATTGCAGTGTTCAGTCCGAAATTTTCCTTCACATACTTACCCACATTATCGAACAGATACTCCGCAGTATCCGCAAAAGCAGTAAAGATAATAATTTTCTTGTTACCCTCGTTGATAGGGTGCTCCAGCTTGTTTTTGATAACACTAAACAGCTCCTGAAGTTTGGAATCATACTCAGGCGTAATATCTCCAACCATCAGTGTCAGAAGTTCAAGAGTATCACGATCCTTTGCAAGGCTATCTCTCCAGGATTTGTAATCCATATCTCCAATATCAATTTTAACTTTTTTACCAAAGGTAAACAGCTCGTCGCCGTTTTGATCTTCACTATCAAACTCGTCAATATCAGAAATATCCGTCAGTTCAAGTCTCACAGAGGAAGTCTTATCATAAGTATCAATACTATGAATCGTGGAATCTATCAGACTGTAGATTCTTTTCAGTGTAAGGTTAAAGGAATGAACAGAGCTTTCCATTCGCTTCATCAGGTTGATTGCAGTCAAGCGACGGATACCCTGCTCACGGTTTGCCTGAGTAAAGCCGACATTGACCTTGTTATCTTCGTACATTTCCGCATACTTCTCCATTTTACTCGGAAGAATAAAATGTGTAGGCGTATAAATAGACAATGACAGCTGCGTCAACTGCTCATAGATTTCATTGTAGTTGATAGCCTTCTTCAGACTGGTAAGAGGAGGTCTAAGGGATATCGGCTTCAATCTGGTAGGAAAAGTGCCAATATCAGAAGTATCATAATATTTCTGAATATGTTTTCTGGAACGTGCAATGGTTACAGAATCCAAAACCTCAAAGAAATCAAAATCCAGCATACGAAGAAGATTTTCTGTTGTTCTGTCTGCCGGGTCCCATTTACTCCAGGTGTTAAATGCTCTCTGGGCATTTTTGAAAATATCATCAATACTTTTTGTTGTATTCAGTTTATCATCAATCAGATTAGTATTACCCTCGTAGGCAAGAGCAAGCTGATTTTTCAAGTCATTAAAGCGATTATTGACCGGCGTTGCAGATAACATCAAAACCTTTGTTTTCACGCCTCTACGGATAACCTTATTTAACAGCTTCAGGTGACGATTTTCTTTTTCATTATCTTCACCTGACAGTTTGCCGCCATTGCGGAAGTTATGAGATTCGTCAATTACAACCAGGTCATAATTGCTCCAGTTTAATCTATCTAAATCCAGACCATTGGATTTGCCGTGAGTACGGTTCAAGTCTGTATGATAGAGTACATCGTAACGTAAGCGATCTGATGCAATCGGGTTATTCACATAGTTGTCTTTATAGGTATTCCAGTTGTTTGTCAACTTCTT
>PPYF01268596.1_pt1 | contig 13507 bp, 9 predicted proteins | sample 1559871 | NCBI WGS metagenome assembly PPYF01 (sample SAMN08240021, study PRJNA423297) | Human gut metagenome, whole genome shotgun sequencing project. | reverse complement strand
GGGGTAAAAGCCCACTGCTTTGGTCGTTAGATCAATCGAACAGGAAGCCCCTACTTCTATAAGTAGGGGAGAATGTCACAGGAGTTGATGATGCGTTTTAACGCACAAAGTATACACGACCTTCCTTGATTTTTTTCTCCGGAGCGTCGGTTTTCAGTGCATAGCCCAAGGCCAAATTGCCGATCCCAATGTAGTCTCCCTTTATGCCGAGATCATCGAGCAGCCTGCGCCCCTCTGGGAGCAAAAAAACCTCCTCGGCGCGGTTGATCCAGCAGCTTGCAAGCCCCAGAGCTTTAGCCGCCAGCATCATATAGCCAAGTCCCAGCGAGCCGTCGCGAACGGAGTTTACATTGTCCTTAGGGGCAATGACAATGACGGCGCAGGGGGCATTATAAAAGGGATCAAAGCCTTCCTGCCAGCCGCCGATACGGCGGTTCAGATCGGACAATTCCTTCAAGGCCTTAGGTTGGGTTACGGCAATGAAAAGCGTTTGCTGCAGATTACGTCCGGTGGGGGCGTAAAGACCTGCATTTATAACCTCGTGTAGCATCTCCTCGCTGATTTTCTTATTCGGATCGAAGGCGCGGCAGCTGCGACGTTCAATGATATCGGTCAGGGTTTGATTCATGGTTTTTACTCCGGAAAATATTTTTTGCCAGTATACGTTTTTTTAAGATATGAGCGCCAAAGCCGAGGTAAGTAAAGTTCAAATTCTTAAAAAGCCCTCGCAAGTATGCTTTAGTCACGGGAGCATCAATCATGTGAAAAAGATACTGTGTTTTGTAAGAAAAGTGTGATTTGTATCACCTTAATAGGGCATTCATCACAGTATCAAGGCAAATCCATACAGAAAAAAGAAAATTGAATCCGTATTATTGACCGCTTTTTTAGGCTGAGTATAATTAGCATCGTTAGTCAAGGCTAACGATGGTATAGCCTACTGATAACACTATAAAATTCTCAATTTACTCGGAAGTTTTTACTATGAAAAAATCATTAATTGCTTTGGCTGTTGCAGCCTTCGGTGCCGCATCTGCAAATGCCGCCGTCGTATACGATAAGGACGGTACTTCTTTGTCCGTAGGCGGTGAAATGGAGGCCATGTATTGGTCCAACCACGCCAGCGGTAACAGCGCTCAGGATCAGACCGTATCCGATCGTGCCCGTATCAATTTCGACGGTCGTACCGAGCTTAGCTCCGGGATCTCCGCCTACGGCTTTTATGAGTGGGAAACCGAGCACAACGGCGACAGCACCGAGGCTACAGATCTCAGCGCCCGTTATGCTTATGCCGGTGTCGATTTCGGCAAGTTCGGTAAGGTTCAGGTAGGTCGCTACGAGGATCCCTTCGAGTATGCAGGCAACGTCGTGGACAACCTCGAGGAGACCGGTCTTATCTGCGGTATGGACGAGCGTAACTCCGGTCACCTCTCCTATATGTGGTCGGGCTACGGCTTTGATGCCGGCGCATCCTATCAGTTCGCAACCGACAAATACAATGCCGATATGTTCGGGACTGTAGATGTTAACGGCGGCTTCTCCGTCTATGCGGGTTATACCTCCCCGGCAGTACTCTTCGGACCCATTTCCGTACGTGCAGCATATTTATATTTGGATGCGCAGAATATTGCTCATGAGGGTACAATCGGTAACTTTTGGGATGAAGACGCTGAGCAATACGATGTTGATAACGTGGTTAAGAACATCAAGTCCTCCGATTTCGGTCTTGCCTGGGGTAACATGGGCGAGGGTTTCTACGTAGCTACTCACTACAACGTCTCACTGCTCAGCGGTTACGACAAGACCTCCGAGGCCTCTGGAAGTGTCAAGTTCAAGATTTGGGAGAGCATGGTGAGCTACGGCTTTGACAACGGTGTAGTGTTGTCCGCCGCCTATTCAAATGTGATCGGTGAAGTGAACGACGAAGACGGCTATGATAAGAAGAAGGTCAATACCGCCGAGCTTATCGCCTCCTATGACGTCAATGAGAACTTCCGCGTTTGGGCTGAGGCTACCATCGACTGCAACTCCGACGACGGAGCCTACAGCTACTTCTATGCAAAGGGCAGTGGCAAGCTTGATGATGATGGTGAAGAGATCTACGAGGGCACCAATGCCGTCATGATCGGTGCTCGTTACACCTTCTGATGTGTAAAAAGTCTTTATACGAAAAGGCCCGGATCTTCCGGGCTTTTTTAATCGTAGAGATTTTTTTGCAGAGCATAGGAGAGCACGTTGGCATCCATATATTGCCGTGCCAGAGTACTGTTCTTACCCTGTAATTTTATTTCCGCACGCAGTCTGCTTGATGACAATTCATGCAGGCTTTTTTTTATGAGCAGTATATTGCCGCAGGGATCATTTAGATGCTCGTTAAAGGATGGATCATCATCATAGCTGGCATGCTCGTTGATAAGCTTTTGAATAAGCGGCTTTACGGGGGCATGTTCAAAGCCGCGTCTTGTAAAGCATACTAAATTGGCCAAGGTATGGAGTCTGAGCCCCTCTCTCCATTCGTCAATATAGAGCAGGGAATCAGATCCCATGATGAAGAAAAGAGCCGTATCATTGCCGTATTGCGCACGCAACTTAGTCAGGGTTTCGCAGGTATAGTGATGACAAGCGGGATCCTGCTCCAGATCCTCGATCACAAAGTCTTTATCACGGTGATCGTCAAGAGCCGTGGCCAGCATATAGCGACGATCCGCATAGGATACGTTGACGCTGTCCTTATATGCGGGGGAGGCGTTGGGGATAAAGAGAAGGCGGTTCAGTCCGAGCCTTTGCTTGGCTTCGTCGGCAAGGGCAAGATGATCATTGTGTACGGGATTGAAGGAGCCTCCGAGGATCCCTATTCTTTGAGTACGGGGCATGGTTATAAATGAGCACTCCTCTCTTAATTCAGGGGTTGCAGTTTCATGGCTGCAAAATTTCCCACAGCTGCACACAGCGTTTCAAGACAAGCCCTTGCTTTATCACATTCAAAGCTACTCAAATATCTTGAGGCGCGCGCGAGCTCCTGACACAAAAAATCATAAAGCTGCGGGGGCATGGACAAGGCCGCCTTTTGTAAGGCCTTCTGCATGGGGAGAGTCTTGATGTTGAGCTTTAAAAAGAAGGCATATATAGTACGCGCATCCATGCGCTCAAGGTGTGCGCTCTTTACATTTGGGATGGCCGATAAGGCGCTGTCGAGCTGGGAAATAACCTGTCCCAGACTCTCCACAGGTGAGGACGAGGCCTGACAAAAGGAGTTCAAGGCATTCAGAGCTCTTATGCAATTGCCCTCCAAAACGGCCTGCGCAACTTCAAAGCCGCTGAAGCGACTGTCCTGGATCATGATCTTGTCAAGAAGCTCAGGTGTAAGCTCGGCATTCGGAGCCGTAAAGGCTATAAGCTGCAGAGCTTGAACCAAGGAGACGAGATTGCCCTCAAGACAGGCGGCTATGTATTGAGCGTTATTGCGATCGCATCTTAGCTTTAATGAGGCGGCACGCTTCAGAATGAATTGAATTAATTCCTCACCTGCGGGCGGATACATGATCTCAAGACTTCCTCCTATGCCCTTGATAAAGGACACGGCCGATTCGGTCAGGATCTTAATCGATGCGTTTTTGACGGGGGTGAAGGGCTTGGGAGCAAGCTTTTCGTAAGAGCGCTGGATCCTGGGCAGATCGATGATCACAAGGATCCCAGGGCGTATTCTTTGTGCAATCAGCATCAAAACCTGAGCGGCGGTTTTATTGAGATCGCTTAAATAGATCTTGATGATGCGATCACCTCCCAACAGGCCGGGATCTATAAGCTCGTTTTCGAGCACGCTGAGATTTGCATCTCCGGTGCTTTGAAAATCAGAGCTTGTGAAGATCATAAATTCGGCATCGGGCATTTGGCGTCGAGCCTGCTCAATGAGCATAGCACTGCGCTCATTTTTAAGGAGCGGATCGTCCGATGACAGAATGCTTACCGGTGCTATGGAGGGCATGCTTCAAACCTCAAAAATCAGAGTCGTCAAGTTCGGGGGCCTCGTTTTTTAAAACGGGCTTGACCTTGGGTAGATTGTAGCTGCGGTTAAGATTTGTTTCATTATTAGGAGAGTTGGAATTTAAGATTTTAGAGCCGTTATTGAGCTGACCAAGCTCGATTTGCTCTCCTGTCGCAGCATCATTTTCATCCTGCATACGCAATGCGTCCATGAGCGTCATACCTGCCGGTATGTTTTTGGGATCGATTTTACTTGCAGGATCGTCCTTGGCCTCGGTTAATTGGGCGGGTGTAAGCGTCACGGCATCCGGATCCGACTGACGTCCCAAATAAGAAATACGCATTACCAGCTGCGAGGCCAGTTCCTGATAGGTCTCATCTAGGATCTCCTCGTATTCATTGGAGGTAGCCAGAGCTCTGCCCGCTTTATTAAGATATGTACGGGTAAGTGAATTCCTCATAAGTATGGGACGGTGTCCGGGTATGGTCAGAATATCGGCGGTACTGACAATGAGGCTGTACTCAAGTGCCGACATATAGGTATTTACCGACATCAGGGGCTGACTTACGGACGGTGCCGGTACTGAAAGCGTAGGTAGGGATGGATCATTTCCGTCTACACCGTCCTGACCGTAGCCGTCGGTGTAAACCTTAACTCCGCGTACACGCAAAAGATCCACGGTCTTTCTGAAAAAGGGATGATGCCAATCACCGGTAACCCTAAGCTCGGGGATTGCATTTGCGGTACTTACCTCATCGGGCAAATGAAAACCGCAGCCTGATAAAAGTGAGGCAGAAAAAAGCAAAATTATGCTGAAAAAAGATGTCCTTGACATGAAATCCCCGTAGGGCGACTACAGCCACCCTTTAGCATGACACAAATTAATAATAGCCGATGAGGTGCTTTACGATCTTACTTCCTTGCAAACCAAATTGCAGTATTGTGCAGGCAAGCAAAATTATAGTGAAATGACGTCGCGAGAGCTTTTTAGACAGAAGCGCAATGCACACGCTGCACATAAGCAGAGCAAAGTCGGCAAAAATATAGGTTCTTGCATCAGATGAGAACAGCGAAGGGGAAAATCCCATCATTGCACGATCTCCGAAGGCACAGCCTGTCATAGTTCCCAAGATCCACTTGTGGCGTCGGCTTATATCAAGCTCAAGGAAGAGACGTATCACCAAGAATACCAGCATTACCAAGCATAGGGTACCGATAGCTCCGCTTATGGTGAAGGTGAAATTATCGTCAAGATAGTAGCGAATCTCCTGATGCTTGTATCCTCCCACCAGCATTCGGGCCACTCCCTGAAAGGCCAGCATGGATAAGCCTGCAATGAAGCTGAGCTTTAGGTTTTGCTTGACACACATTACCAGGATCATCACCGTAAAGACGGTAATGGCATTCCCGGAAAAGAAATAGCGACGTAATGTGGCAACGGTTCCCATATAGAGTTTGTAGGGAGAGTTCCAGGCCCAGTAGCCTTCTATGTACTGAAGAGAAAATAGATAGCGGGCGCTGTTACCCAGACAATTTAGGGTGCTGTACAGTGACAGGGCAGCGATCACAAGTACGAGCAGGGCGCATTTCCTTTTGATGTTGAAAATGAGACACAGTATGGACAATCCCAGCATCAGGGCCGCACATAATTCCTGATTGCCCGCCACAATAAGAGAGAGAATTGCAAGCACGACGAAACTTACATCTTTCAAAGCAAGAGTTTTGACCTTGGAGAGCAGAACTGTTGTTGCAACCATCAGATAGAATGGGAAGAAATAATTCGTAACGGTGGCGATCCAGCCTGAATTAGACATGGTATGCACTGGGAACAGAAAAACGACTGCAAATATGAGTATGGACGGGAGCAGAGAATTCAGCTTTTCCTTACCGCATACGTTGCAAAGAATTGATCTCAAAAGCCAGGGCAAAGAACTGAAGCTTAGAGCGCTTAAGACACGAAACAGCCAGTGGTGATGTGTCAGCGTCACCATAATGGCATCCAAAATAAGACGTGAGGACCATGTTTCGTACCTTTCAAGCAGCCATTCCTTGGTCACCGTGAACTGTACGTAATATCCGTCATCGCCGTGCTCGCATGAAATGCGGAAGGAGAAAATAAAGAAATAAAAAAGCGCAAAGGCAGATATGAAATAGAGAGCTTTGGTAACTCTGTCCTGTGCAGGTGGAAAAAGCCCATGGTTTTGAGGGTTCTTCAGGGGGCAGTCATTCATTTTCTGTATTTCCGTACAATTAACGGCTCTCGGTAAAAAATACCGGAGCCGTTTTGTAAGTTTAAGCTTTAACGATCATTATGATCAGGCAACGACTATATTGACAAGACGTCCCTTGACATAAATGGTCTTACGCACGGTTTTGCCGTCGATGAAGCGCTTGACATCCTCATCCCCAAGAGCCTTCTTTATGATCTCCTCCTGCTCAAGATCGGGAGCAATGGTAAGACGGGCACGAACCTTGCCGTTTACCTGTACCACTACGGTCATGTCCAAGGCCTTCAGAGCCTCAGGATCGGCCTTGGGCCAGACGGCATCGTCAACGGAGCCCTCGTTGCCCAGAACCTCCCATAATTTGAAGCACAAATGCGGGGTCACCGGATCGAGCATGATCACCACGTCGTTATAAATTTCGTGCAGCAAAGCCTTGTCGGCATCATTTTGTACCTTGAATTTCTGAACGTTGTTCAAAAGCTCCATGATGGCGGCGATAGCGGTATTAAAGGTCTGACGACGACCGATGTCGTCGGTTACCTTCTCAATGGTAACGTGCAATTCGTGGCGCAGGCGGCGCTGCTCGACGGTAAGATTGGCCGTATCGAGCTTGGGAGCGGGACCCATGGCTACGAGATCCTGTACCTGAGACCAAAGCTTGCGCAGGAAACGTTGCGAGCCCTCGACTCCGGACTGACGCCATTCCAAGGTCAACTCGGCAGGAGATGCAAACATCATGAACAGGCGTACGGTATCGGCGCCGTAAAGTCTGATCATATCCTCAGGATCAATGCCGTTGGCCTTGGACTTTGACATCTTGATCATGCCGGCATGATGCAGTTCATGTCCCTCGTGATCGCGGGCGGAAATTATATTGCCCTTGTCGTCGCGCTCCACCTCGGCATTAAGCGGGGAGACCCAAACCTTGACTCCGTCCTTGTCCGTATAGTAGTAGGCATCGGCAAGCACCATGCCCTGACACAGGAGGCGCTTGAAGGGTTCGTCGCTCTTGACCATTCCAGCATCGCGCATGAGCTTGAAGAAGAAACGGGCGTAAAGCAGGTGCATGACGGCATGCTCGATACCGCCTATGTATTGATCAACCGGCAGCCAGTAATTGGCCTCGTCGGGATCAACCATGCCCTTGTCATAGCGGGGAGAGCAGTAACGGGCAAAATACCAGGAGGATTCCATGAAGGTATCGAAGGTATCGGTTTCGCGAGTGGCGCTTTCTCCCTTATAGGTGGTTTTGTAGAAGGCAGGATCCTTCTTTAAGGGGGAGGTTACGCCGTCAATGGTGACGTCATCAGGCAGTTTTACGGGCAACTCGTCGTCGGGTACGCTTACAAGCTCACCGGTTTTGTCGACGGTGAGCATGGGGATGGGAGCGCCCCAATAGCGCTGACGGGAAATACACCAGTCACGCAGGCGATAATTGATCTTGCGCTCGGCACAGCCCATGGAAATTAATTTTTCGGCAATGGCGTCGAAGGCCTCTTTAAAGTTCATGCCGTCAAATTCACCTGAATTAAAGGCGATGCCGTGCTCAACGAAGGCTGTCTTGGAAATATCGAGCTCGGAGCCGTCGGCAGGCTTGATGACGGGAATGATCTCAATGCCGTACTTCTTGGCAAATTCGTAGTCGCGCTCGTCGTGGGCAGGAACTGACATAACGGCACCGGTGCCGTAGTCCATAACCACGAAGTTGGCGACGTATACGGGAACTTTGCGTCCGTTTAAGGGATGTACGGCATAGAAGCCGGCAAACATTCCTTTTTTCTCCATAGTGGCGATATCGGCCTCGGCGCTCTTATGAGTGCGGCATTCCTGGCAGAAGGCTTCAAGCTCGGGGTTATGAGCGCACTGTTCCTTAACCAAAGGATGATTGGCTGAGATCGAGACGTAGGTTACGCCCATGAAGGTGTCGGGTCTGGTGGTATAAACGGTGAAGCTCTTGTCGGAATCAGCCACCTTGAAGGTGATGTTTAGACCCTCGGAGCGTCCAATCCAGTTGCGCTGCATGGTACGTACGCGCTCGGGCCAGCCCTCGAGCTTGTCGAGATCCTTTAGAAGCTCGTCGGCATAAGCAGTGATCTTGAAGTACCACTGCGGCATTTCGCGCTGCTCGACCTTGGCTCCGCATCTCCAGCAGCAGCCTTCCTCAACCTGCTCGTTGGCAAGCACGGTGTGATCCACGGGGCACCAATTGACGGTGGAAACCTTCTTATAAACAAGTCCTTTTTTATAGAGCTCGCCGAAGAATTTCTGCTCCCACTTATAGTATTCGGGACGGCAGGTGGCGACCTCACGCTCCCAGTCGTAGGCAAAGCCTAAGGACTTGAGCTGCTTTTTCATGTAGGCGATGTTGTCGTAGGTCCAGTCACCGGGCTGTCTGCCGTTTTTGATGGCGGCATTTTCAGCCGGCATACCGAAAGCGTCCCAGCCGATGGGAGACATGACATTTTTGCCGTTTAAGCGCTGATAGCGGGCGATGACGTCACCTATGGCGTAATTACGCACGTGACCCATGTGCAGTCTTCCTGAAGGGTAGGGAAGCATTACCAGGCAGTAATATTTCTCCTTGCTTTTATCCTCTACGGCGTGGAAGGTACGGTGCTCTTCCCAGTATTTTTGAACCTCGGGCTCGATTTCCTGGGGGTTGTAAGGAATTTTCTCTTCAGAAGACATCTTGATCTCCGCTAAGTGGGGCATAAAAAGCCCCGAAAACTATTTCTAAATCGTGCTATTTTAACTCAAGAGAGGGTCTCTGTCCCCACGTTGATGCGCCTTTTAGGTGAAAATTGGTCGTAATTTTTCGGGATCCGGCTAAAGCAACCTACGAATTGACGAAGTATGATGCGTTAACGTGCAAATGGTCTAAAATGATAGCAGTGATTTTCGTGCGCATTCGATGCGAATACTCGAAGATTTTTTTGCGCAAAGGATTTTAAAGAATTGAATATGATACAGAGCGTAATTGTATCCGCGGCCTTGCTGGCTTTCTCTTTGTCCGCCGAGGCCGGACTGAGCTACGGCATCGGTCAGGGCGATCGTATGGTGGGAGAGGAAAGCATTTACCGTATCGATCGTGACGGCACCACCACCATGGAGCATGTGGCCGCCAAATATACCATGGGACTGTCCAATATTATCGAAGCCAATCCTCATGTAGATCCCATCGTTCCGCGCAAGGGTACCGAAATGGTGATCCCGCAGCGAGTGATCCTGCCCGTGACCTTGCATGAGGGCATAGTGATTAATTCTGCGGAAATGCGACTTTATTACTATACTCCGGGAAAGGTTGAAATTTTCCCCATAGGTATAGGTCAGCTCGGCAAGGATACGCCCTTGAATTGGATCACAAAGGTAGAGCGTAAGAAGGACGGTCCCTCCTGGACTCCTACTCCAGCCATGCGTGCAGAATATGCCGCCATGGGTGAGCCGTTGCCGGCCGTGTACCCGCCCGGACCCGATAACCCCATGGGACTTTACGCCCTGTATGTGGGACGATTGTATGCCATCCACGGTACCAATGCCGATTTCGGCATCGGTCTGCGTATATCGCACGGATGTGTAAGATTGCGCGACGACGATATCAAGAGATTGTTTCAAATTGTGCCTGTCGGAACGCGCGTTGAATTTACCAACCAGCCCATCAAGCATTTCGTTGCCTCCGACGGTGGTATATGGATAGAGGTACATCAGCCGCTGTCACGTACGGCGGCGGAGTTTGAAAACGTCGAGGATCAGGCCTCCTTCAGCTTCACGCAGTCCGATCTTGAGTTTTTTAAAACTCCCGGTATAGACAAGGATCTTCTCCAAAAGGCTCTGAGAGAGCGTACGGGACGTCCTGTGCTTCTAAACCCGGTTAGGTTTTGAGACTGAGCTATGGCCGGTATAAAACAAATTCTGGCCATGGTGCTCCTTTTGGGGACCGCACTATATACTCCGTGCGCACAGGCGGAGAATACTGCGGTTAAGAAGTCCTTTTTAAACGTACGCTCCGGGGACGACAGTATTTTCTGGACGGGGCGTTCGTTGCTTGATCCCTATGCTCTGACGCTGCGCAATATGGATGCGGAGCTCGCCCGCTGTACGGATCTTAAGGGGCTTGAGGAAACATATTCCTTCTCCGTGCCTGAGGCGTTGCAATATTATCGTTACGGATCGCTTCTATCCTTCCTTTTGCGTCGCTCGGGCGTACAGGACATGCCAAGCGTGCCGATCATGCTGTCAAAAGGGGATTTCAAGGAAAGAGCCTGCGTACTTGATGACAATGAAACGTCATTATCGACGCATGATGCCTCTGCGCTTTCCTCGGAGATACCGGGCTTTATCATGCAAAGGTATGCAGGGTCTTCAAATCCAGCGGAGGAGCTGTATACGGGAGCGGTACAAAACGTACCGGATCTCGGCACTGCGCGAGATGTTGCGGCCCTGTCCTTAGGGGCATTTCCGGCTTTTTTGGGGCTTGCAAGTTCACTTCAGTTACATAAGGTTCCCGCTTATTTCGATTCCCTAATTACCCTGAAGGATCCTACTTGCTCGCTTACAAAGAGCGGGAGTTGCGCTTTTATATTTGACGGTGATGAGGTAAAGGAGTTTTATGCACGTCAAAAGGGCATAGGGCCTCTGACGGGCAAAATTTATCGCGACGGCAGCGTGTCCTTTGACATTCCGCATTCCCTGATGTCGCATGACGATTATGTAAATCACGGCTTTTATACGCAGGGAGAGCTTTTAATCCTAAGAGATTTAGGCTGGGACGTCAGGCCCTTGGAATTTATAGGATCCGAGATCCTGAGCGTAGGTTCACCCGATCAAAGAATAGGCAGGGTTTTTAACAGCGGCTTTTATGCCTATTCGGAGCGCACCTCCACCTATGATCCCTCACGACCCTCGCTTTTACCGCTTAGTTGCGGTTTGCATTTGGCCGGATCCTATAACGATGTGGAGCAACACTCCTCCGTGGTGTCCGCAGGTGCAGGAAGCGTCGGCGTACGTATGGACGGCGTGGCTAACTTTTATACTCTTGATAAGGGATTTTTCATAATTGAAAACGGCTATGATGCATCGGGAATTGCCGTAACCTACGGTCAGGGGCACGTGCTTGACCTACGCGGCAGAGTTCATGCCGGATCTGCAGGCGGAGTCGGGATCAAATTAGCCTTTCCGTCCAATTTACGCTCGGATCTCAACGAGTGTCGCGGATCCTACTTCATAGCCCACCCCGCATCATTGCAGGAGGATAATGGGAATACTGCCGAGGAGCTGTCTGCGCTTTCCGGCCCCCTTGTAAAGGATCTGCAGATTTCGGGAAATGTTTACGGTAAGGAGGCGGGTATCTATATCGGTCCCTCGGCCCACGTCGCCAGGATCACCATTAAGGACGGTGCAAATATAGAGGGCGGCATAGTCTCAAAATGGCAGCCATTCTTTAAGGGCGGAGCCATTGTGATCTCACCCTTTGAAAATTCCGGTGTAAACAAGGAGATCAAATTACAGCTTGACCGCTATCTTAAGGATCCGGGGCCCTACGACGGCTTTAGTGCCGACTCCATTATTCGTAACCGTCTGCATACGCAGATAATATGCGGGAGCAAAGCAGATGATAAACAAAATAATATACAAGGTGATCCCCAGGCCGAGGTTAGGATCGCAGGAGGAGTACACGGAGAGACTTTGGATATCATCAACCGGGGCGGACATACGCGCCTTGAGGGGCAGCTTAACGTAGGCACCTTGGAGATAGATGACGGCGTGGTATCGCTTACAACCGGAGCGCAAGCCTCCTCGATTAATTATTTGCGAATGCGCAACAAGGGAGTATTGAATCTTGTCAACGGCAAGAAGGATGACATAGCCATCAAAAGAGGCGGATATATAGACGAGGGTGCGTCGTTGCGTTTGGATGTCAAGCCCGACGGATCTCCTGCCGACGATGTGTCCTTCGTTCCTCTGATCTCGGCCAAGGGGGGCTATATAGATGTGGAGCCCGGGATGTCCTATGCACAAATAAGATCCTTGAATGCCTCGCCGCGTGAGTTTATGCGTTTCATTGAGAAATTTACCCAGGGGGCGAAGATTTTATATAGGGATAGCGGACTTAACGTCTCATTCCCGCGTCACGTGTGGTACGAAAACGGTGAATTGGGGATGGAACTCAAATGCTCCTCCCGCGGGTGCCGTGCCGGACGTTTTCTATCAAGCGTCGCCGATGAGGATGAGGACGGCGGAGTTCCGCTTTGGCGTTATTGTCTGAGCGGAGCCGGCAGTGCCGTGATCTTCTTTATTCTCTTCCTTTACTTCTCGTATGAAAAACATAACGGCAGGGAAAAACGCAAGGAGATCGCTAAAAAGGAGCTGTCGGTAATAATGAAGACCGATGAGGCCCGCGGTTGATAAATTAAGCCTTGCCTAAGCATAGTTCGAAAGCCTCGGTACTTATGATATAAATTCTCAGTACACTGGAAAATAAAACGGTCTTTACTATATTTAAGTCAAATAGAAAAGTTTTCGCGGGGAGCTGGGCGACGGTTTAAGCATCCGTTCGTAGCTCCGGGAAAACCGCCGGGCAAAGCGCATGTGCTGTAAAGGCAGTGAGGAAAGGGGCTCGGCGGTTTTTCTTATTTTGAATATACAAGAAAAGAAAAATACGAAAATGGTGATACCAGAAATAAAAAAACTAAGTCCTCGGACTTAGTTTATTTAATTAGTGGTAGCTAAGACTGGAATTGAACCAGTGACCTCAGCATTATGAGTGCCGCGCTCTAACCGACTGAGCTACTTAGCCACTAATAAGAGTTGGCTGGGGCACTAGGGATCGAACCTAGGAAATGGCGGAATCAGAATCCGCTGCCTTACCACTTGGCTATGCCCCAACTCAGAGCCGTTGTTTAATTGGCAGGGGTACCTGGATTCGGACCAGGGAATGGCGGGATCAAAACCCGCTGCCTTGCCACTTGGCTATACCCCTAACTAACTCACGTCAGGAGTTGTCTCAAACAACGAGGGTCATTATAAGGAGTTTTTTTTATCTGTCAAACATTTTTGTAAAAAAAATTTAATCAACAAAATAACATGCTGATAAATTTATAAAAATTATATAAACAGGCAGCGAGAATTTAGCCTGTTTTTTTTAATCATTACAATAAGCATTTCCTTGCCCTCTGCTTGTTGTCTGCACTTCTTTATTGCTTTAATTTTTCACCTGCAAAACACGTATTTTTAACTATTTCGTTGCGTTCAACGGGATCTTTCTCTGCTATATTTTTACTATTAATGGAGATCTATATGA
>PPYF01370806.1_pt1 | contig 13508 bp, 16 predicted proteins | sample 1559871 | NCBI WGS metagenome assembly PPYF01 (sample SAMN08240021, study PRJNA423297) | Human gut metagenome, whole genome shotgun sequencing project. | reverse complement strand
GACTACGGTTATAACATCTACCTTGGCACCAATTTCTACGCTAACTTCGATTGCGTTATGCTGGACGTTTGTCCTATTCATATCGGCAATAACTGCATGCTGGCGCCGGGCGTGCATATTTATACCGCAACGCATCCACTGGATCCTGAGGCGCGTAATAGCGGCATGGAATACGGTAAACCGGTCACCATTGGTCATAACGTCTGGATTGGTGGGCGGGCGATTATTAATCCCGGGGTAACCATCGGCGATAATGCGGTCATCGCTTCAGGCGCAGTGGTCGTCAAAGATGTTCCGGCAAATGCCGTGGTTGGCGGTAACCCGGCAAAAATCATCAAAATGATCAGCTAGGCGCGCTGTCGACTGTTATGCTTTTTTGCAACCGATCTGTTACTTTCCGTGTGGATTAATGCAACATAGAATAGGTCAATCCGCCTTCCGTTGCCGAGCTTAAGATGTCAGAGATCCAGCGATTACTCACGCAAACCATTGATGAATTGAATACCACTGAAAAGCGCGACAACCGCCCGCGCTTTAGTATCAGTTTTATCCGCAATCATCCCGGCCTGTTCATCGCCATGTATGTCGCCTTCTTTGCGACCCTGGTGGTGATGATGCGTTCCGACACGCTGGCGGATTCGGTCTGGTTGCTCTGGCTGATGTTCGCGCTGCTTAACGGCTTCTTCTTCTTTGACGTCTATCCACGCTATCGCTACGAAGATATCGATGTTCTGGATTTTCGCGTCTGCTATAACGGCGAATGGTACAACACGCGTTTTGTTCCGCCGCAGTTAATTGAACGTATTTTGAACTCCAGTCGCGTAGATGGTCAGTCGAAAACGCAGCTGCAAAAGATGCTCTCCACCAAAGGTGAGTTGTCGTTCTACGACGTGTTCAGCCTGACCCGTTCTGAAGCTGCTCAATAAGCCGCTGTAGCGTGCGGATTGCCGTTGCAAACTGTGATGCCGACGTGTTGCCGTACCCCAGCACCAGCCCCGTACGGGCGTGCTGGCGGTTAAGGTAAAATGAGCTCAACGCGCTGGGCGCTATCTGATGCGCATGTGCCAGACGAACCAGCGCCACATCATCAACCCCATCAATCGCTACCGTCAGATGCAGTCCTCCCTCCCCAGCCATCACGCTATGCGCGACCGTCAACTCCTGTGCCAACGCCTCATGCAGCTGCGATTGCCGTTTACGGTATAAACGCCGCATCGACGCAAGATGGCGAGCGTAATGCCCCTCTTCAATAAACCGGGCCAGGGCACGCTGTTCAGCGCGATGGCCGCCGCGCAGCAGCGCGCGAATGGCCGGCTGTGCTGATTCAACCAATGCGGACGGCAGCACCATAAAACCAATACGTAGCGACGGAAACAGGGTCTTACTAAAAGTGCCTAAATAAACCACCGGTGCATTGCTAACCATTCCACGCATCGCCGGAATCGGTTCGCCGCTGAAGCGAAACTCACTGTCATAATCATCCTCCACAATCCAGGCACCCTGCTGGCGAGCAAACGCCAGCAGCGCCAGGCGTCTCGAAGCGCTCAGCACGCTGCCGGTTGGATACTGATGTGAAGGCGAGGTGAAAATCAGCGTGGGCGTCGCTAAATCGCGATCGATGTTCATTCCTTCTTCATCCACCGGCACACCCTCCAGCCGAAGTCCGGCGGCGCTAAAGGCGCTTCTGGCGCCAAAATATCCCGGTTCTTCGACCCAGGCAGTTTGCCCTGGTTCGCTAAGCAGCTGAGTGCAAAGATTTACCCCTTCCAGCGCCCCTTCGGTAATCACAATCTGCCGGGCATCGCAGTCGATACCGCGTGATAGCGCCAAATGGCGAGCAATGGCGACCCGCAGTGGCCATTCCCCTGCGGAATCCCCATAACCCAGCAGGCGGCTTCCCTCTTCGCGCAACACGCCATCGAGCAGTCGCCGCCATAGCGGCAGCGGAAAATAGTTAAGCGCTGGTGTTCCCGGCGCAAACAGCAATGGCGGTGTATCGCGCGGCAGCACCGGCGGCAAAGACTGCAAGCGCGACGACAATGCGGCGGCGCTGAACGCTGGGCAGTCCCGATTTTGCGGCTGCGGTAGTGCGGTTACCCGCGAGCCGCGACGATCCCGATGCAGATACCCTTCCATCGCCAGCTGCTCCAGCGCTGCATTGACGGTATTGCGTGAAATCGATAACCGCTGCGCCATGACCCGCGAACCGGGGAGCCAGCTTTGCGCCTGGAGCTGCCCCTGCATAATTGCCTCTCTCAGCGTGCTGTAGAGGCGGCGTTGCAGCGTTTCACCCGCGCGCGCCTGTAGCGAACGCATAAGCATAGCGAAAAAGGGATCGTCGGGAATATTCATCGGGCCTCCTCGTGGCACCATTAAAAGATACCTTGATGGCACTTTTTATGGAACCAGTAAACTTATACGCTCGACGTATTGTTTATTTCCCCAAGGAGAGGTTATGAGTCAACTTAATCAATTCGGTCAGTTAATTGGTGATGCCCTGCAAGATTGGCAGCCGCGTCCACATCCGCAGCGCGTGACGCTGGAAGGCCGCTATTGTCGCTTGGAGCCGCTAAGTCTTCAGCATGCCGAGGCGCTGTTTGCCGCCCACCAGCAGGCAACGGATACCCGCGGCTGGACCTGGCTGCTGCGCGAGCCGGAAAGCTCAGTCGAAGAGTATCGTCAGTGGATTGCGAGCATCGAAACGTTACAGGACCCAATCCAATTTGCGGTGATTGATAGCCGCACCGGGCTACCGGTTGGTTCCCTGGCGCTGATGCGTATTGACCCGAAAAATGGTGTGATGGAGGTGGGCCACGTTCATTTTTCTCCGCTGTTGAGCCGTACGCCGGCATCAACGGAAGCGCAGTGGCTATTGATGCGCTATGCCTTTGAAACGCTAGGATATCGCCGTTACGAGTGGAAATGTAATAGCTTTAACGAACCGTCGCGTAAGGCTGCGCTGCGCTTAGGTTTTCAGTTTGAAGGGCGCTTTCGTCAGGCGCTGGTGATTAAGGGCCATAATCGCGATACCGACTGGTTTTCCATTATTGATGGCGAGTGGCCGGCACTCAACCTGGCATTTCAGAAATGGCTTGCCGTCGACAATTTTACCGCCGACGGCAAGCAACGCCAGTCCCTGGAGACATTACGTAAAGCCAGCGCTTAACGACGTTTCTTACGCCCCTGCACCGCCTTAAAGCGGGGGTTAGATTTGCAGATAACGTACAAGCGCCCTTTGCGTTTGACGATCTGGCAATCCGGATGGCGCTGCTTTGCGCTGCGCAACGAATTAAGCACCTGCATCATGAACCTCTTTTTACGTCAACAAAGCGACCAAAACGCTGGGTGAACCGCGCCACGCTGCCTTCTGTCGAAGCGGTACGTTGTTTACCGGTGTAATACGGATGCGATTTGGACGAAACATCAATCGTGACATACGGATATGTCACCCCTTCCAGCTCAATTTCCCGGTCGGTTTTAATGGTGGACCCCACGGTAAAGAACTCATTAGCGCTGGTGTCATGAAATACGACAGGACGGTAATGGGGATGGATATTGGCTTTCATCTGACTCTCACTTAATATGTTATAACATAACAATTACGATACGCCGTCATCCTGCACATTACAACCCCTCTCTTTACAGGGACTTTTCTTTTGCCAGTTTTCGCAAAAGCTCAGACCCCCGCGCGAACATAAATTAGAAATTAACGTTATTGGAGCCGATTTTTGCAATCAGGCAGGCTGTAGCTATCAACCTACAGGAGAGATCCCATGCAGCGCTGTTGTTGTCATCCCCCATTCGCACCGCCTGAGTTACCCAGTATGAATCTGCAAAACGGAGATAATAATGAGCCTTACCACTCTGCCTATTCTGAGCCTCGCGCAGTACCACCAGCCGTCTGAACGCGAGGCATTTTTAGCGCAGCTGCGTCACGCAGCCCGCGATGTTGGTTTCTTCTATCTGACCGATCACGGTATCAACGATGCCCTGCAGCAGTCGCTGCAATCTGAATCCCGCCGTTTTTTCGCCCTGTCCGACGAACAAAAACAGCAGGTGGCGATGATTCATTCCCCACATTTCCGTGGCTACAACCGCAGTGCTGCCGAGCTAACGCGCGGCCAGCCGGATTGGCGGGAACAGTTTGATATCGGCGCCGAGCGTCAGGCCGTGTCGTTACGCGAACATGACCCGCGCTGGCTTCAATTACAGGGGCCTAATCTGTGGCCAGAATCACTGCCGACCCTGCGCCCAGTTTTACTGCAGTGGCAGCGGGCGATGACGGAAATGGCAATGACGCTGCTGCGCGCTTTTGCCCAAGCGCTCCAACTGCCGCCGGAAGCCTTTGACACACTGTACGGTGAAAAGCCCAACGAGCATATCAAGCTTATCCGCTACCCAGGGCAGCAAGAGACGCAAAGCAGCACTCAGGGCGTGGGCGCGCACAAAGATTCCGGGTTTCTGAGTTTCCTGCTGCAAGACGAACAAAAAGGATTGCAGGTGGAGGTCAGCGACGGCCAATGGATTGACGCCAAACCGCTGCCGGGCAGCTTTGTGGTCAATATTGGCGAATTGCTGGAACTGGCGACCAACGGCTACCTGCGGGCCACCGTTCACCGCGTGGTATCACCACCGGCCAACCAGCAACGACTCTCCATTGCCTTTTTCCTCGGTGCACAACTCGACGCGGTGGTGCCGGTCTATACGCTACCGGAAGCGCTGGCGCGAGAGGCCAACGGGCCGCAAAGCGATCCGCAAAATCCTCTGCTGCGGGATGTCGGCTGGAACTACCTGAAAGGTCGCCTGCGCTCTCATCCAGACGTGGCCGAACGCTATTACCGCGACGTACTGCGCGCACGCAGTGAACAATTGATTGCCTGATCCTCATTCTAATAAGGAAAAACAACATGAAACACGCTGCATTTAAACTGGCAGGAATAGCATTGTCCCTTTCTCTGGCCTGGAGCGTTTCCGCCGAACCGCTGCGCATTGCCGCCGATCCGGTGCCGCACGCCGAGATCCTCAACTTCATTAAAAAACAGGATCCGAAACTCGATCTGAAAATCGTCGAGCTCACCAGCGGCGTGAATGCTAACGAACTGTTGGCCAACGGCGATGTTGACGCCAACTATTTCCAGCACGTGCCGTATTTAAAAGATCAGGAAAAAGCGCTGGGTAAAACCTTTGCTGTCGCCGCTACCGTGCACATTGAGCCGCTGGGCATTTATTCGCGTAAGCATAAAGATCTGCAATCGCTGCCGGAAGGCGCCACCGTCGCGGTACCTAATAACACCACCAATTTAAGCCGCGCGCTGTTCCTGCTTCAGAGCAAAGGGCTGATTAAGCTGGATGCGAAATTTACCGACCCGGCAACAACCCTCGCCACGCCGAAGGATATCGTTGAGAACCCGCACAAGCTGAAAATTCTCGAAGTGGAATCACCGCAAATCCCGCGTTCTCTGGACGATGTGGATCTTGGTGTTATCAACGGAAACTATGCGCTGGAGGCCGGCTTATCGCCAGCCAAAGATGCGCTGGGACTGGAAAGCGCCACCAATAATCCTTACGCCAATATTCTGGTGACGAATCCACAGTTGGCCAACGATCCGCGAATTAAAGAGCTGGCGAAAGATCTCACCTCGCCACAGGTTGCTGAGTTTATCCGCCAGCACTATAACGGCTCCGTGATTCCGGTTAGCGCGCCAAAATCATGATCGTCATTGAAGGGCTGACAAAGCAGTATGCCGGGAGCGGCCAACCGGCACTCAACGACGTTTCGTTCACCGTTCCCAAAGGGGCGATTTACGGAATACTTGGGCGCAGCGGCGCGGGTAAAAGCACCCTGATTCGCTGTCTGAACCTACTGGAGCGGCCCAGCGCGGGCCGCATTCTGTTCAACGGTGAAGATATCGTGCAGTTCGATAAGGCGCGTCTACGCGCCCATCGCCTGCGCACCGGCATGATTTTTCAGCACTTCAATCTGCTGCACGCCCGTAACGTTGCCGACAACGTGGCGGTACCGCTGGAGATCGCGGGCGTAGCGAAAGCACAGCGACAACAAAGGGTTGCGGAGTTGCTCACGCTGGTCGGGCTGGCTGATAAAGCGGCCGCCTTTCCCTCGCAGCTCTCCGGCGGGCAAAAACAGCGCGTGGGCATTGCCCGCGCGCTGGCAGCAGACCCGGACGTGCTGCTGTGCGATGAGGCCACCAGCGCGCTCGATGCTGAAACCACCGCTAGCGTGCTGGCGCTGCTGGAAACCATCAATCGCCAGTTAGGGCTCACTATCGTCCTGATTACCCACCAGCTCGAAGTGGTGAAAAATCTCTGCGATCACGCGGCGCTACTGGAAAGTGGTGAACTGCAGGAGAGCGGAAAAATTGCCGACCTGCTGGCCGCACCCTGGTCACGTCTGCGGGATATCTTGCTCGGCGATGGCGATGAAGAGCGCCGCTTCCTTGCGCGTCACGGTCTGGACAGGAGACACCTATGCATAGTCGCATGAGCTGGGAAGATTTATGGCCTTTATTGGTTGATGGCACGTTGGACACACTTTACATGGTCGGTCTGGCGGCCCTGTTTACCGTCCTGATTGGCCTTCCGCTTGGCGTGCTACTGTTTCTTTCGCGCCGCCACGGACTGATGCCGATGCCACGGGTGAATGCCGTGCTGGGGACGATTATCAACACGGGCCGTTCGCTGCCGTTTATCGTGCTGCTCATTGCCCTGATCCCCTTTACCCGTCTGCTGGTGGGAACCACCCTCGGCAGCACGGCGGCGATCGTGCCCATCACCATCGGCGCATTTCCATTTTTCGCACGTCTGACCGAAAGCGCGCTGGATGAAGTGGACTACGGACGTATTGAAGCGGTGCTCTCAATGGGCGGTAACGTCTGGCACATCATCACCAAAGCCCTGCTGCCTGAAGCCCTTCCGTCACTGCTGGCGGCTACCACGCTGACGATCGTCATGCTGATTGGTTTTTCCTCCATGGCCGGCGTTATCGGCGGCGGTGGGCTGGGCGATCTGGCCATTCGCTATGGTTATCAGCGTTTCAACGATCAGATCATGGTCGGGACGGTATTCATCCTGGTGCTGATGGTACAAGGAGTGCAAATGGGCGGCGACAGATTGGTCAGGGCGTTGGCGCATCGGCGATAAACCGAGGGAGAGCCGTCAGAAATCGATTTCACGCAATAAGCACATGGAATGTCAGGTATACTTGTCATACTTCTCCCAGGATAAGGACTGGCAGTGACTACTCGACATCTGGTCGGTCTGATAACCGGCGTGCTTATTCTGGCGATACTTCTCCCTATACTGCTGAGCATCTGGCTGGCTCAACGTGAAGCACACCGCCAATTTATGGATGAGCAAGCGACCTATGCGTCCCGCGTATTAATCCGCAGCGAGCAGGTCATGGGCCAGGTGAAAAAAGCGTTAACAGAGATGGATACGCTGAAAGTGGGCGGCTGTAGCCCTGCCCACCTTCAGGAAATGCGGCGTATCTCCTATGCCTGGCGCTATATTCAGGAAGTACTGTACCTGAATGGGCTGACGACACAGTGCTCTTCGCTTGAGAGTAACGGTAGCCCCTTCACCTTCCCTGAACCCGATCGCATCTTACCCTCGGGCTATCGCGCGTGGTATACCGAACAAAACGATCTGGGTATGCATCGCTATATGGCGGCTTTTGCCTCAGACCACCACATGGTGATTATCGATCCCATCTCATTTATTGACGTTATTCCGTTTACGAATTCCCCGACCCAGGTCGCGCTTATTAGCACCGTCACGAACCGGGTTCTCGCCAACAGCGCCCCACTTGATGAGCAAGCCTGGCTTCGAATCAAAAATGAAAATCTGGAAACGCTAACCGAGAATAATATCGTTTATACGGTGCGTCATTATCCGGAACTGCAGGTCTCCATTCTCACCTGGTCCTCCACGCTGCCGCTGTCTGAACGTCTGCATCATCAACTTCTTATCTGGATGCCAGCAGGGATATTGATCAGCCTGTTAGCAAGCTGGCTGATTATTCGCGTCCTGCGCCGTTTGCAATCGCCTCACCAGCAAATGCGCGATGCGCTCAACAACGCCGAGATTAGCGTTAACTATCAGCCCATCGTCTCGCTTACCGATGGCAGAGTCGTCGGCTGTGAAGCGCTGGCGCGCTGGAAACAGGCGGATGGTAGCTACCTGTCACCGGATATTTTCATCCCGCTGGCTGAGGAAAGCGGGCTCATCACCCGCCTGACGGAAAACGTGGTGAAAAGGGTATTCCGCGATCTCGGAAAATGGCTGCATCTGCATCCGGAAATACATGTCTCAATTAATTTGTCGGTCGCCGATTTTCAATCGGTGATGTTACAAACCATCCTGCATCAGCAGCTACGAATCTGGCAGGTTCGGCCGCAGCAAATCGCTCTGGAGCTGACCGAGCGCGGTTTTGCCGATCCTAAAACCACCCTGCCGGCTATCGCGGCCTATCGCCGTGCCGGACATGCCGTCTATATTGATGACTTTGGCACCGGCTACTCCAGCCTGCGCTATCTACAGGATCTGGAAGTCGATACCTTAAAGCTGGATAAGTCGTTCGTTGACGCGCTGGAATATGCGCAGGTGACGCCGTATATCATTGAGATGGCGAAAACGCTGCAGCTAAACATTGTGGCGGAAGGCATCGAAACGGCCTGCCAGGAGAAATGGCTACGTGAGCACGGCGTTCAATTCGGGCAAGGCTGGCTTTATAGCAAGGCCCTGCCGAAGGAGGCTTTTATTTTGTGGGCGGAGAGCAATCTGCGGACACACGCTACTTGAGATAAGATTTAATCACCTGCATCACCACGTCAAGATCGGCTTCGCGCTGCATCTCTTCGGGTTCTTTCACCACGTGATCGGTAAGATGCCCCTGAATCACCTGCAACATCATGCCATTCACCGCACCGCGAATCGCTGCTAGCTGCTGTAACACCTCTGCGCATTCGTGCTCGCGATTGAGCATTTTTTCCAGCGCAACGCTCTGCCCCTGAATTTTCTTCAGGCGCGTCAATAACATCTTCTTGTGCCGTACGGTATGTGACATAGCCGGATCCTGTTCTTAACTCCTGCGCAAGCATACCACGCGCAGCTATTGCCGCACATTTTTATACTGGGGGGTAGTAGCAATGTACTGGGAGGGAGTATAGTAAATCCACTTTCAGCAAGGATCCTCACTCATGACCGACTTCACCACACTCTTACAACAGGGCAATGCCTGGTTCTTTATTCCCGGCGCCATTTTGCTTGGCGCACTGCATGGCCTGGAACCTGGACACTCTAAAACCATGATGGCGGCCTTCATCGTCGCTATTCGCGGCACGCTGAAACAGGCGATTTTACTGGGGCTGGCGGCGACGCTGTCGCATACGGTCGTGGTGTGGGTTATCGCGATGGCGGGGATGTGGTTTGGCCGCGGCTGGGATGCGCAAACCGCCGAGCCGTGGTTCCAGTTGCTTTCCGGGATCATCATTATTGCCATCGCCCTGTGGATGCTCTGGCGGACCTGGCGCGAATCACGCGGGGCGCATAACCATGATCACAGCGATCATCACGGCCACTCACATCATCACGACCACAGCGATCACGCTCATGATCATCATCACCACGATGAGCACCACCATGGCGCGTTGGTCGATGCCGACTGGCAGGATGCCCACCAGCGCGCCCATGCCGAGGAGATCAACCGTCGTTTTACCGGCCAGCAGGTTACCACTGGGCAAATTATGCTGTTTGGCCTGACCGGCGGGCTCATCCCCTGCCCAGCATCGATAACCATTCTGCTTATCTGTTTGCAGCTTAAACATGTGGCGCTGGGGGCGACGCTGGTGTTGAGCTTTAGCGTGGGCCTGGCGCTAACGTTAGTTGCCTCTGGTGCCATCGCGGCGATAAGCCTCAAGCATATGACTAAACGCTGGAGCGGGTTCGGCGAGCTGTCGCGAAAGGCGCCGTGGTTCTCCGGCGCGCTAATTATTCTGGTGGGGATCTACATGATGGCGCACGGCATCAGCGCCTTAGCCTGATGCCGGGGATACGGTTTAATGCTGCTGCCAGCGATGTGCGCCATAGTTGAGCCGGCGAGCGATCAGCGTCAGATTTGCGCGCTCAGCCCCGCCGTCGCCAAATCAGCACCTTCCAGAGTCGCCTGAATGGCTAATTCTCCTGCTTAAAGCGGTCTACAACGCCGGCGGCCATTCAGCGACTGCCGCGATGCGCTGCTATCATCCCGCATCGCGGCCTGTACCTTATGCCGAGTGCACGGTGATAGGTGCACAGCCTGGTTAATCACCCGCGACACGGTCTGGTAGGAAACCCCGGCGACGCGGGCCACATCATAAAGCATTATCGATTTCATACTTCTTCAGGTTACCTGGCATGATAACAGCCGTGTCACCTGAAAATGTCCACAACGCTGTGAGCGCTTCGTAAAATCAGGACGGTTGCTCCGCTTTTACCGCCCGCCGCTGCGCCACTCGCGGTAGCTGGAACCACGGCAAGCAGATTTGAATCAACGGACCAATCGCCAGTGCATACAGCACGGTCCCAATGCCAAAAGTACCACCCAACACCGTACCGATAACCAGCACCGAGAGCTCAATAGCCATACGGATCCAGCGTACCGGCCAACCGGTGCGAGCGTGAATCCCGGTCATCAGCCCATCACGCGGCCCCGCGCCAAATCCCGCACCAATGTACATTCCCGTCGCCAAGGCGTTGAGGATCACCGCCATTCCCAACATCGCGGCACGTAGCCACAGCGACTCCAGTGGCGGCATCAGCGCCAGCGTTGCATCGGCTGCCAGCCCCAGCACAATCACATTGCTAATGGTGCCAAGGCCAGGACGCTGGCGCAGTGGGATCCACAGCAGTAGCACCGCCACGCCGGTTAAGATCATCACCAGTCCAATGTTCAGAGATGTCAGTCCAGCAACCCCAAGGTGAAACACGTTCCACGGATCGGCCCCGAGATTGGCGCGAACATAGACGGCGGTTGACACCCCATAGAGCGTTAACCCAAAGTAAAGCTGAATCAGTCGGCGTAACATTGGCACCTCTGCCTGTCGGTTGATAGCTTCATCATCGACAAAAATGGCATTATGATTAATGACCAGTTTTCAAAAAGTGGACTGCACTGATGCTACGACGCTCTGCCACCCAATCGCTCGTCCGCCTGCTCGGTCACTGGCAGGAAACCCCATCAACCACACCGCTATGGCGACAGCTAACCGACGCGCTGCGATTGTTGATTCTCGATGGCCGACTGCCGCTCGACACTCGCCTGCCGGGCGAACGTGAATTTGCTAGCGCGCTCGGTGTCAGCCGGACCACCATCGCCAGCGCACTGGCCCAGTTGCGCGATGAGGGCTATGTGCAAAGCCGCCAGGGCAGCGGCTCTACGGTGACTCTGGCTGCGGAGTTTAACCAGCGCGTGCCGCGTACGCCCTCTTCACCAACGCTGGATCTCTCCACCGCCGCGCTGGCGGCCGGGGCCGAAATCCACCAGGCCTATAGTCATGCACTCAGCGTCCTGCCCGGCTATCTCAACCAAACCGGCTACGATCAGCAAGGGCTGCCCGTCCTGCGAGAAGCAATCGCCGCGCGCTACTGTGCACGCGGGCTGCCAACCACTGCCGATGAAATTATGCTGGTAAACGGTGCCGTCAGTGGGCTGGCGCTGATCTTGCGCTATCTCACCGGGCCTGGCGATAGGGTGGTGGTGGAGACGCCAACCTATCCGTTGGCGATTGCGGCTATTGAGGGTGCCTCCTGCCGCCCGGTGGCATTGCCCCTGCCGGATGCGGGCTGGGACACCGATGGGCTGGCGGCCATTATCGCCCAGACCGCACCCCGTCTGGCCTATCTGATGCCCGACTTTCAAAATCCAACCGGACAATGCATGGACAGCGCGACGCGGCAAATCATTGCCGATCTGGCCGCTCGTACCTGCACCACGCTAGTCGTCGACGAAACCATGGTCGATTTATGGTACAGCGCCCCGCCGCCGCCGCCGCTGGCCGCATTTAATCGCCACGCACCGATCGTGACCGTGGGTTCGACGGGAAAAAGCTTTTGGGGTGGACTGCGACTGGGCTGGATCCGCGCATCATCACGCACCATCGCCGCGCTGATTCAAACCCGTGATACCCTCGATCTCGGCTCTCCGCTGTTGGAGCAGTTAGCAACCTGCTGGCTGCTGGAACATGAAGAATCGCTGCTGCCCGGACGACGGCGTCAGCTTAAAAATCGTCGCGATATGTGTGCTGAACTGATGCAGGAATATTTTCCCCAATGGAAATTTGTCCTGCCGGAAGGTGGATTATCGTTCTGGGTTGAGTTGCCGGAAATGATGGCCACGCGCTTTGCGGCTCGGGCAGAAGGCTGCGGCATTCATCTTGGCGTAGGTACGCGGTTTAGTCTGGCAGGCGGAGGGGAGAGAAATCTGCGTATTCCATTCACCTTAGATGACGATACGCTACGCCGCACCTTTACCACATTACAGCCGGTATGGGCGACGTTAGCAGGCCAGCATGGCACAAGTAAGGTGCGGAAAATTATTTAACCGCGCGCGGGTATAACAATACCACCATTAATATTGCCGGCCTGTTTTATATTATTTTGCCTGGTTTAGCCACGCGAAATAATATATTAGTGCTGAGGGGGGATCGGAAAACCTTTAAGAGATATAACGAAAGATTCTCCCTCTTTTTTTATCTTAGCACCGGTATCGCACCAGTCTGAGGCAATACGAAAGAACTCATCGCTGCCTACATTCCAGTTCAGAAGAACATGTTTGACGTAGCCCGAGCGTAATAAATCACAGGCTTCGCCGTAGTTACAGGCTATTGAAGGTTGCTGTTTCATTTTCTCTTCTTCAGGATTTTTCGTAATGCTTTGATTTCTTTAGGTGTGAATGGTGCAACATCTTCTTCCGTATGCTGGCTGTCAATGTCGTCTTCACATACACCCGCCTCGACTTCTGTTGCAAATGCCCGCTGTAGCAGCTTTTCCGTCGCCGCACTTAACGTCAGACCGTTCGCCTCAGCGTAGTGGCGAAGTCCTTCTTTTACTGTCTCATCAATTTTTACGTTGAGCACTGCGACCGTCATGTTTACTCCTTCCCGTAGCAACACGTTTGCACGCGGCTAAAATGGTTGTTGTATTATTTCTGTAATAACTAATACATCAAACCAACAGTACATTCCACAAATATATTTATAACATTCTGAGCGATATGAATGCCTAATGTTAATTTAAATACTATTTATGACACAGAGATGACACTATTATTACAAGCTAATGAAGTTTAATTGAAAAGCCGCAAAATGCTGACGCCAATAACCCTTATTAATATAGGGTTACTTTATCTGAGGGAAGGCTGAAAAATCAGAGAGGTAGAAATGGGTGGGGGCCCTGCCAGCTACATCCCGGCACACGCGTCATCTGCCTTGGCTGCTTCCTTCCGGACCTGACCT
>PPYF01030036.1_pt1 | contig 13510 bp, 12 predicted proteins | sample 1559871 | NCBI WGS metagenome assembly PPYF01 (sample SAMN08240021, study PRJNA423297) | Human gut metagenome, whole genome shotgun sequencing project. | reverse complement strand
GGGCCGTCTTGTCGACATAGATGCTGCCGAGAGAACGAATCTCTACAAAGCTCTGTATTCCGATGGGATATACGATATTTGCCATAATCAGAAATGATACGATAGCAAAGTTATAAAAAAAAACGCAAACCCGCCCATTTATACAAAATATAACCCAAAATATGGGCAGAGTTGCTCATTTGACGAAAAAAAGCCAACTTTGCAGTGTGTTACTTTTTGCCATAACAACCGAGATCTGCGTTATTGCTCTATTTATAGCGGCAGCAGTCATAGCAGCCTGCGTGAAGCCCTCGTCGTCGGGAGCCGTCCGCGAACAGCTTATCGCGGGAGGACTGGTCGACGATCCTCTTTCCGAGCCCTGGCTCGAGCTATCAGTCACCGATGACCTTCTTCTCGCCGTGACACGCCGTGGAATCCCCGACATGACAACCGCCGGAGCCGTCAGTCTTGCCGTGACAATAAAAGGATATGAAGTCAATATTCAGGAAAGGCGCGTAGAGCGTCAGGGTGGAGAACCTGTCAATTGCGCCCTGTTTTGCATCGAGGGGCTTGCCGAGGAACGATATCACATCACCTACCGCCGCGACGGCAGCGAGATCGCGGCCGTATTCACTCTGCATGTAAGGCCCGGGGTGCGGCGCTCATTCGAGCGATGAGGCAACTACGGCAATCGTCTCAGTCGTTTCTGTAACGGCAAACAGCCTCGACTGGCGCAGTCCTTCGACCCACAGCAGCTCGCCGTCGCGCGTCAGCACGCGGATGCGTCGCCGTTCATCGTGGGAGAGGTGCAAATCTTTGAGAATATCGCTGACCAGCCGCGAGCCGTTCATTCCGAGCAGTTTTATACGGTCTCCGCGCTTCCATAGACGTAGTGTCCAGCAATGGTCGCCCTCGAGAGCCGAGGCATCGAGAATAAGATGGCGCCCGTCGGCGAACTCTTTCATTCTGTCGCGGGGCAAAACCGACAGATCCACGATATCGCCGAGCTGCTCCGACTCAAGTACAGGATATTCGGCCGTCTCGAAAGACATAAGGCGTTTGCGCTCAAGACGCCATGAGCCGAAACGGCGTTCTCCCCCCAGAGGGAGCGCGGTAAGAATGGCGTCGGTCGACGCCCTGTTGAAGCCCGACGGCGCGAGAATCTGATAAAGTTTGGCTGAAGCCAGCGGATCAGAGAGGTCGAACGTCGAGAAATCCCACCCGTCGCCTCTGCGGTAACGATTGCGAAGCATGGCGGCATAATCATCGAGCAGCTGCGAGTCTTCATCAAGAATCGCCATTGTCCGGCGCAGGCCGTCGAGCGCGCCCTGGCAAACCGACTCCAATGCCGGAACGACATGATGACGCACGCGGTTGCGGGCGAATCCGTCGGCTGCATTTGTCGAATCGTTGACAAAACCCGCTCCGGTCGATGCGACATAAGCCTCTATTTCGGCACGGGTAAGCTCTATAAGCGGACGGACAATATGACCGTTGACGCGCGATATACCGCGCAGACCGCGCACCCCTGTCCCACGACTGAGATTGAGAAAGAAAGTCTCGACGGAATCCTCACGATGATGTCCTACGGCCACATAATGCGCCCCGTAGCGACGCCGCAGCTCTTCGAACCATTCATACCGTAACTCACGGCAGGCCATTTCGACCGAAATACCATGCCGTCGGCAACATTCGCCGACATCGGCCCTCAACACCTCAAAAGCAGCGCCGAATTTCCCGGCAACCGCTCTGGCATGAGCCTCGTCGCGGTCTGACTCCGCACCGCGCAGCCCATAGTTGACATGGGCAGCGACGACACGACAGCCCGCACGGGCGAGCAGCGCCGTCAGAGCTACCGAGTCGGCCCCGCCGCTGAGCCCAACAATGACAGGCTCGCCCGGCTTGAGCGGTTCAATCGAAATCAATGTCGGGATAGATGACTGTTCCGTAGCGCAGCTTATCGACAACGATTGTCGCCTGGGCCAATGCATAGAAGCCGTAGGGAGGACGCGGGCCGCCTATACGGAACCACACGTTGAACTCGATATTACGCGATGGATCATTATAATAATCGTCGTAGTCGATGCCATAGCTATAGTCATAGCTGAGGACGTTCCATTCGCTGTAGGCCGTCAGTACGACGATGCTCGAATAGCGGAAGTCGACATCGAGAGCGTCGGGATATTCGCGCAGCTGAGCCTCATTGTAGTAATAGAAAAGGTCGTCGTAAGAGTCGATAACAGTGACAGCTCCGTCGAATTCGTCATACCATGCATAGCCGTCGGGCGACGACGGATTGACCTGCGGGGGACAGATCGGCGGCATCATTATCGGAATCGAACGAAGTTCCTCGAAACCTCCGCCCGGATAGGGAGGCGGCGGGTCATTGTCGTCACACGACTGCGACAAAACAGCCACAAGGGCTATCATCAGTATCTTAAGATATTTCATAGTCTCAGAAAAAAATTAACGTTAAAGGTCGTCGCCATCGGGAAACGACTCGACATCTTCGAGGATATGCGCCTCATGACGGTGTCCGCGGTCAATAACATACTCATTGTAATATGCCAGAAGCAGGGTCGTCAGCGGAAGCGCTATGATAAGGCCGAGCAATCCGAGAAGCGAGCCCCATACGCTCAACGACAACAGAATAAGCGCGGGATTGAGCCCCATCGTCTTTCCCATGATCTTAGGAGTCAGAACAAGATCCTGGATAGCCTGGACTATGCAATAGACGGCTATACATTTCCCCATCATGGGCCAGAAGGGAACTCCGCCGCTCACCGAAGCCACAAAGCAGAGCACCACTGCCGGCACGAGAGAGACAAGCTGAAGATAAGGCACCATGTTCAGCATCCCTATAAACAGCCCGAAGATGATTGCCATAGGCATTCCGATAATGGAGAAGCCGATGGCAAAGAGAACTCCCACGAGGAAAGCTATCAGCGCCTGACCGCGGAAGTAGAGGTTCATCGATGTCTTGATGTCGTTGAGAACCTTGAATACATTCTTACGGTAGCGCGGCGGCACAAGATTGCGCCACAGGCGCCCCAGACGGTCATAGTCGACCATTATGAAGATCACATAGAGCAGCACTATACACCATGAGGCCGCACTTATGAGGAATGTCACACTGCCGGCAAGCACGTCCCAGGCCGTTGAAAGTGTCTGTTTGATTGTCTCGGTCCAGTCGAATGTCGAGAGCATGTGGGAAACCTGACGAAGATTGACGTTTCTAACGACAAAATCGTGGATCTGCGCCGGAAGATAAGGCAGATTAAGCTCCGACGAGGCGTATGCCGAAAGCATCTTGCCCATTGAATTGACCTCACTGACGATCATCGGGACTACGAAATAGCACGCGATCGCGACAAAGGTGATCATTTCGAACAGTGTGACAAAAATAGCCACTATGCGTCCCTTGAGATGAAGGAGGCGCCTGTTGAACTGGACGAACGGCTCGAAGATATAAGCAATGAGCGCCGCCACGAAAAATGGCAGCAGAACATCTTTGAGATACCTCACCAGCAAGACCACAATCACGAGAGTGGCTATGTTCAGAAATAGTCTGACGGTGCGGTCGAGAGTATATGGCTTGCGGGTATACATTTGTCAGCAAACAGTGAGGGCCGTTATCCGCGGACTTTCGGAGCTTCGGGATGGGCGTCGATATGCGACGCTATCTTCGAGAAGATGTCGTCGACCGATCCCTTGCCGTCAACGCCGTGGTATTTTCCGGCGCGGGTATAGAAATCTTTCAGCGGACGGGTTGTGGTGTGGTAGATGTCGAGGCGGTGGTTAATGGCCTGAGGATTGTCGTCGCTGCGGCCGCTTTCTTTTCCGCGCTCGATAAGCCGCTGACGCAGCTCGTCGTCGTCGACCTCCAGACCTATTACCCCGTGGAGTTGAGTTCCCCGGCTGCGCAGCATCTTGTCGAGAGCCTCAGCCTGAGCTACTGTGCGCGGAAATCCGTCGAAAATCACACCTTCGCCGGCTGCCGGATGGTCGAGCTCGTGAGAGAGGATGTCGATCATCAGGTCGTCGGGGATCAGACCGCCGTTGGAGATATAGCTGTCGGCCAGACGTCCGAGCTCGGTTCCTTTGGCGATCTCGCTTCTCAGGAGTTCGCCCGTCGATATATGGTGAAGCGGGTATCGCTCGATGAGTTTTTCGCTTTGGGTGCCCTTTCCACTGCCGGGGGCACCGAAAATAACAAGGTTATACATTTCTTGTAACTATGTGGAAACTAAAAACAGGCCGATCAATCTTTCTGCTCCTTGAGCACCCAGATGTCGGGAAGGTTACGGGCCAAACCGTCGAGGTCGAGACCGAAACCGATTATAAATTTCTTGGGAATTTCGAAGCCTACATAGTCGGGCTTCACGGGATGTTCGAGAGCTTCAGGCTTGAACAGCAGAGTTGCTACCTTGAGCGAAGCCGGCTTACGGGCCGAAAGGTCATCGATCAGATTGCATATCGTATGGCCGGTGTCGATTATGTCTTCAACGATAATCACGTCGCGCCCCTCGATGTTGTTGGTAAGGTTCATAACCTTGCGCACAACGCCCGTCGACGACGTCCCCTGATACGACGAAAGCCTTATAAAGGCAATCTCGGCATCGGTGTTGATTGCGCGGAAAAGGTCGGCCGCGAACGGGAACGCGCCGTTTAGCACGCAGATAATCAGCGGACAGCGCCCGCTGTATTCTTCTGTAATTTCGGCGCCGATCTGGCTGATGCGGGCCTCAATCCGGTCATTATCGATATACGGCACAAACGTGAGGCCATTATAGGTCACTTCTTTGCTCATCATCAAAGTAGGTATATTTTCGGCAAAAATAACAATTCTTTCGCAAACCGCCAACCGTAATGATTACTTGAAAGCGCCGGCGAGAGCCATGACGGCCCGGCGCGACTCGCTGTTGAGGCGCGTTGTGACAGTCGCGGTGCCGACGATATCGATTCCTTTCAGCGCCGACAGTGTCGACTCTATTGCGCGTGCGGCGCAGGGCGACCACGACCCGTTCTCGACAATAGCTACACGACGGTTGCGCCAGCCTTTTGCGACAAGACGGCTGAGGAACTCTGCCATGGGCGGGAATACGCCGCCGTCGTAAGAAGCGGCCGCAAGAACAATGTCGCGGCAACGGAAAGCCTCGGCCACTGCGAAACTGACGTCGGTTTTCGTGAGATCGGCGATTCGGGCGCGCTGACCAAGTTCCGAAGCAAGCTCCAGAGCGGCTTCATAGGTATTGCCATAGATCGACGCCACGGCGATAAGGACATCTCCTTCACGGTCAGGTTCATAGCGGCTCCAGAGATCATAGAGACGAAGGGCTTCAGCGAGCGCATCGCCGCTGAGCTGCGGGCCGTGCAGCGGCAGGATGCGCTCTATGTCGAGTCCTGAGGCTTTTTTCAGCACGGTCTGGACTGCCGGCCCAAACTTCCCGACGATATTGAAATAGTAGCGCGCGGCCTCGTCGGCCCAGCAGGGCTGAGGAAATTCAGGCACCCCGAAGGATCCGAAGCCGTCGGCGCTGAAAAGAGTCTTTTCAGAAGCGAGGTAAGTCATCATAACCTCGGGCCAGTGGACCATCGGAGTCATCATGAAAGTGAGGCCGCTGCCGTCGCCGAGATCGTAAGTATCACCTTCGCCAACTGTTATCAGCCGTCCGGCATAAGCCTCCGCATCAAGAAAATTAGGGAGCATCGATGCCGCACGCGAGCTGACTATAAGCGACATCCCGGGATAGCGGTCGAGAAGCGCGCGCAACGAGCCGCTGTGATCAGGCTCGAGGTGCTGACACACCAAAGCCGCCGGGCACCTCCCTTCAAGCGCCTTTTCAACGTTCGTCTGCCACTGAAGCGCAAAAGCCGCGTCGACACTGTCGACAACGACCGGACGCTCGCCGAATATTACGTATGAATTGTAAGTAATCCCGTGCTCAACAGGATACTGTCTCTCAAAAAACCTGAGGCAACGGTCGGAAACGCCGACATATCTGATCTCACTCATTTCAAAGATAATTTTCCGGCTGCAAAATTACCCCATCATCGCCAAAAAAGCAAACCTGAGGCAGCTTCACATTTCACTTTTTATGCGTAACTTTGCACACATAGCATTATAAATCATGAGAAGATTATCGATAATTATCTGCCTGTTTGCGATGGGGCTCCTGTGCATGGCAAAAGAGATTACCATCATCCCGAAATTTGCCGTAGGTGACACTCTGAGGTATCGGACTACGGCACAAGTAATCCTGCACCATGGAAATGACTCTTTGGTTTCACTGACGAAACTGTGGCCGCAGCTTATCGTAGAAAGCAGGAACGACAATGGTTTCATAATCAACACAACCAACAGTCTGGAAGCATTCGAAATCACGTGCACCGACCCCGAATCCGAAGGCCTGCTGCCCGACAAGACAGATGAGCTGAACGATTTTGTGGCATCTGTGGAACTCAGAATCCAACTGGACTCCGTCGGCCGTCCTGACTCAATTCTGAACATCGACGAGGTGAAAGATGCTATGCTGGAAGCCTATATCAAAATGTTTAAAAAAGAACAGGGCATTGATATCGAAAACAGCGACGAATGGGAAATCGACACCAAGCCGCTTCTTGTAATCGCCGTGGATAAGATATGCACGCCGAAACATCTGATCGAACAGCAGTTCGGCAACCTGCCCTACTTCAACTTTCTCGGCATCCCTCTGAAATCGGGAAAAATCCCGGCATCGATGGTTCTGACCGATGAGCTTCAGATGATGCTTCCGGGAATTGAAGAACTTAAGATGGACGTAAAGCAATTGGTTAATACAACAGAGCTTAACCTCAGCGAAGAAGATGGCTTTTACGTGATCAGGATTAAAGGCAAAAAGCGGAAGACAGAAGTTGAAGGAGAACTATTGTATGCCGGCGGGATATTAAATCACGGCTATGTGTCAGTAAAACAGGAATCGGACACCGAAAAGCTCATAACCAACTTCATAATCGACGCAATAAAATAGCCGGGGCAGAACGGCGAAGCGGATGGATGCTCCAACTACTGGTCAATCTTTTTTGGCAATTATAAGCTCAAAAGACATATCTGACAGTGCCCGACAAGCGCGGGACGCGAGGGTGTTCCGCAACGCCTTAGAAGCGTGCCAAAGGCACGCGGCCACATTCAGGGCGGGAAATCATACAAAACCGGAATTCTGCAACACCCCTATGTTAAGGCATTGGTTGTCAGCGAACACACGAGCGTGCATTCCTACGCCTCGATAGCAATTGCGAGCTTTGCAACAGCCTCTATCCAAGATTATTTGCGCATCTCCGAACTATTGATTATATTTGTATCATAATAATAGCAGTATTATGTTTCAAAGCGCAAATAGAGATAATATATTATCATTATTAGATAGCTTTACGCTGGACAATGCGAATGATATTATCAGGCAGGTTGCAGAGAATTTCCGCAAACGGCGTGTTGAGAAGAATATTACCCGGCAACGCATTTCCGAGTTGTCGGGAGTGCCACTGTCCACTGTGGCACGCTTTGAACAAAAAGGGCTTATAGCCTTCGAATCACTTGTCAGATTAGCGATGGCTTTGGGATATGCCACGGATATACGGAAACTGTTCGACACGCCCAGATTTGAGACAATGGAAGAACTCGATTTGATTCGCCGTAAAAGCGGCGACAAAAGGGCATACGCAAAAAAGCAGGATTAAAATGCAAAAGCTTAAAAACGAGGAATCCAAACGATCCAAGTGCAGTATCCCTATAACTGCGTTAGCTATTACACAAGAATCTTGTCTCGGAGTCTTCAACAGTCCGTACATCCCGGCGATCGTAGTCTACTCTAAGTTGTAAATATCGGAACGCCAGTGCTTAATTGCAGAATCATCAATTTGACAAAGAATTACTAATATTTATCAAAAGATGCTTAATTTCGAAATAATGAGTAATTTTGCATTTGCAAGCCAATAGGGTTGCAAGACATAATTTGAAATATAGAAGCGTTATGCTTTTCTCATAGTCGGGAACGTAGGAAATTCAAGACTTATCTGAGAGATGGCATAGTGGTTCTCACGCTATAGCGTGGGCTGCTATCTCCATATCATCAGATAAAGGTTATCCTACGACCTCCGACTTATGACGTGGCATAGTTGGCTCACGTTTTATATTAACCAATAATCACATTCGAGCCAAATGTGATTTTAAGCTAAACAATGGCAAAATTTAAATTTAAGAAAGTATTACTTTCTTTGATGTCAGTGATTCTGGCGTCTCTAACGTCTTTTGCCCAGCAATCGTTGTGGGTTGGGCAATCCTACAGATTTGATGTTACATCGTCTGTAATGGGCATTACTGCAAATTTATCCTGGTCTACCAATGGAGGTTATTTATCTCTTTCCGGGTCAGGATTTTATCGAGACGTCACTGTTACACAGTATTTTTCAGGGACTGCGACAGTTACTTGTGAATGGGATTACAAGCTTACTCCTAATGGCTCTTATACACACACCAAGCGTGAGGTGACTATTTCTTGCCGCGACAATCAGGTGTCAATTACTCCAACATCATTAAAAATGGCTCCCGGAGAGACTCGTTATGTAAGCTATCGTCATCAATATGATAATCAATACACATCATACGCCAAACCGTATTTCCAAAGTTCAGACCCTTCGGTATGTAGCGTGTCTTCATCGGGCGAAGTGACAGCAATAAAAACAGGAACGACATATATAAATGTATATTCAAAGATATCATCAGTTTCTCCATATTGCACAGTGACTGTCGAAAAGATTTCCCCGACTTCGATTCAGATTCCTTCCTCGCTTGAGATGACCGGAGGAGAGACAAAAATTATATCTCCAATTCTAACACCGTCAAATGCACAGGCAGTCATGACATGGAGCAGCTCTCATCCAGAAATTGCAACCGTCAACAATCGAGGCGAGGCCAAAGCCTTAAGGCCTGGAGAAACTACTATTAACGTGATGACAGACAATGGCCTGTCCGCCAATTGCAAACTCACCGTAAACAAGGGAAAGCTTACTCTTTCTTCCGATATACCTTCGGGATGGGTTGAAAAAAATACACGTATTAGTCTAATTGCCAGCCAACCTAATGCCAAAATATACTACACAATAGATGAATCAACCCCAAATTCATCAAGTTCCGTATATTCATCACCCATTACTGTAGATAAAAATCTAATCATAAAAGCCTATGCTTCTTTAGATGGTTTTTACGATAGCGAAGTCGAGACATTCAGCTACAATATTCGTGATTTTGTGATTCAAGAAATTTTCCCCGAGCAAAATCAGACGGTCCACAATTTTGCAGTCCCCTATGTGGTATTCAATCAGCCCTTGCGCAGCGTGGATAAATCGGCCATAATTTCTTTTAGAAATAGTAAAAATCAAGAAATTCCTCATAGTATCCATATTGGCGAAAACTCGTTATTTATCAGCCCGGATAAGAGTTTGGAAAGTTTAACGGGTTACACAATCACCATTCCGGAAAACTTCATTGAAAGCGAAAGAGGCGAGTCAAATAAAGAAATTGTCATTGACTTTAATACCGGCAGTAAAATTATCGCTATTTCCTATGGAAGAGAAAACGCGGCTATTGTTAAATCTGATGGTTCATTATGGACATGGGGAGAGCAGAGATTCGGACAGTTAGGGAACGGTGAAATCGCCTGGCTTTGTGTAGAAACTCCAATAAAGATAATGGATAATGTTATCGATGCAGAATTGTCTTTTCAACGGGGGGTTGCGTTAAAATCTGATGGAAGTGTTTGGAGCTGGGGACGTAATGATAGCGGCTATTTAGGGTGTGGAAATAAGCAAGATCAACCTGAGCCGGTTAAAATTCTGACAGGAATTTCAAAAATATATTGCGGAGAGAGAACTTCGGCAGCTATTGGAGATAATGGCTCATTATATATGTGGGGTAGCAACTATTACGGTCAAATAGGCGATGGTTCCAATTCTACGGCATTGAATCCCAAAAAGATACTTTCAAATGTTCGAGATGTGGCTGTTAGGTATGACCATGCAGCAGCCATTGTTGACAATTCATCTATATATGCATGGGGACATAATTGCCATAAGGAAATCTTTTCATACGGGAGTTACGGCAACGGGGTTGAAGTGAAAACTCCCTGGAGATTAAACTCATACAAAGGCTCTGCCATAGCTACTACAGAGGGTAACACCATTTTTATCGACGATGGGACTGTCAATATATGCGGTATAAATTATCATGGCATCTTTGGTAATGGACTATCAGAAACATATATTGCCGGAATGATAAAACCCCTATCGAATATTAAGGAGATAAAATCAGCTCAATCTTATATATTAGCTTTGGACAACAATAACTCATTATGGGGTTGGGGCAACAACGAATACGGTCAGATAGGAGCGGGACATTTTAGTGATGTCACAAAACCATATAAGATTATGGATAATGTTGTATATTTTTCAGCAGGCGCTGAAAATGCTGCTGCGATACTGGACAATGGCGATGTTTACGCATGGGGGAACAACTCGGACAAGCAATTATTAGGTGAAAATACTTCCTCAAAAGTTTCAGTGCCTACAAAAATATTCAGCGGCCCGTCAGTTAATCAAATCGAATCTGTAGGTTTAATTTGCGCGAAAAATCTTATCTGGATTGATGGTAGAACAATATTTGTTCCCAGAATTTCACCTTGCGACGCGTCTGTATCGTCCATTATCTGGAGCTCTTCTGATGAAAACATTGCTACAGTTTCGCCTACAGGCATAGTATATGGGATATCCGATGGGGTTGCAAATATTTCCGCAACTATCGAATCTTCGGATGGAACCGTTTGGACAGCTTATTCCGAAATTGCAGTAGATGAGAAAGCGTCTGTTCACGACTTTGAAACAGACAATGATTACATATTATTTTCAAAAAACAATACGATTTGTCTTATACTTCCAAAGGTCGTGGACGCCATTAAGTTATACGACCTTCACGGACATTTAATTTCAATAAAGAATAATTGTAACAAAGCGGAGTTTCATGATGTGTCTGCCGGTACATACATAATACAGTCCGATAATATTTCAAAAAAAATATTAGTAGAATAAGTTATTATTAGCCCACGCGTTCATTTTGCGTTTAGATGAGATGGACTACAATTGGCAACTCGGAGATCGTCTTCAGGTTGCCTTTTGTAATTTTATTTCGGGAAAAGCTGTTTTACAAATGTATTAAAACGTGATTTAGTTATCGGCACTCAAAAAGATTCCGACGCATCTGAAACTTCTCTACCCCTGCAATTGACAGCATTGATCCGAAATAGAATGCACCTCTACGGGTATTTATGCGCCCCACTTCCGTCAATGGGACAGGTCATCCCAAATTATCCGACTTTATCGCCGTAGGCACAAAAATCAAGTTGCCCGAAACCCGATGTCGCGAAATAATTGACGAAGTTCGGTCAGGCTGCCGCGAGCTGACCCGCTACGACATTCTGCCATAGTGACACCGCGAAGAACCGAATGTCCCGTTTGAGTCAACATCCTGGTTAACAGAAACGTGACAAAAATACGGCTCTACATTTTTATGAAAAAAAACGAGTTTTGCAACTCCACTTGCAGTCTCAGCGAGAAGATTTCTATTTTATTTACTGCGTTGTCGGGCGGATTTCGATTTCAGATGGCGGATGGCGGCTGAGATGAGATCGTCGTGTTTAGTATCGAAATAGCTTTTGGCACTTTCTTCGATTACTACGTCAGGTATAAGACCTATACCCACGAATTCCGTGCCGTCGGGGGCAACGTCATGCTTCGAGCATATATTAGCCATAATCTGCCCGTTGCCTGTCAGTGAGACTCTTACGCCATTGCCGGTGCTCCCGCCGGTGGCGGTTCCGATCTGAGTTATCCGGCCGGCTGATTTCAACAGGGCGGTGAAATCTTCGGCCGCAGAAAAGGTACCTCTGTCGGTAAGCAGCACTACAGGTTTCAGGTAAGGCTTTATTCCATCGAGGGGCATCATTGAATCCTGTTGTGCTGAATAAGTTTCTTCTTTGAGGCCCCAGGATGCAAAGGCCGGATTATAGACTCTGGTTATCCAGCGATCTGTAGCAATGGGCCGGTCGATAAGATGGCGCGCGATGTGGTCGGCATATCCTGAATTGCCGCCTCCGTTTCCGCGCAAATCTATGATGAGGCCGTCGGTCTGAGAAATTCTTGGGAAAACACTGTCGAAGAAAGCGGTGGTTTCGTTATTCTGAAAGTGCGGAATCGTGAGAAAGCCGATTTTTTTGTCGACAACCTTGAATTCCAGTTCTGGCCTGATGCCTAACGATGAATCCCTCTGTGGCTCGTTTACTTTGTGAGAAAGAGAGAACTGCGAGCCGTCAGTATTTTCCAGAGTAAGAACCATGGCGGTTCCTTTGCGCACCCGTGAAAAGTTATAGCCGTCAAACATCTCGTGCAATGTCCATTGCGGAGTAGACGAGCTGACATAAGGCTTCAGCTCCCTGAGCGCCCACACCTCGGGGCTCTCGCCGTTGACGGCCACAATTTTCTGTCCCCGGCGCATGCCGGCGTCGGCCAGCTCGCGGCTCTCTACCGAGCGGACATACAGGCCCTCAGGCAACAGCACCGTGGTGAACGGACTGAAGCCGGGCGTCTCAAACCCGCCGGAAGAGAAATAGACAACGGTGTGACCGTCGCGGCAGGCGGCTGCCATGCGCTGGAGGATACGGAGTTTCTCAAAATCATCTTTGGCTTCCCGCATGGCTTCGAGATTACGGTGATACTCTCTGTCCCAGCGGGCAGTCATTTTGGGATAGAACACAAAATTATATCTGACCTCATCATAGAGGCGGACAAGGGCCTCGTTCCAGTCGACAACAGTCTGCCTTAGTGGAACGTCATAGACAACCTGCACGGAGTCGGAGGCATCATAACGACTGCGGAAAGGCCAGTCGAAAGGCAGCGAAGGCTCGTTGTCGAAATGGGCGCTAACCATATAAAGAGAATCGGTCTTCTCGTTGAAATAGATGCTGTAGACCGTCTGAGAACCGGCGACAGTCTTATAATAGTCATCGCCCCAGGCCCCTTTCTCATCTATGACGCCAAGGACACCGTAGGCAAAATCGACATCTACCTGCGGGACTGCGATTTTCGTTCCTTTTGTGTGACCTTTTCCTTCGCCGCGCATCATTGCGAAGCCCGGGCCATTTTTAGCAAATCCGCCCGTGAAGTCGATCTGCGAAGCCGACGCTCCTTTCATCGAAGAAAGGCGGTTGAATAGCGAATCGAGGCTCTCGCTTGCGGAAGCGGTAAACACTGCCAGAACAAAGGCTATGATAATGAAACGACACATAGTTGTGTTCGGAGTTTAAGCAAGTTATTAATTCGCCAAAGATAAGAAAATAATCGCTTCAAAAAATCGAAAACGCAAAAAAACCAGGGCTGGCGCATGAGATTTAGCTAAAATTCAGTCAAAAATATGGGCGATTATGTGAAATAATCTTTCGGAGATTGC
>PPYF01305891.1_pt1 | contig 13511 bp, 10 predicted proteins | sample 1559871 | NCBI WGS metagenome assembly PPYF01 (sample SAMN08240021, study PRJNA423297) | Human gut metagenome, whole genome shotgun sequencing project. | reverse complement strand
CTATTTTTAGCCCTAACTGATGGCCTGCCTCCCATGCACTCGACCTTATTATGCTGGGGAATTCGCATTAAAACCGAAAGTCAGTTCTTTACTTCTTCGCATATGAAAACGCCGCCCGTTGTCCTGTTGGGCGGCGTTGTTCTCGTCATTTTGAATTTTTAGAATAAATACCTCTTGCCGACTGCCAGCAAACCGTTGATATATCTGCGTTTTCTGAAATCCTATAATTACACTCCGACCAAATAAGGAAGCTCGTAATCTTCAATGATTACGGGCTTTTCTTTGTATATCAATGGTTTTTCACAATAGTTGTCAGTGAGATTTATTTATTTCCACGCAGTCAGATTTGCGAAAACATAGCGAAAAACGCGCAAAAATCGGCACGAAAATCGGCACGAAATTGAACGCAAAAATGGGACTGCATTATATGTCCGTGACAAAGGCATTGATTGAAATGATGGAGGAGATGCCCTTTGAGGACATCAAGGTCAAAGAGCTGTGCGACCGGGCGATGATCCGGAAGTCTACCTTCTATAAGCATTTCGCCGATAAATACGAGCTGCTGGCATTCATTGTAAAAGAGGTCATCAATGACTAAAACGAACGCATCCGGCGGGACAGCCCTACGGATGACCCGGTGGCTTTCTACAATAAGATGCTGGATTATGTATTTGAATTTGCAAAAGCGAACCAGAAGCTGATCCGCTCCGCGATCCGGTCGGACAGCCTTGTGCTGTGTATCAGGTGGAAAACATACGGGAACAAAAAGAATGATACAGAACCTATCAGGGCTGACACGAAATCCGAACAGCATACAGTATGAGCGCTCCCCCGCAGCTTCGGCTGCGGGGGTTTTATCTCCTCACCAAAAGCTCACCCCCCCCCCGAAAAAATCAGCGCGTATTTTGTCAATTTTTGTAGACAAACCGGTGGCGCTATACTATAATGGTCAGGCTTGATATCCGGTTGACTTTCACCTCTGGGGGTTACGCTGATGAATGCGAGGGCTTGGAGCTGGAGGATGCTGACGCTTTTGCCTCTGGTTCTTTTTTTGCTGCTGATTTTATGGATTTTTGTGTTCCCGGCGAAGCGCGCCGCTGCCTCCGCAACGGATGCGGAGGTCGCATCCGGCGTGCAATGGCTTCAGGAGCAGGAGGCACACAGCCCCGACGACGTGGAAGCTGAGCTCAAGGCCATCCGTCAGGCGGAGCTGGATGCGATGCGGGACGAATGGCGCGCAAAGCTCTACAGCGGAGAAATTTCCGTCTGGTCGCTGTTTGAGGATTACGCCATGCTCGGCGACTCCAGAACGTCAGGCTTCACCTATTATGGCTATCTGGCCCCTGAGCGCGTGTTCGCCGACTCCGGCGCGACCATCAAAAAGGTCATTGACCACCTGGAGGAGCTTGTCGCGCTGAATCCGTCGATCATTTTCCTGACCTATGGCATCAATGACGTCGGCATCGGGTACTGGCCAACGCCAGAGGATTATGTAAACGAAATCAACAACACACTTGCCCTGCTCAAGGAGCACCTTCCAAACGCCACGGTCTATGTCTGCTCCATCATCCCCGCGCTTGAACCCGCGTTCAAGCGCGGCCCCGCATGGCGGGAGATCCCGGACTACAACGACGCCGTGCGCGCCTTTTGCGAGGAAAATGGCACGCCGTACGTGGACATTACGCAGCTCTGCGAAGAACACACGGATCTTTATCAGGACGACGGCGTGCACCTGCTGGGCGGCTTTTACCCGCTTTGGGGTACCGAACTGATTGCTGAGGTATATGATTATGTCTTTGCCCTTGAATCAAACGAATCCGCAGCTGAATGACCTGCTCCTGCGCGGCGGAAGCAGCCTTTCGCCGGAGCTGAAGGAGCAGGCGATTGACGATATTCTGGCCGAATTCGGCTCTGCACCCACAAAAAAAGCGGCCAAGCAGGCTGTTCCGGCGCAGAAGCAGCCCGCTTCCCCTGCCCCATCCGCCCCGCTTGTGATCGATGGGATCGACTTTTCGGAGTTTTTGGACAACGCTCCGGCCAGCCGCAAAACCGCCGCTGCCCCCATTCCCGACCCGCAGCCCATCCGCGAGCCGGTGAAAACGCCGGAAGCCAACAAGCCCCCCGCGCCGGAAAAGTCCGCTGTCACAGAAGACGTGCCTGCTCCGGACACTGCTGCTGCGCAGCCTGCGGCCCGCCGCGTGGGAATCGTGAGCATCCTCCTGCGCATTTTCGCCTTTGCCGCCGCTCTGGCGACCGCGGGCTTTCTCTACACGCAGACGATGCAGAACCGGCAGAGCAGCGCGTCCTTTGACGCTGTCAGCAGTGCCGTTCTGCAATCGATCGATCTGACGGATATGCAGGAGGCGGACGCGCAGATGGTGCGGCGGCTCTATGGCTTTGCACCGACTGAAATGGACGGCTGCCTGCTCTATTATCCGGCCACAAATATGGGGGCACGGGAGCTGCTGCTCGTCAAGCTCTCCGATCTCTCGCAGCAGACGTCCGTTTCTGACGCCATTCAGGCCCGCAGGCAGACGCAGATGAAGAGCTTCGAGGGCTATGGCGTTGAACAGTATGATCTGCTCTCCAACTCCGTTGTGGAGATACAGGGCAACTATATCCTGTTCGTTGTGCATGAGAACGCAGCCGCTGCCGCGCAGGCGTTTCTGAAAGCGCTTTAAGGAGGAACCGTCGTGAATCTGAGCACGCTCTTTTTTGTCTTCGCGTTTCTCCCGGTCAGCCTGATCCTGTACCTGGTCTGCCCACGTGTCTGCAAGAACGCACTTCTTGTTCTGATCAGCTTCGTTTTTTATGCATGGGGTTCTCCGGTCTATCTGCTGCTTCTGCTGCTGGTAACGGTTTTCAACTATTGTGTCGGCCTGGACATCGGCAATTGCGCAGAATTGGGGCGGCGCGGCACAAAATTCCTTCTTGTGATCGGCGTTCTGTTCAATCTGCTGCTTCTCGGCTTTTACAAATACGCCGCATTTGCCATCGAAACGCTCAACGCCATTTTGCCGTTCACGCTGAACGCGCCGTCTGCGGCGCTTCCGCTCGGCATTTCCTTCTTCACCTTCCAGAACCTGTCGTATCTTTCGGACGTTTACCACCGTCGCGCGCCCGCGCAGAAAAATCCGCTGGATTTCTGCCTTTATGTCAGCTTTTTCCCGAAAATGATCTCCGGCCCGATCGTCGAGTACGCACAGTTCGAGCCGCAGCTGAAATCGCATCCGGTGACGCTGTACAAGGTTTCCGAAGCTGTCCCGATGCTCGTTCTTGGCCTTGCGAAAAAGGTGCTGCTGGCCGATAATCTCGGTGCCGCGTTCCAGAGTATTTCCGCACTCTCATCCGGTTCGCTTTCCGGTGGGTCGGCGTGGCTCGGCGCGATCTGCTATTCGCTTCAGCTCTACTTCGACTTCAGCGGCTATTCCGACATGGCCATCGGCATGGCGAAGCTGTTCGGCTTCGACTTTGACGCCAACTTCGACCATCCCTACCTCTCTGCTTCCCTGACGGAGTTCTGGCGCAGATGGCACATTTCCCTTGGCCGCTGGTTCCGTGACTATGTGTATATCCCGCTTGGCGGCAGCCGTGTAAGCACGCCAAAGTGCATCCGCAACCTGCTGATCGTCTGGATCCTGACCGGCCTGTGGCACGGCGCGTCGTGGACATTCGTGGCATGGGGCCTGTATCACGGGATTTTGCTGCTGCTGGAAAAGTATCCGCTCAAAGGCATCCTTGCAAAGACGCCCTCCCCGATTCGCCATATTCTGACGCTGCTGGCCGTCATCGTCGGCTGGGTGCTGTTCTTCTCTCCTGATTTTTCCTCGGCGATTTTCTATCTTGGGCGGATGTTCGGTACCGGGAGCCGCGCGTTTTGGGATTCCACCGCAAAATACTATTTTGCAGCAAACTGGAAGCTTCTTGTACTCGGCATTCTTGGCTGCGGCCCATGGATTCGGACGCTTTACCGGCATCTCGTGTTCTCGCGGCGCAGTCCTGGCCTTGTGCTTTCTGCGCTGCTTCTGATCGGCATTTTCCTGCTTTGCGTCCCGTATATGACGAACGCCACCTATCAATCCTTCCTCTATGCTCAGTTCTAAGCGAGGTGATCCCATGAATCCGCAAAAAAAGCGCAGGCAGGACTCTGAAAAGCAGCAGCTGATCCTTCAGCGCAACAGCCAGCTGCATGGAGTCCTTCTGGCCGCGCTGCTTGCCGTGGTTCTGCTCGTCTTCGGCCTTGTCAATCTGCTTCACACGAAGCGCGATTTCTCGGAAAATGAGAACCGAAAGCTTCAAGCCTATCCGGCGCTGACGTCGGCTTCAGTTCTGGACGGAAGCTTTATGTCGAAGCTGCAGTCTGCCTTTGCAGATCAGTTCTTTGCGCGCGACCACTGGATTTCCGCCAAGCTGCGGATCGACCAGCTGCTTGGGCAGAAGGAGTCCAACGGCGTTTACCTTTGTCAGGACAATTATCTGATTGAGATCCCGGAGGTCCCCGATCCGGCTGTGCTTGACCGGACGCTGACCGCGATGAAGGAGTTCGCCGCGAAGCACGATGATCTCCGCATGACGGCGATGATCGTCCCAAACGCCTCTCTCGTTATGCGCGATTATCTTCCTGCAAACGCGCCTGCGCACAATCAGCAGGAGGATCTGTTCACCGTCAATCAGGCGCTTTCGCCCTGTATGCAGTATGCAGATGTGACGCTGGCTTTGAAAGCCCACGTCAGGGACGGCGTTTTTTACCGCACTGACCACCATTGGACAAGCCTCGGCGCATACTGCGCCTTTGACGCCTCGGCGGAGCTGCTTGGGATCGAGACGCCGATCACGAACTATCGCGTCCATGTCCTGACCAACTCCTTTGAGGGCACGCTTGCCTCTAAGAGCGGCAAGCACACCGCCGAGGATACGATCACGGCCTATGAGCCGCTCGGCACCGATGTGAGCTACTATGTGCTCTACGACAGCACGCAGGAAAAGGCCGGCTCTGTCTTTGTCGATTCTGCGCTGGATACGAAGGACAAATACACCGTCTTTTTCGGCGGCAACCATCCGCTTGTCACCATCAAAACGACCGCAAATAATGGGAAAATCCTGCTGATTTTCAAGGATTCCTATGCGAACAGCTTCGTACCGTTCCTCATCCCCTACTATCAGCAGATCGTCATGATCGATCCGCGCTATTACTACGACGATGTAGAGCAGCTTATGACGCAGCGCGGCGTGACCGATGTTCTTTTCCTCTACAATCTCAGTACCTTCTCCGCCGATACCGCGCTTGCGGATACGCTTGGCGCGGCAAGCTGAAAAGGACGGCTATTGGAACGAAAAGCAGGCATGACCGAAATCATGCCTGCTCCGGGTTCCTTCCTCATGTCTTATCAGAGCTGCAGCGAGTTGAGCACGCTGCAGCTCTGATTTGTATTTGAATTGCCTCCGTATATTATTCGCGCTCCATGGCGCAGAAGCCGCCGCAACCGAGGGTGAGCGTTTCGCCGGTATATTCGGCGATGCCGCCGCCAAGGAGGATCGTTCCGCTATGCGGAAGCGTCCATGGATTTTCCGAGCGATTGCAGCAGACTGCCACGTTTTTGCCCTCATACTGCCGCAGCAGCATCAGACGTCCGCCGCCCGCTTCCAATACCAGAACCGTGCCGCGCCGCAGGGCGGGCGAAGCTTTTTTGACGCGCGCCAGTGAGCGGTAGAACGAGATTAAATTGCCGTCTTCCCTGCCCCACGGATAATACGCGCGGTTGAACGGGTCGCGGTAGCCGGTCATGCCCGCCTCGTCGCCGTAATAAATACACGGCATACCGGGGAGCATAAACTGTAAAAATGCCGCCATTTTGAGACGTTTTTTCCCCTCTGCAAGCTGCTCCGCCGTAAAGTGCCGCCGGGCCAGCTCTGTCCGGTCGCCATCACGCGGATCGAGAATCGCGTTGATGGCGCGCGGGGTGTCGTGCGTGGACAGAATATTCATCACAGCCTGCAGCACATCGGGCGGATAATTCTCCGCAATCGTGCGAATAGACGCGCCAAGTCCTGTCCCGTCATCCTCCCCGCGCACATAGCGCAGGATCGCCTTCTGCCACGGGTAGTTCATGACGGAATCGAGCTGTCGGTCGGTAAAATACCGGCGGCGGCAGTCATATGCGATCTTGTTGGACGCATCCTCCCAGACCTCGCCGATCAGAATCGCATCCGGCTTGACCTGCCGGATACGCGCACGCAGGCGTGCGAGAAACGCGTCCGGCAGCTCGTCGACGACGTCCAGCCGCCAGCCGTCCGCGCCAAGCTTCAGCCAGCGGACGACAACACTGTCGTCACTGTCAATGATATAGTCCATATAATCCGGGTTCAGCTTGTCAATGCACGGCAGCGTCGTGATCCCCCACCAGCTGTCGTAGACGTTTGGATACTGCTTGAACCGGAACCAGCCGCGGTACGGCGAAGCCGGGTCATGGATCGCCTGCTGAAAATACGCGCTGCGGCTGCCGACATGGCTGAATACGCCGTCGAGAATAATCTTCATGCCCAGCGCGTGCGCCGCGCCGCAGAGCGCGCAGAAATCCGCCTCCGAGCCGAGCATGGGGTCGATGCGCTTGTAATCACAGGTATCGTACCGGTGCGTCGACCATGCATAGAAAATCGGATTGAGATATAAAATCTCCACACCGAGCGCGTGCAGATACGGAAGCTTTTCGCGGATGCCGTTCAGATTTCCGCCGTAAAAGTCGTTGTTGAGCACCTCGCCGTTGGCGTTCGGCAGATAGACCGGCACATCGTCCTTGTTCTCATGCACCCAATAGGGCGTGATCTTCCCGGTCAGGTCACAAACTCCGGCCTGAAAAAAGCGGTCTGGGAAGATCTGATACATGATTGCGCCCGCGCAGTCGTCCGGGACGGGGAATTTTTCCTCCAGAACGCTGAGCTGCCAGAGGCCGCCGTCTTCCATGTTCGTGTCGCTTTCGCCCTGCTTGAACAGGCGGAACGCGCCATCCTGCGTGGTGATATGGAAGTAATAGAAATACAGTCCGGCATCGGAAATCGTCAGCTCTCCGCCCCAGGTATCGTAGAGCGTATCGTCTGACTGCTTTGCAAACGGGACACGGCGCAGCTCCGCACCGTTTTCCGCCTGCAAAACGAGGCAGACCGCCGTTGTGCGGCAGGAGCACGGGATCATGATGTGCAGCGTGCAGACCTCCTGCCGTTTGAGCGTTCCGAAGGGCGTTTTGAACTGCGAAAGCTTGCTGTCGAATAGAATTCTCATGTGGCGTACCGTCCATTTCATCAGGGAAGGGGCCGACGATGCTTGTCGGCCCCTTCGGAATATTTGCTGTGGTGCTTACAGATCCCAGATTTCCCTGGCGTACTGCTCGACCGAGCGGTCGGAGGAGAAAATGCCGGCTCTTGCGATGTTTGTGAGGGACATCTTTGCAAAGCGGGTGCGGTCCTGATAGACCTCGACCGCGTGCGCCTTGGCAGCCTTGTAGCTTGCAAAGTCCGCGACGGTCATGTAGCTGTCGGCAGCGCCGAAGCGCGGCGTCAGGAGCGAAGCGGCGACATCGTCAAAGCGCTGCCCCAGCACGCCGGAGGTCAGCATTTGCAGAACTCTGTCAAGCTCCGGCGTCAGGAACTGGCGCGGGTCATAGCCGCGCTGCCACAGCGCCTGCACCTCGTCGGCCGTCATGCCGAACAGGAACATATTCTCGTCGCCCACGCGCTCACGAATCTCGACGTTTGCGCCGTCGAGCGTGCCGAGCGTGACCGCGCCATTGATCATCAGCTTCATGTTGCTGGTACCGGAGGCCTCCTTACCCGCAACGGAGATCTGCTCGGACAGGTCGGCAGCCGGGATGATGATCTCGGCCAGCGAGACTTTATAGTCTTCAATGAAGACCACCTTGAGCTTGTTCTGCACCTGCGGGTCAGAGTTTACAAGATTGGAAACGGCGACGATGAGCGAAATGATCTGCTTGGCCAGATAATAGCCTGCGGAGGCCTTTGCCGCGAAGATGAATGTCTGCGGATAGACCGGCTTTTCCGGGTGATCCTTGATATCGTTGTAAAGCGTCAGGATATGCAGGACATTCAGCAGCTGCCGCTTGTATTCATGCAGGCGCTTGACCTGCACGTCGAAGATCGAATCCGGGTCGACGTTGACACCGTTGTGCTCCGCGATATAAGCGGCAAGGCGTACCTTGTTCTTGCGCTTGATGGCCTGCAGATTTTCCAGAACATCAGGATCGTCACGGTACTGGAGCAGCGCTTCGAGCGCGTTCGCGTCGTTCAGGAAGCCGTCGCCGATGAGCGACTGCAGATAGCCGGTCAGGGCCGGGTTCGACTGGCACAGCCAGCGGCGGTACGCAATGCCGTTGGTAATGTTCAGGAAACGGCTGTGATCGAGATTATAATAATCCCTGAAGATGGTTTTTTCAAGAATATCCGTGTGCAGCTGCGAAACGCCGTTGATCTTATGGCAGCAGGCCAGGCAGAGGTTCGCCATGCGGACCTCGCTGTTCGTGACAGCGGCCATATACTCCCACTTGCCGGGATCGTTCGGATAGACGCAGTGCAGCTTTTCCATGAGGCGGCGGTTGATCTCCTGGCAGATGGCGTAAATGCGCGGCAGCTGCTCCCGGAACAGATCGACCGGCCAACGCTCAAGTGCCTCGGCCATGACGGTATGGTTGGTGTAGGAAAGCGTCGCGCAGGTGATCTCCCACGCGCGTTCCCAGCCGTAGTCGTGCTCGTCAACCAGTAGCCGCATAAGTTCGGGCACACAGAGTGCCGGGTGTGTATCGTTGATATGCACAGCGACCTTATCGGCCAGATTATCAAGTGTATGGTAATTTTTCAGATGCTCATTCAAAATCGACTGCAACGAACTAGACACCAACAGATACTGCTGGCGCAGGCGCAGGCGCTTGCCGTTGATGTGGTCGTCTGCCGGATAGAGAACCTTCGAAATGGCCTCGGCCATGGTATTCTGCTCGAGCGCGCGGACATAATCGCCGCGTGAGAACGCGTTCATGTCAAAGCTCTGCGGCATACTGGCGCTCCAGAGCGTCAGCTTGTTGACGGCCTTGGAGCCATAGCCGGAAATGTACAAATCGTGCGGGACAGCAATGACGGACTGATAGCCTGTCTGGGCGGTCTTGAACTTGTCGCCGTCCATCCACTCGTGCACCTGTCCGCCGAAGCGAACCTCTACAGCGTCATCCTTGCGGGTATGCAGCCACACATCGCCCATTTCGAGCCAGTTATCCGGGAATTCCATCTGCCAGCCGTCGACGATCTTCTGGCGGAAGATGCCGAACTCATATCGGATGGAGAAGCCGGTCACGGGATAATTCAGACCGGTCGCTGCGTCCATATAGCACGAGGCCAGACGGCCCAGGCCGCCGTTGCCAAGTCCGGCATCCGGCTCAAGCGCGCAGAGGCTTTCCAGGCTGAAGCCGAGATCATGCAGGATCTCCCCTGCCGGTTCCAGCAGGCCCATGTTGTACAGGTTGTTGCGCAGGCTCGTGCCGACCAGAAATTCCATCGACATATAATAGACCTGCTTGCGCTGTTCTGCACGCGTCTGCTCAACAAACGCACGGCGGTCGTCCTCCAGAAGCTCGCGCACGGCGACGCATACAGCGCGATATACCTGTTTTTCCGTTGCCATTTCGAGCGAGCAGCCGAACAGCCGGTCGCAGCATTCCTGTAAGTGCTGAAGAAGGTTCTCTTTTGTCATGCTTCTATATGTCCTTTTTCTCTAATATCTTTTTCAAGGGCGCTTACTGTCCGCAGACGTTCTGGAACAGCGCCATGTATTTCTGCGCCGGAACGTCCCAGCTGGAATCGACCGCCATATCATTTTCGGCGAGGCGCAGCCATTTTTCCGGCTCATTATAGTACAGCGCAAGCGCGCGGTCAATGGCGGCGAGGAAATCGTCTGCATTGTAGCTCTGGAAGGTAAAGCCGCGCCCCGTCTCATCCGTTTCGTTATACGGCCAGACCGTATCCTTGAGTCCGCCTGTTGCGTTGACGACCGGGACGGAGCCCATGCGCATGGCAATGAGCTGCGACAGGCCGCATGGCTCGGATTTCGACGGCATGAGATACAGGTCGGACGCAGCGTAGACAAGGTTCGCAAGCCCGCCGTCAAAGAGCAGATTGACAGAGACTTTATCGCCGAACCGGTCGCGCAGGGTGTTTAAGTACCATTCGTACTTCTCCTCGCCCGTGCCGATGATAACAAGCTGGATGCGGCGCTGGATCAGGCGCTCGGCGATGTAGCACAGCAGATCAATGCCCTTGTGCCCGACGAGACGCGTGACCATGGCCAGAACAGCTACGTCACGGTCCTCCGGCAGGCCGACGCGCTGCTGGAGGGCAAGCTTGTTTGCGATTTTCCCCTCGCGAAGCGTCTTTGCAGTGAAGTTCTGCGCGATGTTCTCAATCTTCGCGGGATCAAAAACCTGCATATCGATGCCGTTGGTGATTCCGGAGAAGTCTGAGCCTCTGCTTTGCAGAACGCCGTCAAGCCCGTGGGAATAGTACGGATAGCGCAGCTCCTGCGCGTATGTCTCGGAAACGGTCGTCACGCGGTCGGCTGTGACGATAGCGGACTTCATGAAGTTCGTGCAGTCGTCAAAGCGAAGGATCTCGTCGCAGCCTGCGCCAAGGCCCAGCACGTCATAGTTGAATTGCAGATTGCACTTGCCCTGATATTCGATATTGTGGATCGTAAACACGCTCTTCGCATCCGGGAAGCAGCCGCGGTATTCCGTTTTCAGCAGCAGCGGGATGAGCGCTGCCTGCCAGTCGTGGCAGCTGAAGACGTCCGGCTGAAGCTCCAGATAGTTCATTGCTGCGAGGACGGCCTTGCTGAAATAGGCATAGCGTTCACCGTCATCGGCAAAGCCGTAAACGCCGCCGCGGTTGAAATAGTGCTCGTTGTCGATGAAATAGATCTGGAGCTTCTTGCGGCGGGTCTTGAGGCGGAAAATGCCGACATATTCCCGCCGCCAGGCCAGCGGCACGTCAAACGCGCCTAAAAATTCTGTCTGCCACTTGCCGGAATACTTGATCTGACTGTAATATGGGATAAAGAGGCTGACATAGGTGCTCTTCTGCTGAGAAAGCGCAAGCGGAAGGGCCTGCATCACGTCACCGAGGCCGCCGGTCTTGACGAACGGCGCGGCCTCAGAGGCAACTACTGCGATTTTCATACGGTATCTCCTTTGTCGACCACAAGCGGGTGGTCAATTGAGCCGAGCAGCTTCGTGCCCGGGCGAATGGTGACATTTTTATCAAGGATGCAGTACCGGATCGATGCGCCCGCGCCGATCTTGCTTCCCTGCATGATGATCGAATCGCGAACCTCCGCGCCGTCTTTAATGTCGACCTCACGGAAGATCACGGAGTTTTCCGCCTTGCCGAACAGATGGCAACCGTCGGCGATCAGGCAGTTCGCTGCCTGTCCATGGTAGCCGAAGAGCGTCGGGACGGCGTCGCGGACCTTGGTATAGATGGGGATCTCGCTGCGGAAGAGACTGCGGCGCACATCGGGTTCGAGCAGCTTCATGTTGTTGACAAAATACTCGTCCACGCTCTGGTTGAACAGCGCGACGTTATGGAACGGATAGACATTGACCTTCAGGTTGCCAGCATTGTACTCGGGCAGAATGAAATCCCGTTCCAGATGGTACTTCCCATGCGGGACCATCTCGCGGATGACCTGAATGAGCTTGTCGCGGCGCATGATGAACATACTCATGCCGACCAGATAATCCTCCGGCGCGCAGTAGTCAACAGCCAGATCGACGATCTTACCGTCGTCTCCGAGCTTGACGGCCAGTGGCTGACGGGTTTTGCCGTTGGCGCGGCCCGCCTTGGCAATCACTGTGATATCGCAGCCGGAGGCGATGTGCTCATCCAGAACTGCCGCAAAATTGATCGCGCACAGAACGGTCGTATCGGACAGCACGACATACTCCGCATCGCAGCGGCCGAGAACCGGCATGGCGGTCTGGAGCGCTTCGAGCTTGCCGCGGTAGGCTCCGGTATGGCCGGTGGCATACGGAGGCAGGAAGCGGACGCCCTCGCCCAGCTTGAGATCCCATTCCTCGCAGTTGCCGAGGTTGATCTTGGAGTTTGCCATGTTGGACAGGGCAAAGTCGATCTGGCGGTAGCGGCTGCCGAACGGGATGGAGGCCGAGGTTCGCTCACGGGTCAGCTCACCCATGTTGTTGTCGTAGATATTGGAGAAAATAATGCCCATTGCTTCCATGTTCGTATCCCCCTCTCTCTTATACGATCGCGCCGGCATCGATCACGGTGCCTTCGGCGATGGTCTTGTCCTTGCCGATCACGCTGATCTTCCGTTCCTCGCCCTCAACATAATCGCCCACGCGGGCGCCGGCCTTGATATGGCAGCCCTCGGCGATGATGGCGCTGCGGATGACCGCGCCGTTTTCAATGGTCACATCCGGCATGATAACGCTGTCGGAGATCTCCACACCCTTGCCGACCGTGCAGCCTGTGGAGATGATGGAGTGCGTGATGCAGCCTTCAATGTTGCAGCCCTCGGCGACGAAGCTCTCGCGGATCTCGGCAGACCGCGCGATATAGCTCGACGGCATGGCCTGATTTCTGGCGTAAATCTTATGACCAGCGGTGCCGTAAATATCAAACGCCGGATGCTTGCCGAGCAGATCCATGTTTGCCTCCCAGAGACTGGAGATCGTGCCGACGTCCTTCCAATAGCCCTCAAAGCGGTAGGCATACAATCTGTGACCCGCATTCAGAATGGCGGGGATGATATTCTTGCCAAAGTCATTTTCACTGGTGCGGTCGGCTTCGTCCGCCTCCAGAAATGCCTTCAGGACGCTCCACTTGAAGACATAGATGCCCATGGACGCGTTGGTGCTCTTGGGCTTCTTGGGCTTCTCCTCGAATTCATAGATAGAGCCGTCCTCGCGGGTATTCATGATACCGAAGCGGGACGCTTCCTTGAGCGGAACCTCGCGCACGGCGATGGTGCAGTCGGAATCACGCTGCTCATGGAAGCGGAGCATGGCGGCATAGTCCATCTTGTAAATATGGTCGCCGGACAGGATCAGCACGTTATCAGGGTTATAGCGCTCGATAAAGGGGATGTTCTGATAGATCGCGTTGGCTGTGCCCTTGTACCATTCGGAATTCTTGCTCTTGGCATAGGGCGGCAGGACCTGCACGCCGCCGTGCGAGGAGTTCAGACCCCACGGCTGGCCGTTGCCGATGTACTCATTGAGCTCCAGCGGCTGATACTGCGTCAGGATGCCGACCGTATCGATCTTGGAGTTTACGCAGTTGGAAAGCGGGAAATCGATAATGCGGTACTTGCCGCCGAACGGGACGGCAGGCTTGGCCGTGTTTTCCGTCAGAACCATCAGACGGCTGCCCTGACCACCTGCCAGGAGCATGGCGACACAACGTTTTTTCTGAAATTGCATAGCTGGATCTCCTCCTGT
>PPYF01158545.1_pt1 | contig 13511 bp, 11 predicted proteins | sample 1559871 | NCBI WGS metagenome assembly PPYF01 (sample SAMN08240021, study PRJNA423297) | Human gut metagenome, whole genome shotgun sequencing project. | reverse complement strand
TGTGGCTGACCTCAACGTGGTTGGGGCATTTTGCCTTGACGATCTCGGTCACCTTCTCGGCATCCTCGTCGGAGACGTCGCAGCCGGAGATGATGGTGACGAAGCTGGAATCCTTCTTGCACATACTGCGGGCCAGACGATAGGTGGCCTTGGTGATGTCGTTGGAGGTGAAGACGATCTTGCCGTTCTCCAGGGCCATGATCTCGCCCTTCCGGATCCGCTTGCCGTCGTACTCGCTGTCGCGGGCGGCGTAGGTGATGAGGCCGGTGGAGACCTTATCGGCGGCAGACATCATGTTGATGGTGTTGGCCTCGACGGTAGCGGAGGGGTCGAAGTTCAGCAGAGCGGTGATGCCCATGGGGACGGTGCGGGTGGGCAGAACGACCACCTGACGGTCAGCCAGCTTCTGGGCCTGCTCAGCAGCCATGATGATGTTCTTGTTGTTGGGCAGGACAAAGACGGTCTTGGCCGGGACGCTCTGGATGGCGGCAAGGATGTCCTCGGTGGCGGGGTTCATGGTCTGACCGCCGGAGACGACAGCGTCAGCGGCCAGGTCGGTGAAGACAGCCTTCAGGCCCTCACCGGCGGCGACGGCAACGAAGCCATAGTCGCGGCTGGGGTCAACGGCAGCGTAGACGAACTCGCTGGCGGGGTCGGGCTTCTTCTCGGCGGAAGCCTGCTTCTCGAGGCTCTTGCCCTGCTTCTGGCGGGCCAGGAACTGCTCGTGCATATTCTCGATCTTGAAGTTGGTGAGGTAGCCGTACTTGATGGCCTCGCTCAGGATCTTGCCGGGGTCGGCGGTGTGGACATGGAGGTTGATGACATCGTCGTCCTCGATGCAGACGACGCTGTCGCCGTTGGACTCGGCGAAGGCGCGCATCTTTGCGGCGCTTGCGCCCTCGTTCTTGTTGATGAGGAACTGGGTGCAGTAGCCGTTCTTGATGTCCTCCACCTTCATCAGGTCGTCGGTGAAGACGCCCTTGCCGGCGTTCGCGGTGGAGAGCTTGGCCTTGTTGGGGACAGCCTCGCCGCCGGCCACGATGTCCTCACCGTGGAAGACCTTGCCCATGCCCTCGAAGATGATCATGATGCCCTGGCCGCCGGCGTCCACGACGCCGGCCTTCTTCAGGACGGGCAGCAGGTTGGGAGTGTCCTCCAGAGCCTTCTGACCGGCGGTCATCACGACGTCCCACAGCTCGGCCACATCCTCTTTGCCGCAGGCAGCAGCTTCCTCGGAAGCGACGCGGGCGACGGTCAGGATGGTGCCTTCGGTGGGCTTCATGACAGCCTTGTAAGCGCCCTCGACGCCCTTCTTCAGTGCAGCCACGATGTCGGCGGCGTCAGCCTCCTTTTTGCCCTCCAGAGCTTTGGAGAAGCCGCGGAACAGCAGGCTGGTGATGACGCCGGAGTTGCCGCGGGCGCCGCGCAGCATGGCGGAGGCGGCGGTCTTTGCGGCCTCGCCCACGGTGCAGCTGTCGTCCATGGCCTGCAGCTCACGGACGGCTGAGCCGACGGTCATGCCCATGTTGGTGCCGGTGTCGCCGTCGGGGACGGGGAACACGTTCAGCTCGTCCACGCGGGAGCGCTGGTTGTTGATGTTGTTTGCGCCGGAAATAATGGCGTCGCGCAGGATCTTACCAGAAATCATTGCTTTTTACTCCTTATATCTTCCCGGTACCCCCGGGCGGGCTTTGTCTCATCAGGCAACCACGTCATCGACCGATACGACCACGCGGGCGACTTTCAGGCCGGTGGCCTGCTCCACCTCGTCCTTCACGCGGTGCGAGATGGAACGCGCGGCGGTGGAGATGTTCAGCCCGTAGCTGACGGCAATGTGCAGCTCGATCACGAGACGGCCCTCTTCCTGTGTGACACGGACGCCCTTGGCCGAGTCGTCCACGCCGCGCACGGCGCTGCGGACACGGTCGGTCAGATCACGGGGGGCCATTGCGGCCACGCCGTAGCATTGTTTGGTTGCCTCGCCCACGAGCGTGGAAAAATACTCGGCTGAGAAGCTGACATCTCCCAGCGGGAAACGGGAAGTGATCATAGTCGCTCTGCTCCTTTTATTCATTATGATACCCCGGTCCGCAGGGCGGCGGGGCGGTGCGCGGGCCAAAGAAGGCGGCGTACCACTTTTATTATACAACTTTATGAGGAAGCTGTACAGCATATAATTGCTGACAGAAAGAAAAAAGTCAGGCGCGGCTTACCCGTCTCGGTCTGTTTCGACACCGCAAAGCCGGTATACTGAAAGACAGAGCCGCAAAGGGCCGCGTTCCTGTTGTTAGTATAGCACAAAATCCTTCGCAGTGCATCCATTTCGTGAATATTTATCCGACAAAACAAAAGATGATTGTGAATAAAATATAAAAGATGACGCAGGCATCTTTATCTTACTATGAAAAAGTGCTAAAATCTAAGGTGGCAAGAGTAAGACTGTATCCGGCACAGGATGCCGGGGCATTCGGCTGCCAAGGTGCTGAAGACAGGAATTTGCTGCGGCTGCACAGGAGCTGCGGCCCGGCGGCGGAAAAGTTCACAATAGGAGTTGTTTTCATGAATATTCTGTTTTTCCTTTCCCCCAAGCAGGACCTGATGTATGTGTACGATGACTTCACCCTCCGCCAGACGCTGGAAAAATGGGAGAACAACCGCTACGCATCCATCCCGGTGCTCAACCGCAAGGGAGAGTATGTGGGGACCCTGACGGAGGGGGATATCCTCTGGGGGTTGAAAAAGTTCCACGGCCTCGACCTTGAGGCGGCAGAGGACATCCCCATCCGGGAGTTTGACCACAAGCGGGACTACAAGGCCGTCACGGTCACCACCAGCATGGACCAGCTCATCGAGGCGGCCATGAACCAGAACTTCGTCCCCGTCGTGGATGACCGGGGAATGTTCATCGGCATCGTCCGCCGTCAGGCCATCATCCGCTACTGCTACGACCGCTCCCGCGCTGCCGCCTCAGAGCAGCGCAGAAAGCCCGAAAAGCAGGAAAAACGAGTCCCGGTTTCTGCCGGGGTGCAGTAAAACAGAAAAAGGCCCCGCCGCTCTGCATGAAATGTGCAGGGCAGCGGGGCCTTTCTATGCCTGTGGGAAAGGGAGAGTGGTGCTTCAGCCCACGGTGAGGCTGGAATCGGTGAACCGGTGGGTCAGGACAGCCTCGGCGTCCTCGCCGCCCATCGCCAGCAGCTCGTCCACCGAGAGGGTGGTGGAGCAGAGGATGGTCTGGAAGGCGATGGTCTCGATGCCCTCAGCCCGCAGCTGACGCAGCGCGGCCAGCGAGACGTGGAGGGAGGCTGTGAGCCGTCCGACGCAGACGGTGAGGGTATTGCCGCTCTGGGTGCTGGTGTAGGAGATGACCGCGCCGCTCTTGTCGGTGACAGTCAGGCCGGGGAGGGAAGAGACGGGTGCGGACGGGGCGGCAGAGCCGCCGTCAGAAGAGGAAGAAGGCTCTTCCGGCTCCACAGGGCGGGGGATGGAGACCTGATTGACCTTGCCGTTGGCATCGGTGACGGTGACTTTTGCGCCCGGGCCCAGCTTGTCCTTGATGGTGTTGAGGTCAAGCTCATTGCCGCGCTGCGAGAGGGCCTTGCCGTTGGGACTGCCGGCCTTGGCGGTCAGCTCAAGGCTGCCCGACAGATCGATGTCGCTGCTGTAGATGCCGTCGCCGCCGTCTTTGCCGTTACCGCCGTCGCCGCCGTTGGCGTTGACCGTACCGCCGGAAATGGTGACGCCGCCGCTGCTGAAGGTGCGGATGCCGCTGCCGCCGGAGCCGTCTGCGCCGCTGCCGCCAGTGGCGTTGACCGTACCGCCGGAGACGGTGACGCTGCCGCTGTGGATGCCGTCGCCGCTGTCGCTGCCGCTGCTGCCGCTGCTGCCGCCAGTGGCCTTGACCGTACCGCCGGAGATGGTGACGCCGCCGCTGCTGAAGATGCCGCTGAGGCCGCTGCCACCTTTGGCCGTCAGGCTGTCCTTTTCGCCGCCGGAGATGGTGAGGCTGCCGCTGCTGGAGATGCCGTTGCCGCTGATACCACCGGTGAGAGAATTGTCGCCCTTCAGGGTCAGCGTCACGTCGCCGCTCGAAGTGAGGGCGGAACCGGAGTCGGACTTGATGTTCACATCCTCAAGCGTGACCTCGACCTTATCGTTCCCGGCGTTGATGGTCACGGTGTGGGAAGAAGCGTTGTCCTTGTCACGATTTGTGATGATGGTGTCGGTGTCTTCCACCTCCTGATTCGCCCCCTGCCCCCCCCCGTATTGAGGGGGCGACCCAGAACACACATCGCAAGCTTACGATAAGAGAGCATACAAAAACCTCCTTTGAACGGTGAAAAGAAATGGTGAGACCGTAGAATATCAGGTTACTTTAAATATACCGCATCTGCGGAAAAAAATCAACGAAACCTGCGCGAATCACCCTGTTTCCTGCGTGAATGGAGAAAACCCGTCAGATTTTGGCTCTCCCAAAGAACCTGCTTATCGCTGTGCGGCGGCTCTCGGGAGACGGGCTTGCCCTCTCAGTCTCGCTCCGCTCGCCAGCTCTCCCATAGGGAGAGCCCTTGGCAGGCCGGGCAACTTCCTACTGGACGCCTGAGGCGTAATATGGCGTAAAAGGGCGGGCCTTGCTACAGAGGGCAGGCTCGTCTTTGTACAACCTCTCCGTCACGCCTGCGGCGTGCCACCTCTCCTTGTAGGAGAGGCTTTGGCAGTCCCCGCGAAGTGAACGGTTTCGCCAGAGGCTCCCCTACTAGGGGAGCTGTCGAACGAAGTGAGACTGAGAGGTTGTACGAAGGGAAGCCTGACAAAGTGCTCTTGTCTAGAAGCTGCTGCCCTCTGTAGCAGGGCACTACTGTTTCCGAAAAAATCAGACTTTGCTCGTCCCGCGTGGGCCTGACCGGCACGCCAGAGGCTCTCCCTTTGGGAGAGCTGTCACCGAAGGTGACTGAGAGGGCTAGGACGCCGACAGAGAAGAACAGGCGCAGCGATAGCATCGCTCTCCCAAAGAGCCTGCTTATCGCTGCGTAACGGCTCTCGGGAGACGGGCTTGCCCTCTCCGTCATCGCTTGCGCGATGCCACCTCTCCCAAAGGGAGAGGCTTTCTGCGCCTTTTTGCTCAAAAAACTTCCTGAAGATACATTTTATTGGACATTTATTCTGCTATACTCCTGTCAGAACAAAAAGACACAGGAGGGAACAGAAATGAAAGACATTGAGCTTCGGTATGTGGGCGGTCATGTGGAGGTATATACGGGGGCGGGCGCGTTCCTGTTCTCGGCGGACACCCTGCGGGAGGCGATGGAAGAGCTGGATGCCGCCTGATGCATTCCCGGGAATGCCGGAAAGCACCGGGCGGGAGTTAGAAAATACTAATATAAAATGAATGTAAAATTCAAGAAAGGAACTGCCTGAGAAGGCCCGGAAATCTTAAAATTCCGGTCAAAAAAGTGATTTTCCTGTAAAATAATGCTTGTTGAGCCGGGGGGTTCGATGCTATAATAAAAAGGACGGCGTTTTGCGTGTGGAGAGCTAGGCACGGCCGTCTTGTGCAAGAGAGCAATAGGAAGATTTTAGGAGCATTGTTTTATGGACATTACACACATCACCTCTCTGCTGGGCGGTATTGCGCTGTTTCTGTATGGCATGTCGATCATGGGTGCCGGCCTCGAAAAGCTGGCCGGCGGCAAGATGCAGGGCATATTGCAGAAACTGACTTCGTCCACCATCAAGGGCGTCATTTTCGGCACCCTCATCACCGGCGTCATCCAGTCGTCGGCCGGTACGGTCGTCATCTGCGTCGGCCTTGTCAACTCCGGCATCATGACCCTTACGCAGTCGGTAGGCGTTATCATGGGTGCAAACATTGGTACTACGGTCACCGGTCAGCTCATCCGCATGGCGGATATTTCGGGCGACAGCCTTATCCTGACCCTCATCCAGCCCAAGACGTTTGCGCCGGTGGTGGCGTTTATCGGCTGCATTTTTTATGTGTTCATCCGCAACGCGAAGAAAAAGAACATCGGCCAGATCATGCTGGGCTTCGGCATCCTGTTCACGGGCATGAGCCTGATGGACACCGGCGTGTCTCCCCTGCGTGAGAGCGCAGCGTTTCAGGAGCTGTTCGTCACCATGACCAACCCCATCCTCGGCGTTCTCGTGGGCGTGGTGGTCACGGTCATCATCCAGTCCTCTTCGGCCTCTGTGGGTATCCTGCAGGCGCTGTCCGGCACCGGCCTCGTCACCTTCAGCTCGGCCATCCCCATCGTGCTGGGCGCCCACATCGGCACGGCCTTCACCCCCCTGCTGACCATTGGCGGCTCCTCCAAGGACGGCAAGCGCGCCGCCCTCATCCACCTGTACTTCAACATCATCGGCAGCGTCATCCTGCTGGCGCTGGTCTATGCAGTCCAGTTCACCATCGGCATCCCCATGTGGGGCGATGTGATGAACAAGAGCAGCATTGCAAACATCCACACCATGACCAGCGTCATTGCGATGCTGCTCTTCCTGCCCTGCAGCGGCGTGCTGTCCAGGCTGGCCATGATGACCGTGCCGAACAGCGCGGAGGAGGCGCAGGAGCTGAGCATGCCTGTGCTGGATGAGCGCCTGTTCAAGAGCCCGGCTGTGGCTCTGCAGCAGGCTAAGAACGCGGTGGTCAAGATGTCCCGCCGCGCAGCCCGCAACGTCGGCCTCGCCACCCCGCTGCTGCTCAAGATGGACGAGGACGTCGTGAGTGCCATCGATGTCCGCGAGAACCTCATCGACCGGATGGAGGTGGACATCTCCAACTACCTCATCAAGCTGGCAGACCAGGAGCTGGGCGACGCGGAGAGCCATGAGGTGACCGAGCTGCTCAACTTTGTCACCGAGTGCGAGCGCATCGGCGACTATGCAGTCAACATCAAAGAAAAGGCGCAGGAGCTGGCCGACAAGGAAGTCACCTTCAGCGAGAAGGCACAGCAGGAGCTGAAGCTTCTCGACAATGCGCTGGAAAAGATACTGACCCTCACCACGGACGCCTTCGAGTTCGACGACGCCCGGACCGCCAGTCAGGTGGAGCCGCTGGAACAGGTCATCGACATCCTCGTGGAGCGGCTTCGTGCGCAGCACATCAAGCGTCTGAAGGATGGTGTCTGCTCCATTGATACCGGTGTCGTCTATCTCGATGTGCTGAGCAATGCAGAGCGTATCTCGGACCACTGCTCCAACATTGCCGCCCGTCTGGTGGGCATGGAGGTAGGCGAGGACTACGACTCCCATACCCTCAAGAATATGATGCACCACAACCCCACCAAGGAATATATGCTCAACTACGAGCAGTGCCGCAGGGACTACCTTATCCCGCTGGAACAGCTCGAAGCCTGATTCTGATAAAGGATAAAAACAGTGCAGACCTCCCCGGGGAGGTCTGCACTGTTTTCGTTTATTCACCCAGGTCTTCCAGCAGCGCCCGGAGGGCCGTTTCGCCGGTGACGTAGAGGCCCTGCTTGAGCCGGAGGGCATCGGCCTCGGGCAGGAGATTGACATAGATGCCGGTGCGCAGGAGCCGCTTGTCGGGCAGTCCGTTGTCGGAGCAGGTGTAGACGACCACCCGCCCGCCCTCGTCGCAGAGGTAGAAGTCGGTGCCGCTCTGCCCGGCGGAGCCCTGCGCGGCCAGACCCGGCTCGGAGGCCGGCGTCTCTTCGCCGGAGTCGGCAGGGAAGGGGAGACTGGGCAGGGCCATCCAGAACAGGCTGAACACGATGGTAAAAATGCACAGCGCATAAAAAATGCAGAGCCAGACCTTGCGCATGGCAGTGGACTCCTTTCGGCTGAAATGGTGTTTCAGACGGTAGTATGTGCAAAAGAAAACTGCCTCAGACAGGAATGCAGAATTTTCACACCCGGATGCTGTACTTTGGCGGGGCAGATGTGCTATACTAACATCGTATCCCGTCGATTTCCCCCTTGCGGAAGCGGGCGGCGGGGACTATAATGTGTTATTATGGCTGTGGGCCGTCTGGCCGCAGCAGGAACAGCAAACGGCATCGTCAGAGGATGCTTTGAGATGCAGAACAGTGAAAATTGCGATAGGAGGCGATCCTTATCTCAAACAATGAAAGACGGAGACTCCACAGTGATGGTGCGCTCCGGGAGCAGCGGCCCGCAGCGGAGCAGAACCGGCGGGTCCGTGAGGCCCGCGGGCCGCAGGAGCAGGGAGAAAGGCGCGGCCATCCCGCTCTCGGATTCCTGGGCCGGACCATCGTCACCCTCGTCTGTCTGGGCATCATGGCGGGCAGTCTGGTGGCAGTGGGCGCTGTGTACTATGTGGTGCAGGCTACGGCCAGTGACGGCGACCTGCTGAACCTCGACAACATCGAACTGAGTCAGTCGAGCCTTGTGGTGGCCACCGACCCCGACACCGGCGCACAGGTGGAGTACGCCACCCTGCGCTCCTCCAACAGCCACCGCGTCTGGGCGGACCTCGAGCAGATCCCCACCAACCTACAGTATGCATTCATCTGCACCGAGGACAAAGACTTTTACAGCGAGCCGGGCGTCAACTTCAAGCGCACCATCGGCGCGATGATCAATGAATACCTGCTGCCCATCTACAGCTCCAAGCAGGGCGCCTCCACGCTGGAACAGCAGCTCATCAAGAACCTGACCAGCGACAAGAGCGCCAGCGGCATCGAGGGCGCACTGCGCAAGCTGCGCGAGATCTACCGCGCCCTCATCCTGAGCCGCAGCTACTCCAAGGAGACCATTCTGGAAGCCTACCTGAACACCATCAGCTTCACCGGTACCATCCAGGGCGTCCAGACGGCGGCAAACGAGTACTTTGACAAGGATGTCAGCGAGCTGACCCTCTGGGAGTGCGCGTCCATCGCCTCCATCACCAAGAATCCCACCAACTATAACCCCTACACCAACCCCGAGAACCTCATCAACCGCCGGAACTTCCTGCTCTACAATATGTGGCAGCAGGGTGTCATCTCGGAGGAGGATTACCGCAGCGCCGCTGCCCAGCCGCTGGTGCTGGCAGAGACGGACAACACGAAGAAGAGCAGCTCCACCACCTCTTACTTCACCGATGCCCTCTTCAACGAGGTGGTGAAGGACATCATGGCCAAGGAGGGCGTGGATGAGTCCACCGCCCAGAGTATGCTCTACACCGGCGGCTACACCATCGAGGCAACGGTCAACCCCAAGATCCAGACCGCGATGGAGAACCTGATGCTCAACACCGACGACGCCTACTTCCCGGCCGGCTGGCATGAGGAAGAGGTGACCAGCATCTCCGACGACGATGTGCAGGTCTTCAATGAGGACGGCACCCCCAAGACCCGCACCGGCGAGGACGGTACGGTCTACTATTACCGCAACGTCCGCACCCAGGCGGCGATGGTCACGCTGGACTATGACGGCAATGTCATCGCCATGGTGGGCGGTCTGGGCGAAAAGACCAAGAGCCTTTCCCTGAACCGCGCCTACGGCGTCACCCGTCAGACCGGTTCTACCATCAAGCCCATCGGCGCCTATGCGCTGGGCATCGAGTATGGTCTGGTCAACTGGTCTACCATGCTCAACAACTCGCCCCTCTACCTCAAGCAGGACATGGTCATCCGTGACGAGGACTACTGCCGCCGGAACGGCCTCATGGGTCTGACGGACAAGCAGCTGAAGGCCTACCCCAACGCATGGCGCAGCTGGCCCCGCAACTACGACGGCAGCTACGGCGACGGCTCCGACCTGCCGCTCTGGAACGGCCTCGCCCGCTCCCTGAACACCATCGCCATCCGCGTTGGCGACCTCGTGGGCGCGAACAACATCTTCAACTTCGTCTACAATACCCTGCAGCTCAGCACGCTGGACCCCGTCAACGATGTGGGCCTTGCACAGATGGTCATGGGCAGCCAGACCCACGGCGTCACCCCGATGGCGCTGGCGGCGGCGTTCCAGATCTTCTACGACGGCGAGTACACCACGCCTCACCTCTACACCCGTGTGCTCGACCGGGACGGCAACATCTATATGGAGAGCAACGACACCAGCTATCAGGCTCTGACGCCCCAGACGGCCTACGTCATGAACCGCCTGCTGAAGAATGTCCTGTTCTCCAGCGTCGGTACGGCCAGCGGCCGCTACCCCAACTCCAACGGCATGGAGGCCTTCGGTAAGACCGGTACGGCCAGCGATGAAAAGGACCTGTGGTTCGTGGGCGGCACGCCCTATTACGTCACCGCTGTGTGGTGGGGCTACGACGCGCCCTTCGATATGACCCAGACCCTCGGCAAGCAGCAGGCCAAGACCCGCACCTGTGTCATGCCATGGAAGGCCCTGATGGAGCAGGTCCAGGCAGACCTGCCCTATAAGGCATTCCCGGCGGCTGACGGCGTCGTGGAGCGCAGCTACTGCACCCAGAGCGGCCTGCTGGCCAGCGGCTCCTGCCCGAGCACGGCAGTGGGCTACTACCGTGCCGACGACCTGCCCGACGTCTGCAATTATTCCCACGGTCAGGCAGCTGTCGCCAGCCAGCCTCTCACGCCTGAGCCGGACACCACCAACCTGGACACCGACTGAGGCAAAAATCATACTTTTCGGCACATCGGGTTGCAGATTCGGTGCGCTGAAGGGGTACTTCACGGCTCAAAACTGGATAATCTGACAAAATAGCATCCGACCTCTTGCAATGCAGGGAGCCGGATGCTATTATATTTTCTGCAAGAACACTTGTGTTTGAGAGGTGAACAAGTTGGAACGCCGTTTTTATCTGGTGGATGCGCAGGTCCTGCCGGAAGTTTTCCTCAAGGTCGTCCGGGCCAAGGAGCTTCTGGCCAGCGGAGAGGCACGCAGCATTTCGGCTGCGACCCGCAGCGTAGACCTGTCGCGCAGTGCATTTTATAAATATAAGGACTGCATTTTCGACTCGGAGAATGGCCGCGAGGTCATCACCGTCATGGCGACCCTGCGGGACGAGACGGGTGCGTTGCAGAGCCTTCTGGCCGGCATCAGTGCCGCCGGTGCCAGCATCGTGACCATCAATCAGTCTACTCCGGAGAACGGAGCCGCGCTGGTGGCTGTCACCATCCGCACCGACACCATGCAGATGACCCCCGAGGAGCTGACGGAAAAGCTTTCGCGCCAGCGGATGGTCGTGGGCGTACACTGCGGATACAATCTGTGACAGCACATTCATAGAAAAAAGGAACGAGGGCAGTATCATGGCAAAAATCGCGATTCTGGGCTTTGGTACGGTGGGCAGCGGCGTGTACGAGGTGCTCTGCCGCAACGCCGCAGGCGTCTCCCACCGCGCAGGCGAACCGGTGGAGGTCAAGTACATCCTTGACCCCAAGGACTTCTCGGATCATCCGGCTGCAAAGCTGTTTATAAAGAATTTTGACGCCATTCTGGAAGACCCCGAGGTGAAGGTCGTCGTCGAGACCATCGGCGGCACCCGCTTCGCTTACCCTTACGTCAAGGCCTGCCTCGAGAGCGGCCGGAGCGTCTGCACCTCCAACAAGGAGATGGTGGCCACCTACGGCGCAGAGCTGCTGGCTCTGGCCAAGGCGCACAACTGCGCCTTCCTGTTCGAGGCTTCCGTGGGCGGCGGCACGCCCATCATCACCCCGATGCACCAGTGCCTCGCGGCCAACGTCATCACCGAGGTGGAAGGCATCGTCAACGGCACCACCAACTTCATGCTCACCAAGATGGCGCGGGAGGATCTGGGCTTTGACGAGGCTCTGAAGATCGCCCAGGAGCTGGGCTACGCCGAGACGAGGGACCCCGGCGACGATGTGGACGGCCGCGACGCCTGCCGCAAGATCGCCATCCTGTCCTCGCTGGTCTGCGGCCACCAGATCTACCCCCAGAACATCCCCACCCGCGGCATCCGCGACATCACGGTGGATGATGTGGCTGCGGCAGAGAGGCTGGGCTGCGTCATCAAGCTCATCGCCTGGATGAAGCGGGGCGAGGACGGCAGCGTTGCCGCCGGGGTCGAGCCCTGCCTCGTGCCGAAGGCAAACCAGCTGGCCGGTGTCGATGACGTCTTCAACGCCGTCCTCGTCAAGGGCGATATGCTGGGCGACGTGGTCTTCTACGGCAAGGGCGCGGGCAAGCTGCCCACCGCCAGTGCTGTCGTGGCCGACGTGGTGGACGCCCTCAAGAACGGCGTCAAGGTCCACGACAGCCTGTTCTGGCAGCCCGCCGAGCCGGTGGAGGGAATGCTCACCGACCCCGCTCCCGCCGCATACTATGTGCGTGTGGAAGGCATCGCCCCGGCGGTGGCCGAGGCCATCTACGGCAAGGGCCATGTGGTGGAGGAGCATTTTGACGGCTGCTCCTACTTTGTGGACAGCGCCGACGGCAAGGCTCTGGCCAAAGCAGCCCGCAAGGTAGAGGCCATGGGCGGCAGCGTGAAGCTGGTGCTCCGCCGCCTGCCTGAGGACGTCTGAGCGCGAGAAAAGAGGGAGCTGCGATGAAGATAAAAGTTTCCGTCCCGGCCACCAGTGCCAACATCGGCTCCGGCTTCGATGCGCTGGGTCTGGCTGTGACCTTGTACAATACCGTGACCTTCGAGGAGAGCGACCATCTGGACATCTCGGCGGCGGACGGCACCCGCATCCCCCGCGGCGAGACCAATCTGGTCTACCGCTCGGCCAAGGGTCTGTTCGATAAGGTCGGCAAGACCATGCCGCCCCTCAAGCTCGTCCAGACCAACGCCATCCCGATGGCCCGGGGCCTCGGCTCGTCCTCGGCCTGCATCATCGCGGGCCTGCTGGGCGCGAACCGGATGCTGGGCGATGTGCTCAACACCCAGGAGCTGCTGACGCTGGCTACCTCCATCGAGGGCCACCCGGACAACGTGGCACCGGCCCTTCTGGGCGGTCTGACCAGCAGCGTTTTCGAGGACGGCGTCGTCTACTCCGTCAAGCGGGATGTAGACGAGAGCCTCTGCTTCGCGGCCATCGTGCCGGACTACAAGCTGCTGACCGAAGCCGCCCGTGCGGCCCTGCCCAAAGAGGTCACCCACAAGGATGCGGTGTATAACCTGTCCCGTGCGGCCCTCATCCCGGCGGCGTTCTGCGAGGGCCGCCACGACCTGCTGGCCATTGCCACCGAGGATAAGCTCCACCAGCCCTACCGGATGCCCCTGATGCCCGGCTCGAAGGAGGTCTTCGATATGGCGCGGCTCTGCGGTGCCAAGGCGGTGTACGTCTCGGGCGCCGGCAGCACCGTGATGGCTGTGGCCGAAAAGGCCAACGCCGAGAAATTTTACTCCAAGCTGGAAAAGGGCCTCGAGCTGCTGGAAGGCTTGGACGGATGTGAAGCATTTACACTGCTGCGGCTGGATGCCGACAACACCGGTGCGACAGTGGAATGATAAACAGGACCGGAAGTGCAAGACCGCTTCCGCCCGGTGTACCCCTCACACACTGAGGGAGCAAAAAGAGGAGAGTGACAAGATATGGCGTTGATCGTACAGAAGTTCGGCGGTTCTTCGGTGAAGGACCGGGACCGTA
>PPYF01613870.1_pt1 | contig 13512 bp, 18 predicted proteins | sample 1559871 | NCBI WGS metagenome assembly PPYF01 (sample SAMN08240021, study PRJNA423297) | Human gut metagenome, whole genome shotgun sequencing project. | reverse complement strand
CGCCAGATGATCCCCTGCAGCGCCTTCAGCGCCGTGGATTTACGGTCTTCATCCATAAAGGCGAAGAGGGTAGTGATAAGGTCGGCGGTGCTGGCGGCGGGGGCGTCTGTTTCGCGGCGCAGGTTGTCGAGAATGGTTTTGACCGGTTCAGCGTGCTGCTGAGCGGTCACAAAGCCGGCCAGTCGTTCGCGGGCGTAGGGGAACAGCACGTTATGCACGAAGCGGATATCGCTGGTGGTGCCTTCTATGTCGGTCACGATGGCGCGGATCATGGTTTCTCCAGAGTGGGCGTAGCGTGGAATAACATTAGCATTTAGACGTCTAAGCGTCTTGATTGCCAAATATTAACATCGTGTTATAGTGGCTTCAACAACAGCATTACAATCGGTATAAAAAGAATGAACAATAACCCCTTGATTCCAGAGAGTAAACTTCCTGCGCTCGGCACCACGATTTTTACCCAGATGAGCGCCCTGGCCCAGCAGCATCAGGCCATAAACCTGTCCCAGGGCTTTCCCGATTTTGACGGCCCGCGCTATCTTCAGGAGCGTCTGGCGTACCACGTGGCGCAGGGGGCGAATCAGTACGCCCCGATGACCGGCGTGCCGGCGCTGCGCGAGGCGATCGCCGCCACCGTCTGGCAGCGCGAGGATTTTGCCGCCCTGTGGCAGGCGATCGCCGAACGCGAGATCTATGTCCTGAGCGATGAAGTCTATGAGCATATCTGCTTTGCTGAGGGCGGCCACGCCAGCGCACTGGCGCATCCGCAGCTGCGCGAGCGGGCGGTGGCGGTCTCTTCGTTTGGCAAAACCTTTCATATGACCGGCTGGAAGGTCGGCTACTGCGTGGCCCCGGCGGCCATCAGCGCCGAACTGCGCAAGGTGCACCAGTATCTGACCTTCTCGGTGAATACCCCGGCGCAGCTGGCGATCGCCGACATGCTGCGCGAAGCGCCGGAGCATTATCGTGAGCTGCCGGCGTTTTATCGGGAACGTCGCGATCTGTTTATTGAAGCGCTGCGCCCAAGCCGGCTGGAAATCCTGCCCTGTGAAGGGACCTATTTCCTGCTGGCGGACTAGGGTCAGCTCGCGGACGATCTCTGACATGGCGTGGATTTGGTGGCGACCGCGCGCCCGGTTATGGCGTATGGTCGCTGCCATCAGCCCGTCACGCGAGGCAGCTTCACTCGTCAGGCAGGTCACCGGCAAATAGCCTTTTAGCGTTTTTTTCAGCGCGGCTTTGCTGCAGGCCAGCTCATGGCGGTGAAAACCATCGACAATCGTATACGCCTGTGGGCCTTGCTGGATGACGACGACCGGCTGGGTAAAGCCGTCGGCCTCCAGCGACGTTTGCAGCAGACGCTTCTCCGGCGGCGCCACGTTATTCGGGTTGTAGTCGTTGGGGGAGATCAGCTCCTGTTTGACCCACAGCACGCAGTCGACGGGCTGCGAGCGGAAGGGGCTGTAGTGGTGGAGCACCTGGCGAAACGCGTTGATAGCCTCAATGCGCGCCTCGTCATCCAGCTTTTGCAGGTAAGCTTCCAGCGCCTGCGTCAGTTGTTGTTGCATAATATCCCCCATTGTTGGCGATGTTTTTCCATGCGTTTACGGTAGCGCTGATAGTGGCTGCTTTTGGTTGGGCTAAACGAAAGCTGACGGCACCAGTAATCGTTATTGAGCAGTACTTTGCAGACTCGCCGCCAGGATGGGATATCTTTGGTGCCAATGTCCGCAGGTTGGGTATCCGGAATATCCTCCATACCTTTTTTCTGGTACCAGCGCAGGTAGACGGCGATTTTATTGCGGTAGTGCTCGGCGGTGGTTTCCGGCATGCTGTCGAGCAGGAACAGGGCGTAGCTTTTCCACGTCAGGTGGTCGGGCTTGTCGATTTTCCGATGACCGTAGAACTGGTTATCATGCCCGGCATAGACCCCGCCGCTGTGCGCGCCGCTCACTCGCTGGCACATCGCGGCCCAGCGCTCAGGTTCCAGCACGTGATACAGCCACAGCCCCTGGCGCTGCTCGGGACCAAACGGTTCGCAAATGCGCATATAGCGCAGCGGCACCCCGGCCTGATACATCAGATCGTACAACGGGTTATAGGGCTCGCCGCTTTTGGCAAACCAGGTCCAGATATCGGCGGTTTTCCAGTCATAGAGCGGATAGATGTACCAGGCGTGGCCGCCCGGCGCTGAAGTGGTCCATGGTTTATCGTCGGCGAAGCGCTGTTTACGCTGTGAAGAAATCGTCATAAAGCGATTTAGCGATTCGTCGGCGCGAATGCCCACCAGCACGGCGGCGGGACGACGCTGCGAAAACCACTCGGCGAAGTGGCTGACGAAGGCTTCAAAGCTCATTCCGGGTTGATAAAATGAAAAATAGCCCGGGTGGGTAATGGCCCAGGGCGGCGGCTGGCGTACCCACTCGGTTCCGGGCTCCCAGCATTGCCATTGCGGCTTATACTGCGTCAGGGCATTTTGGGTGGTGAGCGGCAGGGCGACCCAGTAAAAGGTTTCGATAACATCCGCATACAGCGCACGCAGTTTTTCACAGTGGGCGATGGTGCAGGAGAACTGCGCTTCCCAGTCAATAAACAACACGCAGATTTTTTTCCCCTGTAACCGCGCCGCCTGGGCGGTTAAATGCAGCATAACGGTGGAGTCTTTTCCCCCGGAAAAAGAGACACAGATGCGCGAAAAATTATCCATGACCCACTGGATCCGCTGCTCAGTTGCCTGCAGCACCGATTCCGGTAAGGGATATTTAATAAACGACATGACCATTAATCCTTTAATAGTAGAAAATTCCCGTTAGCTCAGTATAAACGATGAGGGGTAGGAAATTAATGGACGATTATTGTTTCTGGCAGCGGGGGAACAGAAGGGCGTTATTCGCTGTGATTAAATTTGGGCCGTGATGCCTCTCGATCATTCATTAATATGGTGATTAATTCAGTTAAAAAATGATTTTGCGAAGATGCATGGTGGTAATTAATGTAGATCGTGATATCCGGAAAAAGATTATCTATGTTGATGGCGTGAAGCTGCATAGTGGGTGAGATAAAGTCATATAAATAGGAAGGCAAAAAGCCAATTAAGTCGGTTTTATTAATCATGTTAAGAATGGTCATAAAAGAGTCGCTGCGAAAGGCAATATTGCGCGGATTCAGCCAGGCGATGCTGCTTTGCTGCACGCGCTGAATAACGGGATCGTTGGTAATATAGTGAGTGAAAAACTCCTGCGCCAGTGACTCTACCGAGGTAAGCGTTTCGCGTCGCGGATGGCCCGCCCGGCAAACCGCCAGCGTCTGCACCGTCTGATAGGGCTGACAGATCGTGGTGCGGTTGGTAATGGGCATGCGGGTGAACACCAGGTCCGCCTGGCGATACGCCAGCAGCTCCTCAGCCGATTCGGTGGTGGTCAGGTTATGGTGCTCAATTTGCAAGTTCGCCTGATGACAGAGCTGGTTAATCATAACGTGGCTATTGACTGAACAGAACAGCGGGGGGCCATATATCACAATACGTTTACGCAGTTCTGAGCGATTATTAAGATTGATGGTTTTTTCCAGCTGCTCCAGATTTTGCTGTAGATGATAATGAAGATTGACGCAGGCGGTGGTGGGCGTCATTCCTTTGCCAACACGAACAAATAGCGGATCGTTTAACTGCTGGCGCAGACGCTGCAACGACTGACTCACCGCTGAGGGGGTGATAAATAACATCGCCGCCGCTTTGCTGATGCTCAAATGTTGATAGATACATTCGAAAATAACCAATAAATTCAAATCGAACTTTTTCAGATCGTAAAGATTTGCCATTAATGCAGTCCTGTTTATTACCGGTGCGGATTATAATATTCTTAATGATAATGTTTTGTGGCTTAATATTTGCGGTGTGAATTTAATTATTGGCAAATACAGTTAAGTTCTGCTTAATATATCTTATCGTCGACGGTGGCGCCAGCGGTCGCTTCCGCCAGGCGCCATTGCGGGATGGAATTACTCTTTTTCACCCATCATAATATGCAGTTTCTCTTTATCCGGTAGGCCGACCACCTGCTGCAGCATATTATCTTTATTCATATAATAAATCGCCGGCGTCACGTTGGCTCCCAGATCGTCCATCAGCTGCTGGTTGACGTTGAGCATTTTCATTTTCTCCGGCGGAATTGCTTTCGGGATCGTCAGAGCCATTTTCCCATTCGATTGCTCGTAATCATGCCAGGTTTTCGCCGGATCGCTGCTGGCGAGAATCGCCGCGGCGGTGGCCGGGCTCTCCGGCTTAATCACCCCCACCAGCAGAGTGCGGATCTGCACTTTAGGTAGATGGCGACCCCCATGTCCTGGTATTTGCCCAGCCAGCCTTTCATTCCCCCCGGCGCCTCAAAGGGTTTTATAATGGTAATGCCCTGTTTTTCAATCGCTTTTACCGGAGCGGGGAGTTCCTCCGCATGGCTGCATAACGGCAAAAGGCTGAGTAACAGCAGACGCTTTAACATAAGTATTCCTTGTAAAATCAGCAGGAAAGGGCAAAACGATTGTCGAACCTATCACAGTCATAGGCAAGATCAGCAGAATGACGGATTGCCCTTTGCTGGCGTGGGTGATGTAATCCTGGATGCTGTTACATTAAGGTAATGTAGAGCGCAACACATAGCCAGTCTGACTGGCGCTGAACCTACCCTCGGGTATTTCAGGTAACGGGGCCGCCTGAAAAGGTGGCCTTTTTACTTTTGTCGCGGCAAATGATGCGAAAAACAGCGATTAGCGCTGAACGCGTCGACAGGTTCACAGAGTTGTCTTGTTCCGGTTGTTAGATAACGCTTATTGATTCGATAATGTAAACGCATTGCGATGATCGGCGACCCGACTGGCGCCCTGACCCGTAACTTCGACAACATGCGTGAAGATGAAGGTCTGGCTGACCGCGCTACCTTCGTCGTTGACCCGCAGGGTATCATCCAGGCGATCGAAGTTACCGCTGAAGGTATCGGCCGTGATGCGTCTGACCTGCTGCGTAAAATCAAAGCGGCGCAGTACGTTGCTTCTCACCCAGGCGAAGTCTGCCCGGCGAAATGGAAAGAAGGCGAAGCGACGCTGGCTCCTTCTTTAGATCTGGTTGGTAAGATCTAAGTCTGTTTGTGCCCGGCGGCGCTACGCTTGAGCTGATTGCCACGCTGGATGACAGCGCTAAATCGGCAGAAATCAAGGAACTGTTGGCTGAAATCGCTGAACTGTCAGACAAAGTCACCTTTAAAGAAGACAACACGCTCGCGGTACGTAAGCCCTCGTTCCTGATTACTAACCCAGGTTCCGACCAGGGCCCGCGTTTTGCAGGCTCGCCGCTGGGCCACGAGTTTACCTCGCTGGTGCTGGCGCTGCTGTGGACCGGCGGTCATCCGTCGAAAGAGGCCCAGTCGCTGCTGGAGCAGATCCGTGATATTGATGGCGATTTCGAATTCGAAACCTACTATTCGCTCTCCTGTCATAACTGCCCGGACGTGGTCCAGGCCCTGAACCTGATGGCGGTGCTCAACCCGCGCATCAAACACACGGCGATTGACGGCGGGACCTTCCAGAATGAGATCACCGAGCGTAACGTCATGGGCGTGCCAGCGGTGTTCATGAACGGTCAGGAGTTTGGTCAGGGACGGATGACGCTGACTGAAATCGTCGCCAAAGTGGATACCGGTGCGGAAAAACGCGCAGCGGAAGAGCTGAATCAGCGTGACGCTTACGATGTACTGATCGTTGGCTCCGGCCCGTCCGGCGCGGCGGCGGCGGTCTACTCTGCACGTAAAGGGATTCGTACCGGCCTGATGGGCGAACGCTTCGGCGGCCAGGTGCTGGATACCGTGGATATCGAAAACTATATTTCGGTGCCGAAAACCGAAGGCCAGAAGCTGGCAGGCGCGCTGAAAGCGCACGTCAATGACTATAACGTCGACGTGATCGACTCCCAGAGCGCGACCAAACTGACGCCGGCGGCGACAGAGGGCGGCCTGCATCAGATCGAAACCGCCTCCGGCGCGGTGCTCAAGGCGCGTAGCGTCATCATCGCCACCGGGGCGAAATGGCGCAATATGAACGTGCCGGGCGAAGATCAGTATCGCACCAAGGGCGTGACCTACTGCCCTCACTGCGATGGTCCGCTGTTTAAGGGCAAACGCGTAGCGGTAATCGGCGGCGGGAACTCCGGCGTGGAAGCCGCCATTGACCTGGCGGGCGTAGTGGAGCACGTAACCCTGCTGGAGTTTGCCCCAGAGATGAAAGCCGACCAGGTGTTGCAGGATAAAGTCCGCAGCCTGAAGAATGTCGACATCATTCTTAATGCGCAGACCACGGAAGTGAAAGGCGATGGCAGCAAAGTCACCGGTCTGCAGTATCGTGACCGGGTGAGCGGCGATGAGCATCATGTCGCGCTGGCGGGGATCTTCGTCCAGATTGGCCTGCTGCCTAACACCACCTGGCTGGAAGGCGCCGTTGAGCGCAACCGCATGGGCGAGATCATCATCGATGCGAAGTGCGAAACCAACGTCAAAGGCGTGTTCGCCGCGGGCGATTGCACCACCGTGCCGTACAAACAGATTATTATCGCGGCAGGGGAAGGGGCAAAAGCGTCGCTGAGCGCTTTCGACTACCTGATCCGCACGAAAACCGCATAACAAGTCAGACAATAGACCTGCATAACAAAGAGGCTACCCAGGGGTAGCCTCTTTTTTTATACTCTTTTCGTCATTCTTACCTGACGACCATTACCGGGATATGGGCATGGCGGATCACGCTCGAGGCATTGGAGCCGAGCAGGTGGGTACTGATGGAGGGATTGCGTGAGCCAATAACTACCACGTCGGCGTTAATTTCGCTGGCCAGCTCGTTGACCATATCGCGCACGCTGCCAAAACGGACATGTAGCTTGATACGAGACGGGTCAATGCTGAAGTGGCTGACCATCGTCTGCAGGCGAGTCTCCGCCTCATGCTGCAGATGTTCCTCAAACCGCCGCAGGTCGGCGGTAAAACGGCTCATGGTAAAGCTCGCGGAACCCGGTAAGACGTGGAGCAGATGGATCACCCCGTCCTGCTGGGCCAGAAACTCCGCGTGCCGGACGGCTTTATCGCTCAGCGCCATCTCAAAGACATCAACCGGCATAATGATAGTCTTATACATATGCAATCCTCCTTGTTCGTTTGCGTCTATATCAACATATTATATGCGGATATTGTGTCATTCAGGTCGCAAAACTGTCAGCCAGGCAGGCGCAAAGCGTAAAAAAGGGTAAGCGGCGGGAAAACAGCAGAAAGAGGATGTGCGGACATCCTCTGAATAAAGCGCGAAACGCCTCAGGCAGCGGGATTAGCGGTGGAATTCGCCAGCGGCTTCCGGCTGGTACAATAGCTCCAGCACTTCCAGGTGCGTCGATGCGCCGCCCGGCAGCTCCCAGTGAATGGTGCTGCCGACTTTCAGGCCCAGCAGCGCGGCGCCCACCGGCGCGAGGACGGAGAGCTGGCTGGCGCTGTCGGTCACCTGTGACGGAAACACCAGCGTCCGCACGCGCTCTTCGCCGCTGGTTAAATCGCGGAATTTTACCCTGCTATTCATGGTGACGACATCATGCGGCATCGCTTCCGGGGCCAGCATTTGCGCGCGGTCGAGTTCCTCATTCAGGGCATCGGCAACCGGTGAGTTGGCGAAAGCCGGCTGCTCCAGCAGCCTGTCGATACGTTCGGCATCCAGTTCATTAATGATGATTGCGGGTCTGGTCATTGCATACTCCATGTTATCCAGGAACCTGTCCGTAAAAGAAAACCCTCGCCGAAAGGGGCAAGGGTTAAGGTCCTACCATCATACTGAGAGTTGCCGGCAGTTTGAAGTGATGAAACGCACATTCAGCGTGCAACACCATCCGGCGGACGGTGTTTTCCAATCAGCATCCCGCTTTGCGCTAGTGGCCAACCTTATCGAGGATAAACTGTGCGCCGCAGTTACCCGGGTGAGGCTGGGGCAGAAAAGCGGAAGTGGCCAGCGGGGCGTTGATGGTCGCGGCGTTGAGCGAGATTTGCATCTCCGTCAGATAGGCCGGATTACCGTTGCAGGTTAGCTTAAACGCCTTCACGCTCTGCGGACCCCAGGCGCGGGCCACGGCGGCGTCGAAGTCGGCGCGGCTGACCGTTTGGCCATAGTGCTTCGCGAGAAAATCCCCCACCGGGCTGCGCTTAATTTCACCGTTTAGTCGCACCATGGCGCCAAAGTAGCTGTCGGGATCGAAGCCGAAGCAGACGCCATGTTTGGCATATTCGTAGCGTTCCAGACAGGAGGTGCCGCCCGATCCCGGCATCACATTATTAAGTTTATTGGCCATCTCCAGCGACAGCCCGGTCTCCGCCGCCTGGCATTTGCGGTTCGCTTTTACCTCCGGCATGTTGGGCACCGGACGCGTGGCGCAGCCGTAGCGCATCCAGCGACGTTCATCCACTCCGCGCGCGGCAATGGACTTTGGCAGCCCGGGCCACAGGCCATGCACGGTCAGAAAGTCGGCTTTATTCGCGGTGTCCTGCTGCAGGCGACACTCTTCCGGTTCGTTGCGATTGCGGTCATATATGCTCTGACAGAATCCGGTTTGCCAGGAGAGGGCAAGGACGTAGCGGTCAAAATCAGCGTATCGCGTCGCGGTGAGCGGTTCAGCACCGGCCTGAGTGGCGGTAAGCACAAGGGCAATCGCGGCGAAATCCTTCCTGAACATTTTTATTCCTGATTATGGATGGCAAAAGATAACGGGGAGTTATTAAAGCATAAAAAAGGCGCCCGCTGGCGCCTTTTCGCGTGGTTAGACCATTAGTGGAGCGCGCTGCCGGGCACCAGGATTTCAGTAGCAACGATCACCACCAGCAGGCCAACGAGCACCGGCACTGAGGTGCGCTTGACCACTTCGAATGGGGAAATCTTCGCCATCCCGGCAACGGCGACCACCACCCCGGAGACGGGGCGATTGAGATCAGACCGTTGATAAAGCCGATAGTGCTTAACCCCTGGGCAAAGACGCCGGCGGCAACCAACAGCATCACTACGCCGGCGAAGGCGTCGGCCATTCCACGGTAGGCGACTTCCAGCCCGCTAAAGACGTTTTTGGTGTTGAAACCGCGCAGGAACTCGAGGATCGCCGCCAGCAGCATGCAGCCAACGAGGATGGTGATAATGTGCAGCTCCGGCCCCCATTTACCGTCAAAGATCAGCACGCCGATGATCGGGGTAAACGGCAGCATGGCATACAGCGCCGGGGCGGTGGTGGTGATGTCGTTGACATCGAGCATCTCGTGAGAAATGTGCTCTTTTTTATCCAGATAGCGCTGCCAGAAAAAGTGGGCGATCGCCATGCAGATAATGGCCGCGATGGAGATCGGCAGCGTGGTTTTAAAAGCAAAGTCGATCAGCGGCATTTCAGCGGCTTTGGCCGCCAGGACGACGTCACCCGAGGTTGGCGAGAGGATAATCGCCGCCGGTGAGGCGCAGATGGCGGCGGCGGCCCCGCGGCTGATACCGACATTCACCATTACCGGGAACAGCGTCGCCATCAGCAGTACGCCAAGGCCGGTCGCGGAGGAGACGGCCAGCGACATCAGGCAGGCGACAAAATAGGCGGCAATCATCAGCAGATAGGGCGAATTAATATAGCGCAACGGCTTCGACGCTAATTTGACCACCATATCATTGGCGCCAATATGGGTCATATAGGTGGCGAAGCCGCATAGCATCATGATCATCATACCCAAATCGCCGCCGCGGCTCATGAGTAGAATCTTAATGTATTCAATAATATCGGTAGCGGAATAGCCGGTGCTCGCGGTATTACCCGGTAACACTTTATGTCCCAGCAGGGCGCTGACGATCAGTAAGATTAAGCCTCCGACGAGATAGTTAAGCCGTTCTGATGGACAGCGGGCGAAAATCAGGAGTTTGCCTTATTTCGTTCAACCTGCATTGAGATTATCTTTGCTATTTTAGGTGGCTTTTAAATCAAAGTGGTAATAGAAAAGTGTTGATGTTACGTCGTTTTTCATTGTTTTCTCTTGGTTTTTTAGGATGGTTATTGGTGTCCGGAAACGCCAGCGCGTCGTTTTCATCGACCCTTAGCGAAGGTTACCATACCTTAAGTAATAACGTAGCGCAGACCTGGAATGAGCCGGAGCACTATGATTTGTACGTTCCAGCCATCACCTGGCATGCGCGCTTTGCCTATGACAAGGAAAAAACCGATAAGTATAACGAACGTCCGTGGGGGGCAGGTTTCGGCGTCTCGCGCTGGGATGAGAAAGGGAACTGGCATGGCCTGTACCTGATGGCGTTTAAAGACTCTTTTAATAAGTGGGAGCCCATCGGCGGCTACGGCTGGGAGAAAACCTGGCGCCCGCTGACGGACCAGAATTTCCACCTCGGCCTTGGCTATACCCTCGGCGTCACGGCGCGCGATAACTGGAACTACATCCCGATCCCGGTGATCTTGCCATTGGCGTCAATAGGTTACGGTCCGGCAACTTTCCAGATGACCTATATTCCCGGCACCTACAATAACGGTAACGTTTACTTCGCCTGGGCGCGCTTCCAGTTTTAATTCCGCCGTCATCGCAAACGAACCCAGCAAATTTACCGCGACGTTGAGCAGCGCCCAGCTTACCCGGCCCTGCTGCAGGAGAAACACCACTTCCGCAGAAAAGGTGGAGAACGTGGTCAGGCCGCCGCAGAAACCGGTGGTAATCAGCAGTTTCCACATCGGGTCAATCCCGGTCAGACGATTAAACCACGCCAGCCCGGCGCCAATCACAAAGGCGCCTAACAGGTTGGCCGTTAGAGTCCCAATCGGGATAGCATGGTGCACAGGATTGAGCTTCATGCCGAGCCACCAGCGCAATACGCTGCCGGTGCCGCCGCCAATAAAAACGGCGCAAAGAAGTTGAAACACGGTCGTTTCCTGCTATTTGATGTAAGAGAGTGTCAAGTGTAGCGCGCATCGGGCGCGATTGGCTATCCATAACCTGACGGGAGAAGAACATGCGGGTAGCGGCAGGACAATTTGCCGTCACGCCAGTATGGCGGACGAATGCGCAAACCTGTGTGGCGATGATGCAGCAGGCGGAGCGAGAAGGGGCGGCGCTGCTGGTGCTGCCGGAGGCGTTGCTGGCGCGGGATGACAACGACCCGGATCTGTCAGTTAAATCGGCCCAGCCGCTGGATGGCGCATTTTTGCAGCCGCTGTTGGCCGAGAGCAGGCGTAACAGCCTGACCACGGTCCTGACGCTCCATGTGCCGTCAGGGGAGGGGAGAGCGACCAACACGTTGGTGGTATTGCGGGAAGGCGCAGTGATTGCCCATTATCATAAACTTCATCTATATGACGCCTTCGCGATGCAGGAGTCCCGGCGGGTGGATCCCGGTCAGCAGATCCCGCCGGTGATTGAGGTGGCGGGATTACGCGTTGGCCTGATGACCTGCTACGATCTTCGCTTTCCGGAACTGGCGCTTTCGTTGGCCCTGAATGGGGCACAGCTGCTGGTGCTGCCCGCTGCATGGGTGAAAGGGCCGCAGAAAGAGCATCACTGGGCGACGCTGCTGGCGGCACGCGCTCTCGATACTACCTGCTATATCGTGGCGGCAGGCGAATCCGCAATTATTATGACGTTTTTTTAAACAAGGCTTGATTCACCTTGTTACAGATTGCTATTGTGTCCGCGCGTCAAATACCCGTATTGTTTATCCCAATAATTCGCTGTGCACGTCAGGATGGACATCTCAGCGCTCACTCCCGGAGGGGAGGCTATGGGCCGAAACACGCAGCCCACGCACAGGTGGATTACAATAGGACGGATAAATGCGTGTATGATGGCGTATTCGCAGCTTGTATAGAGAAGAAGGTTAGCTATGGGTGAGATTAGTATTACCAAACTGCTGGTAGTCGCAGCACTGATTATCTTAGTGTTTGGTACCAAGAAATTACGTACGCTGGGCGGCGACCTGGGGTCGGCTATCAAGGGCTTTAAAAAAGCCATGAACGAAGATGACGATAGCGCGAAGAAAACCACCGCAGAAGAAGAAGCGCCGGCGCAGAAGCTCTCTCATAAAGAGTAATTCTCCGGCTGCGTCTCCTGACGGGATGCTGGCGGTACGGCGAAGAGGCCGCGACGTTTATCGTTGCGGCCTTTGTCGTTTTTGTCGACGCCGCGGAGAAAAGATGCAACTAACTGTTACGGACAGGCGAAACGGATGAAGCGGAGAGAGCCGCTGCGCCGAACAGGCGCGCAGCGGCGGAAGCGGTGGGTTATTTAACTTCCATCCCTTTAGCCTGCAGGTCGGCATGATAGGAAGAGCGGACGAAGGGACCGCAGGCGGCGTGGGTGAAGCCCATCGCCATCGCTTCCGCTTTCATCTCTTCAAACTCCTCCGGGCTGACGTAGCGCTGCACCGGCAGGTGGTGACGGCTCGGCTGCAGATACTGGCCTAACGTCAGCATGGTGACGCCATGGCGACGCAGGTCGCGCATCACTTCGATGATCTCGTCGTTGGTTTCGCCCAGACCTACCATCAGGCCGGATTTCGTCGGGATCTCCGGGTGCGCTTCTTTAAAACGCTCCAGCAGCTTCAACGACCAGTTGTAATCCGCGCCCGGACGTACCTGACGATAAAGACGGGGCACGTTTTCGAGGTTATGGTTGAAGACATCCGGCGGGGTCACCGTCAGAATATCAAGTGCGCGATCCATGCGGCCGCGGAAATCCGGAACCAGCGTTTCGATCTTAATCGACGGGTTTTTCTCGCGAATGGCGCTGATGCAGTCGGCAAAATGCTGTGCGCCGCCATCACGCAGGTCGTCACGGTCTACCGAGGTGACTACGACATAGCGCTCATCCATTCCGGTTTTCTGAGCAGAGCTTCACGCTCAGTTGCCACGTTTTTCACCGGGATAAGGGCCATTTTATCGGCGTCGCGGTACTTAACACCGCGTTCCATCACAATGGGTTTACTCATAGCGTGCGTGTTCCAGTTGCGAGTCACGAAGGAAAGCGAATTAATTCAATGAAATGTTGCAATTATCAACTATTTTTGAATCAAGAGCAGGCAGTATACCATTGAAAAGGGGCAGAAAGCAGCCTGCCTGCCCGGCAAATTGTAAAATAGTTGTTGTTTTATCCTTTTCCCTTCCGTGCGCTACGCCTTAAACGAGCGGATCACCGTCTCGATGATCTCTTTCAGCAATGGCTCTTTCCCGCTCAGCTTATTAAAGTGCAGCGCAACGTCAATCTGCTCTCCACCCAGGGAAGGGAAATCCAGGGTCTGCAGCGGCCAGAGACGGGACACCATGGCGAACAGGCGTTCGGTGGTCAGACCCAGCATATCGCTCCCGGCGATCATCGCCGCCTGGGTCATCAGGTTAAAGGTGCTAAAGCCGCAGCGGCGCTCGCCCATCTCTTCCTGTAGTCGGCGATGGAGGGTGGGGTAGCGCTGGCCTTCCGGCAGCAGCAG
>PPYF01270087.1_pt1 | contig 13512 bp, 9 predicted proteins | sample 1559871 | NCBI WGS metagenome assembly PPYF01 (sample SAMN08240021, study PRJNA423297) | Human gut metagenome, whole genome shotgun sequencing project. | reverse complement strand
ACAGATCGAGGAACCTTATTCTGTTTCCGCCGGCTTGGATTACCCGGGCATCGGCCCGATCCACGCGAACCTCTCCGTAGAGCACCGTGCGCAAATCCTAGCGGTCGATGATGACGAGGCGTTGGAGGCTGCTTTCGAGTTGACCCGTTTGGAAGGAATCATCCCGGCCTTGGAAAGCGCCCATGCCTTGGGAGCCTTGGCCAAGGTAAACTTCAAGCCGGAAGACGTGGTGGTACTGACTGTCTCGGGCCGTGGCGATAAAGATATGGACACTTACATTAATTATAAATTATCATGAATTATTCTTTCAAAACGATAAGCAAGAAGGTGATGGGCGACCTTCACACTCCCGTAAGCATCTATCTGAAAGTGCGGGATATCTACCCGGAATCGGCCCTGTTGGAAAGCTCGGACTTCCACGGAAACGAGAATAGCCTTTCCTTTATAGCGCTCCGCCCCTTGGCGAGCATCGGTATCAACAACGGGGAATGCACGGCTACCTTCCCGGACGAGACCCGTGAGGTTACCCCGCTCACCGAAGACTATAACGTACCCGAGGCGATGAACGCTTTCCTCGGCCGCTTCAAGGTGGAGGGAGCGGACAAGAAGGTCTGCGGATTATTCGGCTACACGGCTTTCGATGCCGTCCGTTATTTCGAGAACATCCCGGTCATGGAAGTTCATCACGAGGAGAACGACGCCCCCGATATGCTATACATATTATATAAGTATATCCTTGTCTTCAATCATTTCAAGAACGAGTTGACCCTAGTGGAGATGCTCCAAGAGGACGAGGCTAGCCGGCTGGAAGAAATCGAGACATTGATCGAGAACCGTAACTTCGCCTCCTATAACTTCCAGACAGCGGGTCCCGAGACCTCCCCGATCACCGGCGAGGAATACAAGGCGATGGTCCGCCAAGGCATCAAGCACTGCCTCAGGGGAGATGTCTTCCAGATCGTATTGAGCCGTCGCTTCGAGCAACCGTTCAAGGGAGACGACTTCAAGGTGTACCGGGCTCTTCGCAGCATCAATCCCTCTCCTTATTTGTTCTACTTCGATTTCGGAGGTTTCCGTATCTTCGGCTCTTCCCCCGAGACGCATTGCAAGGTAACGGGCAGACACGCCAGCATCGACCCGATCGCCGGGACCGCTTTCCGTACCGGTAATATCGAGGTAGACAAACAACGTACCGAGGCCCTGCTAGCCGACCCCAAGGAGAACGCCGAGCACGTGATGCTGGTAGACCTCGCCCGCAACGACCTAAGCCGGAACGCCCACGACGTGCAAGTGGATTTCTATAAGGAGGTACAATACTACAGCCACGTCATCCACCTCGTATCCCGTGTGAGCGGCGAGATCAACGCCGATAGCGACCCGGTAAAGACCTACGTCGATACCTTCCCCGCCGGCACGTTGAGCGGAGCCCCCAAAGTACGGGCCATGCAACTGATCACCGACATCGAGCATCATAACCGGGGTGCTTACGGCGGCTGTATCGGCTTTATCGGTCTGGATGGTGATTTGAACCAAGCGATCACGATCCGTACCTTCGTCAGCCGTGGCAACGTACTTTACTATCAGGCGGGAGCCGGGATCGTGGCTAAGAGCAACGATGAGCGTGAATTGCAAGAGGTAAACAATAAGCTGGGAGCCTTGAAGAAGGCGATAGATCTAGCGGAGAAATTAATCAATTGATTATCCGGTTGTAGAGACGGGGCGTGCCCCGTCTCCCACAGTCTGATAGTATTTTAAGTTACCATTTTGAAAGGATGAGACGGGGCACGCCCCGTCTCTACAACAACAACAATATATATAAAATGAAGATATTATTATTTGATAATTACGATTCCTTCACCTACAATTTGCTACATATATTGAAGGAACTGGGTGCGGATGTAGAGGTACACCGCAACGACAAGATCTCCTTGGAAGAGATAGAGCGTTTCGATAAGATCTTACTATCCCCGGGACCGGGCACCCCCGAGGAAGCCGGCATCCTCCTCCCCTTGATCCGCCGGTACGCCCCGACAAAGAGCATCCTAGGTGTCTGCCTAGGCGAGCAGGCCATCGGCGAGGCATTCGGCGCCACATTGATAAACCTTACCGACGTGCATCACGGCGTTTGCTCCGATATACGGATTGTCGCTAAAGATCCTATCTTCGAGGGACTGGAACCGGGTATACGTGTTGGGCGTTATCATTCTTGGGCGGTCTCCAAGGAAAACTTCCCGGATTGTCTGGAAATTACGGCGGTCGATACGGAAGAAGGACAGATCATGGGCTTGCGCCATCGTGAGTACAATGTACGAGGTATCCAATTCCATCCGGAATCCGTGTTGACACCCAAAGGGAAGACAATTATAGAGAACTGGCTGAAACGCTAATTACCTCCTAAGGCACTTATAGTTTCTTCCTAACGAAACATCAGTTTCTCTATGGTGAAACTAATGTTTCTCAAGCAAGAAACAAGAGTTTTCCCCTAGAGAAACAAAAGTTTTTCGATAAAGAAATATCGCAAAACTGCAATATTTTATCATTCAACACATTACAGACATGAAGCAAATATTATACAGATTATTCGAGCACCAATATCTAGGCCGGGAAGAAGCCCGGAATATCCTCCAGAATATAGCGGAGGGACGCTACAACGATTCCCAGATCGCCAGTCTGATCACCGTATTTCTGATGCGCAGTATCTCCGTAGAGGAATTGACCGGATTCCGGGAAGCTTTGCTGGAGATGCGTGTACCGGTAGATCTAAGCGAATACAAGCCGATCGATATCGTAGGTACCGGAGGCGACGGGAAAAACACGTTCAACATCAGTACCTGTTCCTGCTTCGTAGTGGCCGGTGCCGGTTACAATGTCGTAAAGCACGGTAACTACGGGGCTACCTCGGTGAGCGGCGCCAGCAACGTGATGGAGCAACACGGCGTAAAATTCACGAACGATATCGGTAAACTACGTACCTCCATGGATACCTGTCATATCGCCTACCTCCACGCACCCTTGTTCAACCCGGCGCTGAAAGCGGTAGCTCCGGTACGGAAGAGCCTCGGCGTGCGCAGCTTCTTCAATATGCTCGGCCCGCTGGTCAACCCGGTCATGCCTACTTACCAATTGTTAGGCGTATATAACCTCCCGCTACTCCGCCTATATAATTATACGTACCAAGAGAGCGGCACTCGCTTTGCCGTGGTACATAGCTTGGACGGTTACGACGAGATCTCCCTCACGGCCGATTTCAAGGTAGCCATGCCGGAGAAAGAGAAACTTTATACCCCGGAGATGCTCGGATTCAAACGTTGCACGGAAGCGGACCTCGACGGCGGCGAGACCCCGGAGGAAGCGGCCCGTATCTTCGACGCCGTATTAGGGAACAAGGCTACAGAGGCCCAAAAGAGCTGCGTGATCGCCAACTCCGCCTTCGCCATCCAAGTGATCTGTCCTGAGAAAAAGATCGAGACGTGTATCGCCGAGGCACGTGAATCACTGGAAAGCGGAAAAGCATTGGCTACATTCCGTAAATTTATATCTTTGAACCATTGATAAAGAAACATATCCTATGAAAAAGGACATCTTACAAGATATTATCGCCAATAAGCGCATCGAGGTAGCCCGGCAAAAACAGGCCGTAAGCTTACAGACCTTATTGGCTCTAGGTAGCGACCGTATGGAGCGTGACACACGTTCCATGCGTGCGGCGCTGGAATCATCCCCCTCCGGTATTATCGCCGAGTTCAAGCGTAAAAGCCCCTCCAAAGGCTGGCTGCATCCGGGTGCGAATATCGCCGACGTGGTGCCCGCTTACGAGGCCGGAGGAGCCTCCGCCTGCTCGATCCTTACGGATGGGGATTTCTTCGGAGGTTCCTTGGGCGACTTGCAAAAGGCCCGCAAGCTGGTGGATCTCCCGTTACTTCGCAAGGACTTCATCATCGATACCTACCAACTCTTCCAAGCCCGGGTGATAGGCGCCGACGCTGTCTTGTTGATCGCCGCCGCCCTTACAGAAGAAGAATGCCGGGTACTCGCCGAGACCGCCCATAGCCTGCAATTGGAAGTCTTGCTGGAAGTCCATAGCGAGGACGAGCTCAAATACCTGAATGCGGATATCGATATGCTCGGCGTGAACAACCGCAATCTCGGCACCTTCCATACGGACGTAAACAACTCATTCAAGTTGGTCGATAAGATGCGAGGCTTCTCCCCTCTTTTAGTGTCCGAGAGCGGAATCTCCGAGACCGATACCGTACGCCGATTGCGTGAGGCCGGTTTCCGCGGATTCCTGATCGGAGAGACCTTCATGAAAACCGAGAGGCCGGGCGATACCCTAGCCGATTTTATAGGAGGACTGGCATGATCATCAAAGTATGCGGAATGCGAGACTCCCGGAACATCCAAGAAGTCTCCGCCCTAGCCGTCAACTGGATCGGCCTCATCTTCTACGAACGCTCCCCGCGCTTCATCGGGCAAAGCCCGACGAAGCAGTGGACAGTGGACAGTGGACAATTGACAGTTAAATACCGCTTGTCGCAACTGTCAACTGTCAACTGTCAACTATCAACTAAAAAAGTGGGCGTTTTCGTCAACGCTACCATCGAGTCCATGATGGAGAAAGCCTCCGCCTACAAGCTAGACTATCTCCAACTTCACGGTAACGAATCGCCGGAAGATTGCCACACCTTGCAAAAAAGGGGCTATTCCTTGATCAAGGCTTTCCCCATCGCTACGAAAGAGGACTTCGAAAAAACAAGGGAGTATGAGGGCCGGGTGGATTATTTCCTTTTCGATACGAGATGCGAGGGCTATGGAGGCTCAGGCAAACGTTTCGATTGGTCCATCCTAACCGAGTATAAAGGAGAGACTCCCTTCTTGCTCAGCGGAGGCATCCGTCCGGAAAACGCAGAGGCGATCCGGAACTTCCGGCATCCCCGTTTCGCAGGTATCGACCTCAACAGTGGCTTCGAGATTGAGCCGGGATTGAAAGACGTCGACAAACTAAAGAATTTCATCCAACAAATTTTACATCCAGCTGTAGAGACAGGGCGTGCCCCGTCTCCCACCGTCTGATAGTATTTTTAAAATAGAATTCAAAATGAATCGCATCACAAACTTATTCCAGACCCAGAAAGACGGAATACTCTCCGTCTATTTCACCGCCGGTTATCCGAACTTAAACGATACGGCAAGCATCTTAAAAGCCTTACAGACTAAAGGTATCCACATGGTAGAAGTAGGAATCCCTTTCTCCGACCCGATGGCAGACGGCCCTGTCATCCAAGAGGCCGCCACGCAAGCGTTGCGTAACGGGATGTCACTGCATCTCTTATTCGAGCAATTGAAAGAGATCCGGAGCGAAGTACAGATCCCGATCATCTTGATGGGCTACCTGAACCCCATCATGCAATACGGTTTCGAGAAATTCTGCGAGAGTTGCATAGAGGCCGGCGTAGACGGAATGATCATCCCCGACCTGCCTTATGCCGATTATATCTCCGACTACAAGGAGATCGCCGATCGCCATGACCTAAAAATGATCATGCTGATCACCCCAGAGACCTCCGAGGAACGAATCCGGCTGATCGATGCCCATACCAGCGGGTTTATCTATATGGTATCCAGCGCAGCCACGACCGGAGCCCAACAAGACTTCAACGAGCAGAAGCAGGCCTATTTCCGTCGTATCAACGCCATGAACCTACAGAATCCCCGCTTGGTAGGTTTCGGCATCAGCAATAAAGCCACTTTCGAGGCGGCGATAGCCCATTCTTCCGGTGCCATCATCGGCAGTAAGTTCGTACAGTTACTAAAGAGCGAAGCTACTCCCGCCGAGGCGGTCGATAAGTTACTGGAAGCCCTAAAACAATAGGAACCCTATTCATGTTTACATATAAAAACAGTAAATAGTCCTATGAATAACTTCACTTTTCACAACCCAACCCGTTTATTATTCGGTAAGGGCATGATTGAGAAACTGAGTACGGCCATCCCGATGGTGCATCGCATCATGATCACCTTCGGAGGAGGTAGCGTAAAGCAAAACGGTGTGTACGACCAAGTGATCAAGGCGCTAAAGGATCGTGACTATATCGAGTTCTGGGGCATCGAGCCTAATCCCACCATCGAGACCTTGCGAGAAGCTATCCAGATAGCGAAAGGCAAGCAGGTGGATTTCCTATTGGCGGTAGGCGGTGGCTCCGTCATAGACGGGACGAAGCTAATCTCCGCCGGCATCCAGTACGACGGTGATCCTTGGGAATTGGTACAGAAAGGGTATTACTATCATACCGTGCCCATGGGTACCGTACTGACCCTGCCCGCCACGGGTTCCGAGATGAATAGCGGGGCCGTGATCTCCCGGAAAGAGACGCAAGAGAAATTCCCGTTCTACAGTAATTTCCCCGTGTTCTCGATCTTGGACCCGGAGACGACCTTCAGCCTGCCCCCGTATCAAGTGGCTTGCGGTATCGCCGATACCTTCGTCCACGTGATGGAGCAATATATGACTACGACCGACCAATCCCGCTTGATGGATCATTGGGCGGAAAGTATTTTAAGTACCTTGGTTGAGATCGCCCCGAAGATTAAGGAAGATCCGAGGAATTACGACCTGATGGCAGATTTCATGCTATCCGCCACGATGGGCTTGAACGGCTTTATCGCTATGGGCGTAACGCAGGACTGGGCTACCCATATGATCGGACACGAGCTAACCGCCCTTCACGGATTGACGCATGGAGCGACCTTAGCGATCGTCTTCCCCGGAACCTTACGCACCCTTCGCAAGCAGAAAGAGGGCAAGATCCTGCAATACGGCGAACGGGTATGGGGTATCAATAGTGGAACGACAGAAGAACGGGTAAGCCAAGCCATCGAGAAGACTGAGCAATTTTTCCAAAGCCTCGGTTTATCTACCCGCCTCAGCCAAGAGAAGATCGGCGATACGACAATCACCGAGATCGAGAATCGCTTCAATGAACGAAACGCCGCCTTCGGGGAGGCGAAGAATGTAACGGGTAGCGTGGCACGGGAAATATTGGAGAGCTGTAAATAACGTACAACTTGTAGAGACGGGGCGTGCCCCGTCTCTACAAATGGGTATAGGTTTTATCTTAACAGGACTACTACCCGGATCGGGCCATGCGCCCCGAATACCAAGGCTTGTTCAATATCAGCAGTCTTTGAGGGACCGGACATGAAGACTCCGTAATCATAATCCATAGTGGCAGTACGGCGGTAAGCCTCATTCATCGTATGAACCAATTGAGTCTTGTCCAACAAGATCACCAAAGCGTTCGAGATAAAGTACAGACCTTTATAACGTACCTGACGGGGTAACCAGACAGCGGCATTCTCCGCCACGCCGAAACTACCCTCCACCACAGATACGTCCGTTCCGTTCAACTCCCGGGGATCGGTCAGCCCATCTGGGTTAAAGGTAGCGCAAGTAATCTCCTTCAAATTCGAGGCGATACGTTTCGCCTCCGGAAACTCACGGCGGATCACCTCATTCACATCCTCGCCGGGCTTTAACTCGATGGCCTTGCCACCCGCCCCGGCTAACACCTCCGAGAACGTAGCCAACTTATCCGCATAGGTAATCGCCTCCAACGTAAGCTCAGGCATCTCGTGGCGTGCACCCCCGAAAGACATCACTTTCTTCTCCTTGCTCGCCTTACCGATCTTATCCAAATCTTGCCGCCAACGGTAAATCTGCTCGCCCAAATCGATCTTTACCGGACAAACGTTCGAGCAAGAAAGACATAAGGAGCAAGCCGATACGTTATCCGAATATTCCTCCGGATTCCTCAGCATACCCAAGTTGATCCCGATCGGTCCCGGAATGAAATACGTATACGAATAGCCACCACTCCTGCGATATACCGGACAGGTATTCATGCACTCGCCACAACGGATACAATTCAACGTACGGATATGATCCGGTTTCGCCAAGATATCACTGCGCCCGTTATCCACGATAATGATATGGAACTCTTGTCCCTCGGGCGGACGGCGGTAATGAGAAGTATAAGACGTGATGGGTTGCCCCGTACCCGAACGAGCCAGCAAACGAGTGAATACGCCCAATGCCTCCAGATTCGGTACGATCTTCTCCATCCCCATCGTAGCGATATGCACCTTCGGGAAGGAGGTTCCCATATCGGCGTTTCCCTCATTGGTACAAACCACGATCTCGCCCGTAGAGGCGACAGCGAAGTTAGCGCCCGTCATCGCCACGTCGGCATGCAGGAATTTCTCACGCAGATTCTTACGGGCGGCATGCGTCAGGTAGGTAGGGTCGATATTCCCTTTCTCCGTTCCCATCTCACGCTCCATCATCTCGCTGATCTGCTCCCGTTTGATATGGATCGCCGGCATCACGATATGGCTCGGGGCCAAATGCATCAATTGCAAGATACGCTCACCCAAATCGCTCTCCACCACATCGATTCCTTTCGACATCAAGAACTCGTTCATATGGCATTCCTCCGTCAGCATCGATTTGCTCTTGATCAGGTTCCGGGCATCATGCTGGCGCAAGATCCGCAAGACGATCTCGTTATGCTCCTCGGCATCTTTCGCCCAATGCACGATAGCCCCGTTGGCGATCGCATTTTTCTCGAACTCCTCCAGAAGCGTGTCCAGATGGCTGTTGGAGTAAAGCTTGATCTCCGAGGCCAACTCTCTCAACCGCTCCCACTCGGGAAGCGAATGGCTCATCTTATCCCGTTTGGTACGTACCATCCAAAGCGTATGGTCGTGCCAAGCCTCATTCTCCTTATTCTCTAGGAAACGGGCCGCTGCTATAGCATGTTTCGTACTCATAATCCGGACGCTAATATTTGAACGATGTGAATAGTCTTGATCGGAAGTTTCTCTCGCTTGATAACCCCTTCCATATGCATCAGGCAAGAGCTATCCGCCCCGGTGATATACTCGGCGCCGGTACTCATATGATCCTTTACCTTGTCTTGTCCCATGCAAGTAGAGACCTCAGGCTCCTCGATGGCGAACATACCGCCGAAACCGCAACATTCGTCCACCCGCTTCGGCTCGAACACCTCGATACCTTTCACCAAGGAAAGGAGATCACGTAACTTGGAATAGTACGGGATATTACGCTCGCTGGGCGACGAGAGATGCAACTCACGCACCCCGTGGCAACTATTATGGATACTCACCTTATGCGGGAAAACGGCCGGCAGGGATCCCGGTCTCACCACGTCGTGCAAGAACTCGCAGATATCATAAATCTTCTTACTGTTCATACAAACGTGATCCCGCTTTCCCAATATATGGGGATGGTTCTCTTTTACGAAGGCTACGCAACTGGCCGAGGGGCCTACCACGTAGTCATAGTTCTTAAACTGTTCCTCCATCCGGAGGGCCAAGCGAGCCGCCTCATCCTCGAAGCCGGCGTTCGCCATGGGTTGTCCGCAACAGGTCTGGTCCATCGGATAATCGACATCCACACCCACATGCCTCAACAATTTATACGAGGCGATACCCACTTCGGGGTACACCGCGTTAATGTAACATGGGATAAATAATCCTACCTTCATACTAATTTTATCTTATATATCATATACGACACCGTATATAATTAACACCTACAAGCCCCTCATAGCCGCATATTGGCCCTTACCCTGCTTAATGTCTCGGGAGTCATCAGCAAATAAGAGGCGATATGGGACAAGGGGGCACGCTGCACGATCTCAGGGTGTTCTTTCAATAAGCGGGCATAACGTTCATTAGCGGTCTCGAAACGAAGGAAATCCGCCTTCCGTTGAGACAGGATCAGCGAATTCTCCAACAGGCGGCGATACATGACCTCGATCTCGTAATCCTCGGCGCACAATGCCAATAAAGGATCATGAGGAATGCCATACAGCACCGTATTCTCCAAGGCCTCCACCAACAGATTAGCGGGACGCTGGCGCAAGAAGCTCTCGATGCAAATGAAGATGTTGTCCTCGCTGGCGAAATGCTCGGTCAGCTCTTTCTTATTCTTGAAGTAAAACTGGCGAACCATTCCCTTATAGACATAACCGAGTTGCGTACAAACCTCTCCTTCGCTCAAAAACAGGGCGCCTTTTTTCAATTCTGTCCGGATTAAGATAGAGGCCAGTTTCTGGGCGGCTTCCTCACTGAGTAGAATCGATTGCGCCGCAATCCTGCGAGCTATAAATATCGCTGTATCCATATTCATGGTTGTTTTTGTTTGTTTCCGCAAACTTACGAAATAAATACCACTTGATTTACATCAAGCCCCCATTTATTTATATTCCTGCCAACTCTTGATGCAGATATCATCTACGCTCAAGGTACAGAAGGCTTGAATGAAAGCGCTCGCCAGACGGGCATTCGTAATCAACGGGATATTCAGGTCGATGGCGGCACGGCGGATCTTATAGCCGTTGTCAAGCTCGCCGGCGGAAAGGTCACGAGGGATATTCACGACCATATCGATCTGCTTCTCATGAAGCATCTTAAGCGCCTGCGGTTCTCCCTTCTCGCTCGGCCAGTACACCTTCGTACTCGGAATGCCATTCTCCGCCAAGAAACGGTGCGTACCTCCCGTAGCGAATAGGTTGTAGCCTTTCGTCGCCAACATCTTAGCGGCATCCAGCATGGCTACCTTCTGCTTCGGCGTACCGGTGGACAGGAGGATATTCTTCTCCGGAACCCGTTGCCCGACAGCGAGCATACTCGTCAACACCGCCTCGGATACATCGTCGCCCAGACAACCCACCTCGCCCGTGGAAGCCATATCGACCCCTAATACCGGATCGGCTTTCTGCAAGCGATTGAACGAGAATTGAGAGGCCTTGATACCCACGTAATCCAAATCGAACTCATTCTTATTCGGTTTCTCTACCGGCAAGCCCAGCATGACACGGGTAGCCAACTCGATGAAGTTTATCTTCAGCACCTTGCTCACGAACGGGAAGGAACGGCTGGCACGAAGGTTGCACTCGATCACCTTGATCTCATTGCCCTTCGCCAGATATTGGATATTGAACGGGCCGGAGATATTCAGCTCCTTAGCGATCTGCTTACTGATACGCTTGATACGACGAACCGTCTCCACATATAATTTCTGGGCCGGGAACTGAATCGTAGCGTCGCCGGAATGAACCCCGGCAAACTCGATATGCTCGCTAATGGCATACATCACGATCTCGCCATGATCGGCCACGGCATCCATCTCCACCTCTTTCGCATGCTCGATGAACTGACTTACCACCACCGGATGCTTTTGGCTGACGTTGGCGGCCAATTTCAAGAAACGCTCCAACTCCTCTTGATTCGAGCAGACATTCATGGCGGCACCACTCAGCACGTAACTCGGGCGAACCAACACGGGGAAGCCTACCTCCGCCACGAAGCCATTGATATCCTCCATGGAAGAAAGCTCTTTCCAGCGGGGTTGATCCACGCCGATACGATCCAACATGGCGGAGAACTTCTCACGGTCCTCGGCATTATCGATGCTCTTGGCGGATGTCCCCAAGATATTCACATGCTGCTCGTCCAAACGCATCGCCAAGTTATTCGGGATCTGGCCGCCGGTGGAGACGATCACGCCGTGCGGGTTCTCCAGCTCGAGGATATCCATCACACGCTCGAAGGTAAGCTCATCGAAATAAAGACGATCGCACATATCATAGTCGGTAGACACCGTCTCGGGATTGTAGTTGATCATCACGGAACGATAGCCCTCCTTACGGATCGTATTCAAGGCCTGCACGCCACACCAGTCGAACTCCACCGAGCTACCGATGCGGTAAGCGCCGGAACCCAGCACGACAATCGAGCGATGATCGCCCAAATACGTCACGTCGTTTTCCGTACCGCTATACGTCAGGTACAGGTAATTCGTCTGCGCCGGATACTCGGCGGCCAAGGTATCGATCTGTTTCACCACCGGAAGAATGCCATGCTCCTTACGGAACTGACGAACCAACATCATACCCTTCTCCACATCCCCGTCGAGACCGATCGCCCGTGCGATCTGGAAATCAGAGAAACCTTGTATCTTCGCCCGGCGGATCAACTCCGGATTGATGCGCCAACGTTGGATCCCCTTCATATCGAAAGCGTGAAGCTCCTTGGAGGTCTGCATGATTCCATATAGTTTCTGTAGGAACCATCGGTCTATCTTGGTAAGCTCATGAATCTGGTCTACCGTATAGCCAGCACGGAATGCCTTCGAGATAACGAAGATACGGCGATCGGTAGGCTCATGCAAAGCCTTATCGATATCCTCGATCACCAACTCCTTATTCTCCACGAAACCGTGCATACCCTGCCCGATCATACGCAAGCCCTTCTGGATAGCCTCTTCGAAAGTACGTCCGATCGCCATCACCTCGCCAACCGACTTCATGCTGGAACCCAACTCACGAGCCACGCCGTGGAACTTACCCAAGTCCCAGCGAGGGATCTTACATACCACGTAATCAAGAGCCGGCTCAAAGAAAGCGCTAGTCGTTTTCGTCACGGAGTTTTTCAAGTCGAACAAACCGTAACCCAAGCCTAATTTAGCGGCCACGAAAGCCAACGGATAACCGGTCGCCTTAGAAGCCAAGGCCGAAGAACGGCTCAAGCGGGCGTTCACCTCGATCACCCGGTAATCCTCACTCTCCGGATCGTAAGCGTATTGCACGTTACACTCGCCCACGATACCGATATGGCGAATGATACGGATCGCCAACTCACGTAACTTATGATAATCCGTATTGCTCAAGGTCTGCGAGGGGGCAATCACGATAGACTCTCCCGTATGGATTCCCAGCGGGTCGAAATTCTCCATGTTACATACCGTGATACAGTTATCGAAGCGGTCGCGCACCACCTCGTACTCTACCTCTTTCCAGCCCTTCAAGCTTTTCTCCACCAATACTTGCGGAGAGAAAGAGAAAGCCTTCTCTACCAACACGTCCAATTCTTCCTCATTGTCGCAGAAACCGGAACCCAAGCCCCCCAGCGCATAAGCGGCACGGACGATGACCGGATACCCCAGCTCGGCGGCCGCACGGCGAGCGTCAGCGGCATTCTCCACGGCCTCGCTCTTGATCGTCTTCACGTCGATCTCATCCAGCTTGCGTACGAACAACTCCCGATCCTCGGTATCCATGATAGCCTGCACCGGGGTACCCAATACCTTCACGCCATACTTCTCCAGCACGCCGCTTTGGTAAAGAGCCACGCCACAATTCAACGCCGTCTGCCCGCCGAAAGCGAGCAAGATACCTTCCGGACGTTCCTTCTCGATCACCTTTTCCACAAAAAAAGGAGTAACGGGCAGGAAATAAACCGTGTCCGCAACTCCTTCCGATGTCTGTACCGTAGCGATATTCGGATTGATCAATACCGTTTGAATCCCCTCTTCCTTAATCGCCTTCAGGGCTTGGCTGCCTGAATAATCGAACTCGCCCGCCTCACCAATCTTCAAGGCTCCGGAACCGAGTATCAGGACTTTCTTTATATCTTCTTTCATTGCTT
>PPYF01000562.1_pt1 | contig 13514 bp, 12 predicted proteins | sample 1559871 | NCBI WGS metagenome assembly PPYF01 (sample SAMN08240021, study PRJNA423297) | Human gut metagenome, whole genome shotgun sequencing project. | reverse complement strand
CGATAAAGCGCCCTTCTCCTACGCGTTCGCGAACCATCTGGCGTTCGGCGCGGTGTGGCGAGATAAATGCGGTCAGCACTACCAGTCCGGCTTCAACCATCAAATTCGCCACTTCACCGACGCGACGGATATTCTCTTTACGATCGGCATCGCTAAAACCGAGATCGCTGCATAATCCGTGGCGAACATTATCGCCATCCAGCAGATACGTACTGACGCCGAGTTTATGTAACGCCTCCTCCAGCGCCCCGGCGACCGTTGATTTACCGGACCCGGAGAGGCCGGTAAACCACAGCACTACACCACGATGACCGTGGTGTAGCTCGCGTTGTTGCACAGTGACCGGATGGCTATGCCAGACGACGTTTTCGTCATGCAGCGCCATTATTTATCCCCCAGCAAATCGCGCGCGCCCCAGTGCGGAAAGTGGCGACGAACCAGAGCATTCAATTCCAGTTCGAATGCACTGAATTCAGATGGCGCAGCAGTTGCCTGGCTAACTGGCTCGTGCACCATACCGGCACCCACGGTCACATTGCTCAGGCGATCGATAAAAATCAGCCCACCCGTCACCGGATTTTGTTGATAACGATCTAACACCAGCGGCTCGTCAAAAGTGAGATCCACGAGGCCGATCGCCGGTAACGCTTCGTCTGCCGCCAGCAGCAGATCGCCACGGCTGATGTCGATCTCATCCGTCAGCACCAGGGTGATCGCTTCTCCGGCAAAGGCTTCTTCGCGATCACCATCAAAAGTCACGATCCGCGCGACGTTTGATTCCACACCAGAGGGCAGCACTTTGACACGTTGCCCGACTTCCACGCGACCGGATGCCAGCGTTCCGGCGTAACCACGAAAATCGAGATTCGGGCGATTAACGTACTGCACCGGGAAGCGCATTGGCTGAGCATCCACCACTCGCTGGATCTCCACGGTTTCCAGCACTTCGAGCAGTGTCGGACCGCTGTACCACGGCATACTTTCACTTTGCGATGCCACGTTGTCGCCTTCCAGTGCAGAGAGCGGCACAAAGCGGATATCCAGATTACCCGGCAGCTGCCCGGCAAAGGTCAAATAATCTTCACGAATACGGGTGAACGTCTCTTCACTGTAATCCACCAGATCCATTTTGTTGATCGCCACGACCAGATGTTTGATCCCCAACAGTGTGGAGATAAAACTGTGACGACGGGTTTGATCGAGCACGCCTTTACGGGCATCGATCAGTAAGATCGCCAGTTCGCCAGATCCAGCTTTTCGCCCTGGGTGCCGTGACGCTTACTGTCGTTATGCAGCGATGAGAGCTGATCTTCGTAGATTTGGCGGGTATCGTGCAGCAGACGACCAATCAGAGTACTTTTGCCGTCATCGACGCTACCACAGGTCAGAAAACGCAGCAGGCTTTTATGTTGTTGCGCAATCATCCAGGCTTCGACGCCGCCTTCATTGGCGATTTGTTGTGCAAGTGCGGTGTTCATCTTAAAAATACCCCTGACGTTTTTTCAGCTCCATAGACCCCGCCTGGTCGCGGTCAATCACGCGGCCCTGACGTTCACTGGTGGTGGAAACCAGCATCTCTTCGATGATTTCCGGCAGTGTTTGTGCATTTGACTCCACCGCACCGGTCAGCGGCCAGCAGCCCAGCGTACGGAAACGCACCATCCGTTTTTTAATCACTTCGCCCGGTTGCAGGTCGATACGGTTGTCATCAATCATCATCAACATACCGTCGCGTTCCAGAACCGGACGTTCCGCAGCGAGATATAGCGGAACAATGTCGATATTTTCCAGCCAGATGTATTGCCAGATATCCTGCTCGGTCCAGTTAGAGAGCGGGAAGACGCGGATGCTTTCGCCTTTGTTAATTTGCCCGTTGTAGTTGTGCCACAGCTCCGGGCGCTGATTTTTCGGATCCCAGCGATGGAAGCGGTCACGGAAAGAGTAAATTCGCTCTTTAGCGCGGGATTTCTCTTCGTCACGGCGCGCACCACCGAAGGCGGCATCAAAACCGTATTTGTTCAGCGCCTGTTTCAGGCCTTCAGTTTTCATAATATCGGTATGTTTCGCGCTGCCGTGCACGAATGGATTAATCCCCATCGCCACGCCTTCCGGGTTTTTATGCACCAGCAGTTCGCAGCCGTAGGCTTTAGCAGTACGATCGCGGAACTCATACATCTCGCGGAATTTCCAGCCGGTATCGACATGCAGCAACGGGAAAGGCAGCGTACCTGGATAAAACGCCTTGCGCGCCAGATGCAGCATGACGCTGGAATCTTTACCGATAGAGTAGAGCATCACCGGATTTGAGAATTCTGCCGCCACCTCGCGAATAATGTGGATGCTTTCCGCCTCCAGTTGCCGCAGGTGAGTAAGTCGTATTTGATCCATAACCGTTCCTTTGCAATACCGCTATTTTCTTGCCATCAGATGTTTCGACTATAGGGAGCGTAAGAGAACGAATGAAATTACCAATTAGAATGAGTAGTTCCTTAACGGAATAACGATTTGGCAAAGCTAATATCAAAAAGTGCTTAAGGCACCGGATTTCGGGCGTTTAGGAAGATTTGAAATTGTTTTAGCGCAGCGGCAGTTTCATACTATGGCGGTAAAAAAATTTGCATGGTATTTAAGGACTCACTATGTTTTCCGCATTGCGCCACCGTACCGCTGCCCTGGCGCTCGGCGTATGCTTTATTCTCCCCGTACACGCCTCGTCACCTAAACCTGGCGATTTTGCTAATACTCAGGCACGACATATTGCTACTTTCTTTCCGGGACGCATGACCGGAACTCCTGCAGAAATGTTATCTGCCGATTATATTCGCCAACAGTTTCAGCAAATGGGTTATCGCAGTGATATTCGGACATTTAATAGTCGGTATATTTATACCGCCCGCGATAATCGTAAGAGCTGGCATAACGTGACGGGAAGTACGGTGATTGCCGCTCATGAAGGCAAAGCGCCGCAGCAGATCATCATTATGGCGCATCTGGATACTTACGCCCCGCTGAGCGATGCTGACGCCGATGCCAATCTCGGCGGGCTGACGTTACAAGGAATGGATGATAACGCCGCAGGTTTAGGTGTCATACTCAAGCGGATGAGTGACACCGAAAAGAAAAATACGCTGCTGGTGATTAATCTCGATAACTTAATTGTTGGCGATAAATTGTATTTCAACAGCGGTGTAAAAACCCCTGAAGCAGTAAGGAAATTAACGCGCGACAGGGCGCTGGCAATTGCACGCAGTCACGGAATAGCCGCAACGACCAATCCGGGTTTGAATAAAAATTATCCGAAAGGCACTGGGTGTTGTAATGACGCAGAAATATTCGACAAAGCGGGCATTGCTGTACTTTCGGTGGAAGCGACTAACTGGAATCTTGGGAATAAGGATGGTTATCAGCAACGCGCAAAAACAGCCGCATTCCCTGCGGGAAATAGCTGGCATGACGTAAGACTGGATAATCAACAGCATATTGATAAGGCACTTCCTGGAAGAATAGAACGTCGCTGCCGTGACGTTATGCGGATAATGCTACCTCTGGTGAAGGAGTTGGCGAAGGCGTCTTGATGGGTTTGAAAATGGGAGCTGGGTGTTCTACCGCAGGGGCGGGGAATTCTAAGTGATATCCATCATCGCATCCAGTGCGCCCGGTTTATCCCCGCTGGCGCGGGGAACTCTTACTGCTTGGTATGCGGAATCACACCCTGAACGGTTTATCCCCGCTGGCGCGGGGAACACTGAAGCATCAAACATTTGGTGGACCAAACGGACGGTTTATCCCCGCTGGCGCGGGGAACACTGTACGCGGCGAGTTTTAGCGACAGGTCATCCCGGTTTATCCCCGCTGGCGCGGGGAACACGGATCTGCCAGCGCCTCTGCGGGGCGGTAAACCGGTTTATCCCCGCTGGCGCGGGGAACACTACGCCAGCCACCTGCTTCGCCAGCCGTTCGGCGGTTTATCCCCGCTGGCGCGGGGAACACTTCCTGATCCATGATGGTGAACAATATTTAACCGGTTTATCCCCGCTGGCGCGGGGAACACGCTGCGAGATATCGCCAGCCGCGGATTAATCCACGGTTTATCCCCGCTGGCGCGGGGAACACGTTGCCCCCCAAAATCATTAAATCCCCGGCGGCGGTTTATCCCCGCTGGCGCGGGGAACACATTCTTTCAGATAAGCAAAAAGATATAATTCCCGGTTTATCCCCGCTGGCGCGGGGAACACATATTTTTTATTTACCCCTCTGAATAACAGTGCGGTTTATCCCCGCTGGCGCGGGGAACACTTGGGTCATTTTGACCTTAGCGCATGGGTCAACGGTTTATCCCCGCTGGCGCGGGGAACACGCGATAGCCGGTAACTCGTGAGCTCGGAAAAGCGGTTTATCCCCGCTGGCGCGGGGAACACCAACACGATGACAGAGGGAAAGACTTCGCCGGCGGTTTATCCCCGCTGGCGCGGGGAACACTCAATATTTACGAAGTTCTTAGCGCGCTGGGGCGGTTTATCCCCGCTGGCGCGGGGAACACAACTCTCTCGCGCTCGAAATTGCGCTGGGTATTGGTTTATCCCCGCTGGCGCGGGGAACACACTAAGCATACATAACTGTTTTTAAACAAATTTATTCCGCATCAACAATCTACCAACTAAATTAAAACATTTCCTTATTTTTAAAGAACGTCTAACTTATTGATTATCAACAGGAAGAAAAGAAACCAAACGTAACCCATCCAAATCCACCGGAATACGTCTGTTTTCTCCCCAGGTCTGAAATTCAAAACCCGACTCGGTATTGGTCGCCCAGGCCATCACCACATTTCCGCAACCAGCCAGTTGGGTAATTTGCTGCCAGATCATCTCCCGAATACGTTTTGATGTATCACCAACATACACACCGGCACGCACTTCCAGTAGCCAGATTGCGAGCCGTCCACGTAAGCGCGGAGGGACATTTTCTGTAACAACCACGACCATGCTCATCCGCCGCGCCCCCGGTGACCACTATCACCCAGCGTTTCAGGTTCAGGGATGGCAGGCGGTAACATATCCGGCGCGGGTTGTGGTGGTTCAATTTCACCTGCAGCAAGGACTTCCTCAATTAACGGTATTAATTTGCCCGTTAACTTAGTGCTACGGAAAATATCGCGACAGGCTAATCTGACTTCTTTATCAGGTTCTGCGGGTTGCCTCGCTGCTATTTCAAATGCCTTTGGCACAACCGAATCAAATTTAATGATATCGGCTATGTCATAAACAAATGAAAGCGGTTTGCCACTATGGATAAACCCAATAGCGGGCGCATATCCCGCGGCTAATACTGCCGCTTCAGATATACCGTACAGACATGATGTAGCAGCACTGATGCAGCGATTCACAACATCGCCTTTTTCCCAGTCTTTAGGATCGTATTTGCGACCATTCCATTTCACACCATATTGTTTCGCCAGTAATGCATACGTCTGGCGAACGCGAGATCCCTCAATTCCACGTAACTGCTCCACTGAACGGCGAGCTGGCGGTGGTTCACGAAAACGTAATTCATACATTTTGCGCACCACCTTCAACCGTAGATCTTCCGTTAAAGCCAGCTTTGCCTGGTAGAGTAATTTATCTGCCCGCGCCCCTCCGGGTTGTCCGGAGGAGTAAACGCGAACGCCCGCTTCACCGACCCAGACTAGCAGTGTTCCCACCGTGGCGGCCAGATGGACTGCCGCGTGGGAAACTCTTGTTCCCGGTTCGAGCATAATGCAGGCGACCGATCCCACTGGAATATGCGTGCGGATCCCGGTTTTGTCGATCAGCACGAAAGCGCCGTCCAGTACGTCGATTTGACCGTACTGGAGGAAGATCATGGAAGTGCGATCTTTTAATGGGATCGGGCTCAGCGGTACAAACGTCACGCCTCTGCTCCGGGTTTGATCAGCATCAGACCACAACCGAACGCCCGGCTTTTGCCATACCCCTGACTGAGACGTTGCAGAAATAACCCAGGAGCGGTGACCGTAAGCATCCCCGTATAATCCACGCTACTGAACTGGATCAGTTGCCGGGAGTTTTCCCGCCGCAGTTGCTGTTGTCGGTAGGCATCAACCGAAGTATCCAGCAGTGTAAAACCGCTTCTCTCCCCCTGCGCTGCCAGCCAGTCCAGCGCAGCCTGTTGTTGATGCAACCAGACATCACTTCCTTCCACCTGCCCCCTCACCTGCCGTTTCGCCTCCATCAGCAAGTCGTGGCGTTTGCCCGCTTTACAAATTGTTGGATTCGCCCGCAGGTTGAAACAAAGGGATTGTCCGGTACGCAACTCTGGCGCAAATGGTCGGCATTCGATGGTGAAAATATCACTTTCCGCCGGGCGTTCCTGCGACAGGACAAAAAAGCGCCCCCCCCCTGGAGTTCTTCCCGACGATAAAGAAATTGCCTTTCTTTGCCGCCAGGGAAAAGATCCCACAGCCACTGATGCATCACATATTCACCGCGATCCACCAGATGCAGCAACTGCGCAGGCGAAAGCTGGCCGGTATGTAAGGTTATTCTTGAGAGGTACATGGTTCCTCCTTGCTGAGCCACGGCCCCTGATTGACGGTGCGTTCCCCAAACAGCCACTGCTGACGATTTAAAGGAACATCCCGGCGGCGTAATATTTTGCTCGCGACCAGGCCGTCGTGTTTCCCTTCCCACCAGCATTCATCCTGAAGTTTCGGGAGTGAGACTTTCAGTTTATGGAAATGATCCTGATACTGTTGGTATGCATTACATAAGGCATCACACGCGTTGCCTTCGAGCAGTAACGGCGCAAGAGGTAATGCCAGCGGATGACTTTTTCGCCCCAGATAAAGCGGAAAAACTGGATGGCGTAAACCGTCCTGCAACTGTTCGAGGCTGTAAGGTGCTTCGGGGGTTGGTACCACCGCCACCATCCACCAGGCGTCGGTATAATAGTCGCGTCGGGAGATAATTGCGCTCAAAAGATCAGGGTCGCTCAACTCTTCGCGACGGCTGAAATAACGCGCTTTACGCACCTCTTTTGGCATCTGGACTGTGTGATAATCCCGTGCCCAGCGCGGGTTACGGCTGGCGCAAACCACCAGTGAATAGTGGCGATTAAACGCGTTTAAGCGTTCGGTATCATCACGCCGAATCCCTACCCCGGCAGCCAGTAGCCCCAGCAATGCTGAGCGCGAAGGAAGTTCATGGGTATGACGAACTTCACCTGGAGCATCGACACCCCAGGACGCCATCGGCCCATGAAGCTGAAAAATCAGATATTGGCTCATAAGCCGCCCCTTACGCGCAGATAAAGTCCAGCACGTCCTTCATGCTTCCCTGTTTGTTCATCACGTCAAAACTTGCGCATTCGGTCTTCTGTTCGTAGACCGTATTCATGTTTTCGCGAAGCGTTGTAATACGCTGCACCGCCACATCTAACTGACGTGTGCCATTAATGGGTTCATAGAAAGCCGCCGCCAGAGAGCGTGGTTGATCGGTGCCTTTTTCTGCCAGCGCCCAGGAGGCGTAGGCACGGCTGGCAAAGCTGTTCTGTTTGCCGGTTGGGGAGACTTTAAGTGCGGCTTCCGTAAAGGCACGTATGGTCTGATTAGCTAACGCTTCGTCACCGCCAAGGTTTTCGACCAGCAGATCTTTATCAATGCAGATATAGGTGTAGAACAGTGCAGAACCGAATCCGGTTTCACCAAGATGCCCGGCACCGGCATCTTCAGAAGCCTGGCGCAAATCATCAACGGCGGTGAAAAAATCATCTTCGACAATCGTTTCACTGACACCAAATGCGTGCGCTACCTGGCAGGCGGCTTCAACATTAAACTCGGGTTTATTCGCCAGCATACGACCAAACATGGCAATATCTACCGCCATACGGTCTTTGCGTAACAACGCGAGATCTTCCTCTTTTGGCGCGCGCTTTTCTTCTGCAAGCTGATGGGCCAGCGCTTTTACGGCGTCAAATTCTGCCGGGCTGATATGGACTAACTGTTCAGTTTCGGCGTTAGTGAGCGGATCTTTTGGTTTTTTGTCGTTTTTAGCTTTCCCAAGATAATCTGCAATTTTTGCCGCCCATTCGATGGCTTTTTTCTCTTCGATTCCTTTCTCAATCAGGATAGTTGCCGCCTCACGCGCAATACGCCCACTGCGAATACCAATATGGCCCGCCAGTGCCTGTTCAAAAAGTGCAGAAGTGCGCCACGCACGTTTCAGACTTTGCGAGGAAACGCGCAGACGCGTTGCTCCACCCAGCACCACAGTTTTTGGCGCACCGGTATCATCACGGTTAAGGTTGGCAGCAGGGTAAGCGGTTAACAAATGAAGCTGAATAAATGTTGTCATGAGATAGTCCTTTATTGATTTTGTTCGTTATCGGCGTCGCCAGCCTGGTAATATTCCAGCGCCCAGCGGATACGGATAAATTCGGTTGGCCGCTGCTGGCGGCGGTGATGATTGAGCAGGTCGTCGCTCTCCTGGCACCAACGGAAGACCCCCTCTGCCAGAGAGTCAAGATTTACGGAACCGTTTAATAATCTGACTGCGCGGCGTAACTGGCGCAGTAATTCATCCGGTGTTTTTACTGCCGACAGACGAGTAAAACGCCCCTTTGACATTACCGCCGCCAGCTGCGCGGCAAAAGGCTGCCGTTCATCAATAGCTTTAACATTGGCGCTAACTGCGGCTATCAGCGCCAGTGCGGTGATACGCAACTCAGGTTCATCCTGCCACTTTATTTGTCTGTTCTTCAGAAACAGGCGAAATCCATCCGTCAGACAAACATCATTAACCGTCGTACTACGCCGCAGACTGGCACGTTCGCCACGTTTCTCCTGCAATTCCTCGTGCCATTTGCGCAGCGTGGCTTTGTGCTCCTCTTTTACAATACTCATTCAGCAGCCTCCTGCTTTTTCTCCCTGGCGGCTTTAGCACTTTGCTTCTCCGCCGATGTTGTAAAATATTTCTTGCGCGCGGTCATGACGCGTTCCAGATCAACGGGCTCATAAGGATTGGTGAATACACGCTCGTCAAAATCCTGACGTGCGAATAACCAAATTTCCTTATTCCATTTGCTGAGTAATTCATCCGCATCCTGACCTTCTTCAATTTGGCGCACTAACCTCAGAAAGCGATGCTGAGTTTTGTTCCAGAAGTCGATATCCACAAAACTAAAATCACCCCTTGCACCTTTTGGATCGGAGAACCATGCTTCTTTCAATGCACTCCGTAACAGACTTAGAATCCGTGAAGCTGTTTGCGCAGCCAGCCGCAGCTTCGGTATCTGACCTTCTTTTTTATCGAGCAGCAGCGGGAAATGGTGTTCGTACCAACAGCGCGCTTTCATGTTGTCGAAATCATAGCCAAATCCCCACAGGCCCACTTTTGCCTGCTTGAGACTGCTGGCATTGAAGAGTTTCACCACCAGCGCGGGAAGTTCCGTATTGTTTTCTGATTTACCCGTTTCGATAAGGCCTAACCAGTCACGCCAGATTAAACCGCCCGGTTGTGGTTTAACGGAGTAAAACTCGCCACCCTCTTTAAGTGGTACACGGTAAGGCGTTAAGGGATGCTGCCACATGGCATAATTCGCACCGTAATTTTTGGTCGTCATCAGGCTCAGGAGCGCGTCGCTCTGCTCACCGCAAATATCGCAGTTGCCGACTGTCGTGGTATTAAAATCAATACGAATACGGCGAGGCATTCCCCAGTACGCCTGGAGTTTATTGACCTGCTCATCGGTTACCACCGCACCGGCCAGTTCGCTGGTGCGCGTCGGGCCAAGCCAGGGGAAAACCAGATCGTCAAATTTTTTGGGTAGCGGTAAATCGGCTTCATCCTGCGGCATGACATTGATCCACAGTTTGCGCCACAAGGGAGTTTGTTGATTACCCTGATATTCCTGTAATTCAATCAGAGTAGTCATCGGCCCACCGCCGCGTAAACCGGTGCGGTAGCCTTTGCCACCTGACGGCGCATTCAACTGTAGGGAGAACAGAGCTAACGCAGAACAATGTGGGCACAGGTATTCCGTTACACCACGCTTGATAAAGTGGTTTTTATTAAACTTCGTTGTTTGAGCGCCGGGAATCTCAGGCAGTAGCGAAGCGACCGGAACTTTATCTCCGGTGAGCGCCTCGAAATCCTGCATAAATGAAGGGGAATCTGGCCCAAACTGGAAAGCATGTTCTAATGACTGCAATGCTTCCCGTAGCTTTTCAGCTTCCAGTCCGTCTTCCCAGATATCATCCCAACGACGATGATCTTTTGGCGCGAAGCTGGTTTGTAGTAGCCCCAGCAAAAACTGCCATACCGCACCCTGGAGATCTGCCCGCGGCGCAGAAATATCGACAACATTTTCATCCGCCAGATCGACTGGCGCCAGTTTGCCTGTCGTTCCGTCTTTAAAACGAACGGGCAACCACGGGGTTGTCAGAAGTGAAAACGAGTTCATACGCATCCTCTCGTAAAAAAGACCATCCCAGGTCGGTTGTCCATCTTTCCATCCTTTTCGGTGTATCAACTATTCAGAGAGTCCTGTCGCAGACATCTCAACCAACCTTGCCAATCAATCCTTCCGTAGCCGAATACCCGCAACTTTCGTCATCGTTGACTAAAATCACGTTTGCCATCTCCGGATCTTGTCGCTGTTCAATGCACCACAGCCTGAACGCCTCTCCCTCCAGTAAAGAAAACTCATCCCGATGTTTTTTCCACCAGCTTCGGCGCACTCTGACAACGCTCATTTCCCATGCGTGAGCACCGGTGGCATAAGGCTTCACCACACCGTCAATACAGGTAGCCAGCCACAGGGAAACAGACTCCTCAGCCAGACGTGTCGACAGTTTTTCCGGGAGGTAATCGTTGATATTGGCGGCATAGCCGGGCCTGAAGTTCAGCACAAACTTTTTAGCCATTGCGCGATCACAGTAATATTTGCCCACTTGCTCCTGCTCGCTGCGGGCAAATCCTTCCGGCATTACCACGTCCTCACCGTAGACGGATTCAATAAGAAGCCGGGCTGCGTGTGGCATCTGAATAGCACCTTGCTGACGCAGCACACGCTGCGTCAGCCAGATTCGCCCATGATCGGGATAGACAAATGCACTGTTACGCATGGCACTGCCAAACCATTCGTCGCCAGGAGAGTCGTCCCAGACGGGAGCCAGAATCAGCAATTCAGGGGGGGAACGCTCGTCCTTTCCGTCACGCTTTAACTGACCATTAATATCGCGGATATGCCGCTGTAATCGTCCTGCTCGCTGAATCAGCAAATCAACAGGGGCCAGGTCGGAGATCATTTCGTCCAGGTCAATATCCACGCTTTGCTCAATTACTTGTGTACAAACAATGACTTGCGACGCTCTCTGTAAACTACAATATTTACCAAAGCGTGCCAGCGTTTCCGTTTCAATTCGCTGGCGATCGCTAAAAGCAAAGCGGCTATGAAAAAGTGAAAGGCTGGAAGCAGGAATGACGCCGCGGGCAAGCAGCTGACGATGAATCTTAATAGCGTCATCGACAGAATTCCGGATCCAGGCGATGCATTTCCCCTGACTTACCGCCGATTCGATACGCGCAATACACTCTTGTTCACTATGAAGCCAACCCACGCTGACGCTACGCTCAACGTCTTTGCGCGTCGCTACCCGGTGTGAGTTCACATCGGATTTCGTGACATGCGTCAGCCAGGGGTAATCATCCTTTTCCAGGAACGGAGCTTCTTGCTGGCCCTCTGTACCCCGCGCAAAGGCAGCGACGAGTTTGTCGCGCTGCTGTTGAGATAACGTGGCAGAAAGCAAAATAACGCTGTTTCCGCCACGCGCCTGCCGCTCGATCAACCCTTCAAGAATGCACGACATGTAAGCGTCACAGGCGTGGATCTCATCAGCCAGCAGGATTTTGTTACTCAGCCCCAGAAGCCGCAGATTATTATGTTTGAACGGCATCACCGCCATCATCGCCTGATCCAGCGTGCCGACGCCAATTTCAGCCAGCAACGCCTTCTTGTTACTGTCGGCAAACCAGGCCGCACATCCCTGACTGAACGTTTGTTCATCCGGTTCTTCTGACCCGACTAAATCACCGGACCAGAGTGATTCATTAAAGCGGTCCATTAATGTGCGGGCACTATGTGCCAGCACCAGGCTGGGGCGGGATTCTGGCGAATAGAAAGCAAGCCAGGTTTTGACCAGCCGATCGTACATGGCATTGGCCGTTGCCATTGTTGGCAGACCAAAAAACAGCCCCTGAGCTTTCCCCGCAGCTATCAACCTGTGCGCCAGGATAAGCGCCGCTTCTGTTTTACCTGCGCCAGTCACATCTTCCAGAATAAATAACTGCGGTCCTTGCTGGCTGATATCCAGATCCAGCACCTTTTGCTGTAACGGTGTCGGATTCTCAATAAAAGGAAACAGCGTATTAATTCCGTTGAAAGGCGCGACTTTTGCTTTTAGAGGAAAGACGGTTAAGGCGTTTTGAGCCTGAATTAAAGTTTTCTGCCAGTAACCTTTAATATCCATTGGGTGTGCGACGCGTGGAAAAAATCGCGTTGACGAACCCGTCCAGTCTGCGAGCACGACGGTTGCAGAGATATACCAGGAAAGGTGTTTTATAAGTTCAATGCCCTCATCATCATCCCAGAATGCGGGGATCTCTATGAGCGGAAACAGTGGTTTGATTTCAAGGAGAAAATCTCGTGCTGCAGCTTTGTCTTCAGGCAGAAAATTATCCAATTCATCCATACGATCAGGGGGCCGACCATGATGCCCTGTCGTCACGGGCATCCACATTTCTATCACTCGCCTAAGTTTGCGCGGAGAGAGCGAAGATGAAGGAAGTAACTCCTGACATTCACTTAAATAATGATTCCACAACCAGTAGCCCAGCGTTGAATGAGAGATTTTTTCGTAATTTTTTCTGGCACCTTCCTGAATCTTGAGTTCAGGGGGCAGGTAAAGTTGTTGAAAAGAGCGGGCAAATTTTCCAATATCGTGCCAGCACAGCAACCAGGCGAAAAATTGAGCCGCCTGTTCCTTGTCAGAAATCCCTAATTGACGAAAATAATCAGCCAGCCCGAAGCAATTTCTTTTAACCATTAAATAGCCCATCGCGGCTACATCCAGCGAATGCCAGCAAAGAAGGTGATAGTCGTCGCCCCCGTCTTTCTCGCCGCGTCGGGTTTTTCCCCAGAAATCAAAAAAAGTCACAATATTTTTATCCTTCAGTAAACTTAAAGGATATTTACGCATATTTTAAAAATTATCTGTGATATATATCAGCCAATAAAACATTTACATTATGAATAAATTAATGATTTTCATTTGAAATTCATAATAATAAATAGAGACTATATATTCACATAAAAAATATAAATTTTAAAAAAGGGTGCAGGAGACCAAACCATCACAATTCAGTACGCGGGGTTTTACCCCCGCGTGGTGGCTACTTCTTCGATTCGTAAGCGAGAACTGCCTTAAACTCCATACCACGTTCTCTGATACTCAACTC
>PPYF01639023.1_pt1 | contig 13517 bp, 9 predicted proteins | sample 1559871 | NCBI WGS metagenome assembly PPYF01 (sample SAMN08240021, study PRJNA423297) | Human gut metagenome, whole genome shotgun sequencing project. | reverse complement strand
AAAGGCAAGCCGAAGGATACAAGAACCCGAGACCAGAAAGCGGCAATGCGCTCGCTCATCGAGCAGCTGAAGGAGGAATATCCATTAGCCACGATTCATGGTCATAATGAATTTGCCAACAAAGCCTGTCCCTGCTTTGATGTAAAGAAGGAGTGGGGGAAGGAGTAGACACAAAAATAGCGGATCTTTCACAGACCCGCTATTTGATATTTAATAAATACTCTGGAATGAATTTTAATCATCACCAAAAATAAAAGATGCCTTATACAATGCCCTGAGCCATCATAGCCTTAGCTACCTTCAGGAAGCCGGCTACGTTTGCACCCTTTACGTAATTTACGTAACCGTCTGGCTCAGTACCATACTTCACGCAGTTAGCGTGAATATCGTTCATGATGTCGTGGAGCTTAGCATCAACCTCCTCACGAGACCACTTCAGACGCTCTGAGTTCTGGCTCATCTCAAGACCTGATACTGCAACACCACCTGCGTTGGCTGCCTTACCTGGAGAGTAGAGAATCTTAGCATCCTGGAATACCTTGATAGCCTCTGGAGTAGAAGGCATGTTTGCACCCTCGCTTACTGCGATTACACCATTGGCGATGAGAGCCTTAGCTGCCTCCTCGTTGATTTCGTTCTGAGTAGCTGATGGGAGAGCGATGTCTGCCTTCTCAAACCAAGGCTTAGCACCTGCAACATATTTTACACCATACTTCTCTGCATACTCCTTGATACGGCCACGCTCTACGTTCTTGAGCTCCATGATGTAATCGAGCTTCTCGCGGTCGATTCCGTCTGGGTCGTAGATGTAACCGTCTGAATCTGAACATGTAACTGGCTTAGCACCCAACTGGAGCAACTTCTCCATAGTGTACTGGGCTACATTACCTGAACCTGAAACCAAAACAGTCTTGCCCTTGATGTCAATACCCTTGGTAGCGAGCATGTTGCAGAGGAAGTATACGTTACCGTAACCTGTAGCCTCAGGACGGATCAATGAACCGCCGAACTCCTGACCCTTACCGGTCAAGACGCCCTGGAACTGGTGTGTCAACTTCTTGTACATTCCGAAGAGGTAACCTACCTCACGGCCACCTACACCGATGTCACCAGCTGGAACATCCTCGTCTGGACCCATGTGACGATAAAGCTCTGTCATGAAAGCCTGGCAGAAACGCATTACCTCGTTGTTGCTCTTGCCACGTGGAGAGAAGTCAGAACCACCCTTAGCACCACCCATTGGGAGAGTAGTAAGAGAGTTCTTGAATGTCTGCTCGAAAGCCAAGAACTTCAAAATACCCAAGTTTACTGACTTGTGGTAGCGAAGACCTCCCTTGTAAGGGCCAATCGCGTTGTTGTGCTGTACGCGGTAACCCATGTTAGTCTGTACGTTGCCCTTATCATCTACCCAAGATACGCGGAACTGGATGATGCGGTCTGGAATGCAGAGACGCTCGATGAGGTTTGCCTTCTCAAACTCTGGGTGCTTGTTGTACTCTTCCTCGATAGTACCGAGAACCTGACTAACTGCCTGAATGTACTCAGGCTCGTTTGGGAATCTTCTTTGGAGATTCGCGATTACTTCTGATGCTTTCATAATCTTTAATCTTTTATTGAGTTTAAATTCTTATTTCTTATTTCTGCTTGCAAAGATACATGTTTTTCTTGAAAACACCAACAAAAAGAAAGAAAAAATGCAGAAAAAGTAGAAAAAAGATATTTTTTAACATTCTTAATCACGATTTGTAGCGCTTTTGTGTACGCACACCTTATTATATAAGGGACGTTTTTCGGGGTTTTAGCCTTTATCTCTGTTTCAGGAAATCTTGCATTCTGACGACTTCTGTTTATCTATCCTGCGCCATAGGGCATAAATGAGCAGGATGACAGCGTAGAGACCGATTACCTGAGGCAGACTGATTCTTACGTTTTCGATGCTTGCTCCAGGCAGCATGCTGATCAGTTTTATGGCTGTATTCAAAAACTGGGTGATGCTGGTCAGGGCGCCTGATGTAAGGCTGATGAGAGGGGCGACAACCGGTGCTATGGGCGCCCATAACGTGAGTGGGGAGAACAGGATTAAGGCTGCTCCAAGATATAGGATGAGGGTTGCTGCGGGAATGGCGATGTAATTGGTGAGAAGTGAATAGCACGATATTCTGCCGAAGGTGTAGACGATGACCGGAAGGGTTCCTATCTGGGCTGCCAGTGAAACGCAAAGGAGTCCCCATGCCCAACGGATGAAACGGCTGCGGATGGGGAGGAGGGTGTAAAGGGGTGTGAAGAACAGCAGTATGGAGGCTACGGCCAGGAACGAAAGCTGGAAACTCAACTCGAAAAGGTAGAGCGGACTGATGAAGAGCATAAATATATAAGCTGAGGCTAATGTGTTGAGCGGCAGACCGGTACGATGGAAAGCTAAACTTAAGCTGTAGGCTGAAAGCATGATGGCTGCACGGACTGCACTTGCCGGCAATCCTATGAGAAAAACGTAGGTCCAGATGGAGATGAGGGACAGGATGATGGTGTAAACTGAGTACTTTCTGCCGCCTAGCAGAAAGATGAAAAGCTGGAAGATAATGCCTATATGAAGTCCGCTTACTGCCAGGATGTGACTGGCTCCGGAAACGGAGTAACTGTTGCGGGTGTTCGAGTCGAGTGCGCTCTTGTCGCCCAGCGCCATGGCTGCGATGACTGCATAGTCTTGCTGTTTTACGTGAAGGGAAACCAGTTTGCTTTCAATATTGCTTTTATAGCGTTCGGTATTGATTTTTGCCCGTGTGAGGTAAGACAGTTCCTGCCAGTTTTTCAGTTGTGTAGAGGTTTGGGAATCAGCTATTTGCTTACAGGTAAGAAAAGCCCCAAGGCTCAGGATGCATAAATGAATCATCACGCATTGGGAGAAGATGAGAAACTGGTGGCTCCTGCTGAAGTAAGCTTTTTTGCTTAAGAACTCAGTAAGGAAAAAGATGATGCTGCCAAGGGCGCATGAAATGATGGAGATGATGAGCCAGAAGCGCATGTTGAAATCATCATAGCCCCATTTGGCTATGATGATTCCGATCGTCAGTGTGAGGCTGATGGTCATGAGCGGGGGGAGGGGTAGCTCTTTCATCATTCCTCTTTCCTTTTAAAAGATGATTTATTTCCTATTTCTTGAATCCGAAGATGCGCTTGATGAATTTCTTCACAGCGTTTTCTTGCTTCTGTGGATTTACGATAGGGGTGTGCTTGCGTGCAGCCGGCTTGTCGCCCTTTTTCTGGGCTACGCCTCTGCCACGGCCGTTGCTGCCCGGGCGAACATTGTTCTCGTTGCCTGGGCGCTGCTGGTTGCTGTTATTGCGGCGCTTCTGGCTGTTGCTGTTCTTTGGCTGCTCGCCTGGCTGGGCTGGCTTTCTGTTCTGCTGCTTTGCGTTCTGCTGCCTGTTGCCCTGCTGTGGCTGCTGCTTTGCGTTCTGCTGCCTGTTGCCCTGCTGTGGCTGCTGCTTTGGGTTCTGCTGCTTGTTGCCCTGCTGAGGCTGCTGCTCGTTGTTGCGTGGCGCTTTTTCCTGACGCTCGTTTGGCTTGTTGGGCTTGCGCTTGTGGGCAGTCTGGTCGCGGTCTTTCTGTCGGCGGTTCTTGGCGCTGTTCTTTCCGGCCTCGCCGTTTCCGCCGTTACCACGTCTGTTGTTTCGTCCGTTTGCGCCTTTCTTCTTCGGCTTGTTGAGCTTGATGTATTCAGGACCTTCGCCGCATCCCTCAGGGAGAGGCATCTTGTCTACCACCTTCTCCAGGAACTTCTCTATCTGCTGGAACCAGTACTGGTCTTCTTCGCTCACGAAGGTGATGGCTCTACCATCGCGGTTGGCACGGGCTGTACGGCCGATGCGGTGAACGTAATCTTCTGTATCGTGAGGAACATCGTAATTGATGACCATCTCAATATCATCGATGTCGATTCCGCGCGCCACAATGTCGGTAGCTACGAGAACATCATACTGTCCGCTCTTGAACTTGAACATCACATCGTCGCGTTCAGCCTGTTCCAGGTCGCTGTGCATGGCTCCGCAGTTTACTCCAATCTGCTGGAGGGAAGCTGCGAGTTGCTTCACCTTGAATTTGCTGCCGCTGAAGACGATGACGCGCTTCAGGTCGCCTGCCTTGAAGATGTCCTTGATGATGGTCATCTTCTGGGTTTCGTAGCATACGTATGCTTCCTGCTTGATTTTCTCGGCTGGTTTGCTGACGGCAAGTTTGATTTCTACCGGATTCTTGAGCAGGGTCTTAGCCAACTCTTCTATCTTCTCAGGCATGGTTGCCGAGAACATGATGGTCTGGCAGGTCTTTGGCAGTTTGGCTGCGATGGTCTTGATGTCTTCTGAGAAACCCATATCGAGCATGCGGTCGGCCTCGTCGAGAATGAAGAAGCTTACCTTGCTGAGGTCTACATTGCCCAGAGAGATATGGGAGATGAGGCGGCCCGGGGTGGCGATGACTACATCGGCGCCCATGCGGAGGCTGCGCAACTCCTGATCGTAACGGTTGCCGTCGTTGCCGCCGTATACGGCTACGCTGCTCACGCCCTGCAGGTAATAGCCGAAGCCTTGCATCGCCTGGTCTATCTGCTGGGCGAGCTCGCGGGTTGGTGACATGATGACGCAGTTGATGGCGTCTTTAGGATAACCGCCGTCATCGAGCTTGCTCAATACTGGCAGCAGATAGGCTGCGGTTTTGCCGGTTCCGGTCTGGGCTACACCCAAGACATCGTGACCTTCTAATATCTCTGGAATGCACTTTTCCTGTACTGGAGTGCATGTGTCGAAGCGCATGTCGTATAATGCGTCGAGCACGTTGTCGTTTAAATCTAATTCGTCGAAATACATTTTTTTTTAATGTTGAATGTTGAATGTTGAATGTTGACTTTTTACCTCGGTGCCTTGCGGTAGCAGAAGTAGGCTACGATGGCGAAGAGGAAGTTTGGAAGCCACGCTGCCAGAACAGGCGGGAAGTTGGCCTGGATGGCGAAGGTGGCAGAAACCGTCTGCAGCATGATGTAGCCGAAACTCAGCGCAAGTCCAACGCCCAATGCTGCTCCCATGCCGCCCTTGCGCTTGCGGGCTGAGAGGGAGACACCGATGATGGTGAGGATGAACGAGGCGAAGGAAGAGGCGATGCGCTTGTGGTATTCTACCTCGTACTGCACTACGTTGCCCGAACCGCGGTTGATCTGCTTGGAGATGTAATCGCGGAGCTCAGGACTGGTGAAGGTTTCCTGCTGACCCTTGGAATAGACCAGGTCGGTAGGTTCCATCATGATGATGGTGTCCTTCTGCGCTCCGCTCGTAATATGCTCCTTCATGCCCTGGAGCTTGCGGATTTTCCAGTTGCTCAGTTGCCAGTGATACTTGCTGTCGGAAATGGTGTCGTACTGGATGTCCATCGCTGTAAGGTGGCTTACGAGTTTCTTGTCCTGGAACTTGTCGAGACAGAATCCGTAGCCGCGCTTCATGCTGTTGTCGTAATGCTGCATATAGGCAATCACTCCCTTATCTACCTGCAGCTGCACATTCTCGGCACTGGTATTCTTCTTCTTGTTCTTGTACAGCGTTTCGAAGTTCTGCCTGATGACGGTTCCGTGGGGAATGACGTAGGCAGAGAGTCCGAAGGAGAGCGCTGAGAGCAGCACGCAGGTTATCATGTATGGGCGAAGGAGTCGCTTGAAGGATACTCCCGACGCCAGAATGGCGATGATTTCGGAATTGCTAGCCAGCTTGGTGGTGAAGAGAATGACCGCCACGAACACGAACAGCGCACTGAAGAGGTTGGCAAAATAGGGCACGAAGTTGGCGTAGTAATCGAAGATGATTGCGCGCGCCGGTGCATGGTGCTCTGTGAATTTCTGCAGGTTCTCGTTAAAGTCGAAGACGATGGCGATGGAGATGATCAGGGCGATGGAGAAGAAATAGTAGCCCAGAAACTTCTTGATAATGTACCAGTCGAGCTTCTTGATGTACCTGAACGGGTTGAGAAACCTGAATATGCGCAGGAACCGGAGCTTGTGAGCCAGCCAGCGCACAGCCCTGATGAGCCACCCGAACTTGCGGGAAGCCCATCGGCCGGTGCGGTAGAGCCGGCGGTGTTTTCTTATTTTCTTAAAATCTTTCATGATGCTTGCTTACTTAAATTCTTCGGCCAAGCTGGTCGATGATGGAATTCTTCCATGCCACGAAATCGCCCTGCTCGATATGATGGCGGGCATCGGTCACGAGGCGCAGATAGAAAGAGAGGTTGTGGATGCTGGCTATCTGCATCGCCAGCAGCTCCTGGGCCTTGAAGAGGTGGTGGAGGTAGGCCTTCGTGGTTACGAGGTCGATGTCGCAGCCGTCTGGATCTACCGGACTGAAGTCTTTCTCCCACTTCTTGTTGCGCATGTTCATCGTGCCCTGATAGGTGAAGAGCATGGCGTTGCGGCCGTTGCGGGTCGGCATTACGCAGTCGAACATGTCTACGCCGCGCTCGATGGCTTCGAGGATGTTCTGCGGGGTTCCTACGCCCATCAGATATCTCGGCTTGTCTTTCGGCAGGATTTCGTTCACTACTTCTATCATCTCATACATCACCTCGGTAGGCTCTCCTACGGCAAGTCCGCCGATGGCATTTCCGTCGGCTCCCTTGTCGGCAATGTATTTGGCTGCTTCGCGGCGCAGGTCCGGGAAGGTGCAGCCCTGAACGATAGGGAAGAGACTCTGCTGATAGCCGTAGAGAGGCTCGGTTTCGTTGAACCGCTTGATGCAGCGGTCTAGCCAGCGCTGGGTGAGCATGAGGCTGTTCTTGGCGTACTGGTAATCGCTCTTTCCCGGTGGACATTCATCGAAGGCCATCATGATGTCGGCTCCGATGACGCGCTCGGTGTCCATCACGTTCTCCGGTGTAAAGAAGTGCTTGCTGCCGTCGATGTGGGAGCGGAACTCGCAGCCTTCTTCCTTGAGCTTGCGGATGCCGGTGAGCGAGAAGACCTGGAAGCCGCCGCTGTCGGTGAGGATAGGACGGTCCCAGCCGTTGAACTTGTGCAATCCGCCTGCTGCCCTGATGACGTCAAGACCCGGGCGCAGGTAGAGGTGATAGGTGTTTCCGAGGATAATCTGTGCCATGACCTGCTTCTTGAGTTCCTCGAAGTGGACGCCCTTCACGCTTCCTACGGTTCCTACGGGCATGAAGATTGGGGTCTTGATCTGTCCGTGGTCGGTGGTGATGATGCCTGTACGCGCATCGCTTGCTTTATCTGTTACTTGTAATTCAAATTTCATTTCTATTCTTTTTTATCATTTTCCTCAATGCTGAAGTCTGTAGGGTTTTTCACCTTCTCGTCGGTCAGCGCGAACTGCCAGACGTCAGCCACATTCTCTACATAGTGGAAGTCTACGCCCTTGAGATATTTCTCCGGTATTTCCTCTACGTTCTTCTGGTTCTCCCTGCACATCACGATGTGCTTGATTCCTGCCCGCTTGGCTGCCAGAATCTTCTCCTTGATTCCGCCTACCGGGAGCACTTTGCCGCGGAGGGTAATCTCGCCGGTCATGGCTGTGTTGGCACGCACCTTGCGCTGGGTGATGGCTGAGGCGATGCTGGTGGCGATGGTGATTCCGGCAGAAGGACCGTCTTTCGGGGTGGCTCCCTCAGGCACGTGGATGTGGATGTTCCACTGCTCGAAGATGCGGTAGTCTACCTGCAGCAGGTCGATGTGCGACTTGACGTATTCCAGTGCGATAATAGCCGATTCCTTCATCACGTCGCCCAGATTTCCGGTCAGGGTGAGCTTGCCAGCCTTGCCCTTGCTGAGCGAGGTTTCGATGTAGAGGATTTCGCCGCCCACTGAGGTCCAGGCGAGTCCGGTTACCACTCCTGCATAGTCGTTGCCCTGGTAGATGTCGCGGTTAAACGGCGGATTGCCCAGCAGGTCTTTTACTTCGGCAGGGGTGATGGTGTAGTTCTTCAGCTCCTGGTTGCAGGCCAGTTTGTAAGCCATCTTTCGCAGACTCTTGTCAATCTGCTTCTTCAGCTGTCTTACGCCGCTCTCCCGGGTATAGTGCTCGATGATGAATTCGAGGGCATTCTTGTTGAAGCTTACCTTCGGCGAAACCTTGTCGAGTCCGGTGCTTTCCAGCTCTTCCGGTACGAGATGGCGCTTGGCAATCTCTGTCTTCTCTTCGGTAATGTAGCCGCCTACTTCTATCAGCTCCATACGGTCGAGGAGCGGACGCGGAATGACGCTCAGGTCATTGGCGGTGGCGATGAAGAGCACCTTGGAGAGGTCGTAATCCATATCGAGATAATTGTCGTGGAAGGCATTGTTCTGTTCCGGGTCCAGCACTTCGAGCAGGGCTGATGCAGGGTCGCCGTTGAAATTGCTCTGCGCCACCTTGTCAATCTCGTCGAGGATGAAGACCGGATTGCTGCTGCCTGCCTTCAGCATGTTCTTGATGATGCGGCCCGGCATGGCTCCCACATAGGTGCGGCGGTGACCGCGGATTTCGGCTTCATCGTGCAGACCGCCCAGCGACATGCGTACATACTTGCGCTTCATGGCTGCTGCGATGCTCTTGCCCAGACTAGTCTTTCCTACGCCCGGAGGACCGTAGAGGCAGAGGATAGGACTCTTGCCGCCGCCGTTCAGTGCTCTTACGGCAAGGAATTCCAGGATGCGCTCCTTCACATTCTCCATGCCGTAGTGGTCGTGGTTCAGAATGCGCTTGGCACGGGTCAGGCTGAGGTCGTCCTGGGTGTAGGAGTTCCAAGGCAAATCTACCATGGTCTGCAGGAATCCTATCTGTATCGAATAGTCAGGACTCTGCGGGTTCAGGGTGTCGAGCTTGGCAATTTCTTTCTTGAAGATTTTGGCTGTCTCTTCGCTCCAGTTCTTCTGTTTCGCCTTCTCCAGAATCTCCTTCTTCTCCGGACTGGCGTTGCCTTCTCCCAGTTCTTCCTTGATGTTCTTGATCTGCTGCTTGAGGAAGTATTCCTTCTGCTGTTCATCGAGGTCGTAGTGGGTTTTGTTCTCAATCTCAGTCTGGATGCGTAGCAGATGGCGCACCTTGTTCAGCGATCTGATGGCAATCATGATGCGCTCGCTGAGTTTTTCCTCTTTCAGCATCTTGATTTTATCCTCGATGGAGAAAGGAAGGAGGGAGCACATGAAGTTGCACTGCATGTGAATGCTCGACAGTTCATTGATTGCCTGGATAGCATCATCAGAATAGTTGGCGCTTGATTTGATATAGTCTGTCGCTTCGTAATGGAAGTTCTCGTAGAGCATTCTGAAGAGTTCATCGTTGTTCTCGTCAGGCCATTTCTCCGGAAGACTTTTTACGTCAATTACTGTGTAAGGCTCTTTTTGAACGAGATGTTTCATCTGACATCTGCCCAGACCCTGGATGATGATGCTCATCTGCTCTGTGCCAGGCATCTTGATCACCTTGATGAGTTTGGCGAAGACACCTACAGGGTAGAGGTCTTCTTCGTAGGGCGATTCTGTATCTTTGTTCTTCTGGCAGAATACGCAGAATATGGTGTCTGGTTTCTTTTCCAGCATCCGGACGAGATTCAGACTTTCCTTTCTGCCCACAACGATAGGGGTCATGTTGGTAGGGAAAACTACAATATCTCGCATGCAGAGGGTAGGGTACAAGCCTTCTTCCTGGTCTTCGATCAGGGTTTTCGGGTCGCCCTCGTAGTCTGCAATCATTTGTATTCGGGTACTTGTTCTTCTATTATCCATTTTGTTATGATTTCTATTTTCCGTGCAAAGGTACTCATTTTTTATGAAATATCGAGGAAGATGATAGATTATTTAATAATAAAATTGCTTTTTCTATATATTAGTACCCGTTTTTATAGATGTAAGTAGCTGCTTTTGCAGGTAGAAGTGGCAATTTCTGCTGCTTGCGATAAAATAAATCGGCGGCGCATTCGTTTTCTTCTGTAAAGAGACAGAAGAATTTATGGGTAATTTTCGATTTAAACAGTTTGAGATAGAGCAAGACCGTTGTGCCATGAAAGTGGGAACTGACGGCGTTTTGCTGGGTGCATGGGCGCAAGGTGGCAGGCGGATTCTGGACATTGGTTCCGGAACGGGACTGATTTCGCTCATGATGGCGCAGCGTTTTCCTGAAGCTGAGGTAGTGGGGATTGATATGGATGCTGATGCCTGCGGACAGGCGAGGGAGAATGTGATGGCAAGTCCGTTTCGCGACAGGGTGGAAATAGAATGCTGCAGACTGCAGGATTTCGGGGGAGCTTCGGAAGCTGCTGAGGCTTTGGAGACTGCTGAAGGTTTGAAGGCTGCCGGTGTTTTTGACGCGATAGTGAGCAATCCTCCGTTCTTTGTAGATAGCTTGAAAAATCCGGACAGTAAGAGGACGATGGCGAGACATACGGACAGTCTTCCGTTCCGCGATTTGTTTGCGGGTGTAAAACGGCTACTTTCTGATGACGGTATTTTCTCTGCAATTGTTCCCGTAGAAGTAGTGGAGCAGTTTGTTGCAGAGTCTTGTATATTAGGATTTTATCTTATACGGAAGTGTGGCGTAAAGACGGTAGAGCGCAAGCAGCCCAAGCGCTTTATGCTGAGTTTTGCCAAGCATCGCATTTCGCCTTATGAAGAGCATGTTGAAACGATGATGGATTCGCAGGGAAACCGCTCGGAATGGTATAGGAAAATAACGGAAGAATTTTACCTTTTCTAGGAGTGTTGAATGGATAGGGAAATGTTGAGTGTTGAATGTTGAATGTTGAATGGATAGGGTTTAATGATTAACTGAGCTTACTTGCGATACTTCAGAACATTTCATTCAACACTCAACACTCAACATTCAACACTCCCTCTAAATTCAACATTCAACATTCAACATTCAACATTCCCTCAAAGGTTCAGCTTCTTCTGTACCAGTTTGCTGATAGCTTCTACTCTTTTGCTCTGGCGCTGGATGTCTTTATGAATATCATCGCGCACGGCATTGAAGTCGTTGAAGAAATCGGCAAAGGCAGACTGAATCATGTTCGGCTTGCGGTCGTTCTTGTTGGCAAATGGGTTCACCAGCATCTTGATTCCCTTTTCTTCCAGGTGAATATCAATCTCTGCCCCCGTCATCACAGGGTCGCCATCATAATGGATTACGCCTGGTTGACTGCGGGTGATATGGAGCTTCTTGCAGCGGAACGACTTGATCTTCGAGTTCTTGTCCAACGTCTTGTTGAACATGTCGAAACTTACCTGAGGCGCCTCGATTACATCGAATGGTTCCATGATGACGACATCCATCAAACCGTCGCTCATGGATGCTTGCGGGGCAATATAGGCATTGTTGCCATACTGCGATGCGTTGGCACAGGAGATGAGGAACGCCTTATACTGCTTGGTGCCCGTCTCGTCCTCCAGCGTGTAAGTCTCAGGCTTATACTTCAATCCCTCGCGCAGGATATTTTCAGCATAAGTGATAGGACCACGCTTGCCGCTCTCGGCAAACTTCATGCTGACGAAAGCGTCAAAGCCCATGCCGCAGGTGCAGAAGAACGGGTGGTCGTTGATGACACCATAATCCAGATCTCTAATCTGGCATTGGTTGATGACCTCAATGCATTTCTTCAGGTTCATCGGGAGCAGCAGATGTCTTGCCAATCCGTTGCCCGAACCGCAAGGCAGAATGCCGAGGGCAGTATCGGAGTGAACCAGTGAGCGGGCCACCTCGTTGACGGTTCCGTCGCCACCAACCGCCACAACCACATCTACATGGTTGTTCTTCGCTTCGGTAGCAATTTCCGAAGCGTGCCCAGCTCTTTCAGTCATTCTTATCTCGTACTCAAAAAGCTCTTTGTCCAAAACAGAATCTATCAGACTGGGAACTGCCGCCTTGCTGGCTGTTCCTGAAATCGGATTCATGATGAAAAGTATCTTTTTCTTCATTATATAGTCAAGAGTTTGTAAAATTTAGGCTACAAAAGTAATAAAAATACCCAAAATAACAAGAAATATCGATTAAAAAAACTATAAAAGTAAACTTTCTTATAAAAAAAGCCGTTTATTGAGTTCTTTTTTGTATCTTTGCACCCTGAAAGTTAGAAAAGTATAAAAAAAGAAAATAAAGTACACCTATTAATAATGGGACAATTACAAGAAAGATACAAGAATTATCGTGAACCTCAGAAGTATATGGCTGCCGGTGTGTATCCATATTTCCGCGAGATCACAAGTAAGCAGATGACAGAGGTAACCGACATCGATGGTCATAAAATCCTGATGTTCGGTTCTAATGCTTATCAGGGTTTGACTAACGACCAGCGTGTTATTGATGCAGCAAAGGCTGCGCTCGACAAGTATGGTTCTGGTTGTGCAGGAAGCCGTTTCCTCAATGGTACGCTCGATTTGCACGTGCAGCTCGAAAAGGAGCTTGCTGAGTTTATGGGCAAGGATGAAACTTTGTGTTTCTCTACAGGATTCTCTGTTAACCAGGGTGTCTTGGCTTGCGTAGTAGGTCGTAACGACTATATTATCTGCGATGACCGCGACCACGCAAGTATCGTAGATGGCCGCCGCCTCTCATTCGCTACCCAGCTCCACTACAAGCACAACGATATGGAAGATTTGGAGCGCGTGCTCTCTAAGCTCCCTCAGGAGGCTATCAAGCTCATCGTTGTTGACGGTGTCTTCTCTATGGAGGGCGACCTGGCTAACTTGCCTGAAATCGTTAAGCTCAAGCATAAGTACAACTGCTCTATCATGGTAGACGAGGCTCATGGTCTTGGCGTCTTCGGCAAGCAGGGTCGTGGTGTATGCGACCACTTCGGTCTGACCGACGAGGTAGACCTCATCATGGGTACATTCTCTAAGAGTCTGGCTTCTATCGGCGGTTTCATCGCATCAGACAAGGATACTATCAACTTCCTCCGTCACAACTGCCGTACTTATATCTTCAGCGCATCTAACACTCCAGCTGCCACAGCAGCAGCTCTCGAGGCTCTCCACATCATTCAGAATGAGCCAGAGCGTTTCGAGAATCTCTGGGATGTAACCAACTATGCCTTGAAGCGTTTCCGCGAGGAAGGTTTCGAGATTGGCGAGACAGAGAGTCCTATCATTCCTCTCTACGTACGCGATGCTGAGAAGACATTCGTTGTTACCAAGATGGCTTACGATGCAGGTGTGTTCATCAACCCTGTTATTCCTCCAGCTTGTGCTCCTCAGGATACATTGGTACGTTTTGCCCTCATGGCTACTCATACAAGAGAGCAGGTTGAGCAGGCTGTCCAGATCTTGAAGAAGATTTTCGTAGAAGAGGGAATCATCAAGTAAAATCAGATTTGCCAGTCTTCTCGGTTTGACAGATTCGGGCAGTCGGTTTCTGATTTAAAAGTTCAGCAAGTATGGTTGCGGTTCTTTGCCGCTACTATATATAACAGAACTTTTGCATGTGGTTCAAGTACGGGCTGAAGGCCCAAAAGCTCCTAGCCCAGGGCATCGCCCTGGGTATAATGGCAATCAGCAA
>PPYF01547515.1_pt1 | contig 13517 bp, 8 predicted proteins | sample 1559871 | NCBI WGS metagenome assembly PPYF01 (sample SAMN08240021, study PRJNA423297) | Human gut metagenome, whole genome shotgun sequencing project. | reverse complement strand
TGCATTGAGTTTGAAGATATTAACTATCAGCTTGCGCAGCCGGACGACAAGACCGCCATTTTTGAAGCCCTTTGCGATAGGGCTTGGTGTCCGGGGAAATGTGCCTTGCAGAACTGTTCCCCCAGTTCCTGCGCCCGGTCTGAGGTCAAGCCGTGGTCTGTCATCATCCGTTAGATTGTTTTCAGTAAAATGAAAGTATCACAAAAGCTCCCCAAAAGTAAGCATTCCAAACAGCATAAAAATGAGCCATATGATTCGCAAGCAGCTTGCTGCTGAAGGCGTAGAGACAGCCAAGGGCAAAGACACATGGAGCAAACTGGCCATAGAAAAAATGCTGACAAATGAAAAATATATGGGTGATGTCCGCATAGCGAAGCCACAGGGAAAGCGCAAGGGAAGGATTGATGTTACAGGAGGGTATCTCCTCACAGACGCACACCCAGCAATTATTCAGCGAGATGTGTTTGCGGCTGTCCAAGCGGAACGCAAAAAGCGAAGCAATGTTGTCGTTGACGAGACAGGGACGCACAGGAAATCAACCAGGTACAGTGCAATGCGAGATGGTAAAACGGAAGAAGAATAGGCAAAAACGGTGCTATAGAAGTAGGCAATTCTTATTTCGAATGCTTATGTTCACTGCAAAAAACAGTGATTTAACGAATACCCCTATCTTTCAACGAATACTCTAAAAATTCAACGATTACCCATAAGTTTAACGATTACTTCGGCTCAAAATGCCGAAAAAACCGTAAAACGCAGAAAAACCGCTGTGGAAATACTCCGCAGCGGGGGTTGCTTTATGTGCTAAAACGGCAAAAACCTTAAGTTCATGCGGTTTTCGGGCGTAGAAAAAGTCCACCGTAATTCTATCAAAATTACGGTGGACTTATGGCGGAGAGTAAGGGATTCGAACCCCTGTGGCGTTGCCGCCTAACGGTTTTCAAGACCGCCCCGTTATGACCACTTCGGTAACTCTCCACATATGCAGATAGAGAAACAAGACGCCGAAATCGGCGTCTTGTCTTTTGGCGGAGAAGGAGGGATTTGAACCCTCGCGCCGCTTATCACAGCCTACTCCCTTAGCAGGGGAGCCCCTTCGGCCACTTGGGTACTTCTCCAAGCCGAATTCCACTTTCCATATGGACGCGCGGCCAGCGCGCTGCATTATAGTAGCATATTCGGCAGCGGATGTCAACTTGTTTTTTGGTTGACACTGTACGCAAAATGCGTTATAAGTGTGCCAGAGCAAAGGAGAGACATGATATGCGCTATACATCCATACTTTTCGACCTCGACGGCACGCTGCTCGACACGCTCGCCGACCTGACCGCCGCCATGAACCGCACGCTCACCCGCCACGGCCTGCCGGAGCGCACGCGGCAGCAGATGCGCACCGCGCTCGGCAACGGGGCCCGGCGGCTGATGGAGCTGTCCGTGCCAGCCGGAACGGACAGTGCGCTGTTCGAAACGCTGCTGGTGGAATACAACGCCGACTACGCCGCCCACTGCCGCATCGAGACTGCCCCCTACCCCGGTGTCGCCGCGCTGCTGCTTAAGCTGCACGCGCAGGGGCGCAAACTCGCCATCGTATCCAACAAGCCGGACGAGGCCGTGCGCGCGCTGCGGGCAGATTTCTTTGCCGACGCAGTCCCGATCGCCGTCGGTGAGACGGCGGCCATCCGGCGCAAGCCAGCGCCGGACATGCTGCTGGCCGCCATGGAAAAGCTCGGTGCCGACCCTGACAAGACGGTCTTTGTCGGCGATTCCGAGGTCGACATTGCCACGGCGCGCGCGGCAAATCTGCCGTGTATCAGCGTGCTGTGGGGCTTTCGTGACCGGGACGTGCTCGAGCGCGCCGGCGCGCAGCAGTTTGCTGCCGACATCGCGCAGCTGCAGGCACTTCTGGGCTGAAAAAGATCCGCCGGATGGTTCCGGCGGATTTTTCATGCCGTTTTGCGCGCTCAGCCCTTCTTTTTCATAAATTGTCCTGCCGCGCGCATCATGAGGCGCTTGGTGCCGGCGGTCTCGAATTCCACCTCGAGCAGCGCGTCGCCGCCCATGGGCTGGATCTTCGTGACAACACCGGAGCCGAACGCACGGTGCGTGACCCGGTCGCCGACAGCGAAGGCCGGTGCAGCTTTGCCCGCCGGTTTTGCCGCGGGCGGCGCGGGGCGCATGGGCGGCTTGCGCCGCGGCTCCGGCGCGGAGACCGTATAGGCGCGCGGCGCGCTCTGGCGCGGCGGGTACTGCTGCTGGTCGCGGCTGGGCTCGGAATAGCCGTAGCCGCGCGGAACGTTGAGCTTCTGAATATCGTCCTCCGGGATCTCCTCGACAAAGCGGGAGACGCGGTTTGCCGTCGTGCGGCCGAAGAGCATGCGCTGGCGGGCACACGTGAGGATGAGGTGCTCGCGCGCGCGGGTAAGCGCGACGTAGCAGAGACGGCGCTCCTCCTCCATCTCGTCCGGCTCGCCGATACAGCGCAGGCCGGGGAAAATGCCCTCCTCGCAGCCGACGATGAACACCGTCGGAAATTCCAGGCCCTTGGCCGCGTGCATGGTCATGAGCGTGACACAGTCCATGGACTGGTCGTAGTTATCGAGGTCGGTATAGAGCGCGACCTCGTCGAGGAATCCCGCGAGCGTAGGATCATCGGCCTCCTTGACGAAGGCGATGATGTTCGACTTGAGCTCCTGCACGTTCTCGATGCGCGCAGCGTCCTCCGCCGTGTTCTTTTCCTCGAGTGCGCGGACGTAACCGCTGCGCTCCACAACCAGATCATAGAGCTCGTCCGGCGGCATGGTTTTGGCCTGTTCCTGCAGCTCCTCGATCAGGATGGCAAACTGGCGCAGGCGCATCTGGCTGCGCTGCAGCTCGGGATAGGCATCCGCGTGGCGGATAACGTCGAAGAGGCTTGTCTGCTGCGCGTTTGCGAGCTGTGCGGCCGTTTCGACCGTGCGCGCGCCGATGCCGCGGGCAGGTGTGTTGATGATGCGCGTCAGGCGCAGGTCATCACCCGGCGTCTGGATGACGCACAGGTAGGCCAGCATGTCCTTGACCTCCGCGCGGTCGAAAAAGCGCGTGCCGCCGATGATGCGGTACGGGATGCCGTTGCGCTTGAAGGCGTATTCGAGCTGGTTGCTCTGCGCGTTCATGCGGTAGAGCACGGCGTGGTCGCGGAAGTTCATGCCGTGGCCGAAATCGTCCATGATCTTCGTGGCCACATAGCGCGCCTCGTCGTTCTCGTTCGTGGCGCAGTAGAGCGTGAGCGGGTCACCGGCTTCGGCCTTTGTCCAGAGCGTTTTGCCCTTTCGGCCGGTGTTGTTGGCGATGACGTGGTTGGCCGCGTCCAGAATGCGGCCGGTGCTGCGGTAGTTCTGCTCGAGGCGGATGGTGCGCGCGTGCTTGTACTGCTTTTCAAAATTGAGGATGTTCTCGATCGTCGCACCGCGGAACTTGTAGATGCTCTGGTCATCGTCCCCGACGACGCAGATGTTGCCCCAGCCATCGGCAAGCAGGGCCGCGAGCTGATACTGGAGATTGTTCGTGTCCTGATACTCGTCGATGAGCACGTAGCGGAAACGCCGCTGCCAGTGCTCACGCACGTCCGCATGCTCGTCGAGCAGGCGGACGGTGTTGTAGATGAGGTCGTCAAAATCCATCGCCCCGGCGGAAAACAGGCGCTGCCAGTAGGTCTGGTACACCTCGCCGATGCGGATGCTGCGCGGATTGTGCGTGGCCTGTGCACGCGCCAGATACTGCTCCGGCGTGATGCCGGCATCCTTGGCACGGCTGATCTCCGTGAGCACGGCGCGATATGGGAACGCCTTCTCGTCGAGATTCATCTCTTTGAGAATGCGCTTGACGACCGCCTGACTGTCCGATGTGTCGTAGATCGTGAAGCTGTTTGGGTAGCCGAGCTTGTCGGCATCGCGCCGCAGGATGCGCACGCACGCGGAGTGGAACGTCGAGGCCCAGATATCCGCCGCAGCCTCGGGCCCGAGCATGCGCTCGATGCGGTCCTTGAGCTCGTCTGCCGCTTTGTTCGTGAACGTGATGGCGATGATGCGCCACGGCTCGACCGGCTCGACCGCCGCTGCCCGCTGCGCGCGCCGGCGCTCGTCCGGCGTCAGGTCCGTGCGCTCGAGCAGCGCAAGGTCCGCCTCCGTCGCCGCGTCCGGCACCTCGTCGGTGTCGGACCCGCGGCCGTACTGGATGAGATTCGCGATCCGGTGGATGAGCACCGTAGTTTTACCGCTACCGGCACCAGCCAGCAGCAGCAGTGGGCCTTCCGTGGTCAGGACCGCTTGCCTCTGCATATCGTTCAGGTTCGCGAAGTCCGCCGCAATGAAGCGTCTGCGCGCCTGCACATAGCGTTGTTCAAAAGTCATCGTTGTATTCATAGCGTCTGATTTTAACACATTTTCCCCCGGGAAACAAGGCCCGCATTATCCGGCACGGAGATTGACAATCGCAGGATGCGGAAGTAAAATAAAGAAAATTTGATGATTGAGGTGCATCTTATGGACATCATCTGGCATGGCCATTCCTGCTTTGAGCTGGTCTCCGGCGGCTACAGCGCCGTCATCGACCCGTTTCAGGACACCAGCGTCGGCACGGCCTATCCCCACGTGCGGCTGGCGGCGGACGCCGTCTATATTAGCCACGAGGACCGCGACCACAACTTCCGGGAAGGCGTCACGCTGCGCAGCAACGGCAAGACAAACCCGTTTGCCGTCACGGAGCTCGAGACGTACCACGACATCATGCGCGGCCGTCTGCGCGGCATGAACACGGTGCGCATCTTCGCCGCCAAGGGCATGCGCGTGGCGCATCTGGGCGACCTGGGCGCGAAGCCCACGCCCGAGCAGATGCAGCAGCTGCAGGGGCTCGACGCGATGATGATCCCCGTCGGCGGCATCTACACAATCGAGCCGGACACCGCCTACTATCTCTGCGAGCAACTGCAGCCGCGCGTCATCATCCCGATGCACTTTCAGGCGCCCGGCCACAGCAACCACCGTCTGCGCGCACCGGAGGACTTCACCGGCATTTTTGAGGGCAACGGCGCAAATGTCCAGCGCTATGACACCAACCGCATGACGCTCACACCGGACACGCCGGCGCAGGTCGTCATCTTCCGCCGCCCGGAATAAAAAACACGATACAGCAAAGCCGCCGCTCCCCGATGGGGAGCGGCGGCTGTTTTCTCTGCAATTATTTCAGAATGTCCTTCAGCTCGTGCATACCATGGTTGGTGGTGACGACAACCACGCGATCACCGAGCTCGATGGCATCGTTGCCGGACGGGACGCGGCACTTGCCGCGGCGGATGATTGAGGCAACGAGCACGGAGTCCTTGAGCTTGAGCGCCTTGAGCGGCACATCGAGAAACTGGCTCTCGGCACGCACGATGAATTCCAGCGCCTCGGCCTGCCCGTCGGCCACCATGCGCAGCGTCTCCACGCCGCTGCTGTGCGCGGAGTTCTGCATCCAGCGGACATACTCCACAATGCGGCCGGCCGTCACGTCCGCCGGCTGGATAATCGTCGTCAGACCATACGATTCCGCGAGCTGGATGAAATTGTCCTCATCCACCTTGGTGACAATCTTCGGTACTTTCTCATGATACGCGAACGAGGAGATGATGAGGTTCGTCTCGTCCGACTCCGTGAGCGTGACGAGCGCGTCCGCCTCCGGCAGGCCCTCCTCGCGCAGGACGTCCGGCTTCGTACCGTCGGCGCAGATGATGGTTGCCTCCGGCAGGAGCGTTTTCATGACGCGGCAGCGGGCCGGGTCGCGCTCGATGATCGTCGAGTGGATGTGCATGCGCGCCAGCTCCAGCGCCAGCCGCTCGGCAATACGGCCGCCACCGACGATGATGACGCTCTCGGCCTCGTGGCGAAACTCACCGATCTTGCGAAACAATTCGTGCAGCTCGTGCGGTGCACCGACCACGGTGACATAGTCTCCGGCGGCGAGCACAAAGTCGCCGTTCGGGATCGTGACGCTGCCCTCACGCTCCACGGCACAGATGAGAATGCCATCGCTGTAGCGGCCGCGGAAATCGTTCAGACGCAGGCCGTCGAGCTTGCTGCCCTCGCGCAGCTTGAACTCCACGAGCTCCACGAGGCCATTGGCAAACGGCTCGACCTTCGTGGCGGCCGGGAAGCGCAGGGTACGCGAGATCTCCTTGGCAGATGTGCGCTCGGGGTTGATGGACAGACTCAGCCCCAGCTCATCCTGCAGCAGCACCACGTCCTGATAATACTCCTCGTCGCGCACGCGCGCGATCGTATGCGTGGCACCGAGCTTGCGCCCGACCATGCAGCTGATGAGGTTCGTCTCGTCCGAAGTCGTCGCGGCGATAAGCAGGTCGGCGTCCGCGACGTTGGCGATGCGCAGCTGGTCCACATTCGCGCGGCCCTCGACCACGATCACATCCAGCGTGGAGGAAATATAGGCAGCGCGCTCAGGATCACTCTCGACGACGGTAATGTCATGCCCTTCTGTCAGAAGCTGTTCCGCAATGGCATAACCCACGCGGCCAGCGCCCACGATCACAATTTTCATATTCTAAGCTCTCCAGTTATCATGTTCAGGCCCCTAGTCCGGGTGACTAAGTATTATAGCAGACATTCTCCCATGTTTCAACAGCAGACGCAGGGAAATTATATCGTGTTTGTTTGTGAATAAACAGTTAAAATTCTGCAAAACCGGCGTCCTGCCGCTTGACGGATGCTGGCGCCGCGCTTATCATTATGTTCTAATACTTTTTTTAGTATCTAAGGCTGCGCCGCCGTGCAGCGTCCATATAAAGGAGCATCCCATCCATGCTGGAACTGAAAAACATCACCAAGGTCTATGAGGCCGGCACGACGCAGGTTGAGGCGCTCAAGGGCATCGACATCGCCTTTCGTGAGAGCGAGTTCGTCGCAATTCTGGGCCAGTCCGGCTGCGGCAAGACCACGCTGCTGAACATCATCGGCGGTCTGGACCGCTATACTTCCGGTGACCTCATCATCAACGGCCGCTCTACGAAGGAGTATGACGACCGCGACTGGGACACGTACCGCAACCACTCCATCGGCTTCGTCTTTCAGAGCTACAACCTCATCACGAGCGTACAGATCATGAATCTGCTGCAGGAGATTGCAAAAGATAAGCTCATCATCATGGTCACGCACAACCCGGAGCTGGCGTCGAAATACGCCACGCGCACCGTGCGCCTGCTCGACGGCAGGATCGTCGGCGACGACAACCCGTGCACGGAGTCCGAGACGTCTGCACCCGTGACGGTCAAGGTCAAGGAGCATACATCCATGAGCTTTGCGACGGCCATGAGCCTGTCGCTGCACAACCTCATGACGAAAAAGGCCCGCACGCTGCTCACCGCGTTCGCAGGGTCTATCGGCATCATCGGCATCGCGCTCATTCTCTCGCTTTCGCACGGCTTCCAGTCGTACATTGACACCGTCCAGGAGCAGACGCTCTCATCCTACCCGCTGACGATCGAGGCAAACCCCGTGGATATGTCGGGAATGCTCTCGGCCATGTCAGGCGCAAAAGATGACAGCAAAGACGCGCATGATCTCGACAAGGTCTACGCCAACACGGTCATGTACAGTATGCTCAACTCCATGGTCAGCAGCGCGACCGGCCAGTCAAACAACCTGCCGGAGTTCAAGAAATATCTCGAAAACCCCGACAACAAGATCCACGACTACATCAGTGGCATCCAGTACACGTATGACATGGGCTTCGCCGTCTACACCGAAGATCCCAACGGCACCGTCATCAAGGCCGACACGACAGAGCTGCTGCAAAACGTTATGAAGTCCATGTACGGCGGCGACTACACGGCCTACTTTGACTCCATGGGCGGCTTTTACTCCGGGTTCAACGTCTGGCAAGAGCTGCTCTCCGGTGAGGACGGCGAGCTCGTGAGCGCCTCGACGCAGAATCAGTACGACGTGATCTACGGCTCCTGGCCGCAGGATTACAACGAGGTCGTGCTCGTTGTGGACAAAAACAACGAGATCTCCGACCTGACGCTCTATGCCCTCGGGCTTGAGAGCATGGACGACATCAGCAACGCCATGATGCAATCCATGAGCAAAAAGCAGATCGACACGACGCAAAACAGCTGGAGCTATGAGGATCTGTGCGGACGAAGCTTCAAGCTCATCCTCCCGTCGGAGGGCTATGTGGCCAGCGGCTCCGGCTACACGGACATCAGTCAGACGACCGACGGTCTGCGCCGGCTTTACAACAACGATTCCGTCGGCGTACAGCTCAAAATTGTCGGCATCGTGCGTCCGGCCAAGGGCAGCGTGACCAGCAATACCTACGGCTCCATCGGCTACACCTCCGCCCTGACGGACTACGCCATCGATCAGGCCGACGGCACCGAGATCATCCAGAAGCAGCTCGCGAACCCGGACGTGGACGTGTTCACCGGCTCCACGTTCCCGAACGCCGCGACCGCCACGACCGAGCAGAAGGTCGCCGCCGCGCAGGCCTATCTCAACCAGCTGAGCGTGGACGACCGTGCGACCGTCTACCGCAAGTGCATGACCACGCCGGATGACGCCACGCTCGACGCCGCGCTCACGCAGGCCATGGCAACCTTCACCCGTGACGAGGCCAAAGAGATGGCCGACAACGGCATCTTCGAGGCCAGCGGCAAGACCGCGCAGCAGATGAAAGAAATGATCGACGCCATGGACGACGAGACGTTCACGCGCTTTTTCCGCCCGTACCTGCGCGCGATGCTGTCCATGCAGATGCAGCAGGAGACTGTCAAGTCCTACAGCGGCATGACCTCGCAGGAGATCATCTCGGCCATCAACGCCAAGGGCATCAGCCGCAGCCAGTACGTGGACGTGTACGACAACTACGTCGCCTCCTCCGCCAGCGGCTCGACCTATCAGAGCAACCTCAAAAAGCTCGGCTACGTCGACAAGGATTCCCCGAGTGCCATCAACATCTACGCTTCCAGCTTTGAAAATAAGGACCGCATCTCCGACTGTATCGACGACTACAACGCCGACAATCCGGACAATCAGATCAGCTTCACCGATTACATCGGCCTGCTCATGAGCAGCATCACGACGATCATCAACGCCATCAGCTATGTGCTCATCGGCTTTGTGGCCATCTCGCTTGTCGTGTCGTCGATCATGATTGGCATCATCACCTACATCTCCGTGCTCGAGCGCACGAAGGAGATCGGCATCCTGCGCTCCATCGGCGCGAGCAAGCAGGACATCTCGCGCGTATTCAACGCCGAAACGCTCATTGAGGGCTTCACTGCCGGCGTAATGGGCATCCTGTGTACGCTGATCCTGTTGATTCCCATCAACCTCATCGTGCACCATCTGACCGGTCTGCCGACTCTGAGCGCCATTTTGCCGGTGCTCGGCGCCATTTTGCTGATTCTCATCAGCATGGCGCTGACGTTCATCGCGGGCCTCATCCCGTCCGGCATGGCTGCAAAAAAAGACCCGGTCGTCGCCTTGCGCACCGAATAAACCCAAAACGCATATTTCCACCACCTCCGTGCAAACTAGGTTCAGCCTACATTTGCACGGAGGTTTTGCAATATGAAGCAGAAAATTCTTGCGGCTGTGTGCGCGCTGGCGCTCTGCGCGGCGCTCGTCCCGGCGAGCTTTGCCGAACAGGACACAGCCGGTACCGCACCCGTGGCCGAAAATCTGGAGCTGACCACATTCCGCAACACGTCCATCGGCGGCACGCTGAGCGCCAACGCGCCCGACGGCAGCCCGCTCACCTTCCGCATCACGACCGAGCCCATTAAGGGCACGGTAACGCTCACCGACAGCGGCACGTTCGTCTACACGCCCGCTGACGGCAAGCGCGGGCGCGACTACTTCGGCTTCCGCGCCGCCGACAGCAGCGGCAACGAATCGCAGGAGGCGACCGTCCTCATTTCCATCAAGAAGCAGAAGCCGGACGTCACCTACAGCGACATGGCCGGCCGCCCGGAGGAATACGCCGCCGTCATGCTCGCCGAGCAGGGGCTGTGCGTCGGCCGGCAGGTTGGCGGACAGTATCTCTTTGATCCCGACAGCACAATGCCGCGTGATGAGTTTCTCGCCATGTGCACGCATCTGACCGGCACGGAGACACTGCAGGGCGTGCTCTCGACCGGCTTCGGAGACGACGAGCAGATCCCGGCGTGGGCCAAGACCTACGTCGCGACCGCGGTCATGAACGGAGACATCGACGGCTGCTCTGACGGCACGGCAATCGTGTTCGACGCGCAGCGCGGCATCACTGCGGCCGAGGCCGCCGTCATGCTCAGCAACTTTCTCGACCCCTCCCCCGCCGCCGCGCTCGAGAGCGCCTATATTCCCGATTGGGCGTGCACTGCCGTGTCGAGCCTGACGTCCTGCGGCGTGTATCCGGACGGCAGCGACTGCGCGGCCCCCATCACGCGCGCCGAGGCGGCACAGATGCTGCTGGGCGCATATGAGCTGCTGCAAAAGCGATAAAAAGCGGACCGTTTCCAAGCATGGAAACGGTCCTTGTCTTTATGCATCTTTCAAAATCGCGTCCAGCTCCGCCGGGCTGAGCTCCGGGAACGGACGCACAGCCGCGGGATTTGCTTCGTGCGCACCGATGCACTTTTCCATCCAGGCCATGGAATACCACGTACCGAACTTATAGCCGCAGCGCGGAAACTCCCCGACAAGCCGGTAGCCGAGGTGCGCATGAAACTGTGCGCTGTTTTTCGTCAGGTGCGCATCGTCCGCCCCGTCCGGATAACCGATGCAGGCATAGAGATTTTGAATGTGCTGTGCGCGCAGCACCGCCTCAAGCGCGGCATACAGCCGCCTGCCGGTTCCCCGATGCCGCTGATCCTCGCGCAGGTAAATGCTCATCTCCGCCGCCCAGTCATAGGCGGCGCGGCTGCCGAACGGCCCGGCATAGGCATAGCCAACGAGCTCACCGCCGCGCTCTGCGACCAGATACGGATACCGCCGGAGCGTGGCGCGCATACGCGCGGCAAATTCCTCAGCATCGGGCACAGTATACTCGAACGTGATGGCCGTCTTTTCCACATACGGCGCATAGATTGTGCGCAGTGCGGGCGCGTCGCTCAGGTGCGCGGTGCGGATACACAGTGCTGTGTCGTCCATGTTCTTCTCACTTTCCGCTGTCGCCGTAGTTTGCGAGCACGCGCGCGGACGGATCGTCTACATCGCAGCCGGCCCATGACTTGTTCGGCATCCAGAAATCGACGATCATGTGTGCCTGACCGGGGTAATACTGCTCGAACAATTCGCGGTAGAGCAGCGATTCCTTGGTGAATGGCTGCGCAAAGTCGTACTTCCGGCGCAGGGTCTCGAATTCCTCGTCCGTGTACTTGTCCTCTGCGTAGGCCTTGAGATCGTCGACCATGGAGTGGCCCACTGCGTCGCTGAAGGCCGCCTTCTCGCGCATGAGAATGTCGTGCGGCAGCCAGTCGCCCTCAAAGGCGTGGCGCAGCAGGTACTTGCCCTTGCCGTAGACGTTGCACTTCTTGGCCGGGTCGATGGACATGACATACTGCACGAAGTCCAGATCGCCGAACGGCACGCGGGCCTCGAGACTGTTGACGGAAATGCAGCGGTCGGCACGCAGAACATCGTACATATGCAGCTCACGGATGCGCTTGGCGGATTCCTCCTGGAACGCCGCCGGGCTGGGCGCGAAGTCTGTGTACTTGTAGCCGAAGAGCTCATCGGAAATTTCGCCCGTGAGCAGCACGCGCAGGTCGGTCTGCTCGTGGATGGCCTTGCAGACAAGGTACATGCCGATGCTCGCGCGGATGGTCGTGATGTCATAGGTACCGAGCAGCGCCACGACCTCCGGAAGCGCCTGAATCACATCTTCGGGCGTGATGATGACCTCGGTGTGGTCAGCGTGCAGATACTCCGCCACCTCGCGGGCGTACTTGAGGTCGATCGCGTCGGCGCGCATACCGATGGCGAACGTGCGGATGGGCTTTTTGAGCAGCTTTGCCGAGATGGCGCACACGAGGCTGCTGTCCAGACCGCCCGAGAGCAGGAAGCCGAGCGGCGCGTCGGCGTCGAGACGTTTTTCCACGCCGGCAATGAGTTTCTCGCGGATGTGGGTGCAGACGGTCTCGAGATCGTCCTCGCAGACGGCGTCGACGTGCGTCATGTCGCGGTAGCAGGTAAACTTGCCGTCGGCATAATAGTGTCCGGGAGGAAACGGCATCACATCGTGCACAAGACCGACGAGGTTTTTCGCCTCGCTGGCAAAGACGATCGCGCCCTCAGCGTCATAGCCGTAGTACAGCGGGCGGATACCGATGGGGTCGCGCGCCGCGACGAGACCGCCGCGCTTGGCGTCGTAGATGACCATGGCAAACTCCGCATCGAGCCCGCGGAACATATCCAGCCCCTCGCGCTCGTAGAGCGGAAGCAGGATCTCGCAATCGGATTCACTCTCGAACGTCTCGCCCTCGGCAATGAGCCGCTCACGAATGGGACGGAAGCCGTAGATCTCGCCGTTGCACACGAGCGCGCTTCCATCCCGCGTGAATGGCTGCATGCCCTCCGGGTGCAGGCCCATGATGGCCAGGCGGTGGAAACCGAGCGTCGCCGCGCCGATGTGCAGCATACGCGTATCGTCCGGGCCGCGGGAAATGGTCTTGTCAAAGCCGGCGCGCAGATCCTGCGCGCTGATGGACGAGCCGAGATAACCGATGATGGAACACATAATTTTTTCCTCCTGAATGAATCAAAAATACGCAGCTACTGTCCGGCAATAGGACGAGTAGCTGCGTATCGTGGTGCCACCTATTTTACTTCTCACGGGTTCTAACAAACCGCACCGGGATAACGTCCGGCTTTGACGGCGCACCTACTGAGGCTCTCGCCCGTTCAGATTGCAGCTCGGGAGTGTTCTTCACACAGGCTCTGTTATGCGGCTCGCACCGTCCCGCACTCGCTGGGAATGATCGCCCGTGCTACTTTTCTCCGTCAATGCTTTTGACAGAAGTATGAAAATGAAAGAAGAGAGAAAAAGAAAGAGAAAGCGTTTTTTACCGCACGCTGAACAGCAGCTCACCGTAGGACGGGACCGGCCACTTGTCGGACGGCATCATGGTCTCAAGCTGGTCGATCGTGATGCGCAGCTCCGCCATGGCGGAAAAGACCTTGTCGCGGTAGTAGTTGGCCAGTGCCTGGCTGCCTTCGACGGTCTTGGCGCCCATGAGCGCCTCATCCAGGCTGCGGACCTTGCGGCAGGCATCGCCCAGCAGCGCGGACATTTCGGGGATGATGCTCTCCTCATATGAGCAGTCAGCTGTGACGGACACGGCGTGGATCGCCGTGGCGGTCTCGGACAGCTCGCGCAGATAGCTGCTGACGGCGGGCATGATGTCGCGCCGCGCCATCTCGAGCATCGTCAGCGCCTCAATGTTGAGCACCTTGCTGTAGTTTTCGAGGTGGATCTCATAGCGGGCCTCCATCTCGGTGCGGGTG
>PPYF01623048.1_pt1 | contig 13523 bp, 9 predicted proteins | sample 1559871 | NCBI WGS metagenome assembly PPYF01 (sample SAMN08240021, study PRJNA423297) | Human gut metagenome, whole genome shotgun sequencing project. | reverse complement strand
TACAGAAGTGCCGCGATTATCTGGACAAGAAGATTGCGGAGTCGGAAGAACCCTTGTATGGCATTACCACCGGTTTCGGTTCGTTGTGCAGCAAGAACATCTCGCCGGACGAGCTGGGCACCTTGCAGGAGAATCTCATCAAGAGCCATGCTTGCAGTGTGGGCGAGGAGATACGTCCCGTCATCATCAAGCTGATGATGCTGCTCAAGGCGCATGCCCTCTCTCTGGGGCATAGCGGTGTGCAGGTCATCACCGTGCAGCGCATCCTCGACTTCTTTAATAACGACGTGATGCCTATCGTTTATGACCGCGGCTCGCTCGGCGCCTCCGGCGACCTGGCTCCCCTGGCAAACCTCTTCCTGCCGCTTATCGGTGTGGGCGATGTCTATTATAAAGGTAAGAAACGCGAGGCTATCAGTGTGCTCGACGAGTTCGGCTGGGAGCCGGTGAAACTGATGAGCAAGGAAGGACTGGCGTTGCTCAACGGCACCCAGTTCATGAGTGCCAACGGTGTCTTTGCCCTTCTCAAGGCCTTCCGTCTTTCCATGAAAGCCGACCTGATTGCCGCCCTTTCCCTGGAAGCCTTCGACGGACGCATCGACCCCTTCATGGACTGCATCCAGCAGATTCGTCCGCAGTGACGGACAATCCCACCATCTTCCCCGATGAGGACCGTATCATCTCGGGCGGTAACTTCCACGGCCAGCCGCTTGCCATTTCCTACGACTTTCTCGGCATTGCCCTGGCAGAGCTGGGCAATATATCCGAGCGGCGCATCGCCCAGCTTATCATGGGGCTGCGTGGACTTCCGGAATTCCTTGTGGCCAATCCCGGTCTGAACTCCGGTTTCATGATTCCGCAATATGCTGCCGCGTCTATGGTAAGCCAGAATAAGATGTACTGCTATGCCGCCAGCAGCGACTCCATCGTTTCCTCCAACGGGCAGGAAGACCATGTCAGCATGGGTGCCAATGCAGCTACTAAGCTTTATCGCATTATGGACAATCTGGAGCATATCCTTGCCATCGAACTGATGAATGCCGCTCAAGGCATCGACTTCCGCCGTCCGGCAAAGACTTCTCCCGTTCTGGAGCGTTTCCTGCACGAATATCGCAAGGAAGTCCCTTTTGTGAAGGAAGACATCGTGATGTATAAGGAAATCCATAAGACAGTCGCTTTCCTCAACCGGACAAAGTTTGATTATTAGGAACTTCCCAATAAATCTGCCAGAAACATAATAATTATTAATCTGTTAACAATAAGAAAGGAAACTTAATTGGCGAATTGAGTTTTCTTTCTATATTTGTCCCGTTTTATTCCGATAATGAATAAAAATAGTTTTAGTTTAGAAAGGGAAGAAAAATGGGCGAACACACGAAGCATTCAACATCACGGGTGGAACTGAGGGAACGTATCATTCTGGCCGCCGTAGAATTATTTACAACAAATGGAATAAAAAGTATCACGATGGATGAGATTGCCGCATCTTTGGGTATCTCTAAGCGCACTCTCTACGAAGTTTTTCCGGACAAGGAAACCTTGTTGGAAGAATGTATCCTGAAGTCCCAGAAGGATGGTGATATTTTTGTGAAAGGAGTAATAGAGACTTCCAGTAACGTATTGGAAGTTTTGTTGAGATGTTATCAGTGGAGCATAGAGCGTTTTCATGCCACGAACAAGAAGTTTTTCGAGGATATCAAGAAATATCCCAAGGCTTATCAGTTGATGAAGAACAATCGGAACCGGAGCTCGGAAGATACAGTGAACTTCTTCAAAGAGGGCGTGAAGCAAGGCATTTTTCGTGATGATGTGAATTTCGCCATTATCAATCTGCTCGTGCGCGACCAGCTCGATTTGCTGATGAATTCGGACATCTGCAATGAGTATTCTTTCCTTGAAGTGTACGAATCTATCATGTTCACTTTCTTGCGCGGTATCTCTACGGAGAAGGGTGCCCGTGTCCTGGAGGACTTTATCTGCGAATATCGCAAGAATCAAGTAAAGCCGGATGAAACGAAGGAGTAGTTTTAATAAATAATCTATTTTTGATTTATGAAGATGCAGAGATTTTGGGTAGGAAGAGCACTACTGTTGGCAGTTGCTGTGCTGTATGCCGGCGGCTATGTGCGCGCACAAGAGGCAAAGGATACCCTGACCCTGACCCTTGACCGTGCCTTGGAGATTGCTTTAAGCGACAATCCTACCATAAAGGTGGCGGAGGAAGAAATTGCTTTGAAGAAAGTGACTCACAAGGAAACCTGGCAGAACTTGCTTCCGCAGGCAAGCATTGACGGTACGTGGAATCATACCATCAGTGCGGCACAGATGAATCTTGGCGGACAGTCGTTCAAGATGGGTATGGACAATTCGAATACGGTAAGCGGGGTGCTGAATATCAGTTTGCCCATATTCGCCCCTAGCGTATATAAGGCCATGTCGATGACGAAGACAGACATTGAACTGGCTGTGGAAAAGTCACGGGCTTCTAAGCTGGACTTGGTGAACCAGGTAACTAAGGGTTACTATCAGCTGATGCTGACGCAAGACTCCTACGATGTGTTGCAGAAGAGCTATAAGCTGGCGGAAGACAACTACAACATTGTCAATGCCAAGTATCAGCAGGGTGCCGTCAGTGAGTTCGATAAAATCAGTGCCGAGGTGCAGATGCGCAGCATTAAGCCGAATGTGATTTCGGCGGGTAATGCCGTGACGTTGTCCAAGTTGCAGTTGAAGGTACTGATGGGGGTAACGGCCGATGTGGATATAGAGATTGCCGACAATCTCGGCAACTATGAGACGGAGCTGTTTGCCAATGAACTGAATCAGCCCGCTGCCAATCTGAACAATAATACGACGATGAAGCAGTTGGACTTGAACCGGAAGATGCTCAATCAGAACATCAAGTCACTCCGTGCCAACTTCATGCCTACTTTGGGTATGAACTATTCTTACCAGTACCAGTCACTCTACAACGAGGATTGGAACATCCTCGATTATAATTGGAGCGGAAGTTCCGCACTGATGTTTACGCTGAGTATTCCTTTGTATAAGGCAAGCAATTTCACCAAGCTCAAGTCCAACCGTATTCAGATACGTCAGTTGGAGCAGAACCGTCTGGACACAGAGCGAAAGCTGAACATGCAGATTACCAGCTACCAGAACAACATGGCTGCCAGTTCCGAGCAGGTTGTCAGCAACCGCGAGAATGTGATGCAGGCACAGAAAGCTGTGCAGATTGCCGGTAAACGCTATGAGGTAGGTAAAGGTACGGTGTTGGAGCTGAACACTTCGCAAGTGCAGCTTACGGAGGCCGAACTGACTTATAATCAGTCCATCTATGATTATCTGGTTGCGAAGGCTGACCTTGACCAAGTGCTGGGAAAGGATTATATTGCAGAGAACTAAGAATGAAGAACTAAGAATGAAGAATAGAAATAAGAACAACGATATGAAAAAAGGTTTTCAATGGATGGCCCTGCTGGTTGTTGCCATGCTGGGGGCATGTAGCGGAGGTAGTGATAAAGCTGCTGCTGAGAAGGTGGACGAAAAGCCGAGGGTGAAACTGGCCGAGGTGTCGTCCCGTCCCGTGGAACAGATTCAGGAATACACCGCTACGGTGGAAGCCGAAGTAAAAAACAATATTGCTCCCTCTTCTCCGGTGCGTATAGACCGCATTTTTGTGGAGGTGGGCGACCGTGTGTCGAAAGGCCAGAAGCTGGTCAGCATGGATGCTGCCAATCTGAAGCAGATAAAATATCAGTTGGACAACCAGCAGATAGAGTTCAAGCGTATTGACGAGTTGTATAAGGTAGGCGGTGCCTCCAAGTCGGAGTGGGATACCGCCAAGATGAATCTCGACATCCGTGAGACTTCCTATAAGAATCTCTTGGAGAACACCTCGTTGCTCAGTCCCATTAACGGGGTGGTGACGGCACGCAATTACGATAACGGAGATATGTATAGCGGTGGAGAACCGGTACTGGTAGTGGAGCAAATCACTCCGGTAAAACTATACATCAACGTATCCGAAGGCTACTTTACCAAAGTGAAGAAGGGCGCTCCCGTATCCGTGAAAGTAGATGTCTATGGTGACGAGGAGTTCGAAGGCAAAATCAGCCTTGTTTATCCTACCATCGACCCGGCTACCCGTACTTTCCCGGTAGAGATACAGCTTGTCATGAGTTTATACGAAGGAGCGGTTAAGAAACCGATTATGACCTCGCTCTGCTTCCTGGCAGTGGCTATATTTGGTCTGTTCTCTCTGTCGAAATTGCCGGTAGACCTTTATCCGGACATCGAGACCAACACCATTATGGTGATGACGACCTATCAGGGTGCCAGTGCCTCGGACATCGAGAATAACGTGACCCGTCCGTTGGAAAACGTGCTGAATTCGGTCAGCAACTTGAAGCATATCACTTCCCGTTCGTCGGAGAATATTTCCGTGATTACGCTGGAGTTTGAGTATGGGTATGACATAGACGTGCTGACGAACGACGTGCGTGATAAACTGGACATGGTGAGCTCCATGCTGCCCGATGAGGTCGAAACTCCCATCATCTTCAAGTTCAGTACAGACATGATTCCTATCCTGCTGCTCTCCGTGCAGGCGGAGGAGAGCCAGCCGGCTCTTTACAAAATATTGGATGACAACGTGGCGAATCCCTTGGCGCGTGTGCCCGGTGTCGGTACGGTGTCCATTTCGGGTGCCCCCAAGCGTGAGGTCAATGTATATTGCGACCCCAATAAACTGGATGCCTACAACCTTTCTGTAGAAACTATCAGCTCTATTATCAGTGCCGAAAACCGGAATACGCCGGGCGGTACGTTTGATGTGGGTAGCAATACCTATTCGCTGCGTGTGGAAGGTGAGTTCAAGGATCCCAAAGAGATGGAGAACATCGTGGTAGGTACGCACAACGGTGCTTCCGTCTATCTGCGCGATGTGGCAAAAGTTGTGGACTCTGTGGAGGAACGTGCACAGAAGACGTATAGCAACGGTGTGCAGGGCGCTATGATTGTGGTGCAGAAACAATCGGGTGCCAATTCTGTAGCCATTTCGCAGAAGGTAATTGATATGTTGCCACAGTTGCAGAAGTCACTGCCGAGCGATGTGAAGCTGGGGATCATTGTCAATACTTCCGATAACATCTTGAATACGATAGACAGCTTGGAGGAAACCATTATGTACGCTATGCTGTTCGTTATCTTGGTGGTGTTCGTTTTTTTGGGGCGTTGGCGTGCCACGGTCATTATTTGTATCACCATACCGATGTCACTGGTTGCCTCGTTCATCTATCTGGGTATCATCGACGGCGGTTCACTGAATATCATCTCGCTCTCTTGTCTCTCTATTGCTATTGGTAACGTGGTGGACGACGCCATTGTGGTACTCGAGAATGTAACGACCCATATTGAACGGGGTTCCGAACCGAAGCAGGCAGCGATACATGCCACGAACGAGGTGGCCATCTCCGTAATTGCATCTACGCTGACTATGATTGCGGTATTCTTCCCATTGACGATGGTAAGTGGTATGTCCGGTGTGTTATTCCGTCAGTTGGGATGGATGATGTGTGTGATTATGACGGTTTCCACAGTTTCAGCCTTGTCATTCACCCCGATGATGTGTGCGCAGCTTCTGCGTTTGCAGAAAAAGCAGAGTAAGATGTTCGTTACGCTCTATACGCCGATTCAGCGTGCGCTGGACGGTCTTGACGTGTGGTATCAGAACCGGTTGAACTGGGCTGTGCGCCATCGCTTGACGGTTATGATAGGCTGTGCCGCATTCTTTGTGGCAAGTCTGTTCTGTGCCAAGTACATTGGTACCGAGTTCTTCCCGGCAGCAGACAATAGCCGCATCGGTATCAACCTTCAGTTGCCCATCGGGGCCCGTGTGGAGCGTGCGGAAGCGTTGGCTTCGGAACTGACAAACAAGTGGATGACGCGCTACGGAGATATGATGAAAGTTTGCAACTACACTGTGGGGCAGGCGGACTCTGACAATACGTTTGCTTCCATGCAGGACAACGGTAGTCATATCATTAGTTTCAATATCAGTCTGGTGAGTCCGGGAGACCGTGACGTGACACTGGAAACCGTTTGCGACGAAATGCGTGAGGACTTGAAGGGGTATCCCGAATTGGACAAGGCGCAGGTTATTCTGGGCGGTAGCACAGGCGGCATGAGCGCCCAGGCAAGTGCCGACTTTGAGGTTTATGGTTACGACTTCACCGCTACGGACAAAGTGTCAGCCGAACTGAAAGAGAAATTGTTGCAGGTGAAAGGTGTGAGTGAAGTGAACATCAGCCGTCAGGATTATCAGCCCGAATATCAGGTGGACTTTGACCGTGAGAAGCTGGCATTGCATGGCTTGAATCTTTCTACTGCCTCCAACTATCTGCGTAATCGTGTAAATGGTGCTTTGGCATCTTATTATCGCGAAGATGGTGACGAGTACGACATCCGTGTGCGTTACGCTCCCGAATTCCGTACAAAGATTGAAGATTTGGAGAACATCCTTATTTATACGCCTTCCGGTGAGGGTATTCGCGTGAAAGACCTCGGCAAAGTAGTCGAGCGTTCTGCTCCTCCTACCATCGAACGTAAAGACCGTGAGCGTATTGTTACTGTATCTGCGGTTATTTCGGGAGCACCTTTGGGCGATGTGGTGGCCGATGGTAATGCTATAATTGATAAGATGGACTTACCAAGTGGTGCTTCTATCCAGATTTCGGGTTCGTATGAGGACCAACAGGATTCATTCTCCGACTTGGGAACGCTGGCTGTATTGATTGTTATTCTCGTATTCATTGTGATGGCAGCTCAGTTTGAGTCTTTGAGCTATCCGTTCATCATCATGTTTTCCATTCCATTTGCATTCAGCGGTGTGTTGATGGCATTATTCGGTATGGTGCCGATGGCTGTAGGGCAGGGTGAAGGTGCCGAGATGTGGCGTCCGTTGGGTGTTGCCGTAATTGGCGGTCTGACGGTATCTACCATTCTGACATTGATTCTTGTCCCCGTACTCTATTGCTCGTTTGCAGGTGTTGGTATCCGCCGCACGCGTAAGAAGATTAAGAAAGACCGTGAGCTGAATGATTATTACCAGTTGCATAAGGAGAAGATGACGAAACCACGTAAACAATGATTAATCATTATCCGTTAATCATTAAACATTAATCACTAAACATTATATAGCGTGAAATCAGTATTTATAACATTCGACCAAGCGTTCTTTGAACGTATCATGGCATTGCTTGACCGCCACAACTGCCGCGGCTTCAGCTATTGGCAGCAAGTACAGGGGCGTGGCAGTAAGACGGGGGAACCGCACTATGGCAGCCATGCCTGGCCCAGTATGTGTTCCGCCATCATCACTATCATAGATGAGGCTAAGGTGGCTCCGTTGCTCGAAGCGCTCCACCGGATGGACAAGGAGACCGAGCAACTCGGACTCCGTGCTTTTGTTTGGAATATCGAACAGACCATTTAATCGGGTCTGCTCTGTCTATAACCGTTATCCCCGGAGAAAAAATCTTGTTTCTTTGGGGATAATTCTTTTTTGTCCGGAGAGATTTTTTCAACCTATATCTATATCTCCGGACAGTCTGCTGCCCCCGCCTCCGAAGGTGAAGCCCGCCTTTGTGGACACCTGCCGTGCGGGCATGACGTGCATTGAAGATTACAGCGATTCTACCATGCGTGGCATGACGCGGTTCTATCAGGCACTCGACGAGCTTGCCAAAGCACCCCGTCCGGTTCGTATTGCCTATTTCGGCGACTCCTTTATCGAAGCGGATATTCTGACGGCCGATTTGCGCGAGATGCTTCAGCAGAAATATGGCGGTTGCGGAGTGGGTTTTGTCACCATCACGTCCATGACCAGTGGTTTCCGTCCTACAGTGCGTCATTCCTTCAGCGGATGGCAGAGCCATTCTGTCATGGACTCCGTGTTCTTTGACCGTAGCAAGCTGGGAGTCTCCGGACATTACTTTATTCCGAATACCGATGCTTATGTGGAACTGCGGGGTCAGAAGAACTATGCTTCCCGTCTGGACACCTGCCAGCGTGCCAGTATCTTTTTCTATAACCGTGGCGCAACCACCCTTTCTGTCCGCGTCAATCGTGGCGAAGCAACTACCGAGACTTTTGAGCCGATTGATGAATCAAGAATCTGGTTCGTTATCAACAGAATTTGGCGGCGGATGAGGCTGTCGCTTTCTGGAACATGTTCGAGGCTATGGGTGGGGAAGGCAGTATGGCAGAGATGGTGCATGCCAAGCCGTCACTGGCCAATTATGATTATACGCACATCAACTTCCGTGGTGGAAAGTATCTTGCGGGATTGCTTTATGAGTCTTTGATTTATGGTAAGGAACAGTATGACAGAAGGAGGGCCTACTATGAAGAGGAGCCATAAGGAGGATTCACGATTGTACGATTTACGATGTACGATTTGCTGCGCGGTGCTGGTGCTGATTGCGGCGATAGGGCCGCTCCATGCACAAGATGTATTGCCGGGCATCCTTTCGTGTCATGTCGGCGGAACGGATTGTGATACTCTCTGCCTCTATTCCCAACGTACGGATACGGTGTCTGTCCCTTTGATAACTTTTCCCGCCGCATTCCGGCAAATGAAGGAGAATGTACTTACCGACAGTCTGGGTATTCTTAATCCTTTCTGGGAGAAGTTGCGTCTGTCTCGGCTGGGCGCTTCCGCTGATACGCTTCGCATCGTACATGTGGGCGACAGCCATATACGCGGCCATATCTTCCCCCGTACCACCGGTGCGTTGATGCAGGACACTTTCGGGGCAGTCTCTTATACCGATGTAGGTATCAACGGTGCATTTTGTACTACTTTCACCCGTCCGGACCGTATTGCTGATATTGCGGCTCTGCATCCCGACCTGCTTATTCTTTCCTTCGGGACGAACGAAAGCCATAACCGCCGTTACAATACAATGCTGCACTATCGCCAGATGGACGACCTTGTACGCATGCTTCGCGAGAAACTGCCGAATGTACCGATGTTGATGACCACTCCTCCGGGCTCTTACGAGAGTTTCCGGCAGCGTCGCCGTCGTCGGACCTATAAGATTAATCCGCGTACTGCCGTTGCCGTGCAGACTATCCGCTGCTATGCCGATGAAAACGGATTGGCGGTATGGGACATGTACGAAATACTTGGCGGTACCCACCGTGCCTGCCTCAACTGGCAGGAAGCCGGATTGATGCGTCCGGACCATGTACACTATTTGCCGGACGGTTACCGCCTGCAAGGCGAGCTGTTCTACCAGGCCTTGTTAAAAGCTTATAACGATTATGTGGAATATTGACGAATTTTTATCCGGATTGAATATAGACTTGGACCGTTTGCGCGATGTCTTCACTTATGACCCGCAAGCCCCGATGATATTCAGCAGTGGTATTTTCCTCTGGCTGTTTGTCGCTTTTATATTGGTTTATCTGTTGTTGCAACGCCGGACGACGGCGCGTTTGCTGTTTGTCACCTTGTTTTCCTATTACTTCTATTATAAAAGTAGTGGCACTTATTTCTTCCTGCTTGGACTGGTGACGGTCTGTGACTTTTTCATTGCACGCTTGATGGCACGCGAGGCTATTCCCTGGCTACGTAAGGCATGGGTTGTGTTGAGTCTGTTCATCAATTTGGGATTGTTGTGTTACTTCAAGTACACCAATTTTCTGGGCGAAACTTTTGCCTCGCTGACGGGAGGCACGTTCACGACAATGGATATTTTCCTTCCGGTGGGCATCTCTTTTTTCACTTTTCAGTCGTTGAGCTATACGATAGATGTGTACCGTCGCCAGATAACGCCTCTGACCAGTTTGTTGGATTATGCTTTTTATGTTTCTTTCTTTCCCCAGTTGGTGGCGGGTCCTATTGTACGTGCCCGTGATTTCATTCCGCAAATCCGCCGCCCGCTGTTTGTCTCCAATGAGATGTTCGGACGTGGAATCTTCCTCATCGTGAGTGGGCTCTTCAAGAAAGCGGTTATATCGGACTATATCAGCGTTAACTTTGTAGAGCGTATTTTTGATAATCCTACTCTTTATTCGGGGGTGGAGAATCTGATAGGTGTTTATGGCTATGCCTTGCAGATTTATTGCGACTTCTCCGGTTACAGTGATATGGCTATCGGCATTGCCTTGTTGCTGGGCTTCCATTTCAATATCAATTTCGATTCCCCTTATAAGTCCGCTTCCATTACGGAATTTTGGAGGCGGTGGCATATTTCGCTTTCCAGCTGGTTGCGCGATTACCTTTATATTTCTTTGGGAGGCAACCGGAAGGGGAAAATCCGCCAATATGCCAATCTCATCATTACCATGTTCCTGGGCGGCTTGTGGCATGGCGCTTCGTGGAATTTTGTACTTTGGGGAATGATGCATGGCGTTGCGCTTGCAGCCCATAAGTTCTGGATGACGCTTACCGGGCGTAAGAAGGGGACGGAGAGCCATGGCATCCACCGCTTCTTCGGAGTGCTTGTCACTTTCCATTTTGTTTGTTTCTGCTGGATATTCTTCCGTAATGCGGAGTTCTCCACATCAATGGATATGCTGAAGCAGATATTCACTACTTTCCGTCCGCAACTCTTCCCGCAGCTGGTAGAGGGTTATTGGGAAGTGTTTGCACTGATGGCATTGGGCTATCTGCTGCATTTTGTGCCCGACAGTTGGGAACGTGCTTGCACAAAAACAGTAATCCGCCTCCCCTTGTTGGGAAAGGCGGTACTGATGCTTGCTGTAATCTATCTGGTCATTCAGATGAAAAGTTCGGAGATACAGCCGTTTATCTATTTCCAGTTCTGATTACTTCTTCTCGGTCGCTGTGGAGTCTGCCTGCTGTCGGAAGGGTTCCCGGTAGTTGAGCCCGTCTCTCCGGTAGAGGCCGATGAGTCCGGCCAGTCGGGTAGTGAAGTTTGTATAATCTTTCTTTTCCAGTTGTGTCCATTGTACTTCGGCAAGGGCGGCCATACGGGGGAGAACCATATACTCTACCTGTTCGCTGGTCGGGATGTATTCTGTCCAAAGGTTGGCTTGTGTGCCGAGTATGTGCTTGGCTTGTTCTTCGGTCAGTGAGGCGGTAGGATTCAGACTGTATACTTTCTCCAATGGGACAAAGCCTCCGATGGCAAATGGTTCGTGCCGGGTATCCTCACTTTGGTAATAATCAAAGTAGCAATAGTCATTGGGTGTCATTATCACGTCGTGTCCCAGTTGGGCCGCCTTGATTCCTCCTGCCGAGCCACGCCATGACATAACAGTTGCGTTGGGGGCGACGTCGCCTTCCAGAATCTCATCCCAGCCGATAATCTGGCGTCCTTTACTATTGAGGAGCTTTTCGATACGTGTCATACAATAGCTCTGCAGACGGTCTTCGGCAGTATGGTTCTTGTCGGCTTTCAATTTTTCGGTTCTGATACGTGCCTGGCATTTGGGACACTTTTCCCAACGGGTGCGGGGAGCTTCGTCACCGCCGATGTGGATGTATTTGGAAGGGAATATGTCAATGATTTCGGCCATGACATCTTCGAGGAACTGCATGGACTTTTCGTTGCCGATGCACAGCACATCTTCGAATACGCCCCAACGTGGGCACACTTCATACGGTCCACCGGTACATCCCATTTCGGGATAGGCGGCCAGTGCGGCAAGCATGTGTCCGGGCAGGTCTACTTCGGGGATGACCGTGATATAGCGCTCCCCGGCATATTTTACGATTTCTTTGGCTTGCTCCTGCGTATAGAAACCGCCATACCGGGTGTTGTCATACTCTTCGGTGTTCCGGCCGATAACGGTACGGTCGCGCCAGGCGCCAATTTCCGTCAGCTTGGGATACTTCTTTATTTCTATTCTCCAGCCTTGGTCTTCGGTGAGGTGCCAGTGGAAGGTATTCATATTGTGAAGTGCCAGCAAGTCTATGTATTTTTTTACGAACTCAATGGGAAAGAAGTGGCGGCCCACATCGAGGTGCATGCCCCGGTAGCTGAAGCGGGGTTCATCCTGGATGCTGCCGGCAGGCAATAGGATAGAGGTGGCTTTGGTTTCGGCGGGGATTGATTTACGCAGGGTTTGTATACCGTAGAACACCCCGTTCTCGGTCTGTCCGTTTAGGGTCACCCGGTCGGCTTTGACGGTCAGCACATAGCCTTCCCGGTTGCCGATGGCCGGATCCAGTCCCAATGTGATGGCGCCTTTGGGCGCTTCGCTCCCCGGGGCAAGGGCTTCTGTCTGGAGGGTGTGGCCGGTGGACTGGCTGATGTATTCAGCCAAAAACTCGGCATTGCGTTTCAAAAGTTCATTGTGTTCGGGGTAGGCGATGATGGTACCGTCATTCAGGTTGAAGGGGGATTCCTGACTCAAGGCAACCTCCTGGGGCAGGGGAATGACTTGATAGTTGGCTGTTGTTTCTACTCCGCATGAAGAGCAGGCCAGGATGAGAGTGCCTGCAAGGAGCATGTGTGTAAGTTTTCTCATGGTATTGAACTGATTAAATTAGTGTCTGACAAATATACTAAAAAAATACTAAAGAGGCAGAGGAGAAGGGGATAAATGCATGCTCATACCTCAGTTCTTCTTTGCTCTGTACTCCTTGGGTGACATTCCCGTGTGTTTCTTGAAATATCGTCCGAAGAAAGACTGGTCGGGAAAACGATATTTGTCGGCAATCTCTTTCAGTGACATGCCGGTGGATTGCAGTGCCATTTTCAGTTCCAATATCAGGTTTTCGTCAATGATTTCTTTGGCAGAATTTTCCGCCACTTGTTTGGTGATGGCAGATAGGTAGCGGGTCGAAATGCAGAGTTGGTCAGCATAAAAAGCGACATCCCGCTGGGTAGTACAGTACGTATGTACCAGATTTATGAACTTTTTGAACAATTCTTCTTTCCGGTTACTGCCATTGATTTGCTCTTCCGTAAAGTAACGTTGAACCTTGTCGTAGGTGTCGAGAAAGAAAATTTGCAGCAGGTTTTGTGCAATGGCTTCGCGATACAGATTTTCAGAATCGCGGTAGATGGCATTGCTTGCCGTGATGAGTCCTGTGATAGCACGAACCGGTTCGTCTTCGGTATGCGTATAGCATGCATTCTCCTTTATAAAATGTATGAAGGGCGGCTCTAAACGGAAGCATGCCGTCTTGAACATTGTCTCGGAATAGGCAAAGAAGTCCACCAGGAAATCTTTACTCGCACTTGTCAGTGAAATAATGGAACTTGGAAGCAGCGTAATGTGCGTATTGGGTACAATATGATATTTTCTTAAATCTATTGTGATATTTGCTTCTCCACGGGTGCAGAACATCAGTGCTCCATTGTTCATTTTCAGAAGACGTTCCCGGAAGAATTCCAGCTTGTCTGTTCCGGCTCTGAACGTTTCTTGTTTGGTAGTCAGTAATGGGTTCATATGTTAGATTGCTTATGATTTGCGGTTACAAAGGTACGAGTTCTTTTTGGATTGTTAAATGGCATGTTCCGAAAATGAACAGTCGTGTACCT